>Ga0315912_10000041_pt1 | contig 347042 bp, 303 predicted proteins | sample VfabasoilMG_FD_204469 | JGI IMG/M metagenome (GOLD analysis project Ga0315912, IMG submission 204469) | Garden soil microbial communities collected in Santa Monica, California, United States - V. faba soil | ecosystem: Environmental > Terrestrial > Soil > Garden | place: USA: California...
TAACACCGAACTCGGGACGCAACAGTGGCGCCAGGAGAGCTCCGCCGACCTCGGCGTAGAACGGCCCCGGGCCACGCCAGCCGAGGTATGCCCCGAGCCCGGCTGCCAGCCAGACGCTCTCGCCCGGCCCGGTCGGCCTGAGATCCGGGGCCGTCACCACCGCGTGCATGGCCCCGAGCTCCATCCCCGCGCAGATCCCGAGCGTCACCGAACCGTGATGAAAGGCATCGAAACAGGCGTCGGCGGTGGCGGTCGACAGTCCGAACGCAAAGCCCTGCACCTCCGACTCCGCGAGCCAGTACCCGCCGAGCGTCGCGTGCCAGCGCCCGACCCCGAGGCTCCCACTGATGCCCGCTCCGTAGGCGGCACCCGGCAGGATGCCTCCCGCGAGCATGACGCGTCCGGTCAGGGTGCTCTTCGTCGGCGCTCGTTCCGGCGGAGGGCAACGACACGGTGCCGGCGCCTTGCAGGTCGGAACGGCCGGGCACGCTTTCGTCGACATGGCTTCTGGCCGTGGGAGAACGGCTGGCCCCGTCGAATGTGGAGGCGGAACCGGGCCAAGCGCTGCATTGGGGTCGATGGCAAGCGCGACGGCGAGCGCGATCGCGTCGGCAATGGCGCGACAATCGCTCGCTTCAGTATCGAGATCACGCGTTCCGATGGCCTTGCCCTCGGCGTCGCGCACTCGCACTTGCACCTGCCAGTGCGTTGCGCCGCTGCGTGTGACACTCGCTTCGATTGCCTCCCTGGCACTTTCGGCGAAAGGGTCGCGCCCGAGGCGGGCCTCGACGGCGAGCGTGAGGTCACGCGCGGCGGGGCAACTCTCCGCTCCGTCGCCGCGCACCCACGACAGACGGAAGGTTGATGGCTCTTCGGCAGCTAGCGCTCGTGACGTCAGGGCGACGGTCAAGGCGAGCAAGAGCCACTCGCCGGGGAACGTCGCCCGCCCGGTCACCGATGGGGTCTACCCCACCGAGGGGCCGGGAATACGGAAAAGCGCAGACCCGCCCTATTCGTCGGTCTTCATTCGGGCCTAACACCACCGAACGCGCACCCGATACGTCACCTTCGTCGCGCCGCGCTTCGGCACCGGCACGTCGAACGTGAACGTGTGCGCGTCTTCCTTGGTGGCCGGGTGGCTCGATTGTTCGATCGTCCAGTCGCCGCTCACTGGCTCGCGGACTTCGACCTTCACCGCTTCGTCTTTGTGGTTTCGGATTTCGATTTGCCAGGATGATTCGGAGTTGCAGCTGCCGAGGGCGCGCCACTCCATCTGTTTGCGGTCGGCGACGACGTCGAAGGCTTCGCCCATTTTGACGTGGAGTTTTTCGTCGCGGGGGGTGTGGTCGATGGCGTCTTCGCCGACGAATTGTTTGGCGCCGCCCTTGTCGGCCTTGTAGACGCGGAGGGTGCCTTTCGGGAGCGGCATGCCGAGGCGGTTTGCCTCGGTGTTCTTGAAGTCGAGGAAGACGCCGACCTTCTGGTTTTTGGCGAGCTCGCCGTAGCGGCCTTGGTACCAGTAGCTCTGGCCGGAGAAGATGAGCTTCTTCTCGATGCCGATGCCCTGGGCCTCGAGCAGCGTCACCTGCTTCTGCTCTTTGTCGAGGACGGTGGTCGGACGGCCGAGCGTGTAGAGGTGGTACTCGAACAGGCCCTCTTCGCGAAAGGCCTGGGCGCCACCGGGGGCCGACGCCTTCATCGCGCGACGGGGCATGTCGGCTTCTTCCTCGCGAACGCGGTTCACGTCACCGGCGACGAGCTTGAGCTCGGCGTTGCGGTAGCTCGCTCCGGTTTGGTTCTGGAGCGTCACCCAGCCGACCAGATCGGCCTTGGTGTCCGACTCGTTGACCACGAACACGTAGTCGGCCTTCCACGACATGCTTTGCGCGATGTACGAGACCTCGAGCGATTGCTTCGGCTGCGCGCTCTCGACCAGCCAGACCAGGGTCGGCTTCGCGATCAAGTCGGGCGGCAGCTCCGTGAAGGCGAGGCGCCCGGGATAGCCGAAGGTGATCTCCTTGTTGATCTCGAGCACCGGGCCGCCGGCGACGGAGAGGAGCTTGGCGTCCACCACGTCTTCCTTGCCGGTGTTTGGGTGGTAGCGGTACGCGCGCACGTTGCGCCCGACGTACTTGTTGAGGAGCGTCTCGGGCGTCAAAAGGTCGAAGCGGTAGTTCTGTTCGAGGACGCGGAGGCCGCCGCCGAGCGACCGCACCGCGACCGTCTCCGGCTCGATGGTCGATGCCACGTCGGCGAACTCGAGCGCGATGCGGCCGGTGCCGAGGTCCTTCAGCTCGCGCACCTCGCGCACCAGGCCGAAGCCCGAGTTGTAGACGGTGATGCTCACGACCTTGCGGTCCGCGTCGCCGGAGACCTTGCTCTTCGGCGCCTGTGCCGCGGCCGGAGCGGTCTTCTGCACCTGCGCCGCTACCGGAGCGCTCGGAAGGAGCCCCAGGAAGAGCGCCGCCCACGACCACTTCGCCCTACTCAGCACCATCGGATCCTCACTCGGTAAGTGATCTTCGTCTCGCCCCGCGCCGGCACGTCGACCTTGAAGACGAACGTGCGCGAATCTTCTTTTTTCGCTTCGTGGCTCGAGCGCACGATTTCCCAGTCGCCGTTCACGGGCTCGATCACCTCGACCGTTTCGCCCGCGTCCTTGTGGTTTCGAATCGCGACTTCCCAGGCGCTTTCGCTCGTGCAGTTGCCGAGCGCTTTCCAATCGGTTTGCTTGCGATCGGCGACGACGTCGAACGCCCCGCCGAGTTTGATCTCGACCTTTTCGTCGCGCGGCGTGTGGTCAATCGCGTCTTCACCCACGAACTGCTGGGCGCCGGCCGAGTCGGCCTTGTAGACGCGGACGGTACCCTTCGGCATCGGCATGCCGAGCCCGTCTGCTTCCTTGTTCTCGAACTCGACGAAGACGCTGACCTTCTGGTTTTTGCCGAGGTCGCCGTACTGCCCGCGGAACCACCAATCCTGGCCGCGGAAGACGAGCTTCTTCTTCACGGCGATGCCGTGGGCCTCGAGCAAGGTCACCTGCTTGGTTTCCTTGTCGAGCAGGTCCGTCGGGCGGCCGAGGGTGTAGAGGTGGTACTCGAACAGCGATTCCTGCGAAAACTGCGGCGCGGCAGACGCGGCGGGCGCGACCATCATCTCGGCCATCGGCATCGGCGGCGGGGGCGGGGGCGCGAGGCGTTGCACGTCGCCGGCGACGAGTTTCAGCTCCGCGCGCGGGTAACTCGTGCCGGTGCCGTTCGTGAGCGTGACCCAGCCGGTCAAGTCGCCAACTTTGTCCTTGGCATCGAGCACGAGGACGTAGTCCGCGCGCCAGGTGAGGTTCGCGGTCAGGTACGACACCTCCACCCGTTGCTTCGGCTCTTCGCTGCCGAGGAGCCAGACCAGCGTGGGCTTCGCGACCAGGTTCGCGGGCACGTTGGGGAACACGTAGCGGCCCCCGAAACCGGTAACGACCTCACCGTCGATGCGGAGGACCGTTCCTCCCTCGACGGCGAGGACGTCGGCTTCCTTCGTTTCGTCGGTGCCGAGCTTTTCGTTGTAGCGAACGACCTTGACCCGCTTGCCCACGTACTTTTCGAGCAGCTTCTCGGGAGTCAAAAGGTCGTAGCGGTAGTTCTGCTCGAAGACCGTGAGCGCGTCGGTCCGCGTGAGGCTCGTCAGGTGCACCGTCTCGGGCTGGATGTGGGCGGAGACGTCGGCGAACGCGAGCTCGACTTTGCCCTTCCCGAGTTCGACCATCCGTTGCTCGCGCACGAGGCCGAAGTTCGAGTTGTAGACGGTGATCGAGACCTTCTCGCGGGTCGCTCCGGTCGAGCTCTTCTGGGTGGCGGGCCCGGCCGGCAGGGTGCGCGCCGGCGGGCTGCCGCCGCAGCCGAGCAGCGTGAGAAGCAGCGTGAGCGCGCCGAGGCGGAGGGTCATCGGTGGGTTCAACGCGGTCGGGGTGGGGCATCTTACACGACCAGTGCTATGCCGTCCGCCCCGTGAACCCCCGAGCAGAGCTTTCCCAGGCGACCCGCGTCATCGTGAAGGTCGGGTCACGCGTCCTCGCGTCGGACGCCGAGCTCATCCCTCGGCTTGCCCGCGAGCTCGCGGCGATCCGTTCGGCGTCGCGGAGCGTGGTGCTCGTGTCGAGCGGGGCGATAGCGCTCGGGGTGCAGCGCCTGGGCTACCGGGGCCGGCCGAAGGAGACGGCGAAGCTCCAGGCTGCAGCGGCCGCCGGGCAGAGCAGTCTGATGCGCCGCTATGACGAGGCATTCGCGGCCGTCGGCGTCACCACGGCTCAGGTGCTTTTGACCCACGCCGATCTCGCCGAGCGCGAACGGATGAACAACGCGCGCGAGGCGATCCTCGAGCTTCTCGCGGCCGGCGCCGTCCCGATCGTGAACGAGAACGACACGGTGGCGACCGAAGAGATCCACTTCGGCGACAACGACCAGCTTTCCGCGATGGTGGCGCCGCTGCTCGGTGCGGACCTGCTCGTCTTGTTGACCGACGTCGAGGGCGTGCTCGACGAGTCGGGACAGCGCATCAGCGTCATGAAGAACGGGGACAAGCTCGGGAAGGTGCGGCCGTCCAGCGCGCCGGTGGGAAGCGGCGGGATCCAGAGCAAGATCGACGCTGCTCGCAAGGCCTGCCACGCGGGCGCTTCGGTGGTCATTGCCGCAGCGCTTCAGCCCGGCGCGCTCGGCGCGATCCTCGCGGGTGAGGACGTGGGCACGCTTTTTCCGGCCGAGGGCACTCCGCTTCGCGCGCGCCAGCACTGGATCATGTTCACGCTGCGCCCGCAGGGGACCATCGAGCTCGATGCCGGGGCCGTGGCCGCCGTGCGCCAGGGCAAGGCGAGCCTCTTGCCGGTGGGCGTGGTCACCGTGCGTGGTGAGTTCGGCGTCGGTGACGCAGTGCGGCTAGTCGGTCCCGACGGTGCCGAAGTTGGTCGCGGGCTCGCTCGATTGGGCGCGCCCGACGCCACGCGCGTGGCCGGTCTCAAAGGCGACGCGCTCACCGCCGTCCTCGGTCCCGGGCGCGATGCCGTCGTCGTCCACAAGGACGATCTCGTCGTCACCCCCGTAGCGGAGTGAGGGGCAAAAACCCCGATGGGGAGCTACCTCGGTGAGGTAGGTGAATGTAGGTACGCGCGGCGCTCCGGTGTTGGTTCGGCGAAGTGAACTTTCGACCCAGTGAAACGTCCTAACGAGTGTCGGAACTTCGCGCGAGCGCGCGTGTCACTGCTTGGACTGCATGGGAGACAGAGCAGCGGGCGATGCCCGAACGACCGGTGGACCCCATCCACGCGGGCGCGCCTCAGTGCGCCCGCGGTCCGTCGTCCCGGCCGCGCTCTGTGCGGGAGTCCTGGCGGCAGGCTGCCTGAAGCTCCCGGGGCGCGACCCGCCCGTGGCCCCCGCGGCGTTCGGCCAGGCTGATCTGCCGATCGACGACGACGGTCTCCCCCTCGCCCTGACCACACCGGAGGACTACGTGGTCCGCGTGGTGGCCGGCTCGGTCACGTGCTCCGGCGCGCTGATCGACGAGGAGCGGGTGCTGACCGCCCACCACTGCATCGCCCAGCGAAACGACATGGGGCAAATGATGCCGGAGGACCTGCCGGCGGATGCGCTTCGCGTGGAGCTCGGCGGTGACCCGTTCGCCTGGGGTGAAGTCGGCGTGCGGGCGGTGGTAGCCCCGACCTGCGGGTACGCGGCCGGCGAGGGTGACATCGCCATCCTGGTGCTCGAGCGGAAGCTCGTCGGTGTCGCGACCCGCGCCGCCCGCATCAACGGTCCACCGGCTGCCGGCGACGCGATCGTGCCAATCGGGTTTGGCCGCTGCGTCTGGAGTTCGTCGATCGGGTCCCGCGCCGTGCGGACGGGCGGCACGATCGCCGAGCTTCATCACCGAACGTTCCGCCTCGACGCCAGCATCTGCCCGGGTGACTCGGGCGGGCCGGCGGTGGACGTGCAAACGGGCGAGATCGTCGGCGTCATCTCGGCGGCGGCGATGGACGCGAGCGACAAGACTCTCGGGCGCGCCGAGTTCACGCGCGTCGATGCCTGGCGCCCGCTTTTCACGCAAGCCGAGCTCGTCGTCCAGGGCATGAGCACGGCCGAGCTGCCGCCCGTCGAGTGCCCGTAGGCAGCGCGCCGAGCGGCTTTCGACGCCAGGTTCGGGACTTCGGAGCGTTCGTTCGGTTATCCTCTGGCGTATGCGTGCGCTCGGGCGCTGGGTGCTCTGGAGCCTGATCGGCCTGGGGCTCATGATTGGCGTGTTGCGGCTCACCTGCATCCGCTGGTGGCGCGTGCCGAGCGACGACCCGTTTCTCGAGGCGTCCGTTGCCCCGACCCTGGGTGGCGGCGACTGGATCTTGCTCTGGCGTATGACCGAGCCGACGCTTGGCTCCCTGGTGATCTGTCCGGAACCCAAACACGCCGATCGGGTTGTCGTCGGCCGAATGGTCGGCGACCGGCGCGACAAGGTCACGGTCGAGGGCTCGCGGATCGTCGTCGACGAAAAGGCGTTCGGGACCGAGGGCGCCTGCGCCAAACCCCGGTTCACGGTCGAGCCCCCGAACGGAGGTCAAGCCATCGAGCAGCGGTGCATGCTCGAAGCGGCACACGGCACGATCCACATGCGGGGCGACGCCGAAGCCACCGCCGAGGTTCCGACGTACGAGGCGGAGCTCGACGACGGCGAGGTGCTCCTCATCAGCGACAACCGGCGTTACCCCTACGATTCGCGTGATTTTGGCGTCGTCGATCGCGCCACCTGCAAAGAGACGGTGTTCTTCCGCCTGTTCGGCGCGAAGGGTTTCTTCGACGAGACCACGCGCTTCGAGTACCTGAGGTAGGGAGTGGGAGGGAGCGGCTCGACCGGCAAACCTCGAGGGTTAGGGTCGATCCAGCCATGGACGCCGGCCGCTCCAGGCGCTATTTTTCGGGCCACCTGAACCATGCTGGGCGTGGAGCGCACGGAGATCGGGGTCGCATGCGGGAAATGCGACTGGTTTTCGCTCCGTGGCACCGAACGGTGCCCAGAATGCAGCGCAGACCTGACCGTCCAGGCGGCCGGCCAGGCGATTCAGGCCATTTCGTCGGCCACGAACCCGCCGAAACCCGGTTCCCAATCGATTGCGTTCGGTGCAGTGTCGAGCGGCGCGTCGACGGCTGCAACGGCCGAAGCGGTCGGACGACCCAAGGAGCAAGAGATGGATCAAGCGAGGTACTACGTCTGCGAGTCCTGCATGACTCCGGTGCCGAGTGGGCACAAGTTCTGCGGCCGCTGCGGTGCGCCCGTCCCCGAGACGATGCTCCACCAGCCCGTCGACTTCTACAGCGACATGCAGGACCCGGCGCGCGCGCGGCTGATCCTGATCCGCGGCGAAGGGATGGACGGGCTCTCTTACCACCTCAAAGCGGACGAACACGTCGTCGGGCGTCAAGGTCAGGTCGAGTTCCCGGATGATCCGTTCGTCTCGCCTCGCCACGCGAACTTTTTCTATCGCGACAACCGCCTCGTCGTTCGTGACGAAGGCTCGCTGAACGGCGTTTTCTTCCGTATTCGCGGCAGCGTCGAGATCGTTCCGGGCGACATGTTCCTGGTCGGCGAGCAGGTGTTTCGCCTCGATCCGACGCCGAAAGCCTCGGACGGTGCCGACGGTGACGGCACGTTCTTCTATTCGTCGCCGAAGTACCCGAGCGCGTTTCGCCTGAACCAGATCCTCGAGGGCGGCGCCATCGGGATGACGGTGTGCACTCGCGGGACGTCGATCCAGGTTGGTCGCGAAGACGGCGACATCAACTTCCCCGCCGACGTGTTCATGTCCGCGAAGCATGCGATTGTGGAAGAACGTGACGGGAAATACCTTTTGACGGACATGGACAGCCGCAACGGCACCTACCTCCGCCTCAAGGCCGAGCGCCCGCTCTCCCACGGCGACTACGTCTTCATCGGCCGGCGCCTGTTGCGCGTCGAGATGAACTCGAACTAGGCCATTCGGCGTACCCGGGGCAGGGCGCCCCGAGCTGGCGTTCCCGTGCGACGTCGGCGGAATGTTGTGCGCCCGCAATGAGGCCCCCCTCACTAATGTGATCGTTCACATCCAGGGTGGGAATCGTTTAACGCATGCTCACCCTACCGCTGGCGCGTTCAAGGGTTCTCCGGCTGGGCCTGCTCCTTTCAGGCGGCGTTACGGCGCTCGCCACAAGCGGATTGGCGTCCCCCGCGAACCTCCCCGTTCCACCCCAGGGCTTCGACGCGCGGAACAACGGTATCCCGCACGGCGAGCTGGACGTGTCCGTCACCTACCCCACCCGGAACGAGGGCATGCAGAAGGTGACGGTCTACACGCCGCCGGGATACTCGACCTCCCAGCGCTATCCCGTCTTGTATCTGCACCACGGCATCGGCGGCAACGAGGTCTCGTGGATCGGGCAGGGGAGCAACGAGGGCAACGCCGACAACATCATGGACTACCTCTACTCGGAGGACCTCGCCGTTCCGATGATCGTCGTCATGCCCGACGGCAACACCAAGAACTCGAACGGCACCACGAAGGCCAACAACGAGGGCTTCGAGGTCCACGGCGACATCCTCTTGAACGACCTCATCCCGTGGGTCGAAAGCACGTACTCGGCCCTCACCAACCCCGAGGCACGCGCGATCTCGGGGCTATCGATGGGCGGCGGGCAGACGTTCAACATCGGGTTCCCGAACATCGACGTCTTTCACTACATCGGCCCGTATTCCGCGGCGCCCAACACCAGGCAGCCGAACCAGACGATCACCGACGTGAACGCCCTCAAGGCGACCGTGAAGGTGATCTTCATCGCGTGCGGCAGCACCGACAGCCTGATCAACAACAGCGAAAACTACGTCGACTTTTTGAACCAGAACGACGTCGACCACGTCTGGCAGATCGAAGCGGGGCAGGGACACACGAAGACGGTCTGGAACCGCAGCCTCTACAACTTTGCCCAGATGATCTTCGAGGACACGGGCTCGGGCGGCATGGGCGGCATGGGTGGGATGGGCGGCATGGCGGGCGGGGCCGGCTCGGCAGGCACGGCGAGCGGCGGCATGGCGAACGCCGGAACGGCGGGCGACGGTGGCAGCGGCATGAGCGGAGGCGGCGGCATGGCGATGGGCGGTGCTGGCGCGGGAGGCGCGAGCGCCGGGAGCGGGGGTAACGGCGCAGGGCAAGCGGGTGCCGGCAACGGCAGTGGCGGAGTCGCCGCGGGGATGGGTGGCATGAACGCTCAGAGCGGAGCGGGAGGCGGCGCCGGCACGGTCGTCACCGCAGGCACCGGTGGGACCGGCGGAACCATGCCCCCAGCCGCGGGCACGGGCGGCACGGGCGGCGGGACACCGGGAACGGGCGGTATGATCGCAACCGGCGGCACCGGCGCGACCGGTGGCAGCACCACGGGCGGAGCAGTCCCACCGGCGGACGAGGCTGGTTGTGGCTGCTCGCTCCCAGGTTCTCGGAACAGGCCTTTGCCGTACGCGCTCTTGTTCGCCACGTTCGGTGTCGCGCTAGCGCGAGCGCGCGCGCGGAGAAGGTCACGGCCGGTCTGAGGTCGACACTCACGCGAGGCGGCCGGATCACACCGGCAGTCGTCTTGCTTGGCGTTGTTTGCGCATGCGGCGGCACGGAGCCGGCATCGACGTCCGGTGCGGGAAGCGCGGGCGTCGGTCAGTCGGGCACGGGGGGATCAGCGGCGGGCATCGGCGGCATCGCGGGCCTGGGCGGGAGCGGCGCCGGTCAGGGCGGCGGGGCAACGGGTGGAGCCGCGGGAACGGCGGCGCTTGGCGGAAGGGGTGGTGTTGCCGGTGCGGCGACGGGGGGCGCGGCGGGTGGGCCCGCGGGGACGGGAGGGATCGCGGGGTCGGCAGCGATATCCGGTGGCGGAGCGGGTGCGGGTGCGGGCGGGATGGGTGGTGATGGTGCGGCAGGAAGCGGCGGTGTGAACGCGGGTGGCGCCGGGAGCGGCGGAGCCGGAAACGGCGGCGCGGGGACGAGTGGCAACGCGGGGACGAGCGGCACCGCGGGCAACTCCGGCACGTCGGGCGCCGCGGGAACAGGCGGCGCGGGCGCGTACCGGCCGTGCCCAACGGACGGCAGCGACTGCAAGGTGCTGCCGCTCGGTGATTCGATCACCTTCGGCGTCGGTGACGAAGCGAACGGCGGCTATCGCGGCCCCCTCTTCGCCTCGGCGGTCGGCGACGGGAAAAAGCTCACGTTCACCGGGTCGCTGATGAACGGCCCGATGACGGTGATGAACCAGACGTTCCCGAAGCGGAACGAAGGCCACAGCGGCTGGGGCATCGTGGAGGAGACGCCGTACAGCGGGGGCAACGCGGGGATCATCATCACCATCCCGGCGCCGGCGATGAGCAGCGGCAGCGGCGGCATCCCGCACATCGTCCTTTTGCACATCGGCACGAACGACTCGAGTTTCTTCAGCGCGAGCGAAATGACGGAGGACCTCTCCGAGCTCCTCGACGTGCTCATCACGAACGCGCCCGATGCCCTGGTCGTCGTCGCCCAGATCGTTCCACTCGGCTACGGCACGAACGACGTCATCCGGAGCTACAACCAATCGATCCCAGGTCTGGTCGAGGCGCGCGCCTCCGCGGGCAAACACGTCGTCCTGGTCGACATGTTCACGGGCTTCAATGCCGGATCGATGATCGGCTCGGACAGCGTCCACCCGAATGCGTCGGGTTACGCGTTCATGGCCGATCGCTGGTACCAGGTGATCGGCGAGCTTTTGCCCTAGAGGCTCGTCTTCCCGAAGAGAGCGGGTTAGGATGGTCGTTTGGCGATGGAGGGCAGTGGCAATTCGCTCCGACCGGGCACGGTCATTCTCGGCAAGTACGAGATCATGGGGCTGCTCGGGCGCGGGGGCTTCGGGTTCGTCTACGAGGCCATGCACACCGGCCTGCGATCGCTGGTCGCGCTCAAGGTCCTGAACGCGGAGGCGCGCCAGAACCCGCAGACGGTTGCCCGCTTCCGGCAGGAAGCGTGGACCTCGGCGCAGATCGCGAGTCCGCACGTCGTTCGCGTGACGGACATCGACGTGCTCGCCGACGGCACGCCGTTTTTGGTGATGGAGCACCTGGTGGGGCAAGATCTCGAGCGCGAGATCCGGGCACGCGGCCGCCTGCCGGCTCGCGAAGCCGTCGATTACCTCTTGCAAGCGGCGTCGGGAGTGCGGGAAGCGCACGCGCGCGGGGTCATCCACCGCGATCTCAAGACGAGCAACCTCTTTTTGGTCAACGAGCCGTCGGGTCGCAAGATCAAGGTGCTCGACTTCGGGCTCTCCAAGATCACTGCCGAAATGGGCATGACCAGGACCCACGCGGCGCTCGGCACGCCGTCGTACGCGGCGCCGGAACAGCTCCGCTCGGCGAAAGACGCGGACGGACGCTCCGACATCTGGTCGCTCGGCGTCATCCTCTACCAGCTGCTCTCGGGCAAGCGGCCATTCGGCGGAAAATCCGTGGCCGAGCTCATCATCGCGATCACGGGCACGGAGGCGACGGACCTCGCGCGCCAGGCCCCAGATCTGCCGGCCGGGCTCTGTCAGGCGGTGATGCGAACGCTCGCCAAGAAGCCCTCGCAGCGCTTCCAAACCGTGGACGAGTTCGCGCGCGCGCTCGTCCCGTTCGGATCGCCGGGCATGTACAGTGCGAACGACGGACCACGGTCGAAGCGGGCGCCCACACCATCGGCTCCGGCACTCGGTCCGAGCTCGACCTTTCTCGACAGCACCAAGGACACTCCTCCCGAACAACGCCGCAACCGGTTTCGATCCGGGGTCGCAATCGCCGCGGTGACGGTGCTGCTCACCGTCGGTGTCGGCGTCACGATCGGCCGGAGCTTTTTTGCGCCTGCTCCGCCGAGCATCGCTGCCGAGCCCCCGCGCCCCACGTCCCCAACGACAGCGGCACCCGCGGCAGTCGTTCCGACTCGTGCCGTCACCCCAGCTGCACCGGCTGCGCCGGCTCCCACCGCCGAGGTCCCCTCGGCCGCTCCACCGGTCGCGCCGCCTCCGAGCGCGCTCGCCACAGCGCCCGCCGGGACGGGCGAGGCGAGCCCGCGGCGACCCGTGCGCAGGGCACCGCGCCCTTCGCGGGGAAAAATCGACCCCAACCTCGGGTTTTAGGCTTCTCGGCGCGGGCGACGGCGACGGCGGCGACGGCGACCCGTCGAGGGCGCGCCATCCGTCGTCGACTCGGCGCCGGGGGCGCCGGGGGCGCCGGGCGGACTGCTCGGATGTTCGACGAAGCGCTCGGCGTCCGAGGCGTCGGACTCGGCCTCGGCATAGAGGCCGGCGACTTCCATCGCGATCGGGTAGAGGCTCGTGCGCGAAAACCGCCCGGCGCGTCCGGCCTCGAGCCGGGGCAGGATCGCCACCACGCGACGCACGGAATCCGCGATGCGCCGCGGCACGTTCAGCCGATCGACGATCGCTTCGAGGAACCGATGCGCGGCCTCCACGCGGTCGCGCGCACCGCTGCACGCTTCGCGCAGCGGCTCGAGCAGGAGCGCCGTCATCAGCACCACGTCGTCGAGCGGCCCGCCCTCGGCCCTCGTCCGGCGATCGACTTCGTCGAGCACGCGCCAGAGCGTGTCTTCGTCCTCGGGCTGGTCGGCGAGGAAGGTGGAGAGCTCGGGGAGCAACACGTCGAGCACGCCGGTCTCCCAACACAGAAAGAACGCGCGGTGCGAGGAGCCGCTGCGGAGCAACCGGAGCAGCTCCTCGAACAGGCGCGGCTTGGCGGCGCGGGCGAGGGTGGCGCGGCACTCGACGACCGCGTCGTACACCTCGGGCGACATGCCGAAATCGAGGCGCGCGCAGAACTTGATCGCACGCAGGATCCGCACTGGATCCTCGCGAAAGCGCACGCTCGGGTCGCCGATCGTGTGCACCGTGCGGCGCTCGATGTCGGGCATCCCGCCGACCCAGTCGAGCACGGCGCGCTGCTCGGCGTCGTAGAAGAGGGCGTTGATCGTGAAGTCGCGCCGGGTGGCGTCCTCGTCTGCCTCGCCGAACACGTTGTCGCTACGGATCAGCAGATCTTCGTTCTCGCCGTCGCTCTGCTCGGGTGCCCGGCGGAACGTCGCCGTTTCGATCACCTTGCCTCCGCCGAACAGCACGTGGACCAGGCGAAAGCGCCGGCCGATGATGCGCGAGTTGCGGAACAGCCGGCGGACGTCGTCCGGCCGGGCGCTGGTCGCCACGTCGTAGTCCTTGGGCGTGCGACCGACGAGCAGGTCCCGGACGCCGCCGCCGACGAGGTAGGCCTCGTAGCCGCCCTTCACCAGGCGGCGGACGACTTTGGCGGCATCGGGGTCGATGCGATTCTCGAGATCGATGGGGTAGGCGACCGGCTCCGGACCGTTGCGCGGCGCCGGCTCACGCGGCGCACGGCCGGCCCCGGCCACGGGCCCGCCCTCGGGGGGCAGATCCCGCACCGTGTAGCGGGGCAGATCGGCGAGCTCTTCGGCGTCGCCAGCCAGGGCGCCCGGACCCTCCGCGTCCCGCTCGGGGTACGGCCTCGAAGGCGGCATGAGAACCAAAATCCGTTCCTCTACTAGCACGGAGCCCGATCCCGGGCAGAGTCCGCGGCGCGTTTTTCCTGGTTTTCCCGCGCCGGCCGCTCAGCGGGGGCTACGCCGCTGGCGCTTTGGCTCGTTCCGGGCCGCCTGGACGACGGGGCGCGCCGCGAGGCGCCGGAGGGCACTGCAGACAACGGCGTCGGCGCAGGGTCCGAGCCGCTTTCGGGGCCAGGCGGGAAATTCAGCGGTTCGGAGCCGGACGTCGGGCCCGGTCACCGGCTCGAGCGCGCCCGGGAGGTCCGCCTCGTGCTCGTTCGAACGCTCCACGTCGAGGGTGACCGCGGGCATGAGGCCCTGGCGCTGGATCGCAGAGCCGTCGGGAAGCGTGACGAGCTGGGTCGTCAGGCGCAGGGACCCTGCTCCGGTGTGGTCCCGAAAGTACTCCTGCACGCATCCCTTGCCGAACGTGGGACCGCCGAGCAGCGTCGCGCGACCGTAGCGATCGAGGGCACCGGCGATCATCTCCGCGGCGCTCGCCGTGCGCGCATCCACCAGCACTGCGAGCGGGCCGTCGAAGCGCCGGCCGAGCTCGGGCGCGGGCGTGACGAGGATCTCGGTGACTCGACCGTGGTGAAGGAGCGGGAACGCGGGCACCCCGGGCAAAAATACTCCGAGCGCCTCGGCGGCGCCGTCGGTCGAGCCGCCGCCGTTGCCGCGAAGGTCGAGCAACATCCCGACCGGCGGATGATCGAGCTCGCTGAACTCGGCGACGAGGTCCTCGAGACGCGCGCCGAGATCGTCGCCGACGTAGCGGATCGCGACGACGGCCACTTGCCCCGATCCGTAGGGCACGAACTCGAGCGCGAGTTCGGCGTCGTCCGGATCCGCACCAGCGTCTTCGAGCGGTTCGAGTTCGAGCGGCGGCACGCCCAGCGTTCGCGGGCCGTCCAGGCCGGCACGGAGCACCACCACCGAGCGCTCCGTGCCGTCCGCCGGCGCCGAGCGCGCGAGCTGCCCGATCTGTTCGACGGCCATGCCGGCCACGGACACGCCGTTCACGGCCAGCACCAGGTCATCGACCTCGAGCGGCGGCGACGGCTGATCGAGCAGACGGACGCCGACGGCCGTGCGCAGCATGTCGCCCCAGAGACGGTCGGGGTCGTCGAAGCTCTCGTCGTCGGCGTAGAGCGCCCATTCTTCGTCGAGTGGCGTCCACTGGCCGTGGGGATCGATCGCCGCGACGTAGGCGCGTACCGCCGACGCCAGCACGACGTCGGCCCACTCCTTCGCAGAGAGCGCCGGCAGATAGCGCGCTCGCGCCTCGTCCGTGTAGTCCGCCACGGCGGGACCGAGTGCTCGCTCCACCGAGCCGAGGTCGCGTCCGAGTACGACCGCGAGCTCGCGAGCCGGGAGCACCGCGCTCGAATCGTCGAACGGCGACACCAGCGAGAGCGCAGCCGCGGCCGGCCGCGACACACCCGGCGCCGTGGCGCGCGCCCGATCGTAGAGATTGCGAAGTTCGTCGACCCAGCCCGCGAGGGCGCCTCCGAGGGAAAGGGAAGCGTCACAAGGCTCGCCGCTCGCCACGTCGAGCTCGATTTCGGCAAGCAAAGCCGCACCGTCGGCGTCCATGCGCGCGGCCATCGGGGTGTCGACCGCGTCCGACCAGAGACCGTGCGGATCGAGCCAGCTCACCAGGAGCTCTGCAAACAGCGGCGCCGGCGGCCGGACGACGGGCGCTGCGAACCGGGCCTTGACCTCGCGCACGACGGCGCGCGCAGCCGTGCACGAGATGCCGAAGGGGCGTCCCGTGGGCGCCACGAGCTCAGGAGTGGGATCGCAGGTTTCGGTCGCGTCGCCGACGGCGGGGTCGCTGGTGGGTGGGAGCTGCGGCGCGGCATCCCGCTGGCCGTCGCTGTGGGAAACGCGCGGTGGTGTTCCGCGGACGAGCACCGTGCCCACCACGAGCGACCCGAGCAGCGCGATCGCGAGGAGTGGAGCGACCGCGGGGCGGTTCATGGCGAGGGTGCGGGAGTAGGAGCGGGTGCGGTTGGTGCGGGAGCGGGTGCCACCGGGGCAACGGGTGCGGGTGCGGCGGGAGCAGCAGGAGTGGCCGGCGCGGGAGCGGCGGCGGGAGTTACCGGAGCGGGACCAGCAGCAGCGGGAGCGGGTGCAGTAGCGGCGGGTGACGGTGGCGCAGTGAGTGACGGGAGCGGGGCGTGAGTGGGGAGTGGCTCGGACGCCGGCACCGGTTTTTTTGCGCGCTGGTCGAACCACCAGGGGTCCGTCGCACCGCGGCACCTGACGAGCGCCTCCGAACGGACCGACTGCTCGCCGTCGTATTCGTTTGGTCCGGCGGCCTTGCGAAGCTCGCCGGCTCGGATGACGTCATAGCCGTGGAGCGCGCACGGCTCTTCCATGTGCGCGAGGCAGCGGCCTAGCTCGTGGGGGCACTTCAGCTTGTAGGTGCCGTCGGAGAGCATGGTGCGCTCTACGCCGGTGCCGCAAGCGAGCAGCATCACGGCAAGCGCGGTGATGCCGGGAACGAACGCGCGTGCCGTGGGCATGGGGTGACGCCCAGTCTAGACCATTGCTCGCCCTCGCGGCCTCGTTCAGACTGCCGCCCACCATGCGCCCCGTGCTCGTGCAGTTGATCCCACTCCTTGCCGCCCTCGCGTGCGAAACGGCACCGCCGCCTGCGCCCGCCGAACAGGAAGCGAAAGCACCGCCTGCTCCGCCTTCCACCCCGGCGCCGGCCGCTACCCCGAGCGCGCCACCTCGGCCCGCGCTCCCACCCGCCCCCGATCCCGTGCCACCCGCCGACGCGGTGAAAACCAAGTCCGGCATGGCGATGGTCGTGCTCGCCAAGGGCACCGGGACCAAGAAGCCGAAAGCAACCGAGTCGGTGCGCGTGAAGGCGCTCGGGTTTTTGCCCGGCGGACAACGGTTCGGCGGCTCCTCCGCGATGGTGATGAGCATGACCGAGGTGGCACCCGGATGGGGCGAAGCGCTGAGTCAGATGGTGGAAGGAGAGAAGCGCCGGCTGTGGATGACGCCCGCGCTCGCGTTCGGCAACGCGCCGGGTGCGCCACCGCCCATGGGCAACGGCAGCGTGGTGCTCGAGCTCGAGCTCGTCGCCATTCCGGCGCCGCTTCCGGTGCCGAAGGATCTGAAGGCGCCGCCGAAAGACGCGACGAAGACGGCCTCGGGGCTCGTCTACAAGGTGCTCACCAAGGGCACCGGCACCGAACACCCCACGGCGGCGAGCAAGGTGTCGGTCCACTACTCGGGCTGGTCGAAGGACGGCAAGATGTTCGACAGCTCGGTGATGCGCGGCGAGCCATCGAGCTTTGCCCTGAACCAAGTGGTCAAGGGCTGGACCGAAGGGGTGCAGCTGATGGTCGTCGGCGAGAAAGCGCGCTTCTGGATCCCCGGCGCCCTCGCCTACGGTGACAAACCGACTCGGCCCGGTGCGCCCTCCGGCGAACTCGTGTTCGACATCGAGCTTCTCGCGATCCGCTGAGCGCGGTCAGACGCGGGCGGCAACCTCGCGCATCACGTCGGGCGTCTGTGCCCCCTCGACCACCGCCCCGTGGGCAGGGATCGCGCGAACGAGACGCGGAGTGTTCGCGAGCCGGCCCATGTGTTCGCGGAGCGCTGCCTTGTCGTTCATCGCGTAGACCTTCATCAACGGTGTGACCTTCGGCCCGCCTGTCGAGCCGGTGACGCCGTAGACCCAGCCCTTGAAACCGGGAAGCTTCGGCAGGTTCATGAAGGTGTCGTTGAAGACCAGCGTCGTGCGCTCGCCCGATCGGACGGTCAGCACCGCTTCTTCGATGCGACAGCCGGCGATCGTCTCGACCGTGAGCGACGGATCCTTCGGGATCATCGAGAGATCTCCGTCGACACGCACTCGTGATTCGACGGTTCGCTTCACCGCCGCCGGGCACAGCACCTTGGCGTCCGGGTAGCGCGCGGCGTAGCGCGGCGCATCGATGCGGTGAAACCCGCTCGGCACGATGATGTACCTCACCGTGCCCCAGGCATCGATCTCGGCCTGCTCGGCCTCGTTCAAGCAGATGGCGTTGTGCACGACGATCGATCCGTCAGCCAGGCGGACCAGCGTCATGCGCCGGTTCATCGGCATGCTGGGGATGTTGCCCGACACCTCCCACAGGTTCTCTTCCAGTTTTTCCAGGGGCCCGTTGTCGAACACCTTCCAGGTCGGCACGCGTTGCATGAGCTCTGTCTAGTACCGCCTCCGCGAATCGGCAGTAGGAGAGTTGGCCGGTCGCGGGACTGGAATCAGCGCGGGCGTGGCCGTATCATGTCCCCGAGGATGCTCGGCGCCACCGCTTCCATGCAGGCCCGCCTGGACGAGTACGGTACGTTTCACCGCGCGTTCGGCAACGAGATCTGCCATGCGTTCGGTATCCCGAGCATCGTTGCGGGGGCCGCCACCCTTCTCGGCCTCGTTCCTCTCGTGAACGTCGGGGGGGCGCCGCTGACCTTGGCCGAGGTCGTCTCGGGGGCGATCATCGTCTTCTATCTGGTGTCGGCACGCGGCCTGGGCTTGGTGACCTCCGTGCTCATGGCCGCACTCGTCGCCCTCGGGCGAACACTGCCGGCCGCCGCCGGTGCCGTGCTCTTTTTCGGCGGCTGGGCGCTGCAGTTCGCCGGGCACGCCGTGTACGAAAAACGCTCGCCCGCTTTTCTGAGAAATCTGCTCCACCTGCTGGTCGGGCCCGCCTGGCTCGTCGAGCGGGCGCTCGCACGCCTGAGCCCCGCTCGCTGACGCCGGAGCTACAACGCGGTCGAACCGCGCTATCGTCGCGCGGATGCTCGACGCGCTGGTGCTTCTCGGCTGCCGCACCGGCCCGGGCCCATTGCCCGGCGCCGCCGAACGCCGGACCCAGCGCGCAGCCGAGGCCTATCATGCGGGGCTCGGGCGGCTCCTTCTGGTGAGCGGCGGGCGGCGCTGGGGTGGAGAAGTGGAGGCCGATGTCCTGGCCGCCGCGCTGCGCGAGCGGGGCGTCCCGGACCATGTGCTTCACCTCGAGCGGGCCTCGCTGACGACGCGAGAGAATGCCCGCTACTCGGCGCGGCTCCTCGCCGAGCTCGGCGCGAAGACGGTGGGCCTGGTGAGCTCGGACTGGCACCTGCCCCGCGCACTCGCCTGTTTTCGGACAATGGGCGTCGAGGCGGAAGGGGTGCCGGCACCGTCACCCGACCTTCGCGGCTTCCGCCGGGCTCTTCGCGCGGCCCGCGAGGCAGTCTCCTTGATCCTCGATCGACTGGTGATGCTCACATGGTGAAGCACCGCGCCGGGCCACGCGCTCTCGTCGGTCTCACGCTGCTCTTCGGTCTGTCGTGTGGGCGAGCTCCCCGCGGGAGTGCACCCCACGCGTCCGCGAGCGGCAGCGTCGCTCACCCCGGCGAAACGACTCCCGACGCAGCGGCGCGCAGCTTTGCCTTGCTGTCGCTCGAGCATCAGCGGGTCTCGGCGCCGATCACGCTGGCCGATCTCTCTCACCGGAGCACGGCGGTGCGGCGCGCTGCGGCTCGTGCCCTCGCCCGCGTCGCGGACGCGCACGGCGCCGATCTGCTTCTGAGAAGCCTGGAGGACGAGGACCCGGAAGTGATCGCGTGGTCGGCGTTCGGTCTCGGCGCGACGTGCAAGGGACGCGAAACGAAGGCTCTGCGCGCGCTCAGCGCTCGCGCCGGGTCACTGATGTTGGCGGACGCCCGGAGCGCCGGGGCGAAACCCGCGCCGAAGACCGGCCTCGAAATTCTCCCGCCGCTCGAGGCGATCGCCTTCGCCTTCGGGCGCTGCGCCGGAAGCGACGCTGAAAAAGGGCTCCGGGCCTGGTTGCGAGCGGACCCTTCGCTCGCCGAGCAAAGTGCGCTCGCCCTCGGGGCAGCGGCCGTGCGGACAGGGCGGCTCGAGGACGCGTCGCTCGTCGGACTCCTCGACGCGAGCTCCGGCGCCCAGCCGACGCAGGCAGGCCTTCAGGCCTTCACGCGGCTGACCGGGCTTTCCGAGCCCGTTCGCGCGCGGCTGCGCGACGTCGTTCGCGCACGGCTCGCGACGCCGGGCGTCGCGCGCGCACTCGCCGTTCGGTCCCTTTCGAACGGCGGCCCAGAGGCGACGGCCGAGCTCGGCAAGATCGTCACCGATGCCGCCTTCTCGCCGGCGGAGCGGGCCGACGCGGCGCGAGCGCTCGGGCGCCTGGGCGTGCCCGGTCAGTCCGCGCTCGGCGCAGCGCTCGCGGCGCTGCTGCGCGACGGCGCATCGACATCCGATCAGGCGCTGCTCGACGATCGCTACGGCGTGCTCGTCGCCGGGCTCGATGCTCTCGAGCCGCCCGGGTACGGCGCCGCCAGCGAGCTCGGACGGCTGGCGGAGCTTCCCGTCACCGATCCGCCCCCACTCCGGCGCCGAAAAGTGGCGCTTCGCTGCCGCGCGGCGGAGCTTCTCGCCGTGGCGGGCAGCCAGAGCGAGCGCCTGGCTGCCTGCGATCCGGACCCGAACGGGCGCGAAGGACGATTGGCCGCCATCGCCGTGCTCGGCCGAGGCTCGCTCAAGGGCGCCCGTCTCCATCGTTTCAACGAGCTCGCACTTGCCGACGATGCGGTCGTCCGCCAGCGCGCTCTCGAGCTCTTGAAGAGTCACGGCGAAGCAGCGAGCGCGCCGGAGCGCCTGGCCACCGCGCTAGCGTCCCGGACGCCGGGCGACGTGGCGACCGCGGCCGAAATTCTCGCGAGCTACCCAGAACGCGCGTCACACGAGGGTGGACACAAGGCATGGGACCCCGGCGTGCTCCGCGCGCTCGGTACGGCACTCGAGACCTGGAAGCCATCGCCGTTGATCGAAGTGAGAGCGGCGCTGATCAGCGCGGCGGGCGCGCTCGAGCTACTCGGGGCGAAGCCCCGAGTCGAGGCCGAGTGCAAGAGCGAGAACCCGGCGCTGCGCGAAACCGCGGCCAAGGCGCTCGGTTTGCTCGGAGCTCCGGGTCGCGCGTGCGACGTGTGGACACCCGGTGCCGTTCCCGACGAGGCATCGCGCTTGCTCAAGGGGAAGGTCGCGCTCGAGTTCCGAACCGATGCCGGTCCACTGACGATCGAGCTCGACCCGGGCCTCGCACCCGTGGCGGCGACGCGGGTGGCCGAGCTAGCTCGCAGCGGCTTCTACGACGGCATCGTCGTTCACCGTGTCGTTCCGGGCTTCGTCGTGCAGCTCGGTGATCCGGGAGGTGACGGCTACGGCGGGGCTCCCCGTCCCGCGCTTCGCTCCGAGCTCTCGCCGGCGCCGTTCGAGCCCGGTAGCGTCGGCATCGCGCTAGGCGGCAAAGACAGCGGATCGAGCCAGTTTTTCGTCACCGTCGGCCGCCACCCACACCTCGACGGCGAGTACGCACTGATCGGCCGCGCGGGCCCGGGCTGGGAACGGCTTGCCGAGGGCGACGTCGTGCAAAAAGTCAGTGCTGCCGGTAAGTAGACGTATGAACTACCTCGCACGGCGCGCTCAAAGCTTTCGGCATGCGGCTCGGGGCATCCGGAGCGTGTTCCGCGAGCCGAACGCTCGCCTGCACGCGCTCGCTACGGTCGCGGTCATCGCACTTTGTGTCTGGGTTCGGCCGTCCTCCGTCGAGTGCGCGCTCGTCACGCTGGCGGTGGCGCTCGTTTGGGCCGCCGAGGCGTTCAACACCAGCCTCGAACGTCTCGCCGACGCCGCCGTCCCCGAGCTGGATCCGCTGGTCAGGATCGCCAAGGACGTCGCCGCCGGCGCCGTGCTGCTGACGGCGATCGGCGCGATCGTCGTCGCCGGCTTCGTCTTCGGTCCGTACTTCCTCCACGCCCGCTGAGCGACCGCGGGCAAAGGCCGTCCAAGGATCGCCCCGTGCCGTCACCGCTCGTCACCGTCTTTCCCGCGCTCGAGCGGCGCTTCGACAGCGTGTCCCTCGGCCGGTTCCCGACACCCGTCGAGCGCCTCACGCCGCTCGAGCGCGAGCTCGGCGCCGGGCCGCTGTTCGTCAAGCGCGACGACCTTTCGAGCCCGGCCTATGGCGGCAACAAGGTGCGGACGCTGGAGGTACTGTTCGCGGACGCCCGCGCCCGCGGCGCGCGCGAGATCATGGCGACCGGCGCCTTCGGCTCCAATCACGCCGTGGCGACCGTGCTCCACGCGCGCGCGGCGGGCCTCGAACCGGGCGCGATCCTATTCCCCCAGCCCCGATCGTGGGCCGCGCTCGAGAATCTCCGCGTCACGCTCGGGCGCGCATCGCACCTCGACGTCCTTCACCACATGGTGCTTTTGCCGTTCGCGATGTGGCGCGCGCGGAGCCCCGCGCGCGTGGTGATGGTCCCGGGCGGAGCCACCCCGCTCGGCGCGCTCGGCTACGTCGCGGCGGCCCTGGAGCTCGCGCAGCAGATCGACCGCGGTGAGCTCGAAGCCCCCGACGCGGTCGCGATCGGCGTCGGCTCGACGTGCACCTCGGCCGGCCTTCTCGTCGGGTTCGCCCACGCGGCGCGCCTCGGCATCGGATTTCGCTCGCCGCCGATGCTGCTGAGCGTCCGCGTCACGCCGTGGCCGGTGACCAGTCGCTTTCGCATCCTCGGGCTTGCCGCCCGGACCTCGCGGTTGCTCGCGGAGCTCGCCGGCGCTCCGGATCTCGCGCTCGAAAAGCGCGACCTCGCCCCCCACCTCACCGTCGACGGGAGCGAACTCGGCCCCGGCTACGGCATCGCGAGTCGTTCAGCGCTTTCAGCCATCGCCCGCTTCCGGGAACTCGGCTTGTTCGAGCTCGACACCACCTACAGCGCCAAAGCCGCCGCCGGGTTCATGGCCAGGGCTCGCACTCGGGCTGATCGACCACTTCTCTTCTGGTCGACCAAGTCCACGGTGCCGCTACCCGAGATCTCGTCGGCGGAGCTCGCGAGCGCGCCTCCCGTCGCGCGACGCTGGATCCGGCGCGCCGAGCGCGAGCTCCACGCCAAGGGCCTGATACCCGCGACCTACGCCAATCTGCTAGAAACAGACGGCACTCTTTCTACGGACCCGCGCGATGCTGCTCGCGATCGACATCGGTAACACGCACATCAAGCTCGGCTTGTTCTCCGGCACCAAGCTCGAGCACAAGATCCGCCTGGTCACCGACCAGGATCGCACGGAGGACGAGTACGGCGTGCTGCTGGTCGGCGCGCTCGCTCAGCGGGGTCTCACGCCGAACAGCGTCACGATGGCGATCCTCGCCAGCGTGGTGCCCGAGCTGACGGAGGGGGTCGCCTCGATCGTGCGGCGGCTGTTCAAGCGGGAACCGCTGGTCGTCGGCCCGGGTCTGAAAACCGGGATGCCGGTGCTCTACGACAGTCCGCGCGAGGTCGGGCCCGACCGCATCGCCGACGCCGTCGCCGCCTACGAGCGTGTGCAGGGTGGCGTCATCGTCGTCGACTTCGGCACCGCGACCACGTTCAACGTCGTGTCGCCGAAGGGCGAGTACCTGGGTGGCGTCATCGTCCCGGGCGTTCGCGTCGCGCTCGACGCGCTGCTCTCCCGCGCTGCCAAGCTCTCTCGCGTCGAGATCGGCGAACCGCCGCGCGTGCTCGGGCGCAACACGCCCGACGGCCTCAAGTCCGGCGTGATCCACGGCAGCGCCGCCCTGGTCGACGGCATGGTCGAGCGGCTCGTCGCCGAGCTCGGCTTTCCGTGCACGGTCATCGCCACCGGCGGCATGGCGGCGGTGGTGAAGAAGCATTCCAAGGCGATCGAGAGCGTGGAGCCGGATCTCACGCTCGAGGGCCTGCGCATCCTCTACGAGCGAAACACCAAGAGTTCGAAGGAGCCGTGAGGCGCCGCGCCGTCGTCGCCGCGGTGGCGGTCCTCGCGCTGGCCTGCCGCGAAAGTCCCTCGTCCACGCCGCCCGATGCCGGCCGGGCGCGCCTGGTTTCGCTTTCCCCCGGCATCACAGACACGCTCTACGAAATCGGGGCCGGTGCCGATCTGGTGGCGCGGAGCGACTACTGCGATCACCCGCCCCAGGCGCTCGCCCTGCCCCGCGCCGGCACGAACCTCACGCCGAACTTCGAGCTCCTCTCGCAGCTTTCGCCGACGTTGATCTTCGGCGAGACGGGCGCCAGCGCTCGCGCGGCCGAGCTCGGCGCGATCGCCACGACGCGCCTCATGCCGTGGCTCACCGTGGACGAGGTCATCGCGAGCACGCGAGAGCTCGGTCGACTGACGAACCACGCCGCTCGCGCCAACGAGCTCGCCGACGCGCTCCATGCTCGGCTTTCGGTCACTCCGCCACCGAACGCGCCCCGCGTGCTGCTCGTCATCGGCTACCAACCCGGCAAACTCGAAGAGATCTGGTTCATTCGCGACAACTCGCTGCACGGCGCCGCCCTCCGCGCCGCGGGCGCGAAGAATGCCGTGCCGGATGCCGTGAGCGGCCTGCCGCGCCTTGCGCCAGAGCGGCTGATCGAGCTCGATCCGGACGCCATCGTCGTCCTGGTCCTGCCAGGCAAGGGCCGTCCCGGTGTGCTCGACGCCTATCGAGCGATGAAGCCGCTTCGCGCCGTCCGCCGCGAGGCCCTGGCCGCCATCGAAGCCCCGGAAGCGTTCGTTCACGGCCCGCGCATTCTCGCGCTCGTCGACCGGTTGAAAGCGGTGGTGGAGAAACTGCCCACGAAGGATCCACCGTGAGCGCGCTCGACTTGTCGGAACTCACCGTGCGCGCCGGCTCGCGCGCCTTGCTCGATCGCGTCACGCTCGCGCTCGAGCCGGGCGAGTTCCTGGCGCTCGTCGGGCCGAACGGCGCCGGCAAGACGACGCTGCTCCGCGCGACGCTCGGTCTCGTTCGCCTCGCCTCCGGCACCGTTCGGCTCCACGGCACGTCCCTTGGCGAGCTGTCACCGCGGGCGCGCGCGCGCGAGCTCGGCTGGCTGCCGCAGGAGCCGCTCCGCGCCGAGCCGGTTCCCGCGCTCGAGGCCGTGACCGCGGCGCGCTACCGCTTCACCGAGACGGCGGCCGAAGCGCGGAAAGCGGCGCACGGGTGCCTCGATCGCGTCGGGATGGCAGCGCACGCGAACACGCCTCTCGGCGAGCTGTCGGGCGGGGAGCGACAGCGGGTCGCGATGGCATCCCTCCTCGCCCAGGAAGCGCGCGTGCTCTTGCTCGACGAGCCCGCGAATCACCTCGATCCGGCGCTCCAGGCGGAAACGTACGCGCTGATCGGCGAGCTGCTCGACGGCGGCACCGCCGTGCTGTGCGTCACGCACGACGTGAACCTGCTGGCCCACGTGCGCGCCGCGCCCCGGATCGCGGCGCTCAAGGCCGGCACCCTCGTCGCGACGACGCGCTACGATGCCGCGGATCTTCCGGCGACGCTCGAGCAGCTCTTCGGCGTGCCGATGCAGACGGTCGAGGCCCACGGTCGGCGGTTGATCGCGCCGCTTCCTGGCGCCCGGAAGGGTGAACCGTGAACCGGCGCGCGCTCGCCGTCGTCCTCGCGTCCGTGGCGCTGCTCGCCGCCGCGCTCCTCGTCGGTGTGCCGCTCGAAGGCGACCGGGGCGATTTCATCCTGTGGCAGCTGCGCGTGCCGCGCATCCTCGTCGGCGCCCTCGTCGGTGGCACCCTCGCCCTCGTCGGCGCCTGTTTTCAAACCCTGTTTCAGAATCCGCTCGCCACCGAGAGCACCGTCGGCACCACGGCCGGCTCCACGCTCGGCGCGCTCGCCGCACTCGCCATCGACGTGCCCGCGTTCGGCTCGTTCCCTGCCCTGTTCGGCGCTTCCTTCGCCGGCGCGCTGCTCGCGAGCCTGGTCGTGTTTCTGGTCGCCGCGAGCGGCCGGGCCCGCATGGGCGATGTGTTGCTCGCGGGCATCGCCGTCAGTGTCGCCACCGGCGCACTGTCGATGGGGCTTCAGTACGTGGCAGACAGCCGCGCGCTGGTCGCCGCCGCGCGCTGGTCGCTCGGCCAGCTGCCGCAGGTCGGTTACACGGGTGTGGCCATCCTGTTGCCGATCATGCTCCCGGTCTGGATCGGCCTGCTCCTGCTCACGCGCGCGCTCAGGACGTTCTCGTTCGGCGACGAACTCGCCCACGCCCGCGGCGTCGACGTGACGCGCCTGCGCATGCTGGTGCTCGGCCTGGGCTCGCTCGCGGTGGCGGGAACGGTCGCGTGGTGCGGCCCGATCGCGTTCGTCGGGCTCCTCGTCCCCCACCTCGTGCGGCTCGCGGCCGGACCGCACCTCGGGCGCCTGCTGCCGCTTTCGCTGATTGGCGGCGCGGGGTTTCTCGTGGCGTGCGACGCCGTGGCGCGAAGCCTGGTCCCCGGTCGCGAGCTGCCGGTCGGCGTGGTGACGGCAACACTCGGCGCCCCCGGCCTCGTCCTGCTGCTCGTACGGTCAGGGAAGAATCGGGCTGGCTAGGGGTCCGAAGGCGCGCTCTAGGCACTTGCGCCCCTGCGCACCGGGGCGCAGGATCCGCCCATGACACAGCTCGAGTCCCTGCGGAAAGTCACGACCGTCGTTGCCGATACCGGCGATATCGAAGCGCTCGGCAAGTACAAGCCGCAAGACGCGACCACCAATCCGTCGCTCCTCGCCAAGGCCGCGCAGATGCCCAAGTACAAGCCGCTGGTCGACGAGGCGCTCGCCTACGCGAAGGACGTCGGCGGTGGCAAGGCCCGCGTCACGAGTGCCTTCATGGACAAGCTCGCCGTGAACTTCGGCACCGAGATCCTGAAGATCATCCCGGGCCGCGTCTCGACCGAAGTGGACGCAACGTTGTCGTTCGACACGCAGGCGAGCATCGCCAAAGCCAAGGAGCTGATCGGCCTCTACGAAAAGGCCGGGGTCAAACGCGAGCGCGTGCTGATCAAACTGGGCAGCACCTGGGAAGGGATCCGCGCGGCGGAGGTGCTGGAGAAGGAAGGCATTCACTGCAACCTCACGCTGCTCTTCAGCTTCGCTCAGGCCGTCGCCTGCGCCGAGGCGAAGGTGACGCTCATCTCGCCGTTCGTCGGCCGCATCTACGACTGGTACAAGAAGTCGAAGAACGTCACCGACATCCCGATCGAAGAAGACCCCGGCGTCGCGAGCGTGCAGCGCATCTACAACTACTACAAGCACTACGATTACAAGACGCAGGTCATGGGCGCGAGCTTCCGCAAAGCCGAGCAATGCATCGAGCTCGCCGGCTGCGATCTCCTCACCATCAGCCCCGATCTCCTGGAGAAGCTCAGCGCAGGCACCGGCGAAGTCACGCCGCGCCTCACCGTCGCCAAAGCAAAGGCGGAATCGATCGCGCGCGTCACGCTCGACGAGAAAGCCTTCCGCTGGCAACACAACGAAGACGCGATGGCTTCCGACAAGCTCTCCGAGGGCATCCGCATCTTCAACGTGGACGCGCGCAAGCTAGAAGCGTTCGCCGCCGCCGAGATCGCCAAAGCGCACGCCGCTTGAAGTCCGGCCCAGGGTTGAAGGGCAGGCGCCTTTTCTTGGTCGTTGCTGGCCCTGCCGCTTTAGACCTCTAGTCGCCAAGCAACTGGGCTCCCGGTCGCTCCGACTAGGTTTGGGTGGTACCCTGGCATGACCTTGTCGCACCCTGCGATAACCGCCGCGAAGCGCGAACACGCCTACCTCCGGCGGCCCGAGCCTCGGCACTTTCCGGTGGAAGCACCCGTGCCTGAGACGCTCCGGCACTTGGAGCTCCGGACGGCGCTCTACCTCAGCATTCGCCTCGAGCTCCGGGGGCGCGCCACGGTGTCTTCGGACCAGTTCGTGTACTGGGATCCCACCGATCCCGAGCAGTGCCTGGCACCCGACGTAGCAGTGCGGCTCGGTACTCCAGCCGCGCTGCTGGACGTCTGGAAAACCTGGGAGCTCGGCGCGCCCGAACTCGCCGTCGAAATCGTGAGCGAACACGATCGCCCTGAGCAGCAAGAGACCCGCAAGCTCGAGCGCTATCGGCGCGCGGGTGTCGCCGAGGTCGTACGTTTCGATACGGAGCACCCGACGGCGAAACTGCGCCTGTTCGATCTGCGCGGCGGCGACCTGGTCGAGCGCGACCTCGGAGCCCCGGACGCCTTCCATTGCGACACGCTCGGGCTTTACTGGACGGTGCAGGAGGACGCGGAGCTCGGTCCTACGCTGCGGCTCGCGCGCGATCCGAGTGGAAAAAATCTTCTGCCAACTCCGGAGGAAGCGATGCAAGCCGAGCGGACCGCCAAGGAAGCCGAGCGGGCTGCCAAGGAGGAGGCGCTCCTCCGGGTGCGGGAGCTCGAAGCCGAACTATCGCGACGGCGCTGAGCGGGGCTTGCTGCCGACGGCAGGGGCCACGAGCATCGTCAGGGGAGGGCAGCCTTCATACGATCCACGATTGCCGTCATCGCCGGATTGTAGCCGTAGCTCGGGTCCGTCTCCGCAGTGAGACCACCCGCCGGCGCGATGTTCTTCGGGCAGATGCTGGCGACGACGGCGCTGTCCCCGATGCCCTGCAGCACCGAAAGCTCGCGGAGTGCGGGATACGCCTTGCCGCGCTCCTGGGTGCCGTCGACGTTGGCCGCGGGGTAGCTGCAGAGCGGGCTGTTCTTCGGGTACTCCTGCGCGTTGCAGTCGCAGCCCCCCTCGTTGACGGAATCACACACTCGTGGCGTGGGCAGCGGGAAGATGCACGCAAACTGGAGGTCGCCACGCTCGGCCGCGATCACCGCCTGCTCGTGGCCGTTGATCGGGTTCAGTGGCGACGCCCCTGGTGCCAGGATTGAGACGCCGGGCAGCACCGGGCTCGTCGCACCGATCGGGCGCGGGTCGATGGACTCGATCATGAACGGATCGGTCGGGTCCACGGCCTCTTCGGGGTCGCCGAGGATCACGTCCCAACGGTCGAGGCTCGCGAGCTCGTCGGTGGTCAGGTACTCGAGGTCTCGCGCCTCATTCAGAGTGTCGGCCGTGGCCAGATCTTGCCAGGGCACGCCGACGATGCCTGCGAGCACGATGAGCCTCGGGTTTCGCGTCAGCGCACCGGCGCCGAAGATGGGGTTCGGGACGGGATTGCCGCTGAACCGGGGGTCGATGGTCGGAGACGTGAGCGCTTCGACGTAGCGGTTTACCGGGTACAGAAGGTCGATCCCAAAGCGTTGCTTCTGCCGGTAGCAGCGCACGTTTGGGGCGTCCTCGGCCGGCGCGTAGGGCGTTCCACCCATGCACCCCGGATCCGCGTCGCCCGCGCCGCAAGGCATGCAACCGACATCGTTCGGGTTCGTCGCGCAAACGGCGTGCGCGCGCGGCATGCGCCAGCTGTTCGCGTTGACGCCTCCCTTGAAGGCAACTAGCCATCCTTGTGTGCCGCCCTCATCGAGGATCGAGCAGTCGTTCTCGTCGCTCAGCATCACGATCGCGAGCACGGAGTCGTCACGCAGGAACGCCGCGCGCTGCGCGAGTAGCGCCTGATTCACGGTGCCCCGCACGCTCACCCGTCCGTCGTTCGACATGCTGCTCGGGGGCTCCGGATCGGCGAGGAAGCGATACCAGGACTCGAGTGGTGCTTCATAGCCGCAACCGAGCTCGCCCGCCGCCCGCACGTGATCGGTGAACGCGGTGACGAACGCCTGCTCGTCCCCGGGGCTCATCGCGAGCGGCGAGCCGTACCCCGGCGGATCGTGAGGCACGACGCCGTTGGTTGCTTCGCGCGGATCCCAGACCAAAAACCCGTGGCCGTTCCACGACGGGAGCCCTGCGCGATTCGACAGCGTCGAGTAGACGGTGGGGACGAACTGCGCCTTGTCGTCGTAGGTGGCGTTCGGGTTCATCGACGAGCCTTCGGCGCAGACGTCCGTGCTGCCGTGATCGCCGATGCTGGTGGTGATGACGCCGACGTGGATGTCGTCGATCGGCTGAAACTCCGGTGTGCTGCCGGAAGGGCAAGGCGCGGCGTCGCCCGTGAAGTCGCCGCCGGTATCGACGCAGAGCGGTCGCACGAGCCTTCCGACGAGCACCGGCACCGCCTCCGAGAGGATTTCCTGTTTGTCGGACATCGAGATCGAGTTGTCGATCACGAACAAGAGGTCGACCTTGTCTGCGATCGCCGGCCCAACGGGCCTCGTGCCGCCCATGCCGCCCATGCCGCTCATGCCGCTCGTACCGCCCGCGCCGGCCCCCACCGCACCGCTTCCCGCCGTGCCGCCCGTGCCGCTGTCTTCGCCGCCCATCCCGCCTGGCGCGTCGCCCGCCATGCCGTCGGTGTCGTCGCCCGCCATGCCGCCCGTGGCCTCACCGCTCGTTCCGCCCGCGCCGCTGGTCGCACTGCCTGCCGAGCCGCCCCGCGCTGTGCCAGCGGTTCCCGCCGTCATCCCGCCACCCGCACCGCTCGCCGCCTGCCCGGCGGCACCAGAGAGCGCCGTGCCCGCGCTCCCGGCGCTCGCGCGGGGTGGGGGCGGCTTGTCGCTGTCGCCGCAAGCGACCGGGGTAGAGCCCAGAGCCGAGAGCAGGAGGAGCAGCCTGCCGCTCACCCTTGCGCGTCGTTCCATCCGTTGTGCCCGAACCACCATCGCGACCTCCCTACCGAGGGACCATTCTAGCTCGAAAGGCGCGCTCCGCGAGGAGGGAGCGTCTCCGTCTGGCGCTAAAATCCCGACGCCGCGACGAAATACGTCTGCAGGCCGGGCTCCGGATTGTCGAAGCCGCGCGCGAAGCCGAGCTTCAGCTGGGAGTACGAGAAGTAGCCCAGGATGAAATCGACCCAGAGTTCCGCTCCGACGCTCGCGTGGAGGACCTCGGTCGGGTGGCGGAGGTTCATCGAGTCGTAGGCGCCGCCCCAGTCGAAGAAGACCGCGCCGCTCAGCGTGCGGAGAAACGCGGGCAGCGTGCTCACGCCTCGATCGACGTAGACGATCGGAAAGCGATACTCGACGTTCAGGAGGTTGTAGGTCGAGCCGGCGAACTGGCCGGGCTCGTAGCCGCGGAGAACGAAACTACTCTGGCGGATGCCGCTCACCATCGCATTGAAGATCGGCGTATCGGCGTATCCGCCCGTGGTGTACGCGCTGAACCGCGGATAACTGCCGACGGCGGCGGCCCCCGAGAGCGCGAGCGCCAGCACGTGATGCTCGAGCCAGGGCATCGTCACGTAGCCCCGGAGCACGCCCGAAAAGGCGGTCAGCGTGTCTTCGCTGCCCCACGCCGGGTCGGCGAAGTCGCCGGCGACCTGAAGCTCCAACCCGCGCTCGGCGCTGATCCCGTAGGTGGTGCCGCTCACGTTCGAAAACCCGTACGCGAGGCGCACCGTGCCGAGGAGCCCGGTCGGCGGCGTGGTCGGCACCGTGGAGTTCGGGTCGAGGACGGTCGTGTTCGGTTGGTCGTAGTTCCACTCGGCCAGCGTGTAGGAGAGCGCGACGCTCTGCCCGTCGAAGGCGCCGGGAAGGAAATAGTCGACGCCCGTCGTGACGCCGACCTGATGCTCGATCACGGTCTGCGCGGTCTCGCTGAAGCGATAATCCTGGCGCAGGGCGGCGCTGCGGAACAGCGACGCGCCGAAGTTGAAGGGTAACCGCGAGTACCCGTAGTCGATCGAACCGAGGAGACCCGCGTCCGGTTGGATGCTGGCGTCGAGGACGAACGAATGGCGTGCGATCGCGTCCGAGCCACGGGTAACGACGCGCAGCGTGGGTCCGAACGTGCCGCTGCCGACCGCGATCGCGAACGCCCGTGGCCACAACGTCGGGAGCGCACGATACGGCGCCACCGGGTAGTGCCGCGCCATCACCGGAACCGCGCGATCACGATCGCGCTCGGCGGGGAGCGCGGCCAAGAACCGCGACGGGTCGAGTGCGATCTCGTAGAGGTCGAACCCTTCGCTGGTGAAACCGACGTAAACCAGAGTCTTGCCGTCCGGGGACGGCGCCGGCATGTAAGCCCCAGTGACGACGTTGGTGACCTGAAAAAGCGCCCCGGTGGCCACGTTCCAGGCGTAGACGTTGGGGATCCCGGTACGGTCGGAGGTGAAGTAGAGCGTCTTCCCGTCCGGCGACCACACAGGTTGATGATCGATGGCTCGGTCGTGGAAGAGTTCGATCAGCGCGCCGGTCTCGACGTCGACGATGCGGATGTCGCGGAAGCCGCCGGCGGTCCAGGCTCCGTAGGCAACGCGCTTGCCGTCGGGAGAAAAGCGCGGCGTGTAGACTTGCTCGAATTCTCCGCTCGGAACCAGCCGTCGCTCGTCGACCAAGCGGTGGTCGGCCGACAGCGTCGCGATGCGAAGCGTGGTCGTGCCTCGATCGTTGGTCGTGTAGACGACCGTCCGCCCGTTCGGGCTCACGTCGACGTCGCGCGCGCGCAGGCCCGTCGTCAGCCGCTGGCGGTTCTTTTCGGTGCCGTGCGGCGCGCGCTCACCGGGCGGCAGGCGGGAAATATCGTTGAACGCGTAGCGCCGTCGCGACGGCAGAAGGCTGTCGAACACCAGGGAGCAGTCCGGCCCCCAGGCGTGACTTCGCCCGTTCGAACGCGCCACGAGCTCCTCGCGCCCTTCGATCGGAGCGCCGTCGAGCGGCACCGTGTAGATCCCGCTCAGCGTGTCGCCGTCGTCGCGAAGGTACGACACCGTGCGGCCGACGCCGCACGACGCCGGCAAGAAGCGCGGCTCGAGTGCGTTGAAGCCTCGCGAGGTGAGCCGTTTGCCCTCCCGGATACCGCGCTTTGCGACCGCGGCGGCCTGAGCGCGGTAGCCGCGTTCGAGATCCTTCACGAACCCGGCGTAGAGCTCCTCGTACGTGCGCCCCGTCACGCGCCGGATTGCACGATTGATGCCCCAGGGAATCGCCTGCGCGCCGTAATCGGCGGCGACGGCCGCGAACACGTCGGGGCCGTAGATGCTCGCGATCCACGCGACGAACTTGGAGCCGTACAGGTACCACAGCGTCGCGCCCGGAAAGCGCCGCGGCGAGTGGCTGATCTCGTCGAGCTTCGCCACGTTGCCCGAAAGCACGTCCGCGCGCAGGAACATGTCGTACTGGCTGCCCCTGAGGCGCCCGCCCGTCGTGTGCTCGGTCTCCATCGCGACCGCGAGCCCTTCGATGATCCAGTGCGGCTGCTCCTGGTTCGGCGCGAAAGTCGGCCCGAACACGCTGTTGTACACGCCCCACGCTCCCGACGTGTTGCTGAGCTGCACGATGTGCGTGTACTCGTGGGTGACGAGCTCGGTCACCCAATCGTCGTAGTCGCCGAGCGTCGACATGTCGTCGGGCGCGCTGACGTAGAGCGTGACGGCCGGGTACGGGATCGGCGAAGCAAACCCGTTCGCGTATTCGCTGTCATCGGTGAGCACCACCTCGGTGCGCGTCTCCGGCTCGAACGAGAGCTCGGGCGTCACCCGCTGATGGGCGCGTTCGGCGACCACCGCGACCTTCTGCGCGATGGCCTCGAGGCCCGCATGATAGTGGATGCGAAAGTGCTCTGACTCGAGCGTGTACCAGTGAACGTAGGGATCACCGGCGCGCGCCGGCAGCGACACCAGCAGGCAGGCAACGAGCGCTAGAGCGGCGAGCCGAATGATCGAACGCGGAGACGGCCGCTCTAGCCGGACGCGAAGCTCCTGCTTCGCGGACGAGGGGGAGGACTCCGCGACAGCGGAGGGGGCGCTGCGGCGCCCCACAGAACAGCCTGGGGCGGCGGGCGCGGCCGAAGGACGCCTGCGAAGCAGCGAATCGTTCCCCGATTCGGACCGCCGCCCTAGGTGCCGGAGCGCGGCGCTCAAAGATCGTCGTGGAAGAGCGGCTCCCGGTTGCGAACGTAGCGGTACACGAGCTGGCGCGCCTCGGGCGAAATCTGCGTGAACTGTGCACCGTACCCGGGCGGTGAATCCGCCCCCGAGAGCGGCGCTTCCCGCACCCAGCGCACGACGCCCATGGCCTCGAACTCGTAGCCACCCGGCATCGACACCCGGATCGTCAACTCCTGACCGACCTTCGGAAGACTGTAGGTCGAGATGAAGATCCCGCCGGCGTCGACAACGTCGTTGCCGCTCAAACCTTTGTAGAAATTCGTGCTGCTGTGGGCGCCGAGCTCGGCCTCGACGCGCAGGACCTTGCCGGTCGGCGCGAGCGCCGCGCCTTGGGCTGCCGCCTGGGGTGCCGCGGCGGGCTGTTGCCACGCTTGCTGCGGCGGTGCGGCCGCCGGCTGTTGCCACGCCTGCTGTGGCGGCGCGGCTGCCGGCTGTTGCCACGCCTGCTGCGGCGCTGCCGGCGCGGGCTGTCCGCCCCAGGCGGGTGCGAGCTGCGTCGCCGCGACCGGGTTCGCGGGCGGAGCTTGCCAATGCTGCTGTCCGACGACCGCCACCTGCGGCGGGTGCTCGTTCGGGTACTGATACTGGCTCGAAGGCTTGGTCGGAGGCGACGGTGCCATGGATGCCTGTCCGGCCATCGCGGTCAGTTGATGCACCATCCCGAGCGCCCCCGCGATCGCCTCTGTCGCCTGGTCGATCGCCGCGTGGCGGACCGGAGTGCCCTGCAGCTGCGCTAGCGCCTGACGCAGCGCGGCCAGCGCCGCGGGCGCCCCTTCCGCAACGGCGGCACCGCCCGAGGCCTCTACACGGTGAAGCGCGCTCATCGCGTTCGCCAGCGGTTCCGCCGCCTGCAGGATGGCGGGTGGCACCCCCGGGGTCTGCAGCGCGCCCAGACCGCGGCCGAGATTCTCACGCGCAGTTCTCGCCAAGCTCACGAGATCCATCGTCGTCCGTCCCTTCGAAGTGGTCGGCGGCAGTCTAACACCCGTCGCCCTCGGCTCGTCACCATCCCTAGACCCCCTGCGGCCGAACTCGCCCGAGGTGCTCCGCCGCCAACCGGCCGAGCGCGGGGCCGTCCAGGGTCGCCCCGGTTCCCAGGGGCTGGTCGAGGGTCGCACGTTCGAGCGCAATCGCGCCGGATCCGGTACGAATGACCAGCCTCGGCGGGTCGCCCACCACCGCCGCCTCGCCCGGCAAGAGGGCCTGGGGAAAGTCGTCGGCCGGGCACGCCCGGAGCACGGTGAGCTCAAGCCCCTCGACGTCGAGGAGCGCGCCGGGCACTGGCGCCAGCGCACGCACGCGCCGGAGCACCCGTTCCGTCGACCACTGGAAGTCCACGTGCAGCGCGTCCCCTTCGGGCTCCGGCGCCCAGGTCGCACCCGCCTCGTCCTGGGGCACCGGCACGGGCGGGCTCCCGCCCGCGATCCGCGAGATGACATCGCGGAGCAGGGCGAGGGACGGACGGTCGAGCGCGCGAGCAAGCTGCCATGAATCGCGGTCACCGATCCGGACGGCGGCTTTCCCGAGCACGGCGCCGTCGTCGTAGCGCTCGGTGAGCTCGTGAACGGTGACCCCCGACTCCTCGTCACCGCTATCGATGGCCCAGAAGTAGGGATTGGGCCCACGATGCCGCGGTAGGAGCGAGGGATGGACCCCGATCGCCCCCAGCCGACCGCGGGTGAGCCAGCGGGGCGGAAGGCGCCGCGTCCAGAACCAGCTCACGACGAGGTCGATCTCGTCCGAGCCGAGCGCCTGTTCGATCGCCTGCTCGAGTCGCCCCGGGAGCCACCTTGCCTCGAGCACGTGGGAAGGGCCGAGCACCTTGTTGACCCGTCGCCGACCTGGTGCGTCGACCGGCGAGAGCACGGCCAGGCGAACGTCGTGACCGTCGCGAAGGAGCAGATGCGGGGCGAGCGGCAGCCCGAAAAAAAGGAGCCTCAGCCCGGCCATCTGCCCGAGCGTATCCGAGTCGAGCCTAATTCGCCGGGCGCCCGCGGCAGGCTTGCGAAGCCGCCCGACAAGCCTCAAATTGGTATTGTTCTGCCCAAACGGCTGCTCCCCTTGGTTGTCCTCGGTGCCGTCAGCATCGGCGGCCTGGCGCTCGCGCAGTCGGAGGTGATCGTGGACCCGTGGGCACGGCTCACCGGAGCCAAACAGTCCGTCCCCAAGGTCGATCCCCCGGCGCGCGCCCCGGTCCCGCCGCCGGTTCCCCCGTCTCGGGAGCTCTGGCTTGCGGGCGACGAGGCCATGCTCGTCGATCCCTTCCGGCCGAGCGTCGTCCCGGTGGGCCCCGCACCCGTTGCCGCTCCCGCTCCTGCTCCCGCTCCCCCGGCCCCGGCCCCACCCCGAGCCGTCACCAGCGAACCCCCCGCGCCCCCGCGGCTGGCGCATGAGGATTGGGCCCGGGTAGCCGTGGAAATCATCGACCCCTGGGCTCCACGGAGGGTGGCGATGTTTACCGATCCAGTCATCGTCGATCCCTGGACGCGCTGAGCCCTTCCGCGGGTCGTTAGACCCCGAAAACTTGGTAGAAAATGAGGGGCCCTGGTACTCGCGGGGGATGGATGCGACCGGCGCGAGACGCGCCTTCCGACCGGCGCTGAGGCCCGGAGCGCGCTTCGACCCCGCGGCGACCAACCGACCCGTCCTCGTCTTCGAGGGGGTTCACAAGGCGTATCGCGCCGACGCGCCGGTGCTCCGGGGCCTCTCGCTCGAGATCGCGCGCGGCGAGTTCGTGTTCATCACCGGACCTTCGGGCGCCGGCAAGAGCACGCTCCTCCGACTTCTGTTCGCGGAGGAGTCGGTCGATGCGGGGCGGATCCTCTTCCTCGGCCGCGAGATCGGCCGGCTCACGCCGAGCTCGATCCCGTTTCTGCGGCGGAACATCGGCATCGTGTTCCAGGACTTTCGACTGGTTAAGAACTGGTCGGTGCTCGACAACGTCGCCATGCCGCTCGAGGTGCTCGGGCTGCCGGCAAGAACGATCCGTCAGCGAGTGGGCGCCGCGCTCGAGCGCGTCGGCCTTGCTGGGCGTGGTTCCGAGCCGGCGGGCTTCCTTTCCGGCGGCGAGCAGCAGCGCGTGGCCGTCGCGCGGGCGGTGGTCAGCGAACCAGCCCTACTCCTCGCCGACGAGCCGACCGGAAACCTCGACCCGCAGCTCGCGCTCGATATCCTCGGCCTGCTCGAAGACATCAACGCGACCGGCGTCACCGTGCTGTTTGCGACCCACGACCGCACGCTGCTCGACGTGCGGCCACGCCGCGTGGTCGTGCTCGACGAAGGTCGCGCGTACAACGCTCCAGACGGGCTCGACGGCGAAGCGGGGCTCTCGGAGTTGAACGACCCCAACAAGCGAGTGTTTGCCGCATGACTCCGGTTCAACGAGCCCTCCGCGGCGCCAAGAACGATCTCCGCCTGCACGTGCTCAGCGTGTTTTCCGTCGCCGTGGCGTTCATCTGCCTGGCGGCGACGCTGCTGGCGGTCGTCAACGTCGCGGAGCTCCGCACGCGGTGGGCGAGCCTCGGGCGTGCCTCCGTGTACCTGACGCGAACCGCAACCGCCGAGCAGGTGAGCGCGATCGAGCGTGCGCTCCGTGCGGCGGACGGCGTGGTCGCGGTGCGCCACGTGACGAGCGAAGACGCGCGACGCGAGATTGGCCGCGCCGGCAAGGATCCCGTGCTCGATGCGTTGCCCTCCGACGCGTTCCCGGCGTCGCTCGAGGTTTCGGTCAAAAAAGACGTCGACCCCGAGCGGCTGTCGCAGATCGCGCTGCAACTTGGATCGCTCCCGGCAGTAGCCAGCGTCGAGACGTACAGCGGTTGGACGGAGCGGCTCGAGTCGCTGCTCGGCGGCGGGGTCGCCGCGGCGGGGCTGCTCGCCCTGATCGTCTTCGCGGCGGTCGTCAGCGTGGTCTCCTCGACCATCCGCCTGTCGCTCCAGCGCCGGAAGCTCGAGGTCGAAGTGTTGAAGCTGGTCGGCGCGACGGATTCCTACGTCAGGCAACCGTTCGTGCTCGAGGGTGCGGCACAAGGTGGCGTCGGAGCGACGCTCGCCATTTCGTTACTCGGTGTTCTGTTCTTGGTCGTGAGCAGCAGCGTCGATTCGCGCCTGGTCGCGCTGTTCGGCGTCGCACCGACGTTCTTGCCGTGGCCACTGGTGGCGGCGACGATCGCGCTCGGGGCCGCGCTCGGAGCGATCGCAGCCTTCGTTAGCTTGCGCCGGTTCGTCGCGACATGAAGGCACGCGGCTCGCTCGCCCTGATGCTCGTCGCGGCGCTCGGCGCCGGTTCGGCGCCGCTCTCGCACGCGGCACCCCCGGATCGAGCTTTGAGCTCGCCGACGGCGAGCGACATCGAGGATCTCCGGCGCGGGGTGATGGCGGAGGAACGCGCCGTTCGCCTGCGCCTGGATGCGATCGGCAAGGAGACCAAGCTCGCCGAAGCGCGACTCTTGGCGCGGGGACGCGCGTACGTGGAGGTCGCTCGGGTGGGCCTTTTGCCGGTCGGCGGCGGGTTCGACGCCCTGATCGAGCACGCCGCACGCCTCGAGCGTCTGCACCGCGGCCTCGAGCAGGACCTGGCGCTCGGCAAGCGCCTGGCGGCCGAACGCTTGACGCTCGCCAAGAAGCTCGACGAACTCAGCCTGCGCGGCGCAACTCTCGATACGGAGTACGCCGTGCTCTCGCGCGCCGCCGACGTGCTCCGATCCGCCGAGGAACGCGAGCAAGCCTTTGCCCAGGCCTTCGAGGGCGACAACCACACCGCGATCTACGGCGCGGTCGGTCCCGACGATCCGACGGTCTCTGCCGACGGGTTCGCTGCGCTCCGCGGGCGGCTGCCCTTCCCGATCGCGGGTAGGACGGAGATCCTCTCGGCACGCCGGACGACCTCCGAAGGCCCCGGGCTCGAGATGCGAGCGCCGCTCGGCACGGTCGTGCGGGGCGTGGCGAAGGGTCGGGTCGCCTTCGCCGATACCTACGCCGACTACGGGAAGACGGTCATCGTCGATCACGGCCGGCGCCACTACACGGTGAGTGCCAACCTCGACACCATCGACGTCGAGGTCGGGGCGGAGCTCGCCACCGGCGCGCGACTCGGTACCGTGGGCGACACTGGGTCCGGCCCCCGGCTCTACTTCGAAATCCGCGTGGGCAAAGACACCGTCGATCCCTCGATCTGGTTCGGCATCTGAATCGTATCTGAGCGCGATCCCGGACCGCGCTTGGCATTCAGCGTCGGTGATCCTACAGTTTGGGCTGATGCTGAAGGTTCACCGTCTGGTGGGATGGTGGCTGGCGGGCGGATTGGTGGCCGTCTCCCTGCCCTGCTTTGCCCAGACGGCAAGCTTCCCCGAGGACCCGCCACCCGGGACGTCCGCTGCGAGCTTCCCCGCGGACTCCCCCTCCCAACCCGCACCTGCACCTGCTCCAGAGCCTGCACCTGCTCAAGCGCCTGCACCTGCTCCTACTCTCGCTCCCACGCCCGTCCGCCCGCCCACCCCGGTCGTGGCTCCTTCGCCCCTCGTCGCTCCGGCACCGGCAGCAGTCGCGCCGCCCGGCACTGACGCACGCCCTCCCGTGCTTCCGTATTACCGCGCCTACCCCGTGCCGCCGGGGTACACGATCGTGAAGCGCCCGGCCACCGGCCTGATCAACGGCGGGCTCATCGGGTTCGGCATCGCCTACGCGGGCGCGATCGGGTTTGCCGCAGCGAACGGGTTCGACAACGGCACTGCATGGCTCGCGGCGCCGCTCGTCGGGCCGTGGGGCGCGATCGGCGCCCGCCGCTACGACCAATGCCGAACGAGCACGGTCGCCGAGGCCAGGCGCTGCGTCCGCAAGGCGGTGAGCGAGGTGCAAGTCATCACTTTCCTTGCCGTCGACGGCATCGGACAGCTCGCCGGAGCCCTGGTCACGCTCGCGGGCGCGATCAGCTCCCGCGAGGAGCTCGTGCGGTCGGACCTCCTGAAGAAGGTCGAGGTGAGCGTGATCCCGCCGGTCGACGGCGAGCCCTGGGCACTCTCGGTTCGGGGCCAGTTCTAGAAAATCCTTCGCGGACGCAACTCCACGAGCGGGTGGCCGACCCCCCTTCACCAGGAGGTTTTCCATGACCACTCGCATCGATCCCAGCGGTCCCAAGCCGCTCGTCGCGGCCGGCCCCACGGCGTCCCGCACCACGGACCAGCCCACCCGGCCGTTCCAGGCGGTCCTCCACGCAGGCGCCAGCGCCGTCGTGACGAGTGCCGAGGCCGCCGTGCGCCGGTTACCCGGCGGACCGATCCTCGCGGCGGCATTCCGCCCGACGAGCGGCTCCGCTCCCGAAGCGCCGGGTGGAGCCGTGCCGCTCGCGCTCACACCCGAGGGCGTGCCGATTGCCGGTGCCGGCGCTCCGACGGGGACGCCCGGAGGTTCGTCGGTCGAAACCATGCTCGACGACAACACCGACAAGAATCTCTACTACATCGTGCTTCAGGAGCGCATCAGCGCGGAGAATCGCCAATACACGGCGTACTCGAACGTCCTTCGCGCGCGTCACGAGACGATGAAGAACGCGATCGGTAACTTCCGCTGAGAACGCGCCCGTCCCACCGAGGGACGGGTAGCAGCGCCTCGGAGAACGGCGTAGGATCACGGCCATGGGAATCGACGGCATCGGCAAAGCGCCGCCACTCGCGGTGCCTGGCGGCGCGCCGCCCACCGAAACGACCGCCGGCGACTTCCGCGTCGGCGAAACGACGGCGCCGGTCGCCACCGATCTCGGGCGCCTCGAGCGCGGCGAGATCGGGCTCGATCAGTACCTCGACGCCCGCGTGGACGAGGCGACGCGCCACCTCACCGGCCGCGTCACGGCCGAGCAACTTGCCTTCGTGAAGGCGACGCTGCGGACCGAGCTCACGAGCGACCCGGTGCTGGTCGAGCTGGTGCGCCGGACGACCGGCAAGATCCCGGAGAGCTCGACCACCTGATGGTCCGTGCCCGCGGGGCTCGCCCATGAAGCGCCCGCGCCTGCGTTTCGTGGCGCCGGCGGGGCCCGACATCGACCTCGCCGAGCTCTGCAAGAAGCTCGGTCCCGACGCCGAGCAGGCTCTGGGCGAGGGGCGCGTCTTCGTCGACGCGAAGCGGGCGGACGCAACGCGGAGAGTGACCGCAGGGTCCGTCGTCGACTTGTTTGCGGCGCGCGATGCGATCGAGGTCTCGGTAGTGCTCGAGCGCGACGGGCTCCTGTTCGTCTCGAAGCCGCCCGGCGTGGCGACGGAGCCCGATCACGCCGGGACGACGGCGAGCGTCCTCGGCCAGCTGGCGGCGATGCGGGGCGTCACGCCGGGCGAGCTCCATGCCTCGTCACGCCTCGATGTGGGCGTGAGCGGCATCCTCACCGTGGCGACGACACCCGAAGCGCGAGAACTCGTCGAGGAAGCACGGGAAGCCGGTCGCTTTCGCCGGCGCTACCTCGCGCTGGCCACCGGTGCGCCGTCACCGCCTGAAGGTCGGTGGCTTGGCGCGATCGGCCGTGACGCCCGCGGTCGGTGGGTCGTCGGTGGCAAAGGCGCGCGCCCCGCGGAGACGGCCTACGCGACCACTGCTCGCGCCTCGTTGCTCGCTGTCGCGCAAGAGGACGAAGCACCGCGCGCGGCGGCCTTCGTCGCGCTGACACCGAAGACGGGTCGCACGCATCAGCTTCGTGCCCATGCCGCGGCAGCCGGGGTCCCGCTGCTCGGCGACTCCAGTTACGGCGGACCGCGCCGCCTGCGCCTGGAGGGCGGGCGGGTGATCGGTCTCGATCGCGTGTATCTCCACGCCGCCTGGGTCGAGCTCGACACGCGGAGCGACACGATCCGGGTCCAGGCACCGCTACCCGAGGATTTTCTCGCGCTCTGGCACACGCTCGGCGGCGATGACGACGCCGAAGCGCGAGCGAGCGACCAAGATGGGGTAGAAGTGCCGCCGTGAGCGCCGCCCGCCTCGCCGTTTTCCTCGCCGTCGCCTGTTCGCCCGCGCGCGTGCCACTGCCGAGCGAGGCGACGCCGGGGGTCACGTTCCCGATGCACGTCATGGAAGGCAAGGGCGAGGGCAAGCCCGTCTCGAGCGCCAAGCCGGCACAGTCGGCGCCTCCCCCGCCGCCGAGCTCGCCACCACGACCGCCACGACCGTCGCCTCCCGATCCGGAGCCGCTCAGAACGGCGAAGCAGTACGAGATCAACGCCGTCTGGGAGGACTACCGGGTGCGCGTGGAATCGGCGCGTGAGCTCACGTTCAAGCAGCCGATAGTGACCGAGCGGCGGATCGGACGCTTTGCCGTCGAGCTCTGGGTCGGCAACGAACTCATCGATCGCGTTCGCTTCGACTTCCCGCTGCTTGCCGATGATCCTACTCCCACGCGGCGCCGGCCGCTCCACGAGCCGTCGACGTTCGCCGGCAGCGTGCTCCGCGCGAAGGTGATGGTGCCGGCGTCACCGCGCGTCCGGCGGGCCGTGATCTTCGACCGCGCCACGGGCAACGAGACGGAGCTCGCGTGGCCGCCCGCGCCAACACCGTCCTCGGCCGCACCCGCCGGATCAGCGGCGGCGCCACCCGCGTCCACCGCTGCACCGGCACCGGCACCGGCGCCTACGCCGTCGTCCGCCGCGCCTGCCGTCGAGCCGCACGGCGCAGCGCGTCTTCGATGAGTCAGTGACCGCGATCTCGCCGGGGCTGCGAGATGCGCCCTACTCACACCAAACAGAAATCTCGATTGCAGCACTCGAGCCGCTGTGGAGCTCCGAGCAGAGCTCGGGGCAGAGGACAACGCTGTTGGGCATCTCGGCGCGATCGAAGTACCAGGCGAGCGTCTCCCCGCACGCGCGTTGGTCGTCGACGCGTTCGGCGACGAACGTGGCGTCGTCCACGGTCACGGTCAGCACCGTGGCGTCCAAGACGGGCACTTCGCCGGCGGGCGCTGCCGGAACTGCGAAGTCGCACGCAAACGTCCCGCTGATGATCGGAACGAGACTCGGAACCAGCTCGTCGCTCCCCCGCGCACCAGGCCCGATCGGGAACGACAGCTGGCTCCCACCCCGCGCGGCGAGGTCGTCGAGCTCCGGTAGCGCTTCGGACGAGGCGGGAGCGACCACGAAGGTCGTGGTCCCAGAATCGACGTAGGCGCTCTCGACGAGCGCGCCGACATCCCGCTCGCAACCGTTGCCGATCTCAGCGGTCGCCAGCACCACGTGGACCGAATCATACGCGCCCCGCAAGCGCTCGGCTTCGACGAGTGCCCCCTCGACCGCTGCGCCAAGCGGAGCGACCTCCGTCGAGGGCAACGACGTCATCAGCGCATCGATCAGCGCCCGTTCCTGCTCATCCTCCGGCGCCGGAACGTTGCTGAGCTCGGCGGCCGGCACGAGCGGGGCCGCGCAGGCATCGACACTGCAGCTCTGTGCATCACAGCCGGAAACGGGCCGAGGATCCGGGAACAAGCGCAACTCGACGCTGTAGATGTCCATCAGCGGATCGGCAACGACGTTGATCAGTGCCTGGGAGATATCCGCCCAGCTTTCCGCCATGGCGACCGATCGATCGACGGCAAACACCAGCGCCCTCTTTGACTTGAACGACATCGCTCGACCAGTCCCGCAGATCTCGAGCCCTCTCCCCGCCTCGCCTCCGGTACCGGCGCTCGTCTCCGCGCCGCCGCCGCCGCTGCCCGCGCCGAAGCGACCAGCGCCACCTTCCGCCTGCCCACCGCTTCCACCACCCGTCCCGCCCTGACCGCCGCTTCCACCACCCGTCCCGCCATCCCCGCCGCTTCCGCCACCCGTCCCGCCCTGCCCGCCGCCCAACGTCGCTCCGGCACCCTCACTCGCGAGCTTCGAACTCTTCCCCGCGCAGGCGGCCACGGCGAACGCCACCAGCATCGGCCCGCCGCGGAAGGAAATGCGCTGACGCGTGAACATGCCAACAGCGCGAAGGCGCGCTCCCGTTTCTACTTACTCCACCGATCCGCGAAGTCCAGCTGATGGGCTACGCCGTCGTCCGCCGCGCCTGCCGTCGAGCCGCACGGCGCAGCGCGTCTTCGATCAGTCGCGTGACGAGCTCGCGCGGTCCGACACCGCTCGCTTCCATCAGCTTGGGGAACATCGAGATGGCCGTGAAGCCGGGCAGCGTGTTGATCTCGTTCACGAACCAGCGGCCTTGCTTGTCGAGAAAGAGGTCCACGCGTGCGAGCCCCTCGGCCTCCAGCGCAGCGAACGTCGAGAGCGCGAGCCTTCGCACCTCGCTCGCCTCTGATTCGCCGAGTTCGGCCGGGATGCGCGTCGTCGCGCCGTCGGCATCCAGGTACTTCGCCGCGTACGAGTAGAAGCCGTCCTTGTGATGAACGACGATCTCACCGGGGACGGACGCGAGCGGCGGTTCGCCGCCGAGCACCGCGCACTCGATCTCGCGGGGACGGTCGAGCCCCTCCTCGATCACGATCTTGTCGTCGAATTCGAACGCGCGGCCGATCGCCTCGGCAAGGCGTGACGGGTCGGCGACTCGCGTCACGCCGACCGAGGACCCGAGGTTCGCGGGCTTGACGAAGAGCGGCGGCTCCAGCGCCCCCGCCTCGGCCAGCACGGCCTTCGGCTCCGCGTCCCAGCGCGCGCGCCGCACGGTTCGGTACGGCAAGAGCGGCAGACCCGCGGCGGCGAGCAGCCGCTTCATCACGTCCTTGTCCATGCCGACGGCGGAGCCGAGCACGCCGGAGCCGACGTACGGCACGCCGGCGAGTTCGAACAGCCCCTGGATCGTCCCGTCTTCCCCGAGCGGGCCATGGAGCACGGGGAACACCGCGTCGACCCGACCGAGCACGCCCGACGACCCGACCCCGGTCGTGACGACGAGCCCCGCGCCGGGGTGAGGCGGCATCATGACGCCGGGCTTCGCCGCGTCGAGCGCGACCGCTCGCGGATCGCGCGCGCCCTGAAGCAACAGCGACGGTTCCTGCAACAGCCAGCGACCGCTCTTGTCGATGCCGACCAGCACCGGTTCGAAGCGCACCGGATCGAGCGACTCGAGCACGAAGCGTGCGGAGAGGAGCGAGATCTCGTGCTCTGCCGAGCGACCGCCGAAAACGACGGCCACGCGCAGGCGCTGAGCGGGAGGGGTGCTCACGGTAAAAACTTTAGCCCATCAGCCCGGCTTCCAGCCTGCTTTTCGATGCGCTTCCGGAGTTACTCGATGCGAAACCAGTCGTAGTCGGCGTACCCCGCTTCGCGCCCGGCCGCGCCGCGCTGAGCGAACAGACCGATTCGTGCGCCGACCCAGCGCCCCGGCTGCGCCACGAACGGCTCGCCGAGCACGGTGAACCTCGCGCTATCGGTGCCGTACGAAAACTCGGTGCGACCGCCCGCCGAAACACGTGCGCGGAGCAGCACGCTCTTGTTCAGGAGCGTCGCGAACCCACCCTCGCGCTCGGCCGCTCCGGTGCTGGCGCCCTGGCAGAGCCGTTGTGAGACGACGAGATCCGCACCCCGGCGCTCGACCACGAGCGCGGCGTAGTCCGTACCCATCACAGCGATACCGGTGCGATCACCCTGGTTCGTCCCCTGGAAGGTCACCCGAGTGGTCACCACGAAATCCGGTGCGGGAAACTTCTGCAGCAGGATATTGCCGACGTCCCACAGGTTTCGCGCCGAGCGCGGTGCCGCCACGCAGGAAAACCGAACCGTGCCGAGTGCCGGTGTCGGGAACACCCAGCCGGGCCGCGGGTTCGACTGCCACTGCCACTGCAGGCCGAGCGCCGTTCCGTTGAACTCGTCGGACTCGGCCGGCGTCACCACCGCGATGGCCTCGCGCCCCACGTCCGGCTTCTTGTAGGTCGGGACCGGCTCGCCACCCTCGCCGATCGCCGGCCAGTCGTCGATCCATTTCATCGGCTGAAGATGAACGACGCGCCCGTAGGCCGCCCGATCCTGGAAGTGTAGAAACCAGAACTCACCCTTCGGCGTGTCGACCCAACCGCCCTGGTGCGGACCGTTGATCGCGGTCTTGCCCTGAGCGAGCACGATCTTTTCTTCGTAGGGGCCGTAGATGTTCCGTGAACGAAGCACGAGTTGCCAACCGGTCGGCACGCCGCCGGCTGGCGCCGAGACGTAGTAGTAGCCGTTTCGCTTGTAGAGCTTCGGACCCTCGACCGTCGGGTGCCGCTCGTGACCGTCGAAGACCAGCACGCCGTCGTCGAGCGTCGATTTTCCGTCGGCGCTGAGCCGGCTGACGACGAGAATGCTGCGGATCCCGGTGCGGCTGGCTGCGAACGCCGTCGCCAGGTACGCGTTGCCGTCGTCGTCCCAGAACGGGCACGGATCGATCCAGCCCTTGGCGGCTTTCACCAGCACGGGCTTCGTCCACGGGCCGCGCGGATCCTGCGCGCTCGCCATGTAGATGCCGACGTCGGGATCGGAGTAGTAAACGTAGAACGTACCGTCGTGCTGCCGGATGGACGGCGCCCAGATGCCCATCCCGTGCTGCGGCGAGTCGAACAACGACGCGGGCTCGAGCGTGCGCACCACGTGCCCGACCACCTGCCAGCCGACGAGGTCCCGCGAGTGCAAGATCGGGATCCCCGGCACCGAGTTGAAGCTCGATGCGACCATGAAATAGTCCTTCCCGACGCGGATCACGTCGGGGTCCGAATAGTCGGCGTGAAGGATCGGGTTCTTGTACGTCCCGTCGCCGTTGTCCGGCGCCCAGGCCTTCGACACGCTCACCGCCGGCGTGGGCCCGGGCGGAGGCGCGACCTTGGCTTTGGGCGCGAGCGAGAGGAGCCCGAGGCCCATGGCTAAGACCAGAGTTTTTCGCATGATCGTGGGTCCGCGGACGATCGTGTCGCGGGGGGGGTGGGTCAAGTTTTCTGCAAGCTTTCTGGTAGGGTGTTGCTCTCAAAAATGCCCGAGCGCCCCCTTCTGATCCCCGGGTTTCGCCGCATCCTCCACGGCGGCGACTACAACCCCGACCAGTGGCTGAAGGAGCCGAAGGTCCTGGAGGAGGACGACCGGCTGATGAAACTCGCCGGCGTCAACGCGCTCTCGGTCGGAATCTTTTCCTGGACCAGCTACGAGCCGGACGAAGGCCGCTTCACCTTCGATTGGCTGGACGAAACGATGGACCGCATGGCGGCGGCGGGGCGTCGCGTGATCCTGGCCACACCGAGCGCGGCCCGACCGGCGTGGCTCGCCCGCCGCTACCCGGAGGTGCGGCGCGTCGACAAGAACGGCCTGCGCGAGCCGTACGCGGGCCGCCACAACCACTGCTGGTCGTCCCCGGTCTATCGCGACAAGGTGAGAACCATCAACACGAAGCTCGCCGAGCGTTACCGCGCGCACCCGGCGCTCGGGATGTGGCACGTCTCGAACGAACTGAGCGGCGACTGCCATTGCGAGCTCTGCCACGCCTGGTTTCGCCGCTGGCTCGAGGAGCGGTACCAGACCCTCGACGCGCTGAACGACGCCTGGTGGACGAGCTTCTGGAGCCACGACTATCGCTCGTGGGAGGACGTGGAGCCGCGCGACGGCGCGGTGGACACGCTGGCCGTCGATTGGCGCCGCTTCAACACCGACCAGGTGATCGATTTTCTGCGCTGGGAGATGGCCCCGCTCCGCGAACTCACACCCGGCGTGCCGTGCACGACCAACTTCATGGGCCTGTTCAGCGGCTTCGACTACGCGCGCGCCGCCGAGCACCTGGATCTGGTCGCCGACGACCAGTATCCCGCCTACGACGGCACCGATCCGGAGGCCTGGCGCGTCGCGGTCGGGGTGAGCTTCAAGGACGACCTTTATCGCGCGATGAAACCGGATCGCCCGTGGATGGTGATGGAGAGTTGCCCGGAAGCCCCACAGTGGAAACAGCCGATGCGCGCCAAACGGCCCAACGTGCACCGCGCCGAGATGCTGCAGGCGCTGTCGCACGGCGCCGAGGGCACTTGTTACTTTCAGTGGCGCAAGGGCCGCGGCGGCTGCGAGAAGTTCCACGGCGCGGTCGTCGACCACGTCGGGCACGAGCACACCCGCGCGTTCCAGACCGTGGCGGAACTCGGCCGGAGCTACGAACGGCTCGAGCCGCTCCTCGGCAGCACCGTCGAAGCGAAGGTCGCCATCGTCTACGACTGGGAAGCCCACTGGGCGTTCGATCGCTCGGAGGGTCCCGACAAGCGCAACCACGCCTACGATCGCGTGTGTCGCGAACACTATCAGCCGTTCTGGCAGGCCGGCATCTCGGTCGACGTGATCGCGAGCACGCGAGATTTCTCCTCCTACGACCTCCTGATCACCCCCCAGCTCTGGATGCTGAAGCCGGGCGTCGCCGCGCGGATCCGCGAGTTCGTGGCCGCCGGAGGCACCTGGGTGGCGACGCTCTACACCGGCTATTGCGACCCCGCGAACCGCTGTTTCCTGGGTGGTTTCCCGGGGGACGGCCTGGCCGAGGTGCTGGGCATCTGGAACGAAGAGTGGGACGTCCTCTCCGACTCGGTGTCGCGGGTGGCGCGCGCCCTACCCGGCAATCCACTCGGTCTCACCGGTTTGCTCGAAGCCCGCGAAGCGCTGGAGGTGATCCACGCCCGCGGATCGACGGTGATCGCCGAATACGCGGAGGACTATTACGCGCGCATGCCCGCGCTGACCAAGAACACGTTCGGCAAAGGTCGCGCGATTTACCTTGCGGCGCGCTTCGACGAGCCGTCACTCGCCGCCATCTATCGCGCGATCATCGCGCGTGTCGGCTTGAAGCGGAATCTCCGCGCGGAACTCCCGATCGGCGTGACGGCACAGCGACGCGTGAGCGCCGAGCAGGAGTTCCTCTTCCTGTTCAACTTCACCACCGTTCCGCAGACGGTCGACCTCGAGAATCGCGCCTTCGAAAGCCTGCTCGACGGCAGCAACGTGACCGGGGCGCTCGAGCTCGCGCCGTTCGGCGCCGAGGTACTCGCACGACCGCGCCACGAGTAGCTCGAGGCGATTCATAGGGCACGACGATGAGCCCGCCCGCGCTCCCAAAGCCAAAAGACGGCAAGCCGCTGCTCGCTGCGCTTCGCGAAGCGGCGGCGCACGCGCGGCGCGCCCTCGGCCTGGTCTGGCGGTCGTCGCACGCGCTCACGCTGTCGCTCTTCGGCCTGACGCTGCTCGCCTCGGCCGTACCGCCCGCCATCGCCTGGACCGGCAAGAAGATCGTGGACGCGGTGGTGGAGCGCTCGGAGCCCGCCACCCTCCGTTTCGTCGCGTTCGAGCTCGGCCTCGTCGTGCTGCAAGCGACGCTCGGCCGCGCGCTCGGCCTGGTGCGGAGCGTGCTCGGTTCGCGCCTCGGCACCGACGTGAACGTCGCCATCCTCGAGCGCGCCACGTCACTCGATCTTCGACACTTCGAGGACCCGGACTTTTACGATCGGCTCACCCGCGCCCGGCGCGAAGCGTCGTCGCGACCGGTATCGCTCGTGACCGAGAGTTTCGCGCTCGTGCAGAGCGTGCTGACCCTCGCGGGCTACGCCTTTCTCCTGATCAACTTCAGCGGCTGGGCCGTTCTCGGCCTGATGGTCGCCACCGTCCCGGCGACGCTCGCCGAGATGCGGTACTCGAAAACCGCCTTTCGGCTACGCAACTGGCGCTCGCCCGACTCGCGGCGGCTGATGTACCTCGAGTACGTGCTTGCGAACGACGAGCACGCGAAGGAGGTCAAACTCTTCCGCCTGGGGCCGCTGTTCCTGTCTCGGTACAAGGACCTCGCCGAGCGCTTTCATCGCGAAGATTCCGAACTTGCGACCCGCCGCTCGATCGTCACGCACCTGTTGTCGCTACTGGCAACGGCGGCCTTCTACGGCGCCTACGCGGTGATGGCGATGCTCGCCGCCGTCGGCCGGCTCTCGCTCGGCAACATGACGATGTACGTGCTCGCGTTCCGCAGCGGCCAGCAGGCGTTTCAATCGATCTTGAACGGGATCGGCACCATCTACGAGCACAACCTGTACATGTCGAATCTGTTTTCGTACCTCGACGCGACCGAGGCCGCGATCGAGGCGCCGCCACCCGTCGCCGCGGCGGCGCGCGCGAACACGACATCGAGCGAACGCGGGATCCGGCTCGAGCGCGTGAGTTTTCGCTACCCCGGCAAGGACGCGTGGGTCCTCCGTGAGATCGATCTCTTCATTCCCGAGGGGCAGAGCGTCGCCCTCGTCGGCCAGAACGGCGCCGGCAAGACCACGCTCGTCAAGCTCGTGACGCGCCTGTACCAACCGACCGAAGGGCGTGTCTTGCTCGACGGCAAGGATCTCGAGACGTGGGACCGCGCGTCGTTACTCGAACGGTTCGGTGTCGTCTTCCAGGATTTCAACCAGTATCAGCTCAAGCTGCGCGAGAACGTCGGGGTCGGTAGCGTCGAACACCTCGGCGACGAGCCGAGGATCACGAGAGCGATCGAGCGCGGTGGCGCCGAAGGTGTGGTCGGGTCGCTCGCGGCGGGCCTCGAAGCGCCGCTCGGCCGCTGGTTCGCGGACGGTGCCGAGCTTTCCGGCGGCCAGTGGCAGAAGCTCGCCCTCGCGCGGGGGTTCATGCGCGAGCAAGCCGACATCCTCGTGCTCGACGAACCGACGGCGGCGCTCGACGCAGAAGCCGAGCAGGCCGTGTTCGAACGCTTCAAGGAGCTGTCCGCCGGGCGCACCACGCTCATCATCTCGCATCGGTTTCCGACCGTGCGCATGGCCGATCGCATCCTCGTGCTCGAAGGCGGGCACATCACCGAAGATGGCACGCACGCCGCGCTCCTCGCCCAGAGCGGCACCTACGCGCGCCTCTACCGCATGCAGGCGGCCGGCTACGGCTGAGCGCGCCGCGCGCACGTTCGCCCTCGTTCCGAGGCCAGGAGCAAGCGAGGGGCACAACGCGACACTGCGCGGCGCCTTCACCGGTGAGCACGCCGAGGAGCTTCGGGAGCACACCGTCCGGAAACCGAAAGCGCGCACGTTTACATAACCGCCACGGAAACCCCCGCGCGGAAAAGCCCCGCGGAGGCGATTCACCGAATCGCCGACTCCAGGGACGCCGCCTCGGAGGCGATTCACCGAATCGCCGACTCCAGGGAGACGACGCAAATCCGAAAGGCGCGAGACGGTACGGTGAAATCAGGCAGGGGACTTTCGCCGAGCTTGTGATCGGGCGTAGGCTACCGCTCGCTCACCGTCAGACGTTCCGCTTCCAGTTCGCTGATTGAGGGGAAGCGAGATGACCCATGATCTACGACGTCCTCTTCGTCGATGACGAACCCGACAACCTGACGGTCTTCGAAGCTGCCTGCACGCCGCAGTTCCGCGTCCTCACCGCCAATTCGGGCGAGCGCGCCCTGAAGCTGCTTGCCGAGCACGAGGTGATCGTGCTGCTCGCCGACCAGCGCATGCCCCGGATGACCGGGCTCGAGCTCTTGTCCAAGGTGCGCGTCGATTTTCCGGAAGTCGTGCGCATGCTGGTGACGGCGTACGCGGATCTGGAGAACGCGATCGAGGCCATCAACTGCGGGCAGGTTCGCCGCTACCTGAAGAAGCCGTGGGAGCACGGCGAGCTCTTGTCCGCGCTCACCGAAGGCGTCGAGTACTACCAGATGCGGGCGCGGCTCGGCGCCCTCGAGCGACGCTTGCTCGAAACGGAGCGCGTCTATTCGCTCGGCGTGATCAGCGCGGGGCTGGCGCGCGAACTCGGCGGGCCGGTGTCACAGCTCGGGACCCACGTGAATCGGGCGCGCGATCTGCTTCGCCAGGCGGCCGATTCCGTGCCGCCGACCGCAGGGGGGTCCTCGCTGCGTGCTCAGCTCTCCGACGTCGACGAGGAGCTCGGCAACGCTCTCGGTAGCGCGGAGAAGGCCGTCGATGTGGTGCGCGGCGTCGAGCTTCCGACCGGGCCCTCCGAGCGCCTGAACGTCGACGTGAGCGAGGTCCTGCGCCTGACGCTCCGGCTCGTGCAGGCGGAGCTTCGCGCCGCCGGCAGCGTCGAGATCGACGTGCAGCCGGTACCCGTCGTGCTCGGCTCGCCCGCGCAGGTCGGGCAGGTGATGCTCAACCTGGTCGTTTCGACGCTCGACACCATGGCCGACGTTCCGCGGAGCGAGCGGCGTCTTCGGATCCGATTGGTGCACGAGGATCCGTGGGTCGTCTTCGAGGTCGGGTGCCCGGTACTCACCAGCGCGGGCAGGAGATCGTCGCTGCCGCCACCGGCGAGCGGCGAGACACCGCAGGACCTCGGGCTTGCCATCTCGCGCTCGATCGTCAGCGAGCTCGGCGGCGAGCTCGACACCGAGGCGGACGAGAGCGGCTCGGCGCTCCGGCTCAGGCTGCCTCGAAGCTCCCGGGCCGCGTGACCCGCTTCGCGGGTGGCTAGAAGACCTCCGCTCTTCCTCGCCGGGCTGCGGAGACGCGCTCTAGCGGGAGCCGGGGGATTCGTGTAACGATGTCGGCCACTTTCGATGAAGTGCGAGGCTTGCGGGCACGAAAATATCGACGGCGCGCGCTTCTGCGCGAGCTGCGGAGCCATCTTGCCCACGCCGCACGAGGGGCCCGATCCGATGGTCGGCCAGCTCGTCGGCGGCCGCTACCGGGTCACGGGCGTGCTCGGCGAAGGTGGGATGGGGAAGGTCTACGTCGGCGAGCAGCAGATGGGCTCGACGGTCCGCAAGGTCGCGATCAAGACCCTGCACAGTCACCTGTCGAAGGATCCGTCGGTGCTCGCGCGCTTCCATCGTGAATGCGGCACCGTCGCGCAGCTCGAGCACCCGAACACGATCAAGTTCTTCGATTTCGGCTCAACGCAGGACGGCACGCTCTACATCGCGATGGAGTTCGTCGCCGGCAAGCCGCTCAGCGACGTGATCAAGGCCCAGGGCCCGCTCAAGCCGGATCGCGTGGTCAAGATCCTGCGCCAGGCCTGCGGCGCGCTGGACGAAGCGCACCTGCAAGGCATCGTGCATCGCGACTTGAAGCCCGACAACATCGTCCTCGCCGATCGCGCGGGTGAGACGGACTTCGTCAAGGTCCTCGACTTCGGCATCGCCGCCCGGCGCGAGTCGGCGGACGCGCAGAAGGAACAGAAGCTCACGCAGCAGGGCATGGTGCTCGGCACGCCGCCGTACATGAGCCCCGAGCAATTCACCGGCAAAGCCCTGGACGCACGCAGTGACGTCTATTCGCTCGGCGTCATGGCCTACGAAATGCTCGCGGGAAAGCTCCCGTTCGAGGCCGACACGCCGTGGCAGTGGGCGACCCAGCACATGACCGCCCAGCCGATCCCGTTCGAGGTCTCGGCGCCGTCGCTCGCCATCCCGGCTCCGATGCGCGAAGCAATCCTGCGCTCGCTGGCGAAGGATCGCGAACAGCGCCAGTCGAGCGCCCGCGACTTCTTCGCGGATATTTCCGGCGGCGCGCGCATGACCGTGATGGGCGGCGGTGACGCGCCCGCGGGAGCCAAGCACTCCGACACGGCCGCGATGACGGCGGCGCCCGACTTCAGCGGTCCGCCTCCCGTGTTTCCGTCGGGGCCCGCGCACGGCGCGCATCCTCCCGCGCACGGCGGGCACGCGCCTGCCACGGCACCGGCCGTTGCGGTGCCGCCTGCACCGGCTCCGTCGCGGGGTCAGAGCGGTGGGAAGGGGCTCGTGCTCGGGCTCGGCGCAGTCGGCGCGCTGCTGCTCGCCGCGATGGCCGTGGTCGCTGCCCGATCGCTGAAGCCGACCGACGATCCGCAGCCGCTGCCGATCCCAACGACAGCGCCGGCTGCCACCTCGACGACCGCCTTCGCGCCCCTGGCGACATCACCGGCGACCGATCCCGTGCCCGTCCCGAGCGGAACCACTCCTGACACCGCAGGGACCGCCGCCACGACGAAGCCCACGGGCACGCAGACCGGCCCGCGTCCGAGCGGCACGGGCACCGGCACCAAACCTCCCAGCGGGGCCGACGGCTGCGACGCGTGCATCAACGCCGCCCGGTCCGGCAACATCTCCGCCGCCGCATCCGCCCTCGGTCGCTGCAGCGATGCCGCCAAGAAGGCCACGTGCGTTAGCGCCGCCAAGTCCGGCTCCGTCACCGCCGCCAAGACGGCAGCCCTGAACGGTAACTGTTCGGGAGCCAAGGCGATCATTGCGGCAGCCCAAGGCATGGGCGCCGGCACGCCGAAGCTTCAGCAGGCCCTCAAGGGCACGAGCTGCCAGTAATCCGGCGACGCTCCCGTGACGGGAGGGGATCGGGGGTGAGATCCAGGGGCCGCCCTGGGCCGGCGACGTCCCGCGGCGGGACGCCAGTTTTCACTGGAATCATCACTTTCCGTTGTTACTAATTTCGCCAAGTTGCCTAATGCTTGCAAATGATTAGGCTTTGAGTACCGGCCGTTCGGCCTGACATTCCTGCCGTTCGCTTGACGGCCTCCTCGCCTTGGAGCTACATCCTGCCCCAACACGCTTGGCGACCGCGGCAGAGACTCCCCACTGGCTCTCCGGAAGCGGGGGTCGTCCCAGCAGTCAAAGGTAAGAATGGCGACGATGTCCTCCAGGATGACGTGGCGGGAGCTTTGCCGCTCCGACCGGTACAAGGGCCTCTGGGTCGCGATCGACAACTGCCGCTATGACCAGGCCACCCGCCAGCCCCTCGAGGGCGACGTGGTGGATTCGGACACCGAATTTTCCGAGCTTTGTGCCCGGATGCGCGAGGGCGGCCGCAGCTCGTGCACCATCGTTTTTTGCGAAAGTGACGTATTCATCGAGGGCGAGACCCCCTCGATGGTCGAAAATCAGCTGAGCGCCGGCGGCCGGTCGGCGTAGAGGGGTCCGGGGAACCGCTTCGGGGGCCGCTCGGGGTCACTCGATGCGCTGGAGCCGCTGCTCGACGAGCCAGCGCTCGTAGCGATCTCTACGCCGCTGAACCTCCTCCGCGGTGAGCGGGGACTCGGCGGCCTTGCTGCCAACTTGCTCCTTTTCACCCTCTCGCACGGGCACGACAGGCGGGAAGACGCCGGGAGCGGGAGCGGGCGCTGCGGATGTAGTCGGCGTCGCCCCCGATGCCGCAAGGCGAACGGCCAACGGCACGAGCCCGTCACTTCTCGCAAGCGTCAGCGGTGGTCCAGCGTTCAGCACGGGATCCCACGGCAATCGAACGTCGTCCCAGACGCGATCGATCCTGCCGGGAACCGCCGGGGCGCGGGAACGAAACGCAAACACCGCGAGGGCGACCGTTGCAAGAATGCCGGCGATCCCGAGCGTGCGAGCAAGCAGCATCCGAGTGCGCGTGGCGTTGGGGAAGCGTTGAGGTGACTCGGACGCGCCCGACGAGAGTCGTGGATCGCTCGTGTTTCCGGTGTCGAAGAAACGGTCTTCGCGACCGCGAGTGTGCCAGTGTGTGTGGCGCGTGAGCGTGCTCAACATGGCGTGCCGTGTCCAAGACCAGAGCACTTTGCGTGCCAGCACCAAGCCGCTTGCGTGGCTCGCGTGGGGAGATCATCACCCTGGTGCCCAGCGCTTTTGGCCACGATCGGGGCGTTCTTGTACTCGCATGGCCCTAGGCACCACCCTCGCCAGCCGCGCCACCCTCGCCGGCTGCGCTACCCTCACCCGACGCACCGGGGGCGCCGCATGCGGCTTCGAGAGTGTCCTCACCTCCCACGCCCCCCGCGCCGTCGGTGCCCGCTCCACCGCCGGCACCAGCGCCGCTGCATCCGCAGGGCGGGAGTGGCTGCCGTTGCCAGTCATCGTCAACGCACTCGTAGTAGACCGGATTGGATCGTGTGCGTCCCGCACAGATGCAGTCCGCGTGCCCCCACATGCAGACCGTTCCAATGTTGCACGGGGTCGGAAGCTCCCCGGAGGGAAACGAGCTCGACGGTGGGCACGGCGACCCAGCTTGACCTGCCCCTTGTCCCCCAGCTCCGCTCCCCGCCCTCCCGCCGGTACCGCCGGCCTCGGTTCCACCCTGCGCTGAAGGTCGCGGCACGCCATCGTCAGAACCGCCAGCACAAGCGAAGACGGTGAGTGCCGAGCACAAGGCAACGCTCGCGAGCGAACGAACACGGATCCGCATGAGGTCGAGACTCATGATCCCGCGAGTTGCACGTTCCGGGCCACTCCGCCTGGCACAGACTGGCACTGGCGTGCTCGGAGGTCACTCGATGCGAGTCAACGCTCGCCTCGTTGCTCCGCTTTCTGCTCGCGGAGCTCGATCGGCTGTTTCGACGGGGGCGGGCGGGGAGGCGGACCCGGGCCCATCGCCGCAAAGGCAACCAGGAACACGCGCAACAGGCGCCAGATGAGGACCAGCAGACGAACGGTGAGCGATGGGCGCTCCCGGCAATGACGGGACAAAGCTTTCTCCTCGGGCTCGAGACAACGACGCGAGCAACGCGACGGGCCTCAGCGGAGGAGGGCGCAATGAACGAGGTAGAGCTGCCGTCCAATGCTTTCGGGAGCATCGGGAGCGGAAGGACCTGCCTGGTGATCGCTCGACGACAGTGCTTTGGGAGACCGGGACGGCGCTTCGGAGGCCACGCGACGTTCGACCGTCACGCTCGACGGTGCGCGAACCGCTGCGTGCTCGACGAGCGCGGCGACCTCTGCGCCGCGCGAGCGCTCACTCGCGGACGCCGGCTCGACCGCAACGACGAGCAGCAGGCTCACGACCAGCAGCCGCAGACGCCGCACGATCGCCCGAGCTTTGCGCATGGTCATCAGCTTAACCACCCCCAGCCGGCACGCAATCGCCTCAAACCAGCGGCAGGCGTACCCTCAGCGACGTGCCTTCTTCTGTCGCGTTTGCTTGAGACTGACGACGGCGAGAATCGGATCGAGGATGGCGCCGCGGCGTTCCACGTGCCGGTGGCCCGCCTTGAAGAGCTTGCCGCCGCGGGGAAGGTTGGTGCAGCCCTCGCGCTTGGGGCCGTACACGATGGCGACGTCGTTCGCGTGCTCACTGAGAAGTGTCTCCAACGACACCGCGTCAGGCCCGCACAAGGAGAGCTCGCTCACTTTCCGCCGCGCTAGCGTCCTCGGATCGATCGCAAGGCTTTGGTCGAGCACAATGGGGGTGTCGTGCGGGACGTTGTCGAGGATCCAGTCAGCCGCGGTTTTCCGTGATTCCACGCTCCGCCGATAGACCTCCCGCAGATCCCGCGTAGCGAGGATCCCCAGGAAGACGGTGCCCGCGCCGACGACTCCGACGTAGGGGGCGATGCGAGGGAACCGTTCCTCGACCTTCACGCGCGTCGCCAGACGGGCGATGACGCCCGCGAGAGCATCGAGCCCGAGGGCGGCGTAGAGCGCGATGAACAGCGGCACCGAGACGACGTTGCGCACGAAGTAGACCTTCTGCGTGACCATCAGCAGAACGAGCGAAACCGGAAACGCGAGTACGATCAGCGTCGTCTTTCGGTCCGCCCGAAACGCCGAAAACACCCCGAAGAGCGACAGGAGGATGACCGGGATCCCGAGGTCACCCGCCAAATCGGTAAGGTAACGGGACAACGCCGGCCAACCAGGCTCGATGGTGTAGGCGCCGTGTCCACCGCCGTAGTGGCCGATCTGCCACGACACGCCACGGTAGAAACCGCGATAGTCGAGCACTGCATACGGGGTGGAGACGAGGAAGCCGACGAGCGCGCTCGCACCGAGCACGATCACGCGCGGAGCGAGTGTCTTGCGCGATGAAATGAAGAAGACGTGGAGCAGGCAAGGTAGGGCGATCGGCGCCAGGTTGTACTTACAGCCGACCGTCAATCCGGCGAGAACACCGGAGAGCACGATGTTCCCGAGCACCGACGCGCGTTCTCCACGCAAGCGCCAGACGGCCAAGTGGGCCACCGTCACCAGGGCGAAGCAGGCCCCGGCGATGTCGACGTTCAGGTACTTGTAGGAGAGGCGAAAGTAGAGCCCGGAACACGCCGCAATCAGCGGCGCGAGGACGGCCAACGCGTGTTTGCGCGACAGCGCAAAGGCCGTCACACCGAGTGCCCCGAGGCCCAGGATCGAGAGCACCGCGAGCATGCGCTTCGGATAGGCGACGACGGCCGGCTTTCGATAGTAGCCGCGCGGGTCGACCTTGGGGCCGAGGTGCCGCGCGTCTTTCAGCCCGTCGAGCTCGATCGCCAGGCCGAGCCACAGCGAAGCCGTCATCAGGTAGAACGGACCGGACGGATACCGGAAGAACCGCGGATTCGCGTCGCGCTTCTGCAGCATGCGGAACGGAACCTCCGAGATCGGATCCTCGTCGAAGTGCCCAGGGTAGGGCAGCGTGTTCGAGATGTAGCGAAAGCGCAGCGCGAGGCTCACCACGAGGAAGAGCGCAAGCAGCAGCCAAAAGAACCACACGACGGGGCGGACCGTGCGTGCGCGCTCGGCGATGCGTTGTAGCGGCGACCACATGGACATCAGGCGGACCCGTCGCACAGCGACAGGTAGCTTTCGGTTCACCTCGGCAGGCACTCTTCGCACCTGGGCCGGGGATGAGCAAGGGCGATGTTGGCACGCCTCGGCGCCGGGCGTAGGCTCGGACGGTGATGCGCGTCGCCGGCGCGTTGCTACTCGTCCTGGGCTGCGAAGCTCGGTCCGATCCCGGACCCGGGCGCGCCGCGCAGGTGTCGACGGCGAGCGACACCGGGCGGCCCGCGGCGCCGAAGAAGAGCGACGAACGCGCCGCCGAACGCGAAGCGCTGTTCCGCTCGGTCGAACGGGAAGCAGAGGTCCACGATCCGCGCGTGCTCGCCGCGCTCCGTCGCGTGCCACGACATCGCTTCGTTCCCGCTCCCTTGTCGGACCGCGCGTACGAGGATCGTCCACTTCCGATCGGGCACGATCAGACGATCAGCCAACCGACGGTCGTCGCAGTGATGACGGCGGCCGTGGCCCCGGCGTCGACGGATCGCTGCCTCGAGATCGGGACCGGCAGCGGGTACCAGGCCGCCGTGCTCGCCGAGCTGTGCGCCCGCGTGTACAGCATCGAGTACCTTGCGCCGCTGGCGCGCTTCGCGGAGGAGAATCTGCGCGGCGCCGGCTATCTCGAGGACCGCGTCATGCTCCGCACCGGAGACGGCTACCGCGGCTGGCCGGAAGCGGCGCCGTTTCACGTCATCGTCGTCACGGCAGCGCCCGAAAGCGTACCGAAACCACTCCTGTCCCAGCTCGCGGCCGGCGGGCGTCTCGTCATCCCGGTCGGCCCGGAGGGCGCGGTGCAGGAGCTCGAACTCTGGACCCGAACCGGTTCCGGCGACGGACCGAACGCCTTCGATCGCCGGACCCTGATGGCGGTTCGCTTCGTCCCTTTTCTCGGCGAAGGGCGGTAGCCGCGACCGGAAACGACGCGGGGACTCTTACATAACTGCTGGGGGTGTCCGTTGTCCGAGCACCGAGATGCCACACGGCCGTGACGTGGGGCGATCGTCCCCGCCGTTCCGCAACGTTTCCGTGGTGAATCGGCACGCGACACGGAGTTCGCAGCGAAAAACACGCCTCGCGCGCCTCTCGGGAACCGATTAGCCTGCGCCAACCTGGCCTCACCCGCGACACCACATGGCTAACGCGGACAGACGCTTTACTTACCGGCTCGATCTCCCTGAAGACAGGGTCCGCCTCCACGCACCGGCGGCGGGCCGCGTCGTGGTCGCGGATCTGAGCGCGAGCGGCAGTGGACTGATCGTAAGCCCGGACGATTTCGACCGGGTCGGCGCGGAACCCGCCACCTTCGAGTTCGGCGCCGGGCTTTCCTTCAGCGTGAAGCTCGACCCGGTGCGCGTGACGCGGGTCGATCAACAGCTGCGCGTGGGCGCACGCTTTCAGGGGCTACCCGTCGAGGGCATGCGGGTGCTGTCGCAGTTCCTCATCCGCGGCTTTCTGGAAGAAAACAGCACGCTCGCCCGCCTGCTCGAGGACCCGCGCACGCTCACGACTCAAAACGCGATCTTCATCCGTCGTCACCTGCGCCGCTGCCTGCTTTCGGAGCGCCGCCCACTGCGGGTCTACGCCCACGGTAAGGTACTGCCGTTCAGCATCCTCGCCGTCCGGATGGTCGAGGCGCAGGGGAAGAAGCTGATCGAGGCGCGCGCCACGCAGGCTGGGGTCGAGGAGGGCGGGCCCTACTCGTTCGTGGTCGCCCACGCCGGCGCGGTGACGCATTTCTCCTCACCGGTCGTGCATCGCTCCGGTGACACCCTCTACATCGCTTTGCCGAACGAGTTGCATCAGGCCGGTTTTCGCGACTCGGTCCGCACCGGGCTCGAGTCGAGCGGGCGTCCGATCGTCGTCTGCGCGCACCCCAGACTTCCCGACGAGCTCATCACCCGTCCGTTGATCGACCTCTCGGCGCGCGGCTTCGCGTTCGAGTCCGACCCGGAGTGCGACCTCTTGTTTCCCGGCGATCGGCTCGAGCAGCTCGAGATCCGGTTCCCGGACAAGGTGTATCGCGCCGTCGGCACGATTCGGGGGATTGCGCCGCATCGGGGCTCGAACCTCTACTCCTGCGGCGTCGAGATCGTCGGCTTCACGGACGCCGCCGAGGAGCAGCACTGGCGCGAACGTGTGTTCAGGCAGGCGCATCCGAACGTCACGCTGCCGGAAGCGCCGGACGGAGCCGAGCGCGCGTGGCGCGTGCTCGAGTCCTCGGGCTATGTGTCGCTCTGGACCCCCGCCTCGAGCGCGCAAGAACTGCCTTCGAAATTTCATCGCTTCTGGGGCGAAGCGCCGCCCGACGTGGGCCGCTTGCTGCTCCTCGAGACCGGCGGGAACACGCTGGCGACGATGGCGGGCACGCTCCTGTTCCCGCGCACTTGGCTGCTCCATCACTTCGGCGTCGACCGGACGCAACGCTCGAATCCTGCGATCTTCCTGAGCTTTGCACGCGAGATGTACGCGGCCCTCATGTACGTGCTCCAGCACGTGGCCGAGCTCGAGTATTTCGTCATCTACGTCGAAAAGGACAAGCGCCTGACTCAGGCGCTCTACGCCGACTTCGTCGAGCGCTACGCGCCGGCGGAGGACTCCTGCTACGACGAGATCCGCGTCTTCAAGTGCTACCCCACGGAACCGCGCACGCTGCGCCGGCGAACGGGGCCCATGCCGGAGGTCGTGCTCGCCGATCGAGCGGCGCTGAAGGCGGTCTCCGAGCACCTGCGCAGTGTGCTCAGTCCGCTCGAGTTCGACGCCTTTGCGTACGACGAAGACAACATCGATCTCTCGGCGTTCAGCCTCGAGTGCCGGGGACGCAACTACGAACGCGCTCGCCACGTGTACCTGGCGATGGTCGACGGCACCCCGGCGGCGGCGCTGATCGCGGGGAGCGGTGAGGAAGGCGCGAACCTGTTCGGGTTGATGAACCGCTGTCGGTTGTTCGCCCTCGGCCCCGCGGGGTTCAACCCCAGGGTGCGGGAATCGCTGCTGGATGCGGCCAAGAGGCACTACGCCGAGCTCGGGAAGCACGCGTTCGTGTTCTTGGGCGACGCCGACGAGGACATCATGGAGGTCGAGGCCATCGGCTACGAGTTCGTCTCCGAGGGGGCCCGTTGGCTCGCGCGACGCACGGTCGTGCCGGCTTGGCTGTCTTTCGTCCAGAACTCGCTCGCGGGTTGAGCAGCTTCGAGGCTTTCCGTGAAGCACGATTCTGGCACCTCGCTCGTGGAATCACTGGGGGGCCTGAACGCTCCGAGTAGCGCGTATCGGCCGATTTTCTTCGCGCTCGATCGCGACGAAGATCGCGAGCGACTGCGAGAGTTGCTCGCTTCCCAGGCCACGCACCTCACGCGCCAGGATTCGCTTCGCGAGCAAGTGGCGGAGCTCTTGAAGGTGCGAGACCCGGCCGCGGTCGTTTCAGCGGACGACGCGCGGGCCCACGTCGAGCGCCATGGCGGCGAAGCCTACGGGAGCTGGGTCTACTACCCGTGGCGCAGCCACCTCGTGCGCACCTTGCCGAAGGCCGAGTTCCGCGAGCTTCGGACGGCGCGGAATCGCTACAAGATAACCTCGGACGAGCAGGAGCGACTACTCGGCGCGACGGTGGGGATCGTCGGGCTCTCCGCCGGTCATTCGATCGCGGTCTGCCTCGCGCTCGAAGGCGTCGGCGGCTCGCTGCGCCTCGCGGACTTCGACGCCGTCGAGCTCTCGAACACCAATCGTGTTCCTTGCGGTCTACCCGGTCTCGGCACGAACAAGGCGGTGCTGGCGGCGCGCCGGGCCGTCGAGATCGACCCGTACCTTCAGGTGGAGGTGTACGCCGACGGCCTGAGCGAGGACACCCTGGATGGTTTCCTCACCGGCAATGGGCGCCTCGACCTGTTGGTGGAGGAATGCGACGACCTGTGGCTCAAGGTTCGTCTGCGCGAAGAGGCGCGGCGCCTTCGCGTCCCGGTCGTGATGGAGACGAACGACCGCGGCCTGCTGGACATCGAGCGCTTCGATCGGGAGCCGCAGAGGCCGATCTTCCACGGCCTGCTCGGTGACACGAGCTCGGCCGACCTCCGAGGGCTGGAACTGGAGGCGAAGACCCCGTTCGTCCTCCGGGTCGTCGGCTCGAACCTTTCACCCCGGGCCGCAGCGTCGTTGGTCGAAATCAACCGCTCCATCACCGGCTGGCCGCAGCTCGGCTCCGGCACGACGCTCGGCGGCGCGGTCGTGACGGACGTGTCACGGCGGATCCTCCTCGGTCAGCTCGAACGATCGGGGCGCTACTACGTCGACCTCGAAGCCATCGTCGACGACGCCCCCGCGCTCTCGCGCGCTCGGGAGCCCGCCTCCCATCCCACGCCTCCGACCGCTACGCCGGCGGTATCGACCGCATCGGCCCCTCGCGCGCCCATGCCGAGCGTCGCCGGACAGCCGGCGCCGGCCCAGATCCGTCGCCTCGTCGAACTCGCGACGACGGCACCCTCCGGGGGCAACGCACAGCCGTGGCGATTCACCTGGACGGGAGAGAAACTCGATCTCTGGGTTGACCGCTCGAGGGCGGGCTCGTTCCTGGACGTGGGGGGCGCGTCGAGCCACCTCGCGCTGGGATCGGCGGCCGAAGCGCTGGTTCACGCGGCGACGACGTGCGGCTACAGCGTGGAGCTCGTGCCGTTCCCGGACGCACGGGAGGAAGACCTCGTCTGCCGTGCCACGTTCGCCCGTTCGACGGCACTCGCTCCGAGCGAGCTCTCGTCCTTGCTGGAGGTTCGCTGCACCAACCGCAGGCTCGGGTCACGCGTGCGCCTTGCTCCCGCGCACCGACAAGCGCTGGTCGATGCCGCGCTATCGAGCGGCGCCGAGCTCGAACTGGTGACGGACCCGGAGCCCCTCGACGAGCTCGGCGCCTTGCTGGGCGACGTCGACCGGCTGCGCTTCCTGTCCGAGCGACTGCACGCCGACCTGATGGCGGAGCTCCGCTGGAGCGCCGAGGACGCGCGCGCGACCGGCGACGGGATCGACATCGCCACGCTCGAGCTCGACGCCGCCGGCATGGCCGCTCTCCGGCTGCTCCGGGATCCCGCCGCGGTCGCGTTGCTTCGAACGCTGGACCAAGGACAGCGGCTCACCACGTCGGCCCGCCGGGCCGTCGACGCCTCTTCGGCCGTCGGACTCCTGACCACGGAGGGAACGGGACCCGCCGCCTATTTTCAGGGCGGACGAGCCGTCGAACGCGTCTGGCTCACGGCCACCAAGCTGGGACTTTCCCTTCAGCCGATGGCGGTCGCACCCTACCTGTTCGCAAAGCTCGAGCGCGGCGGCATAGCGGCTTTCACGGCGCGCGAGCGTTCAGCGCTGGAACGGCTGCGGCAGCGCTTTTCGAGCGTCTTCACGACGGGGACGGCACGCGCGGAGGTGCTGGTGTTCAGGATCGCGCACGCCGAGCCTCCCGGGGTACGATCGCTACGGCGCCCGGTCGAGACAGTGCTGCTCTGGGACTGAAGTGGCGATCATCGAGAACCTCCTGATCCTCTATTCGGGGATCCTGCTGATCAACGTCGTGCTGTCGGCGGTGATGTGGGCGCACGGGCGAACCGCGCTCCACGGCAATCTCTTCTGGGTGTGGGCCACGGGGGTCGTCGCATTCCTGGCGCAGGTGCCGGCGTCGAACGCGCTCGTCATCACGCTCGGTTATTCGCTGACGTTTTGCCCGACGCTGGCCACCGCATTCTTGCTTGCGCGCCTTGCCGGCATGACCGTCCCGTGGCGGTGGCACCTCGGCTCCTGGGTTACCGCCCTACTGGCGAGCGCCACCGCCTACTCGTTCGGCGCGCCGTTCTGGGCGGTGTCGCTGCCCACGTGCCTGGCGGTGGCGTCCCCCCTCGCGCTGACCGCCATCCGGACGCTCCTACGCTCGACGCAGATGACGATCAGCGGCCGAGCGTTGACACTGAGTTGTCTCGCATTTTCCGCGCACAACCTCGATTTTGCCTTTCTCCGCGATCGGCCCGAGTTCACGGCATTCGGGTTCACGACGGCGATCCTCATCGCGTTCGCGCTCTCGATCACGGCCCCGGCGGTGGTGCTCGAGCGCGTCGTCGAGGAGCGAGCCCGCGTCGAGGAGCTCGATCGCTTCAAGTCCAGGTTCTTCGCCAGCATCACGCACGAGCTCCGGACCCCGCTGACCATGATTCTGGCTCCGCTCGAGCTCTTGCTCGACGGCGAGCTCGGTTCGATCACACCGCTGCAGCGCAGCACCCTTGCGGCGATGTCGCGCAACGGCATCAAGCTGCTCAAGCTGATCGGGGACCTGCTCGACCTGTCGAAGCTCGAAGAGTCACGGTTCCGCCTGCGGATCGACGACCATGATCTGGTGGAGTACTTGCGCGGACTCTTGGCGCAGACGGAGCCACTCGCGGAACGAAAGGCGATCACGGTCAAGTTCGAACCGGCGAGCGCCAAGGCAGTCGTCGCCTGTGATCTCGAGCGACTGGAACGAGTGTTCATCAACCTCTTGTCGAATGCCTTCAAGTTCACGCCCGCGGGCGGAACGGTCAGCGTCCAGATCCACGACGACGCGACCGAAGTCGTCGTCAGCGTCCACGACACCGGCCCCGGCTTCCCGCCGGAGCTGAAAGAGCGCCTGTTCGAACGGTTCTTCCAGGTCGATGACGACACCCACCAGGCTCACGGCGGCACCGGCATCGGTCTGGCGCTGGCGCGCGAGCTCATCGAGCTCCACGGGGGGTCGATCGGAGCGGAAGGCGTGCCCGGCGAGGGGGCGACGTTCATCGTCCGCCTGCGGAAGGGCCGGGATCACTTCGACCCGCTGGTGCTCGATCGGCGCGAGCGGCCGACGGACGTGCACAAGGGGCAGCGCGAGAGCGACCTCGGGCTCACCGGGTGGGACTTCGGCTTCGAGGAGCGATCGCGACTCATCGACATCGAGCACGCGACCGAGAAGCGCGTCGCGCCGCGCGACCTCGACGAGGAGCAGCGTTTCCACACCGTGCTCGTGGTGGAGGACACGCCCGACGTGGTGAGGGTCGTCCACCTGGCGCTGCACCAACATTTTCGGCTGTTCAGCGCACCGGACGGCGCCAAGGGTTTCGCGATGGCCGTCCAGCGCCGCCCCACGCTCATCATCACCGACCTGACGATGCCGGAGATCGACGGGCTCGAGCTCACACGCAAGTTGCGCGCCGACGTCAGGACTCGACACATCCCGATCGTCATGCTCACGGCGCGGAGCGATCTGGACGACCGCGTCGCCGGCCTGGACGTCGGGGTCAACGCCTATGTCACCAAGCCCTTTGCCCCCAAGGAGCTCTTGTCGACCGTGCGCTCGCTGCTCAGTTCGCAAGAGAGCACCGCGGAGCTGATGCTGTCGCAGCAGTCCGCCTCGCTCGAATCGATCGCGGGCGGCCTGGCGCACGAGATCCGCAATCCCTTGAACTACATCAAGAGCGCCGTCACCAGCATCCACCGCGACACGGAGGGAGTGACCGCCAAGCTCCGGGCCGGCGTGCCACTCTCCGCGGCCGAGCAGCAGCAGATGACGGAAGCGTCGCTGCGCATGGCGAAGATGTTCGACACCGTGCAGTCCGGCGTCAAACGCATCGGAGGCACGGTCGACCTCATGCTCAGGTACAGCCGCGAGGGCTACACCCGCGTGCTGCAGCCGTACGACGTGTACCGAGCGATCAACGACGTGCTCGGTATCGTCGTCCCCGCCACCGGCTCCGACGCGAAGATCGAAACCTCGTTCGCCGGCGACGGAACGCTCGAGTGCGTCCCGGACGAAATCCATCAAGTGCTGACGAACGTGATCCAGAACGCTCTCGAAGCCACGGCACCGGGCCACGGGGTGGTCGCCATCGCAGGGCGCTCCGAAGGCGATGAGCTCGTGGTGACGGTCAAGGACAACGGGGTCGGCATCGACCCGGACGTTCAGAACCGAATTTTTACGCCGTTTTTCAGCACGAAGGACGTGGGACGCGGGACCGGGATGGGTCTCACGATCAGCCGCCGCTGCATCGTCGCCCTGGGCGGGACGATCAACGTCCGCAGCCAGCCCGGAGCCGGTGCGGAGTTCACGATCCGCCTGCCACGCAAGCAGAAGCAACGTGCCCCCGCAAGCGATCGCGCGACCAACTAGCCCGCGTCTCGTGATTCATCGAACGGTACCCCGGCGGACGACCGTTCGCCACACCGGCAGCTCGCGCTCGAGCAGCTCGTTCGCGAAGGCTCCGTACCAGCGGTAGCCCGTTCGTCGTTCGCGCTCGACGTCCGCGAGCTGAAACACCTTCTTGCCGTCCCGGTTCGCCATGAACGGCCGGTTCGTTTCGATCTCGTAGAAGCGAGCCCAGATCGGCGGTGCCTTCGCATCCGCGACGGCACGGCGATCGTCCGTGCTCGTGTGGTACCGGTAGCGTACCGGCTCGGCGGGTACGGTTTCGATGCGGAGGCCCGTCACCTTCGAGCGTTCGAGCCACTTCGCGGCCGACTCGACGGCGCGCGTGATCTCGGGCCGCGGCGGCCTGACGCCCATCAGGTAGCGCACCACCTCGACGCTTTCGTCGCTGACGAGCCCTGGAAGCTCGAAACTTCGCGCCGCCGTCGGCACCAGCGTCACCTCGTCGTATTGGCCTGCCCAACCCGTGGGCTCGCCGTGAACGACGAGCTGCAGCTTCACCAGGCAGTCCTCGCCGCGCCGCGTGGCCGCACGGAGACGCGCACGGAGCGTCGGATCGAGCACGTCGAAGGGGGGCGTCCCGGCCGCCGCTCTCCTGAAGGTGGAGAGCACCCCGACGCTCACGTCGTCCATGAGCGTGAGGTGAGCGCGGTATCCATCGGCGTTGGGGAAGGAGTGCGGAAAGAGCCCGCACGGATGTTGGGCCTCCAGCATGAGTTCGAAGCCGCGGACCACCGCTTCGCGGAACCGCTCGCGAGGCGCGCGGCGAAAGGTCTCCGCCAGGTATTCGACGTGGGTGTACGTGCTCCGGTTGTCGAATGAAGAGTCCAGGCGCGCCTTGTCGCCGAGCACCCGCGCCTTCTCTTCGGCGTCGAGCACCCGTGACGGATCCCAGTTCTCGGACCAGCCGCCGTTTCGACGCTGGTAGAGGAGAATGTTTTCCGCGATGTCGATGAACGCGGCAGGAGGATGGCGCGCGTAGTCGCTCCTGCCGCTCGCATTGCGGTAGTGCCGCGCCGAGTCCTCGAAGCCCTTCAACGACGGCGGTGCCGCCACGCCGGGAGAAGGAGCCGGGGTCGCAGACGCCGGGATGGGCGGCGCGCTCGACGCGAGCGGGGCCGGTGTCCGCTCCCGGCTGGTCCGGCACCCTGCGAGGGTGAGAACCAGGGCGAGCAGAAAAATCCGTTCTGTCACGTTTCGGCCGAAACCTCGATCCGATAGTCGCCCTCGTCCGCATCGTAGACGGCAACGAAACGGATCGGCCGGCAGCACACGGCGCAGTCCTCCACGTAATCTTGGGCGGCTCCCCCGCCAGGATCGGGATAGGTCTCGAGGGGTTCCCCGCAATGCGGGCACAGGAGGTTCGTCACGGGTGCGCTAGAGCGTAGCTCCTCCTCGGTGGGTTTCGTGATGCGCTCTAGGGTTGCGCAAGCCTCATGCCAGGCACCTTGCGGCGTCGCTAGTGAAGCATCGAGCGTGCCAAAGCGATCGCGCTTTCACGCGAAATCTGGCGGACACGGCCCAGCGACGAGGAGTAGGCTTCAAATGAGCGCGAGGGGGTTCGACGAACGGAGCGTAATCATGAGTCAGTCAAGTCGGCGGCACTTCGACAACGCGGGACACATGGACCCCGCGCGCGCGGAGCGCTTGATGTCGTTCACGATGGAAGCGCGGGGCACGAACTCCGAACGACCCTTCTTCGAAGGCGCGCGAGTCGAGGATTCGTTTGCCGAGGAGCTCGGCGAAGGCACGGTCCAGTCGATGACGAGCGGCGAGGATCGCGTGTCCGACGACCTCAACCGTGAAGTCGAGGAGGATTGGGGCGGACCGTTCGTGGTGAGCTCAGCGAGCAAGGAGTTCGCGAGCGGCACGGATGCTTCGAACATCGCGGAAGCCACGCGCGAGCCGTTCCCGAAAACGTAGGCGCCCGGGTTTGCCCGACCGCGGTGTCGGGAGCGCCGACCGCATGACGAAGAGCCCGAGCGCGGCGTAGACGATGGCGTGCACCACGGCGGGGACCGCGTCGCCGGGAAGCGCACGGTGGGAATTGTCGAGGTGCGCCCCCAGATGGCCGGCGACAGCGACCAGCAGACTGCCGCCCGAGCGGCCATGGGCCCAGGTCATGAGCAAACTCCCACCCAACAGCTGAAGAAGCATCACCACGAGCATCGAGAGCGGCACGCCCGCCCCGAGAAACATCGGGATGTGCCAGAGCGTCCAGAGCACGCCGATGACGCCGCTTGCAGCGAAGGGACCCATGTTCTTCGACAGGCGCGGGAGGGCGAAGCCACGCCAGCCGACTTCCTCGGCCACCGAGATGACGAGCCCGAGCACGAGCCGGTCGGCGCCAGGCAAGTACGCAATCGGACCCTCACGGCCGGCCTGCCGCAAGAGCCACAGGATGCCCGTGAGGAGAAGCCCCGGCAGAAACAGCACGACGAGGTAGTCCCCGAGCGGCGCTCGCCATCGACGAAAGCCAGCGTAGAGCTCGGCGACCATCGGACGGCCGCCTTCGCGCGCCGTGAGCACAGTTGCCGCAGCGAGAGGGCCGAAAATGCCCAGCACCGCGAACGGCATCAGCACCGTCGGATCGATGGGTAAGAGCCCCCGCTGGGCCATCACCCCCGGGAGCTGGAGACCCCACGTGATCGCGAAGGTCAGAATGAAAAACGCCGTCACGCGGCGACCGGGGCGCTCGAGTTGTTCCTGCATCCCAACCCGGGACACCGCGAAGGGGAGAAGGTTCCGGCGCCAGGGCGCGAGCTCGGCTATGTTCGAGGCAATGTCACGCTCCTCCCTCCTTGCCGGAAAGAGTCCTTACCGTTCCTTGCTACCGCTCGCGCTCGGGGCCTTGCTCGCGGCCGCTCCCGCTTGTTCCTCGGACAGCGGCGCCGCTGATGACGACGACAACAACGCGGGGGAAGGCGGCAGCGGCGGCGCGAGCGGGGGGAAGGGCGGCAGCGGCGGCGCGAGCGGGGGGAAGGGCGGCAGCGGCGGCGCGAGCGGGGGGAAGGGCGGCAGCGGCGGCACGGGCGGCGGCAGCGGCGGCAGTGGCGGCAGCGCCGGGAATCCGCCGGACATCGGCGATCTGCCGACGGCCGATCAGGCGGAATGGACGATCTTCGTCTTCGGTCACGGGGACCACAACCTTTCGAATAGCTTGCTCGTGGATCTCCGCGAGATGGCGGCCGCCGATCTCGGCGCAGACGGCACGATGAACGTGATCGCCTTCACCGACTGGGACGCGTCGCAGGCCGTGCCGGAGACGGATCCGCCGGAGGCTTTTCCGAGCGGTGTGCAGCTCTTTCGGGTGCCCGGAGGCGGCGCCGATCTCGAGCTCGTCGGCGAGGGCGCCGAGGCGAGCCTCGACGATCCGGACGTACTCTCCGCCGTCGTCCGCGACGTTTTCACGGCGTTCCCGTCGAACCGACGCGGCATCATCCTGTGGGACCACGGTGGCGCGTGGAGCGGCGGTTTCGGCAGCGACAGTCAGGACGGCACGGTAACGGCACCGACCGCGATGCCCGCCGAAGCCATCCCGGTGGCGCTCCTGGCAGGTCTCGCCGACGCGGGGGTCGAAGCCTCACCCCCGCTCGACTTCGTCGCCTTCGATACGTGCCTGATGGGCGGCGCCGAGATCATCTATCCGTTCCGTGAGGTGGCCCAGGTCTTCATCGCGAACGCCGAAATCGACTACGGCGCCGGCTGGGACTACACGACGACGCTGACCCACATCGCGGAGAACGTCGACGACCCAGCGCAAGATCTCGCCGTCGCCGAGGTCACGCAGTGGGACGCCCACCACGTCGAAGCGAGCGCGAACGATGCCCTGCTGCGCTCGCACGTCGCCATCGACCTTTCGCAGGTCGACGCCTTCGCCGAAACGACCGCCGGCTTTACGACCACGCTCGCCGAGAGCTCGGCCTTCGACGCGATCGACCTCGGGCGCAGCGGATTTTTCGCGCTTCCTCCCTATGCGAGCCAGTTCGAAAACGCAGGGAGCTCGCAGCCGGGGCTACGCGACGCCGGCCAACTCTTCGATGCTCTCGCCCAGACGTCCTCCGACCCGGACGTAGCGAGCGCCGCCGGCGAGGCGAGAACCGCACTCGACGCGATGATCCTGCACTCGTCGCAGGGCTCGATCCGTCGCTCGGCCGCCCAGGCCGGCGTCCACGTCGAGCTCAGCCTGGCGTCGCAGATCACGCCCGAGAAAGCTTCCGAGTACGACGAGCGTGCGAGCACCTGGGTCGCGGCGAGCGGATGGCCGGCGGTGCTCGGTGCACTGACGAATGGAGCCGACGCCGCGCCACCCGCGTTCACCCACAGCGTCTTGAACGGCGGCGGAGCATCCGTGGACCTTCCTCCCGTGCTCGAGTTCGCGACCGATGACCAGGACGTGGCCAAAGCCGCCGTCTACCTCGGGGCCCAGCTCGACGCCGAGACGATGATCGTCCTTGGCTTGATCGGTTCGGGAACGATCGAGCCCGGCGGGTACGAGTTCGCGTGGGACGGGACCCTCGCCGCATTTTCCGACGGTCAACCGGCGATGCTCGACATCTGGCTCGACGGCGCGTCGAACACGCTCGAGCCGGTGCTGATGACGCCCGGGTTGCTCGACGGTGTGGGGCCGGAGCCCCTGATGGCAAACCTTCTGTTCACGCCGTCGGAGGGAGCCGCGAGTGTGTTCGTCGTGTCGCTCGGCAGCGTGGCGAGCACGCTCAGCGTCGCCGAGGTCGCCGCCGCCGCACCCGGTGCGACCTTTTCGCCCCTCTACTACGGCGTCGACCTGACGAGCGGCGCCACGTCGCTCGTTTCGGGTGACCCGATGGCGCTGCCTTCGAGCGGCGCCTTCGAGTTCGTTCCCGAGTTCGCGCCCGCGGGCGAGTACATGTTCATGACCGGGCTCACCGACGTCTGGGGCAACCAGGGCGTCGAGCTCGATTTGTGCGTGCTCGAAGAGCCGCTCGGTCCGTGAGCGTGCGCCCGATGACGCGATCACGCGCAATCCTGATCGGGGCGATCGTTGCCGCTTCGGTGGCGGTGGGGCTCTTTTGCTGCGGGGGCAGCACGCAGCGTGATGCCGAGCCCACCGCGAGCCCGGCTCCGGCACCGAGCGCCGGTGCGACGGCGGTCGCCCCGGCGACGAGCGAAGTCGATGCCACCACACCGTCCGAGCCGCCCGGCACGCCGGTCGCGACGCCGAGCGACGCCGGTGCGACGCCCACCGCCTCACCGCCATCCGACGCTGGTTCGCGCTCGGGTTCGGTGATCGTCAACGCGGTCTCCGCGACGGATCCCCATGACCTCTCGCTCTACTCGAGCATCGAGCGCGAGTTACACCGCGAGCCTCCGGCCGAGGTCCGCGCCATCGTCCGGCGCCGCTCCGAAGGCGCGAGCCGCGAAGAGCTCACGAAGCTTGCGCGCGAGCTCCCGGACCTGCAGCTACGCGTCCTCGTGCTCCGCTGGGTCGACCGCGTGTTCGGCGCGCCCAAGGCGCCACCCGCCGTTCCCGGGGGCAGTGCATCCGGGCAATCCTTCGTGAAGCCGATCGCGCCCGTTCACTGAGCCGAAACGTCCCGGAATCCTTTTTTGTGCCTGGATCCGAAGCGTGGCCATCGCCATGACGCAGCCCGTGGGACCGGGGGGTGGCGCGCCGCCGTCGGGTCCACCGAGCGGCCGGGGCATCGAGCGCGCCGTTCGTCTGGAAACGGACGGCAAAGTGGTGTCGACGCGCGGCGACGCGGACGAGCTCGCCGCCGTCACCGCCTACGCGACGCGCCTCGGCGCGCTGATCGGCGATACGCTCGGCATGGAAGGTTTGCGCGCGGTGGAAAGCATCACCGGGGGAACCCGCAGCCTCTTCTATGTCGAGAAGAATGGCAACCTGATCGGTCTTGAAGCAGCGGCCGAGGTCGACCTCGGCACGCTGCGCGAGAAGCTGGGACTCTGACGTGATGAACCAAGCTTTGGTGGGCCTTCGCGACGTCGACGACGTTCTTGGCAGCTTCGTGATTGGGGCGAGGGGGGAACTCTTGGCGAAAGACCTGCCTCAGGTCTTTCGGGACGAGCTCTTCGCGGAAATGGGACCACGCCTCGTGCGTCTCCGTGAGACGCTCGAGGCCGGTGGAGAAGGGATGGGCTCGCTGCTGCTCCGGTTCGACGAGCACAAGCTCCACGTGCGGGCGGTAGGCGCATCGCTGCTCGGCGTCGTGACCGGTGCCAAGGTGAACGCCCCGGCCCTCCGCATGGCCACGAACCTCGTCGTGCGCCGGATCGAGTCGGAAGCGAACAATCCCGGCCGGCTCGAGCCGCCGTCTGTTCGACCCTCCGTACCGGAGGTCTCCCCTCACGCCTCCGCACCGCCGCGAGACTCCGCACCTCCGACGCGGAAAGACGTGCTCTATCGCGGTCGTCTTCGTTGACGACCGGGCGACCGGGGAACGCCTCGGTGGTCAGCGCACCTTCGGCTTGACGATCGTCTTTCCGTCTTTGTTGACGATCTCGAAGTCGATGGTGCGGTTCTTGTACTGATTGCGGAGCTGCGTCTCGGTCTGGCGGATCGTCTTCGTCAGGCTCTCGAGGGACACCTGGCCTTCACGATTCTGTTGCTTGAGCTGGTTCAGTTTTTGGTGGAGTTCGCGCACCCGATCGTCCGTGATCGAGCTGCCACTGGGGTTGGCGGCGGCGGCCGTACGCGCGGGTTCGGCCGGGGCTCGGCCCGGTTTGGGCGGTGGAGCGAGCCTGCGCGGAGCCACCGGTTCGGGCGCCGCAGGCTGCGGCGCGGCCGCTGGCGTGGGCCCGCGCGGTGCCACCGGTTCGGGCACGGGCGCGGGTTCCGGCTTCGCTTTCGCTACCGCCTTGGGAAGCGCCTGAGCGGGCGGGACCCAGCTGCCGAGAAAACCCATGTCGAGATCGAGTGACTCGTACTTCGACGGGCGGGCTTGCGGCACAGGCGACGTCGGAAACACGGTGTGCGGTGCGGGCTCGGGCGGCTTCGCGCTCGGCATCGGGGCCGGCGCCGAAGACTGCATCGGCGCACCGGAGGCCGACGCCACTCTAGACTGCATCGGCGCACTGGAGGCCGACGCCGCTGCCGCCACCGGCTCGGCGGGAGGGAGACTGTCCCGGCCAAAGCGTCGCTTGGTCGCGATCGTGAGCTGCTTGTCGGTACCCAGCGTTCGCTCGGCGCGGAGGACGTGGCGCTTGTACGTCCCGTTCTCGATCTCCCGGCAGATCCGTTGCCAGTACTGCTGGAAGGTGTTGTAGCGCTGGACCAGCGTCTGGAACTTGAAGCGCTTGCCGGTGTTGCGGATCTTTTCGCGCCGAATCACGTACACGCGCCGGTCGACCTCTTTCCGGGCGACCAGGGGCTCGATCTTTTCGAAACCGAGGAAGTACTGCTCGTAGAGCGCGCGCAACCGCTCGAGCCGAACCTCGAGGTCCTCCAGCGCCAGGTCGAGCTCTTCGGCGGTCATGGATTCCCGAGCGGAGTCACTTCGAAATCATCGAAGCATACCGGCACTTCCCAATCATTGAAGCCGAAGTGTTCGTGCCCAGGGCCGGAAAGCGGCGCCGGATCGGACAGCTCGTGGATCGGCGTGTCGTCCACGGTGAAGGTCACCGTGTGGCCGTCGGCGCGCGCGATTTCCACGTGATAGCTCTTGCCCTCGACGACGGGCTGCGTCCGAGGATCCTCCGACCCCGGCACGAGGCGGATCTCTTTCCGGTCGCGCCCGTGCTCGTTCAGCCGAGCAAGGACGTTCAGCTGGTTCTTCCAGCCGCCCAGAATGACGAGGTAGCTCGTCGCGTCGTCGTAGCTCGTGCCCGTGGCCGCGCTCCGCCCATCACCCCACACCTCGGCCTTGATGTCGCCGTCGGGTGAACCGCTCGTCACGTCGAATTCGATGCGCGCGTTGACCGGAAGCCGGCGCCGGAACCAGACCGGGTGATTCCTCGCTCCGCGCCCGCACAGCCGCCCCTCCTCGATGCGCCAGACGTTCGACGTCGGGTTCCACTCCGGGCCGAGCTCTCCGCGAGCGAAGTCGTCCTTGAACGCTTCGGTGACGAGCGGGCCGGCGTCGCCCGCCGAGCCCTTGCCGACCACGCGCTCGGCCGCGTCGGCACGACTGAGCAGCCGACCCGCGTCGGGGACGCTCTTCGCGCTCCCGCGCGGCGGCTTCTTCGGGGCGCCCGCGTCGCGCACGAAGTCCGGCGGGTCGGCAGGCAAGCAGCCTGCGACCGCGATGCCGAGCACCAGAGGCAACCGTCTCAACGGAGCCATGCTACTTCCGAGTGTCCGCCCCCGCCACGCACCCGGATGCACCCGCTGCTTTTTCGGATCCCGCTTCCCGCATGGCGGATCCCGCTGGGTCCGGCGCTCGCGTGCCTGGCCGCGCTGGGCGCCATGACGGCGTTCTGGGCGTGGCGCCGCGACCGCTCGTGGGGCACGGCGGTCGGCCCTCTGGTCGTGACGGTGTCGGCTGCTCTCGCAGCGCTCGTCTTGGGCCAGCACGTGCTGGTGTTGGCCCCGCTCGAAGTCCCGGCGTTCGGCGCGCTCCTGGCGCTTTCCGTCGCAGCGGGTGCGCTGCTCACCGATCGGCTCGCGGAGCGGGCCGGACTCGACCGCGCGGGTTCGCGTGGCGCGTGCATCGAGGCCGCTCTGTTCGGGATCCTAGGGGCGCGGCTCGCGTTCGTTCTCTTGCATCCGACCGAGCTCGATTCGCTCGCGCGACTGTTCGCATTCCACGACGGCGGGCTGGTCGCCCATGGGGCGCTCGCAGCAGGGGCCGTGGCGGGGTACGTCGCCGCGCGCCGCTCGGCCGTGCCACCGCTCGCATGGCTCGACGCCGCGAGCCCCGGCGTGGCGCTCGGGATCACGGTGACGCGCCTCGGTTGCTATCTCGAAGGCTGCGATTTCGGCCGCGTGCTCGGCCCGTCCGCGCCGGGCTTGGTCGCACGGATCGGTACCTTCCCGGCAGCATCACGCGCCTGGGCCGAGCAAGTGATCGCGCAGGCGATCCCGCCCACCGCGCGAACGTCACTCCCGGTTCACCCCGCCGAGCTCTACGAAGCCTTGGGCGGCGCCATTCTCCTTCTCCTCGCGCTCGTCGTGCGGCGCCGTCAGGCCGGCGAGGGGCTCGTTGCCCTGACGGTTCTCGGCGGGTACGCGGTGCTGCGCGCCATCGTCGACCTTTCGCGGGAGCCGTCGAGCGAAGTGTGGTTCGGGCGCGCGGTGGCCGTCAGCGCCATCGTGTTCGGGGTCGTCTTCGTGCGGCGGCTTCCCGTGGCCGGGGTCCGCGGTGTACGCTCGGGATCCTAGGAGGCTCTCCGGATGCCGCGATCAAGACCGACGAAGCAGACTGCCACCCAATTCACGATCGTCCTCGCGGCGGGCGCCCTCGCGCTCTCGGCGTGCAAGAAGAACGACGGCGAGGCGGCCGGTGGAGGGTACGTTCAAGGTTCGCCCGGTGCGGCCGGGACCGCGGCCGGCGCACCGGCGACTCCGGTTCAGGGCGGAGCCGGCGGCATGGCGCCGGCAGCCGCGGGCGCACCGCAGGCAGGCGGAGCCCCGGCGGCCGTCGCCGGTGGCACGGGAGCCCCGTCGGGCCCGTTGCCGCAAAAGCTCGACGCCACTGCCGGCGCGGCCGTGGCGCCAGCCCTGGCCGAGCTAGCCAAGAAAGAAACGCAGCCCGGCGCGAAGCCGGTCGGCGAAGCATTGGTCGGAAACTTCGGCCCGGGAACGAGCCTCGAGATCCCGGTCCAGCTTCAGCCGAACAAGTGCTACTCGGTCGTCGCCGCAGGGTTGCCGCCCGTCACGGAAGTCGCGATCGAGCTCCACCTGACGACGGTGATTCCCGGTATGTCGCCCGTGCTGGCGGTCGATCAAGACACCGGCCCGAACGCCGTCCTCGGGCGTAAGGCGACCTGTTACAAGTGGATGTTCGGGGTGATCCCCGCCCCCGCCAAGGTGATCGTTCGCGTGACCGGTGGTAGTGGCCTCGTGGCCGCCCAAACCTACGAGAAGTAGCGGACCCGGTCGGCCCCTGCCGTCATGAGCCTCCAGCACGTCATAGCGCGACTGCGCGCCGGCCGGCCCCTCGTCGTCGCGGCCGACAGCAATTCGAGCCTACGTGCTCGCGGTGTCGCGCTCGACATGCCGGGCGCTCTCGGCATGCTGCTCAGGGAACGCCCGGACGACGTGCTGGCGCACTATCGCGTGGAAACGGAGTATCGCGCGGACGTGCTCGCCGCGCTCACCGGCGACACGACCCCGCGAGCGCTCGCCGAAGTCGGCATGGAGCATCGTTCCGCGCAGCTCACGTCGCTGGCGGTGGAGCTCGCGCTCAACGCCGCGGAGGGTGCCGTGCGGCCGACCGCCGTTGCTGGCATGTTGGGGTCCGACATGGTGAGCCCGGTCGCGGCGACCCGCCTGCACGAGGAGCTCTCGGAGCATTCGGCGCGCCTGTTCGCGGCCGGGTGCGAGCTCATCATCGCGCGCGGCCAGGGTTCGCGCCTGAACTTGATGGCTGCCGTCGTCGCTGCTGCGAAGACGGACCTGATGACGTGGGCAGTGCTGGAACGTTACGCCGATACGCCGACCACGAACGAGGCCGAGCTCTTTCATGCTCTGCGCGCAGCCGGCGCGACGACCATCCTGTTCGAGGTCTCGAGTGTGCGCCTGGGTTTGCGCGAGCTCGATCGCACGCGCGAGGCGCTCGCCGAGGCCGATCTCGTCGCCGGCGTCCTGCTCGCGGCGAGTGAAACCGCGATCCCGGGCTTTCCCGACACCACCCACCCGGCGGAAGCCTGGGCGGACCACGCCCTCGACCTCGACCTCTCGGGAGCCCGCGTGATTGGCGGCGGCGCCGGCACCACCGAGGAACATCTCCACGCGCTCGCCCGCGCGCTCGGTTCGCTCCACCCGTCGATTCCCGTGCACCGCGCGGACAGCGAAATCGACGCCGAGGCCCGCCTGACACCGACGGATCGCTGAGACGATGGGGAATCCGGTCCACGAGGACGACGCCCGTCCGGTCACCGATCCGGCCGATCTCACCGAGATCTTTCGCGCCGCGGAGAAGCCGCCGAGCGCCTACCGCATCGGCGCGGAGGCCGAGAAGTTCGGCGTGATCCGTGCGACGGGCGCACCGCTCGACTACGAGCACGGCGTCACCCGCGTGTTCGCTTCGCTTTCTCGCTTCGGCTGGACGGAGGAGCGCGAAAGCGAGGGCGCCCCGGTGATTGCACTCCGGCGCGGCGCGGAATCGATCACGCTCGAGCCGGGTTCGCAGCTCGAGCTCAGCGGCGCGGCCCTCCCCGATCTCCACCTGATCGCCCGCGAACTGGATCAGCACCTCTCGGAACTTCGTCCGATCTCCGAGGAACTCGACCTCGTGTGGCTGAGTGTCGGCTTCCACCCCATCGCGCGCCAAGCCGATCTCGGCTGGGTACCGAAGCAGCGCTACGGCGTCATGCGCGAGTACCTGCCGACGCGCGGGCACGCGGCGCACGACATGATGCGCCGCACCGCCACCGTGCAAGCAAACTTCGACTTCGAGAGCGAAGACGACGCTCTCCGAAAGCTCATCGTTTCGCTACGCCTGAGCCCGCTGATCCAGGCGATGACGGCGCACGCGCCGTTCGAAGAGCGGCGCCGCTCACCGCTTTCGAGCCGGCGCGGCGAGGTCTGGCGGCACATGGATCCCGCGCGTTCCGGCCTGATCCCGCCGCTCTGGCGCGGCGGTCGCCTCGGTTACCGGGATTACGTCGAGTGGGCGCTCGATGCCGGCATGTTCCTCTTCAAGCGCGGCGACAGCGTGTTCAAGAACACCGGCCAGACCTTCCGGGACTTCATGGCGCAGGGCTTTCAGGGCGAGCGCGCGACGATCGGCGACTTTCGCCTGCACCTGAACACGCTGTTCCCCGAAGCGCGGCTCAAGAACACGATCGAGGTGCGAGCCTGTGACGCCCAACGCGGCCCGCTCGCCCACGCCGTCCCTGCTCTGTTCACCGGCATCCTCTACGACCCACGCGCGCTCGCCGAAGCCGAGGAGCTGGCGATGACGTTCGAGCTCGAATCGCTCGAGGCCGCGCGCCCCGAGCTCGTGAAGAACGCTTTGTCTGCGCGGATCGGCGACCGAAGCGCGCAGCGGCTGGCGATGGATCTCGTCGGCATCGCCCTCGGCGGCCTCGAGCGCCGGGCACGCCTCGACGCCGAGGGCCGCGACGAACGCCGGTTCCTCGAACCGCTCGCCGAACTGGTCGCGTCCGGCCGCTGCCCCGCCGACGTGACGGCCGAGGGCCTTTCGATCGGCGAAGAAGTATCGGTCAGGGAGCTGATCCGGCGCACCGCGCTGTAGCCCGCCACCGGCGAGAACCCACCCGGGCACGGTGGTATCCTCGCCGCCATGCGCGTCCTCTTCATCGGCGGTACCGGCATCATCAGTTCGGGCTGCGCCCGCCGCCTGGCGCTCGACCCGGCGGTGAAGCTCAGCTTCTTCTCCCGCGGCAAGAGCACCCGCAGCGTCCCGGCCGGTGTCGAGCTGATCGCGGGCGACATCCGCGACCCCGCTTCCGTACGCAGCACGCTCGGTGACCGGACCTTCGACGTGGTGGTCGACTGGGTTGCCTTCACGACCGCCCACGTCCAGGCCGACATCGAAGCGTTTCGCGGCAAGACCGGGCAGTACGTCTTCATCAGCTCGGCGTCCGCGTACCAGACCCCACCCGCTCAGCTGCCGGTGACCGAATCGACACCGCTCAAGAACCCGTTCTGGCAGTACTCACGCGACAAGATTGCCTGCGAGGAGCTGCTCGTCCGCGCGTACCGCGAGAGCGACTTTCCGATCACCATCGTGCGGCCCTCCCACACGTACGATTGCCGATCACTGCCGGTCGAAGGCGGCTACACCGTGATCGACCGCATGCGCCGGGGCAAACCCGTGGTCGTGCACGGCGACGGCACCTCGCTCTGGGTGCTCACCCACCACGACGATTTCGCGAAGGGCTTCAACGGCCTGCTCGGCAACCCGCACGCGCTCGGCGAGGCCGTGCACATCACCACCGACGAGCTCCTCACCTGGAATCAAATCCACGAGGCGCTCGCTCGGGCCGCGGGTGCCGAACCGAAGCTCGTCCACGTACCGTCCGACGTCATCGCGACGTTCGACTCCGGCTGGGGTGCGGGCCTGCTCGGCGACAAGACACACAGCATGATCTTCGACAACAGCAAGGTGAAGCGGCTCGTGCCTGGCTTCACCGCCACGATTCCGTACGAGGTCGGCGCGCGTGAAGTCCTCGCCTGGTACGACGCCGATCCAGCCCGCCGCGCCGTGAGCGCCGACTTCGACGCGCTGACCGATCGCCTGATTGCCGCCCAGGGGCGCGCGACGAATTAGACCGAGCAAAGGCCGTCGCCACGGGCGTGGCCGGTGCACGCCATGTCACGACCGTTCAACCACGATCCAGCGTCAGTCAACCGAAAGCCGCTCGAATTCGCTGAGTTTATCGGTCGGGTGCTCGTAACCGACCGCGGTCTCCACCAGGCAGCGGAGGAGCGCCGGCTCAGCGTGTGCGCCGACGGCCTCAGCCGCAACGACGATCCCGTGCTCGACGCGGATCGTGACGCCGACCGAATGGCCTTCCTTGGAGGTTCGATGCTCGAGACAGTGTTCGAATCGTTCGCTGACACCGTCGTAACGGTTCAGGAGTCCGCGGCGAAGACCTGCAGGCTCTGCGCGACACGCCTCCACTGGCGGGAGTTCGCTCGGGAAAAGCGCCTTCCCCGCATGAGCGGAGACGAGCCCGTGCCGCTTGTCGTGCTCGGTGAGCTTAGGTGACGAGGCGGCTTCGTATCCAAAGTGCAAGCTGAGCTGGGATTCGTTGTCGAAATCCACGTGGATACTCTTCGTCCGAGGAAGCTCGCTCATCTTCACGAAGTACTCCAGCGACTCGGCGTAGTTCGCGCGTGCTTGCTCGAGCGTGGCGAGACGTTCGTAAGTCACGGCTAGCCGGCCGCTCAGCGTGTCGTGCGGTGCCGCCTTGGCAAGCTCGGAGAGCCCCTTCTTTTCCCACTCGATCGCGGCGGTTACGTTGCCCACGTCGGCGGCGAAGTTTGCGCGGATTCGGCACATGATGGCAGCATCATTGGGGTCCGGCGGCGAGCTTGCCATCACGACGGCGTCCGCTTTTTCGATCCACGGCGCCGCATCTCCCGTCCGACACTCCTGGTGGAGTACTTCGAGGAGCACAGCGTATTCGAAGAACAGCGAAACGGACGGGGCGCACTTGGTCTGGAGGTCGATCGATCGAAGGAGCAGTTGTTCGGCACGGTCGAGATCGGTGACCTGCAACGCGAGCATCGCTGCCAGACTGGTCGAGACACGCGCAATGTCGCACTGCGCGCCGGGGATTTTCTCATAGAGCTCGAGCGCCGCTTGGTAGTGCTCCAGAGCGTCGAGGTCCCAGAGGTCTGACCGCGACCGTCCTGCAACCTCGTGCAGGCACGCGCGAGTGCCGATCGAAATAGTGGCCCTGTCCGCCAGCAGAATGCCCTGATCAGCCAGATCGCGCGCTTCCTCGTGGCGATTGGCCTCTTCTGCCGCTCGGGCTCGGTTGAGGAGCGACAGCACATCCGCCTCGGTGGGGCTCTGGCTCCGGACCGGAGTCTCGGGTGCCCTCTCTGGGGGGGTGATGCAACCAGGCGCACCAAGGGTCGAAACAGAGACAAGGGCCCCGCTCACGAATTCGAGGACGCCCGTCCGCCGCACCCCTGAGACTTTCGGTGAACGCAGGCGAGAGCGCAAGCCACTCACGAGTCGTGCCAAAGTAGTGGGGCATGGAGCCCCTCACGCTTGGCGCGCTCGGTGCCCGAGATCGCGGCCTCGCGGAGGACGAAAAGCTCGTGCAGGCGAGCGTCCGGCGCTTCGTTCGCGAGCGCTACCTGCCTCGCGCCCGCGAGCTCTACGAGCGCGAAGAATTCCCGCGCGATCTCGTCCCCGAGCTCGCCGAGCTCGGCCTCCTCGGTGCGAGCATCCAGGGCTACGGCTGCGCCGGAATGAGTCCGGTCGCGTACGGGCTCGTGCTCGAGGAGCTCGAATACGGTGACAGCGGGCTCAGAAGCTTCGTGAGCGTGCAGGGATCGCTCGCGATGTGCGCGCTCGCCTTTTTCGGCAGCGAAGCGCAAAAGCAGAAATACCTGCCGGAGATGGCTGCCGGAAAGCTCGTCGGATGCTTCGGGCTCACCGAGCCGGACAGCGGCTCCGATCCCGGGTCGATGCGCACACGCGCGCGCCGCGACCAAAACGGCTTTATCCTCCAAGGAACGAAGACCTGGATCACGAACGCACCGATTGCCGATCTTGCCGTCGTCTGGGCCAAGGTCGACGACGGGGAAGCGGAATCGGTTCGCGGTTTCGTCGTCGAACGCGGCACGCCGGGTTTCGAGACCGCGCGCATCCACGGAAAGATGAGCCTGCGCTCGAGCGAAACGGGAGAGCTCGTTTTCTCCGAATGCCGGCTTTCCGCCGACCAAGCGCTCGAGCACAAGCCCGGGCTCGGCGCGCCGCTCCGCTGCCTGAACGAGGCGCGTTTCGGCATTGCGTGGGGCGCCGTGGGCGCAGCCAAGGCGTGCTTCGACTGCGCCCAGGAGTACGTCCGGAGTCGCGTGCAGTTCGGCGGGCCCATCGCGAAGAAGCAGCTCGTGCAGGAACGGCTAGTGGAGATGGCGTCCGAGATCGTGAAGGCGGAGCAGCTCGCGCTCCATTTCGGTCGCATGAAGCAGGAGGACGGGCGCCTTCTTCCCGAGCAGGTGTCGCTCTGCAAGCGAAACAACGTGAAGATGGCGCTCGAAGCCGCTCGCTCCGCGCGGGCCTTGCTTGGCGCGAACGGGATCCTGCTCGAGTATCCGGTGATCCGGCACCTCTTGAACCTCGAAAGCGTGCTCACCTACGAAGGAACGCACGAGATCCACACGCTGGTGCTCGGCAAGGCGCTCACCGGCGAAGGCGCGTTCTAGACTAGACGGTCGACGACGAGCAGGAGCTGGAGCACGCAGCCAGAACTGGAGCCCCGTCGACACGATCGCGCCCGCTCCCGCGCCCACTGCAAACGTGACCGCGAGAGCGAACGCGCGGCTCCGCAACATGCGGCGCGGGTTCGGTCGCTGGGCGATCAACTCAGCCTCCGACAGCGCGCGCGAGCTCGCCGGGAAACTGGTGCCCGAGCGCGCGGAGAAACGGAGGATCTTGTTCGACGTTCACGGCTGCCGCGGTGAACAGGGCGCCGAGCGGCACCGAGCCCAAGAACGCGCGTGGCGCGAGCGTGAACTCCTCGAACGCCACGTTCTCCGGCCCGAGGTGCGACACGAGCTCGTCCTTCAGGGCGGCCGCGCGCGCGCGCTCCCCCTCGCTGCCCGGCAGGCCGGGCCCGATCTCACTGCAAATCCGGCGGACGATCCCGAAGGCGTACTCCGCGTCCCGCTCCGTGAGCTCCGTCATCCCGCGGCCCGCACGTCGCTCGGTGCTTCGGACTGGAGACCATGGGCGCTCTCCATCAGCTCCAGAAGACGGCGCGTGAACCGCGTTGCGGGCGCGCCGTCGATCACGTCGTGATCGAACAGCACTGTCAACGAGAGCAAATCGCGAGGCTCCACGCGACCGTCGACGATCGCCGGCTTCTTGGTCATCCCCCCGACGAACAGGCTCATGGAGTGCGGCGTCGTCGAGACGCCCCAGCCGGCATGCCCCTTGCTGAACATCCCCACTGCGGAAACGAACGTCGTTCCAGACATCGCCACCACCGTCGAGGGATCCCGGCGCCCCAGCCAGCGGACCAAGGCCTTCGCCAGCACGGATAGCGGCCACGGGAGCAGCATCAGCATGCGAAACCAGGGCGGCATACCCCGATTCGGAGGCGCCGGGCCCGATTGCACGGCGCGGATCTCTCGCTGGATCTCACGGCAGGTCTTGCGATCGGCGCCCGACACGACGTGCCCCATGAGGCCGCTCGCGTGCTCGATGAGCATCCCCACGTTCACGTCATCGAAAACGACGAGCTGCTTGTGACCCTTCCGGTAGGTCTGGACCTCCTTGTGCTCGTGGACGGCGCGGGCCAAACAGGCGACGAGCCATCCGGTGAAGGATGGCGCCTGCCCGGTGCGCTGCTTCTCCTCGGTGATGAGCTGCTTCGCGAGCGTCACGTCCACCTCGAGCAGGCCGCACATCCAGTGCTTCGGCTCCTGGAGGTCGAGCGCGTTCAGCCACGCACGGCGTCCGGGCGTGAGGTTGACCACGTGGTGAGAGGGCGTGGAGACCATGGTCTCACCTCGCGACGACGGGGCGCACGACGTCCTTCATCGCTTGATTGAAGCGAGCGGGCTCGTCCATGAACGGCTCGTGCCCGGACTCCTCGAACCAGACGACCTGCTTCGAGGGCGCGGTGAGCGCGTTCACGTAAGCCATGCTCGCCTCTGGAGGGACGAAGTGATCTCGTCGACCGAGAAGGAAGAACGCCGGGACCGACAGCGCTGGAGCGAGCTCGAGCAGGTTCAGCTTCGAGACCTCCGGCCACATGGCGTCGATGACCGCCCGAAACGCGCGGAGCGTTGGCCGCACCTCGAAGAGTGAGGACTCAGGAGTCCCGAGTGCCACGCGCAGCATCTTCCAGAGCTCCCGGGGCCGGAGCTGACCATCGAGGATCTGCAGCCACGTGCGCTCGGTGAACAGCGCGTCAGCCCCGTGAGGCGGCGGCCCGATCCGTTGGAGCGCCTTGAGCGCGCGCCGGTGATGCCGGCGTTCGGCCGTTTGGAGCGCGTACTCGTACGACAGCACCTCGCCGGCGTGCCAGTCCCCGATCTGCCCGCTCCCGACGTAGGCCGCCACCTTTTGGGGGAACCGCGCGGCGTAGAGCACGCCCAGCGCGGTGCCCCACGAATGCCCGAAGATGACGACTTTTGTCCCCCCGAGCCGCCGACACACGGCGTCTACCAGCTCGTCGAGATCCGCGAGGAGCTGCTCCACGGTCAGCGAAGAGCGAGGAATGTCAGGGTTCCTCGACTTGCCCGCGCCGCGTTGGTCCCAGTAGACGACGGTGAAGCTCTTTTCGAGCTCGGCGTTGAAGCAGCGGAGAAAGCCCGTTTCGCTGAATCCGGGCCCACCGTGCAGGAAGATGAGCGGTGGGTTCTCGATGCTCTCGCCGCGAATCATCACCCACTGGTCGACGCCCCCGAGCGGGAGCGAACGGATCTCCGCGATGCTCCCCGGCAACGGCTCACCGGTGGGGCCGCGGAACGGAGGCGTCCTTCCCAGCAGCTTCAGAGCCATGGCAGCCAGACCTTCCTCGAGTACTCGATCCAGCGAGCACCGAACTCCGTTGCCAGCGAGCGCTCCTCGTCTGCCCAGAACAGGCGGGATGCGCCGTAAAGCCACAACCCGATCGGAACGCCCACCCAGGAGTCGAGCAGGAGCCCGACCGCCGGCAGCACGAGCAACGCCACGCCGGTGTAGAGCGGGTGCTTCATGACGGCGTAGGGCCCGACGGTGATGAGCTCCTTCCGGGGAACTCTCGTCAGCAGGAGAACGACGGAGGAGAGCCACAGAGCAACCCCCAGCGCGAGCATGGTCGCCGCCAGCACCACGAGCGGCAGAGCCGGACCTCCCACGGAGAAGAACGCGGGGCGAAGGACGTTGAGCAACAGGCCGAGTGCGAGGACCGGCAGCGTCGTGAGCCCGATCCTGTCGCCACTGCCCACGAGGGCTCTGAGCGTCGAGGGCGCCCCAAGCTCGCCCTCCACGAGGCGCTTGAGCGTTCGAAGCTGCTTCTGCTCCATCAGCTCGTGCAGGCCGCTGACGAGCGGTCGCAGCAGCGCCGTGATCGAGCTTGGCTCGTATTCCACGCGCACGCGAACGACGAGGCGCGTGGCACCCCCCCTTCGCTCGAGTGAAAAAGCCCACGTTCCTCGAGGCGTGATGTCGTGCGGACCTTCTCGCTCCGCGAGTAGTGAGGCGTCGCCCAGCACGAGCGCTCGCGGCGGGTCCAGCACGAGGACGGAGAACCCGTCTGGCCCCTGCGCCTTTATCGGCAGGATATCGCCGACCGCGAGCGTCTGTAGCTCGGGGACGATGCGTCCGACGCTCGGTGTCCCACCGTTGTCGAGGAGGTCCCAGCTATACCAGCCACCACGTCGCCGACCCATCTGGACGAGCCACGGCCAGACCGCCTCCGGGGGTGCGTCGATGTCGACGTAGTGCGTCCTCTGAAAACGCGCCTTGGGCAACAGGGCGTCGCCCGCGAGAATGCCGTGCTCCAACGCTGCTCTCTCCAGGGCCATGAGCACTTACGACAGCAAAGCCCGTGCCGGAGCGGGCTCCTCAGCAACTTCTCGCGTTCAGCGCGATCGGCGCGCCTGCGCTCGCTGCCGTCGATCGCGAAAAATGCTTGTAGACGACCTACCTGCGCAACTTCTGCGCGACGACGCGGCGGCGCTCGTCGAGGCTGGATGCCACCTAGCCCTTCGGGGAGACCTGCTGGAAGACGCGCATGGCGGTGGCGACCATCGACGCCACGTCCGCCACGTTCGCCGGCAGCACGACGGTGTTCGACCGCTGCGCGATGTTGCCGAACTGGTGCACGTACTGCTCGGCCACGCGAAGCTGCGTCGCCTCGAGACCACCCGGTTCGCGCATCGCGCCGGCCACCTGGCGAATGCCCTCGGCGGTCGCTCGCGCGACGGCGAGGATCGCCGACGCCTGACCCTCTGCCTCGTTGATCTGCTGCTGCCGGCGCGCTTCCGAGGCCTTGATCACCTGCTGCTTTTCCCCTTCCGCGTTGTTGATGGCGGCATCCCGCGCGCCCTCGGACGTGAGAATGACGGCGCGCTTCTCGCGTTCGGCGCGCATCTGCTTCTCCATCGCGGCCAGCACGTCGTGCGGCGGGGTGATGTTCTTGATCTCGTAGCGAAGCACCTTCACGCCCCAGGCCTCCGTCGCTTTATCGAGCTCCGCGACGACGGAGGAATTGATGTTCATCCGCTCCTCGAACGTCTTGTCGAGGTCGATCTTGCCGATCTCGCTTCGCAACGTCGTTTGCGCAAGCTGCGAGATGGCAAAGTGGTAGTCGGAGATCCCGTACGACGCGCGTTCCGGGTTCAGCACCTTGAGATACAGGATGCCGTCGACGCCCACCTGCACGTTGTCGCGCGTGATGCAGACCTGCGCGGGAATGTCGAGCGCGGCCTCCTTGAGCGAATGGCGGTAGCGGATGTTGTCGACAAACGGCAACAGGATGTGAAACCCGGCCTGCATCACTTGCTGGAAGCGGCCGAGCCGCTCGACGACGAACGCGCTCTGCTGTGGCACGACGACCGCGGTCTTCGCGACGATGATCAGCGTGAGCACCGCGATACCGGATAGAACGACGATGGTCTCGATCATGAGGAGGCTCCTTCGGGACCGACCTGGAGCATCAGCCCGTCGACTCGCAACACCACGCAGCGTGACCCGCGCGACAGCACCGTTTCGGAAACGTTCCTCGCCGACCAGGCCGAGCCGCGAAGCTCCACCTTGCCGACGGCGCCGGGCTGAAGGTCATCCATCGCCTGCCCGATCTCGGACACCAGCGAATCCACCTCTCCCGGGGGCGTTCCCTTCTGCAGCGCCCCGAGCAATCGAGCCCGGAAGAGAGCCAGCGACGCCAGCGACAGCACCGAAAATGTCAGGACCTGCACCCAGACCGGCCCCCCGAGTTCGAGCGCGGCGAGCAGGCCGACGGCGAGCGCCCCCACCCCGAAGAAGATGAAGTAGAAACCGCCCGGCGCCGCGATCTCGAGCACCACGAGCACCAGCCCGAGCAGGATCCACATCCACCACGCGACGTTCATGGTCGAGCGAGTGTCATACGTCCGCGGCCGCTACGCAACCGAAGTCGGCCGGCGCGCTAGAGCGCATCTCACAACCGAGTGAGGAGGTGCGGCGCTCTAGCGCTCATTCCGCTTTTTCTTCGAAGAGGCCGATCGCGGTGCCGCCGACCTGCGCGGTGTCGAAGTAGGCGTAGCCCGCGACACCCAGCGAGCCGAGAACCGGCAGAAAACGCGCGACCGATTTGGCGACCACGCGCTGGCTGACCTTCATGCCGAGGCGCGCGGCGATCGCATGGAGCGCGCGCATCGTCGCTTGCTGAAAGACGATCCGGCCACCGACGCGCGTCACGAGGTCGCGCACGACCTGGGCCGCAGCGTGCCGGAACAGGCAATAGAGCATCTGTTCCTGACTCATGCTCGCGGATTTTCCGTACGCCGCCGCGATGTCGACCACCATCTGGGCCTGGATCCGCCACACCGCGAGCAGATCCGGGATCACCGTCGCGATGCCGTACGGGCCGGGCGGCAACGCCAGCGTGCCCGACACGGCCGCAGCCTTCAGCGCCGCCGTCGTCTGGATCGAGCGCGCCCGCTCTCGCGGTGACGCGCTCGCAGGCTCCGTCGTTCCTGGGATCGAAGACACCGCGTGCATGATGGCCTGCGCCAGCGCGGCGGCCGGACTCGACGGCTGCTCGCCGTCGTCGCCGGTGGGCTTCGAAGGTCGCTTCGTCATGCGGGAGATCACTCCCGCCGGACCATGGCACGAAATGCCGTCAGCGAGCCGGAATCGGCGCTTTCTTGTACCTACCCCAGGCGATGAAAGCGGCCAGTGCGCCCAGCGTCAGGTTGATCGGCAGCGCATTGAACTCGCCACGCAGAATGTGGAAGCCGATGGCGAGCGACTGAATGGTGGCGAGGCCCGCGCCCGCGAGCGGTGTCAGCCGCGGAAGGATCCGCGTCACCGACGGCAGGATCATGCCGAGCGCGCCCAAGAACTCGGCGCCGCCGATGAAACGCACGAGCGGGGGCGGCAACGCTCCCGGCCAAACCATCATCGCCGTCAGGTCGGCGATCGGCGCCGTCGTCTTCATGAAACCGGCCATGCCGAACGCGAACGCGAGCAGGCCCTGCACGACCCAGAGTCCAATCGAGAGCGCGCGCGACGAGTTCGGCGCGGAGAGCGTTGCAGTGGTGCTGGACATGGCAAGACTCCTGACGGGGCTCGGTGGCGCCGCCTGTGGGCAGTGGTTATCTTTTGTGCCTCACTCTCACATGGGTACCGCATGAAACTCGCGCAAGGAGGCACATCGATGTCACCGGGGCACACACCGGTGCCCCACGAGGGGTGCGTGGCCGCGCGCGAAGTGCTCGATCGCGTCGGCGATAAGTGGAGCGTGTTCATCGTTGCGTTGCTCGGTGACGGGTCCCGGCGGTTCAGCGAGATCAAGCGAAGCATCGACGGCATCTCGCAGCGCATGTTGACGCTCACGCTGCGCGGTCTCGAGCGCGACGGGCTCGTCACGCGCACGGTGCACGCCACGATCCCGCCGCGCGTCGACTACGCACTCACACCACTCGGCGCCACGCTACTCGTCTCGGTTCGCGCCCTGGTCGAGTGGTCGTTCGAGCACCGTGAGGAGATCCAGCGTGCGCGCGATCGGTTCGACCGGCGTCGTGCGTGAGCGCGAAGAGCGGAAAGCTATGGTGGCACTGCACCAAAAGCGGGCTCCGAAATACACTTCATCGAGCCTGGCGATAAAGCATCAGCATGGGATCCCGCGGGAGCCGCTCACCTCGCCCGGCCCGCGTGCGCCATCTGCTCCTGCCGGCCTGTGTGGTGCTCGCTGCCGGGTGCGGCGAGAAGGCCGCACCGAGCGCTGAGGCCCCGATGGCGGGAGCCGCCGGCAGCACGGCGGGCGCCGGTGGCGTGACGGCGGCAGGCAGCGGTGGCGCGAGCGGCATGGCGGGTTCGGTGCCGAGCGCTGGGATGGGCGGCAGCACGGCGGGCACGAGTGGTGCCTCGTCGGGCAGTGGCGGCGTTGCAGCGACGGCCGGCGCGGCGGGGGCGGGCGCCGCGGGCAGTGGCGCAACGGGCGGGGACGCGACGGCAGGAGCGGCAGGTGCACCCGGCCTTGGTGGCGCCGGCGCCGGCGGAGCGAGTGGATCCGCCGGAGCGGCGGGCAGCGCACCTCTCGGCCCACTCACCGTTTCGAACTTGATGATCGAGCCCAATCCGCGAATGTCGCTCTCCTGCTACGTGAGCTGGACGACGAGCGAGGCGGCGAGTTCGGAAGTGGAGTTCGGCGTCGGGGGCTATCAGTTCCGCGTGGTGGACGAGACCCTCGCGACCGAGCACCGCGTCCACGTGGTCGGCATGCACGCGGAGACCGCCTACGACATCAAGGCCGTTTCCACGAGTGCGACCGCGACCGGCAGCGCCGAAGGCGACTTCACCACTGGCAAGCTGCCCACGAACGTACCGGCGCGCGGCACGCTCGTCGCGGACGAACCCGCCAAGATGCAGCCCGGTTGGACGCTGACCAACTACCACGTCGGGGGGAGCTCCAACTTATCCACCTCGCCCGCCATCATCGTGATCGTCGACGAGGAAGGCCTCCCCGTTTGGTATTTCGTTCACGGCGACAGCGCCGACCAATTCGGCATGACGTCGACCGACTGGCTTCCGAACGGCCACATCCTGATCGGCAATGCGAGCGCCGAGCCCCCCCGCGAGGTCGACCTCGAAGCCAACATCGTCTGGGAGGGCCCAACCGGCGGCAGCCCCGCGGCATCGCACCACACGGGCAAGCTCTCGACCGGCAACTACTTGATGGTCCGCGAATCCAACGCGTCGGCGCGGGTCGAGGAAATCAACCCGCAGAACCAGGTGGTCTGGACCTGGGATCTCTACGACCACATCCAGCCGAAGACGACGGCCGCCGACTGGTGCCACCTGAACGCCGTTTCGGTCAACGAGGATCGGGACATCCTGTATTTCAACTGCCGCTTCCAGGGCCTCTTCGCCGTGAACCGCGCGACCAAGGACATCCTCTGGCAGATGGGCGCCGCGATCGACGACTCGACCACCGGCGACATCACCTACCTGCCGAGTAACGCCGCCCGCTTCAACGACTCGCACGATCCCGACGTCCACACGGACGGCACGGTGCTCTTCTACGACAACCAGGGCTGGACGGGTCACATGGGCGGTGAAGGCAACGGCAGCCTCCACACGCGCGTCGTCGAGTACACGCTCGATGAGGCGACCAAGCAGGCCACCTTGAGCTGGGAGTTCCCCGGAACCTTCACGGTCGACGCCTGGTACACCGAAGAGTGGATGACGCCGATCTGGGGCGAGGCCGATCGGCTCGCGAACGGCAACGTGCTGGTCACCGCCGGCGTGCGCGGCGCCGGAACGAACACGCGCATCTTCGAGGTCACTCGCGCTGGTGAGGTCGTCTGGGGCATCGAGTGGCCGGAGAACAACGGCTCGTATCGCGCCGACCGCATTTCACCGCCACCGGTCGAGCGGCTACCGTAGCGTCACGCCCTCGCGGTCAACCGCGGCTGCCGATCGTCACCACGACGTTGCCGCGCTTGCGCCCGCTGTCGACCAGACGGTGGGCCTCGACGATTTGCTCGAGCGGGTACGTCCGATCGATGAACGGCTTGAATTTCCCAGCCTCGGCCAGCTCTGCGAGCGTCCGGAGGTCGTCGACCCGCTCACTCGCAGGACCCGCAATCACCTTCTTGCCGCTCCACATCGAGGCCAACGGGCTGAACATGTCCCAGAGATCGTTGAGCACCAGCAACAGGCGGCCGCCCTTGGCGAGCGATCCTTTGCTGCGCGAGTACGGCGCCGTACCGACCGTGTCGACGATGATGTCGTACAGGACGCCGTTCTTCGTGAAGTCGTCCTTCGCATAATCGATGACGTGATCGGCGCCGAGCGAGCGGACGAGCTCGACGTTCGAGCGACTGCAGACACCGGTCACCTCGGCACCGAAATGCTTGCCGAGCTGCACCATGGCCGTACCCACCCCGCCGGACGCTCCATTCACGAGCACCCGCTCGCCGGCCTTCACGCCCGCCTTCCGGAAATAATGGAGACCCGTCGCGCCACCGAACGAAAGGGCCGCCGCGTCGGCGTAGCTTAGATTCGACGGCTTCTTCGCCACCGGTCCATCGGCGCGGACGCACCGGTACTCCGCATGACAGCCGGTGCTCGCACCCAGGAAGGCAAATACCTGGTCGCCGACCTGGAAATTCGTCACGCCCGCACCGAGCGCCTCGATCTCGCCGGCGAGCTCGAAGCCGAGGATCGGCTGACGCGGCTTGGAGATACCGAAAACCAGCGGCCCCATGAACCCGAAGCCGGAGGGGAGCTCGAGGCTGCGCATGCGCCAGTCGCCCGACGTCACGGTCGTCGCGTGGATCTTGATCAGGACTTCGCCGTCTTTCGGGACCGGCTTTTCGACGTCCCGTACCTCGACGACTTCCGGCGGTCCGTAACGTTCGTAGACGGCGGCTTTCATCGGCGTGCCCTCGCGCGCGAACGGTAGCAGGAATCCGCCGGCAGCCGCGAGCCGGCAATCACTAAGGCCAGTTGCTCGGGGGTGGGCCGTAGAGCGTGGGGCGAAAGTGCGCGTAGCCGAAGACCGCCCAACCCAGGGATTCCCTCTCCGCATTGAAAGCGGAGTGACTGAAGCTTTGAACGACTTCGCCGGCGCGGTTCACTTCATCGACCCTGTCACCCTGCGAGTGCACGACGCTGGTGTTTCCGTTCGGAAGGCGCTGGGTGCCGCCGAGGTATTGCGACCGGGTGCTGATCTCGTAGTCCCACTCGTAGGTGGCGGTCCAGGCTTGCTCGTCGAGCCGGAGCTCGATGATCATGGAGGGAGCCGCATTGGCGAAGTTGTTGAAGAAGAGGAATTCTCCTCCGGGGCCAAGGTCGTGGCCGTGGTTGCCGCTCCAGGGCTCGAGCCCCACGAGGTCGAAGGACGGCCCGAGCGGGCTCGTGCCCCCGAGCTGCCAGAGGAGCTCCCCGTCGCGCGTGATCTTGACGAAGCCGTCGAGCTCCAAATCACTGATGGTGAACGTCTCGTCGGCGGGTTGGTAGGCGAGCGCGTTCGGATGATAGCTGTCGTCGAGTTGGTAGACGTCTTCGAGGAGGACGATCGTCTCCGCCGTACCGTCGTCGTGCACCTCGATCAGGGCATCGTGGCCGCCGTCGACGTGGCCGAAAGTGGCAACACCTCCTTCCGGCAGGGGAGCAAGATCGTGGTTGGCGGTCGCTGCGCCGCCGAAGGACTCGCTCACGAGGCCATCCATGGATGTCTTGTGGAGAACGCCGCCGTTCCCGTTGACGCTCCACATCCATTGACCGTCCCAGCTCATGCGGGCAGACGACATCGTCGTGTCGGAATCCGGACTCCACCACACGACGTCGCCGTCGGTGTCGAACACGAAGGCGGTGGGCCCATCACTACCGCCTCCCAAGCCGATTCCGAGCGTCGCGACGAAGAACCCCTGAACGCCACCGGACAAGCCTTCGCTCTTGGTGACGGTGGGCACAGTGTCCGGCAGCGATCCCGTCGTCACGACGAAGGGGGGGCTCGTACACGTCTCCGACGAGCCCGTCGCGACGATCCGGAAGCCGTAGTCTCGCTCCGGCTTCATACCGAGAAGCAACGTCCGGTAGCCTTCGCGCGCGAGATCGACGGGCGCCGTCATCGATCCGTCGGAGCCCGGCGGACCGAAGTCGATGTGCGCTTCGCTGAGCCCTTCGAGATCGGTCGACCAGTTGACGATCGTGACCGTGCCGATGGCGCTACTCTGCGCGTGTTCCACGGCAAAGCGACAGTTGTCGCCGACGATCGGAAATCCGCTCCCACCCGTTCCCGCCATCCCATCGCCTGCGGCTCCGGCGAGCTGGCCACCGGAGCCCGCACCGGAGCCGCCGTTACTCGCGCCCGAACCGCTCGACCCGGCGCCTGCGCCGGAGCTTCCGCCTACGTTGGCGCCCGCGCTGCCGCTCGTCCCCGAGCTACCCGACATCGCGGAGCCACTCGAGCCACCGGCGCCCTGCGCCGCGCCGCCGCCCGCGCCGGCACCACCCGACGAGCTGCCCGACGAGCCTCCGGGGTCACTGCTTCCCCCTGATCCGCTCGCAGCAGCCGTTGCTCCAGATTGACCCGCTGCGGCACCGCTCGAATCGCCTCCGGTCGAACAACGCACACAGGCGAGGAGCAGCAAGAGCGGAGCACCAACGACTCGGCGCCTCATGGTCCCCCGCGCCAGTCGAGGCATCAGCGAAGAATAGCTGGAAAGCTCCACCTTGTCCCGCCGGATCCGCTCGGCCCGAGCGGCGTGACCGGCACGCTCACGGCTTTTTGGGAACGGGCAACGCGATGTCGCCGATTGCATAGTTGCTGGTCGCCGCCCGCTTCATCGCCGCCATCACGTCGGGGTGACGAACGCCGTTGGTCCCGCGATCCATCAGCCCGAAGCTCTCGCCGCCGCTCCCGCTGCCGCCGTTGTCCCAGTAAACGGGCAGGATGCCGCGATCGACGGCCGCCTTGGTGACGTACTCCATGTAATAGCGGCGGTAGTCCTCGAAGCCCGCCTGGTTCGTCGCGCCGTACTCGCCGATCAGCACGGGCACACCCTGATCGACGTAAGTCGCCTTCAAACTGTCGAACTGCTTGAGCACGAAGTCCTCCTGGCCCCAATCGTCACGGTCGGGCGACGCAGCGCCCCACGTGTGCGTCTTCCCCTGAAGCGCGAAGAGATACGGATCGTAGTAGTGGACAGAAAGAATCAGACGATTCGCGACGGTGTCGGTCGGCAGCTTGAAGCCCTTCAGCGTGTGGTCGATGTTCGTGTTGTAGCCGGGGACGATCAGGTGACGCTGCCCGTTGTTGCCGCCGGTCTTTCGGACCACGTCGACGAACGCCTGGTTGAGCTCGTTGATGAACTCCAGGTGGCGCGGATCGGGCGCGCCGTAGCCGTCGTGGATCTCGTTCATGCCCTCGAACAGCAGGTTTTCGCCGTGGCGCATGAAATGCTTCGCGATCTGCGTCCACACGGTGACGAACCGGCTTTTCACGGCTGCGTTGTTCTCGGGCGTCGTCTTCCCCTGGGCGTCGTTGAGCGTGATCCACTCCACACCCTTGAACCCGTCGGCACCGTCGTGGTGCACGTTGATGATGGCCCGAAGCCCGGCCGTGTGCGCGTAGCCCACGACTTCGTCGACCCGCGCGAGAAAGTTCGGTTCGATGGTGTGGTCCGGCGCCGGACCCATGTGGTTCGCCCACGTGACCGGAATGCGAACGATCGTGAATCCGGCATCGGCGACAGCGCGCAGAAGCTCCGGCGCCACCTTCGGGTTCCCCCACGCCGTCTCGCCCTCCGGCACGTCCAGGCTATTGCCGAGGTTCCAGCCGATGCGCATCGTCGCGAAGAGTTCCTTCGCGGTGTGAGAGGACTTCTCGGTCGGAGCAACCGTTGCGGCCGGGCCCCCGGCGGCAGTCCCCGCCGCGGTGTTAGGTTGTGGGCATTCGGCTGCGAGGCAGGCGCTCGCGAGCAGCCCGAAGCACGCGCCCAAGACGGATGGGGTGGCCGAGGATCGGAAGGAAGTGGGGGTCACGTGGGTCCTATAGATCGGAGCAGGAATGACAAGCAACCGCGAGCCGGCAGGTGACATTCGCCCCCCTCGACCCTAGGTTCCGCCGATGACGAAGCCCAAACTCACCTACTTCGACCTCGCGCGGAGCCGCGGCGAGGAGTGTCGTCTGGCGTTGTTCCTCGCGGGCGTCGACTTCGAGGACAACCGGATCCCGAGCGGTGCCTGGGCCGCGCTGAAGCCGACGACGCCGTTCGGCAGCCTGCCCGTGTTCGAAATGGAGGGCAAACCGCCCGTCAGCCAATCGAACGCGATCCTGGGTCACATCGGTCGGCGTTACGGGCTTCTGCCACGCGACGAGTGGGAAGCGATGCGGCACGAGTCGCTACTCTCGGCGGCCGAAGATCTGCGTCACGCGGTCAACAAGACCTTCGGCATCCGTGACGTCGAAGAAGTGAAGAAGAAGCGTGCCGAGCTGGCGGCGGGCCCGATCAAGACGTGGGGCGCCAACATGGAAAAGCAGATCACGGGTCCGTTCGTGGGCGGGACCGAGATCAGCGTCGCCGATATCAAGGTCTACATCATCATGGGTTGGTTCAAGAGCGGCGTGCTCGACCACCTCCCGACCGACGTGCTTTCGGAGTTCCCCAAACTCGAACGGCTCTACCAGAGCGTGAAAGAGCACCCGAAGGTCGTTGCCTGGTACGCGCGCACACCGTAGCGGCGCTGCGCGTCGGAGAAAAACCGATGTCCTGGGCCCCGCCCGCGAACCGTGACGGCGTTCCGCTGCGCGCTCGGCTGCCCGAGAGCGGATGGCGGGGCCGCCCGCTCGCCGCCGTTTGGCCCGAGCTCGACCACGAGCATCGCCTCCGCTTCGCGCGTCGCCTCGGCCTGTTCACCCACGAGCTCCACGCTCTCCCGCACAGCGGGTTTCCCGCCGATTGGCCCGACTTTCGCCGGCGCTTCTGCACCGACATCGGACGGCGCCATGCCGCGTCGGGCGCGACGTCGGAGCAACTCGAGTGGCTCCGTGCCTTCGTCGCCAAGGTCGGAGACCTACCGGACGGTCCCTTGGTCCCGCTGCACACCGAGCTCATCGGCCAGCATCTCTACGTCGACGAGCGCGGCGGGCAGCTCGAGCTCACCGGCCTCATCGACTTCGCCGACGCGATGCTCGGCCCGGCGCCCTACGAATTCGGTGCCCTCGTCGGCTTCATCTTCCAGGGCGAACGGGGCTTGCTCAGGGAATTCTTGCTCGGCTACGGCATTCCCGAAGCGAACCTGACGCGGCGCTACTCGGAGACGCTGCTCGCCTGGTCGCTCCATCATCGTTTCTCGAACCTCGGGCGGACGCTGGCGATGCTCGAACCTCTGGGCCTCTCGTCGCTCGACGACATCGCGACGGTGCTGTATTCGCTCGAGCCCGGGTGAGGGACCCGCGGCGCTACGCCGCTCGGACGAGCCCGATCTTCTCGGCCTGCCCGGCGCGGTAGAACCGCCTGAGGATACCGCGCACTTCCACCGCCTCGCGGTCGATCAAGCGGGCGGCGAGCCGCGCGGCGAGGTCGTTGGCGAGCCGATACCGCTCACCTTCCACCGTACCGGCGGGGTGCAGGTACGTCGCGCCCTCGAACAACCGACGGTGCATCCTTCGTACGTCGATGTCGCCGTCGCCGTCGTCGTCGGGCTCGAGCCCGAGCAGAACGAACTTGTCGACCTCGGCCTGAAGCTCGAGCTCGAGCTGCGTCGTCGGCAGGCCCACGCGAACTCGCTCCGCCAAAAACACGAAGTGGCTCACCCCTTCGAGCAGCTGCAGGAACGCGTCCTCCGGACCGTCCTCGTGCGGCCCCTCTGGAACGCGCAGTGCCATCTCGACGGCGTCACCCGATTCGCGCACCAGAAGGACCTCGCGCTCGCCGTCGTCGGCAGCCGAGGTGAAGCGGACGACGTTCGGCGCGCCTTCGAGGCCGTAGTAGGTCTCGATGCGGCGCTGGACGCGGGAAAGTGCTCGCTTCGTCCCCCGGCTGAGCCTCCTCACGCGCCGCCGGGTCACTGAAGCCCGCCGCTGCCCCGCTGCGGCATCAACCCGTGCGCACCGAGCGCCTGAGCGAGATCGTTCGAACCCGTCTTCAACCACCGCTCGTAGAGTTTCAACACGCCGCCCGGCGAACCGGCGGTGCCCTGGGCCACCAATCGATCGGCGACGCTCGAGAGCAGCGTCACGAAGGCGTCGAACCTGGACGAGAGCTCGCCGAACACGTCAGGCGCCCCCGCTTCGCTCGCGTGGGCTCGCCGCAACATCGTCGCCGCGCCGTCGTACGCTCGCGCCCCGACGGCGCTCACGTACTTGAGTGCGACCCCGCGCGTCTCCAGGTGCTCGCTGAAGAAGCCGCGCAGGTAGAGTGCGCCGTCACCGACCGCGCGAAGTCGCTCGAAGCGCTCGTGGCCGACGCTCTCCATCGCCTCCGCGAGGAGCAGCGTGAACGGACGTTCGAGTGCCGTCAGACACCGGCCGTCCGGGTGCGCGAAGTCAGCGAGCAGCGCCGCGACGTAGGCAGTCGTCGCGTCGTTCGAGGCGATGCCGTGGTCTTCGGTCGCCGCAACGACGAGCTCAGAGAAGAATCCGCGCACATCCGTGGAGAGGTCGATTTCCCCCGGGTGCGCGGGGCGGCTCACCCGGGACCTGCCTCGGTGGGGGTGGGGTAGGGCGAGGCGTCCATGGGGCTCACGAGGAGTAGACGGCCGACCATGTTTCTAAACTTAGCGAAACTACTGACCTTGTGAGCAGGGCTCGTGAAATTTCTTTGGCACTCGCCCAGCAGTGCTGCCAGCCGAAACGGGCTGGATCCGATGCGGCCCTCAGTCCTTCGCCAAAATTTCTGGCCGGGGTCCCCTTGACTCTTCTTGGTTCCTGCCTACGTTCCGGCGACCCCGCTAGCAGTCACCCCAGGCGAGTGCTAACCGGGAAACCCAAATCATTTCGGGGCTTTGTGAGCAGACAAGCCCTCCGCACCGCCCGTTTTTGGGGGGGCTCGGAGGGGTCTCGGTTCGGCTCATCGAGGCGCCCGAAGGAAACCCAAGAACAGTCGGAGGAGTGAATGGCCGCAAAGATTCGACCCCTGCAGGACCGCGTGATCGTGAAGCGCGTGAAGGAAGAGGAAAAGACCCGTGGAGGCATCATCATCCCGGACTCCGCCAAGGAGAAGCCGGTCGAGGGTGAAGTCGTCGCCGTGGGCAACGGCAAGGCTGGCGAGGACGGCAAGATCCGTCCGGTCGACGTGAAGGCGGGCGACCGCATCCTGTTCGGCAAGTACAGCGGGACCGAGGTGAAGCTCGACGGGGAAGAGCACCTCATTTTGCGCGAGGACGACATCCTCGGCGTCATCGAGAAGTGACCTTCGGGTACCTAAAGGAGATTTGAGAAATGGCTGCCAAGGAAATTGCGTATCAGGAAAAAGCTCGGACTCTCATCCTCAACGGCGTCAACGCGCTCGCTGATGCGGTGAAGGTGACCCTCGGCCCGAAGGGTCGGAACGTCGTGATCGAGAAGAGCTTCGGCTCACCGACGGTCACCAAGGACGGCGTCACCGTCGCCAAGGAGATCGAGCTCGAGAACAAGTTCGAGAACATGGGCGCGCAGATGGTGCGCGAGGTCGCCTCGAAGACCAGCGACGTGGCCGGCGACGGCACCACGACCGCGACCGTGCTCGCTCAGGCGATCTTCCGCGAGGGCTCGAAGCTCGTGGCCGCGGGTCACAACCCGATGGACATCAAGCGCGGCATCGACGCCTCCGTCACCGTGCTGGTCGAAGAGCTGAAGAAGATGGCGAAGTCGACCAAGGATCCGAACGAGATCGCTCAGGTCGGCACCGTCAGCGCCAACGGCGACACCACCATCGGCAAGCTCCTCTCGGAAGCGATGGAGAAGGTCGGCAAGGAAGGCGTGATCACGGTGGAAGAGGCGAAGAGCGCCGAGACGACGCTCGACGTGGTCGAGGGCATGCAGTTCGACCGCGGCTACCTCTCGCCGTACTTCGTCACGGACCCCGAGCGCATGGAAGTGTCGCTCGAGGACGCGTACGTTCTTCTCAGCGAGAAGAAGATCAGCAACATGAAGGACCTCCTGCCGGTGCTCGAAGCGATCGCGCGCCAGCAGAAGCCGCTCCTCATCATCGCGGAGGACGTCGACGGTGAGGCGCTCGCAACGCTGGTCGTCAACAAGCTCCGTGGCACCCTCTCGTGCGCGTCCGTCAAGGCCCCGGGCTTCGGCGATCGCCGCAAGGAGATGCTGAAGGACATCGCCATCCTGACCGGCGGTCAGGTGATCGCGGAAGAGCTCGGGCTCAAGCTCGAGAACGTCACGATCACGGACCTTGGCCAGGTGAAGCGCGTCAAGATCGACAAGGAGAACACCACCCTGGTCGACGGCGCCGGCAAGAAGGACAAGATCAAGGGTCGCCAGCAGGAGATCCGCAACCAGATCGAGAACACCAGCAGCGACTACGATCGCGAGAAGCTCCAGGAACGCCTGGCGAAGCTCGTCGGCGGCGTCGCGGTGATCAAGGTCGGTGCGGCTACCGAGACCGAGATGAAGGAGAAGAAGGCGCGCGTCGAAGACGCGCTCCACGCCACCCGCGCGGCCGTCGAAGAAGGCATCGTGGCGGGCGGCGGCGTCGCCCTCATCCGTGCTCAGAAGTCGCTCGAGTCGCTCAAGCTGCCGCCGGAGCAGACGGTCGGCGTTCGCATCCTCACCCGCGCGATCGAGGAGCCGATGCGCCAGATCGTCGGCAACGCGGGCGAAGAAGGCTCGATCGTCGTGCAGAAGGTGAAGGAAGGCAAAGGCACCTTCGGCTTCAACGCGGCGACCGGCACCTACGGCGACCTCGTCGCCGAGGGCGTCATCGACCCGGTCAAGGTCGTGCGCTCGGCCCTGCAGAACGCTGCGAGCGTGGCAGGCCTGATGCTCACCACCGAGGCCATGGTTGCCGAGAAGCCGAAGGAGGAGAAAGCTCCTGCCGGCGGCGGCGGCGGCCACATGCACGGCGGCGGCGGCGACTTCTAGTCCCGTCGATCGGCGGGGCCCCTACCCCGCCGATCAACCACCGTGTGAAGCTCTGCGCCCGGCGCCGAGCAAGCGAACGGCGAGATCGAAGGGTCTCGCCGTTCGTGTTTTGTGCGGCTGGTGACCGAGGCGGGGGCGGGGCCCCGCCGACCAGCACGACCACGGCCCCGCCGACCAACACGACTGGCGGCGGGTGATTCCTGGTCCTAGGATCCCCGCGTCTTCATGAGCTTACGAAAACTCGCTCGGGTCGGGCTCGCGTCCGCCGCGATCGTCGCTGCTTGCGGGTCGGATCCGAAGCCGACGGAGCCGTGCCAGGAAGGGCGACCGGACTTCGAGCTCTTGATTCGAGCGGCGATGGGGCCATTGCCCGAGGACCTGATCGTGCGCATCGAGTACGGCGGCGGCGAGGAAGAGTATGTCCTCGCCGATCCGGGCACCGAGCAGGAGGCGTTGTTCTGTGACCCGGCGGATCGTGAGGGCAACGTGATCGACGCCGGAGCACCGGCGCCCAACGGGGCGGGCGGCGCCGGTGGGGAGGGTGGCGCTCCGAGCGTCGGTCCCGTTGAGGCGCTCTTTTGCCGGATCTGGTCGTTCGGCCCCGCACGCATCGAGGTCGAGACCGTCGCGTACCCGATGGTCGAGCCCCTCGACCTCACCCACGAACGAGACGTCTGCACGGGAAAGGCCGAGCTCGAACTCGAGATGCCGGACGGCGGGATGACGCCCTAGCGCCTAGAGGCGCACGAGCGGACCGAAGCTCTTCAGGGCGATGCGCTCGGTCGCACGCAGCCCCTCCTGCTCGGCCTCCGTTTCGCGCAGCGTGATGCCCACGTCGGGGCAAAACACGGTCGTCGTCCGCTTTTCGCCCTCGGTCGTCACCGCTTCCTCGACGGTTTCCAGGCAACCCGCATACGTCCCGGCCGGCACCGTCACGCTCCTCGCAACGTTCGTGATCGTCACCTTGCCGAAGTCGCCCTTGTAGGTCGCACCGGCGGTGAGCGGCTCCTTCAGCAAGAAGCCGCCCGTAACGTGAGCGATGTCGTGCGCGTTGACGGTCAATCGCCGCGCGCGACCCGCCACCACGAGCTCGGCGTGGTCGGGGCGCGGGCGCCGCACCTCGAGCATCAGCAGGCCACGCTCACCGTAGTCGGTGCTCGTTTCGTAGGAGAAGACCGTGCCGTCTTCGAGCGGGAGATAGCGGTGGACGCCGCCTTTGGGCGCGGGCTGGTTCGCAAGAGCGGCGTGCTCGGAAACGCCCCCGCAGGCCGAAACGACGGACCAGAGCGGGACGAGGACCGACGAAAGGGCCGCGCGCGGCCCGTGGCCGAACGGCCTAATTCCCATGCGTTCGATAAGCCCAGAACGTGATGACCAGAAACAGCAGTACCGCCATCGCCAAGAGCACCTTCACGAGCGGATCCGGTTCGATGCGACGCAAGAGCTCGCCGGCGGCCTCGCGCACGCGGGGGTTCTCAGTGCCCTCGAGCAGCTTCGGCGCGTGTTCGCGAACGTAGGCGTAGTTGCCGAGCTCGAAAGCACGCACGACGCGATCGAGCTCCGGGTGGCTCGGAAAGCGCAAGACGAAGGCCGGACGCTCACGCCCGTCTTCATCGAGCTCTTGGCGAGGCTCGGCAGGCTCCCCGGCGTCGGCTTTCTTCTTCTTCTTGCGCTTCTTCCTCGGGGCGTCCGCGGCGGCCGCCGTTTCGGCGCTCGAACTCTCCGCCGTGCCGGCGCTCGCGCTCTCCGCGTTCTCCGACGCGGGTTCGCTCGCCCCGGGCTCGGGCTTCGCTTCGGGCTCGGGCTTCGCTTCGGGCTCGGGCTTCGACTCGGGCTCGGGTGCCTTCGCGCTCTCGCCTGGTTCCGGCTCGCTCATCGGCCCGGGAGAGTACCTCAGAACTGGAAGTAGACGAACGGCACCGCCGAGGCGCTCGCCATTTCTCGGACAGCGAGGGCGGCGGCGAACAGCAGGGCACCCTGCGCCAGGGCGGGAAGCGCAATGAACCGCGCCCGGATCGCCTCGAACGACCGACTCGGCACGTAGTGACTGGCAAGGCCCAGCGCGAGCACGGCGAGCACCTTTTCGTGGAGGTTCGGGTGGTACGTCGTGAACGTCAAAAGGCGCCCGAAAAACGCCCACGCAGCGCCGAAGTCGTCGGCGCGAAAGAGGATCCACGCGGCGGTGACGAAATGAAATGTCGCAAAGACCGCGAGCCATCGCGCGACGCGCCCGGCGGGCCGGTCACCGCGCAGATCGGCAACGAGCCGCGTGACCGCGAGCGCTGCGCCATGAAGACCGCCCCAGGCGACGAAGGTCCAGTTTGCCCCGTGCCAGAGGCCGCCGAGCAGCATCGTCACCAGCAGGTTCGCATACGTGCGCACGCGCCCGCGCCGGTTCCCACCGAGGCTGATGTAGAGATAGTCGCGAAGCCACGTCGAGAGGGAAATGTGCCAGCGACGCCAGAAGTCGACGATGTTCGCGGCCTTGTACGGTGAGTCGAAGTTCTTGGGGAAGCGCACCCCGAGCAGCAGAGCCGAACCAATGGCGATGTCCGTGTAGCCGGAAAAATCGCAGTAGATCTGCACGGAATAACCGAGGGCGGCGGCATAGCACTCGAGTGCCGAGTACTGGGTCGGCGCGTCGAAGACGCGGTCCACGAGATTGACCGCCAGGTAGTCGCCGATCGCGACCTTCTTGAGGAGCCCCAGGGCGATCAAGAAGAGCGCTTCACTGCCTTCGGCCGGGTCGAAGCGCGGCTCGCGGGCGAGCTGCGGCAAGAGATCGCGGGGTCTGACGATCGGTCCAGCGACGAGGTGGGGGAAGAACGCAACGAACGCAAGGTACTCCGTGTACGAGGGGTGCGGCTCGATGTGACGCCGGTAGACGTCGATGACGTAACTCATCGATTCGAAGGTGAAGAAACTGATGCCGATCGGCAGCGCGACCTCGAACGCGATGTCGGGCGGATGAAACCCGAAGGCAGCCGCCATCGCGCGCGCCGAGTCGACTCCGAAGTCGAAGTACTTGAAGACGCCGAGCACACCGAGGTTCAACGCGACGGTGCCCGCGAGCCACAACTTGCGCCGCGAGGCCGTCGTCGCGCGGGCGATGGCGTTGGCGAGGAGCCAATCGGCGGTCGAGGACGCCCAGATCAGCGGGAGAAAACGATAATCCCAGCGGCTGTAGAAAAAGTAACTGGCCGCGAGCAAGAAGAGCAGCCGGAGCTTGTTGAAGCGCGCAAGGAGCCACGAGACGACGAACACGACGCCGAAGAATTCGGCGTAAGCGAGGGTATTGAAGAGCACGTGCGGGGATCGGTGGAGGACGCTCGGGGCCGGTCAGAGTACGCTCCCACGCGCGGAAAAACCACGTTCAGATGAGCTCGATCCCACGCCTTCTGTTGAACCTGACGAGCAGCGCCGGATTCGGTGCGCTGGCGCTCGGGGTCACCGGTCGCTCACTGCCGGCCCCCTGGATCGTCACCGGGCTCGGCGTGCACGCGGCGCTCTGCACGCTCGGCGTGCTCGTGCCGTCGCTCGACGTGTGGACGACTTCTCTCTCGCGCGCGACGCCAGGTCGGCGGCGGATCGCCCTCACCTTCGACGACGGACCGCATCCGAGAACCACGCGCGAGGTGCTCGCTCGGCTCGACGAGCACCGTATGCGCGCGACCTTTTTCGTCCTCGGCGAGAAAGCCGAGCGACACCCCGAGGTGGTGCGCGAAGCGGCCCGCTCGGGCCACGAGATCGGCCTCCACGGCTACACGCACGATCGCCTTTATGCCCTGCGTTCCGTGCGTCACCTACGAGCGGACATCGCCCGCGGACTCGATGCCGTCGAACGCGCCAGCGGGGTCCGCCCCACTCTCTTTCGCGCACCGGTCGGCTTCGTCAGCCACACGATCGCCCTCTCCGCCGAACGCGAGGGGCTCGTCGTCGTCGGGCACACCCTACGCGCGCTCGACGGTCGTCGAACAACCGATCCTGGTGCCGTGCTGTCGCGCGTGACGCGGGGCATGACGGACGGAGCCGTGATCCTGCTCCACGACGCCGCGGAGCGCGACGGTCACGAGCCGGCAATCCTCGGTGTGCTCTCCGATCTCCTCATCGCCATCCGCGAGCGAGGTCTCGCGACCGCGACGGTGAGTGAGCTCTTCGAGCTCGCCGCCACCGGCGACGCGCTGTCGAGGTGAGCGCGTGCCGCGACCCAATTTCTTTTTCGCGTTTCCCCTCGAAGGGAGTTTCGTCGCAGCGCTGCCGAAGCCGCCGCCGGCCATTCGTCGCTTCGGGGCCGACGACGTGCACCTCACGCTCACGTTTCTCGGCGCGTGCGGGCAAGCCGCCGCCGATCGCGCGCTCGCCGTGCTCGACGAGATCCTCCGCAACGAGCCCCGGCGCCCGATCGACATTTCGCTCGGCGCCGTCGTCCCGATGGGCCCCCGGCACGCGTACTCCGCACTCTCGGCGCTACTCGACCACGGTCGCGAGGAAACCGAAGCACTGATCGGCGTCCTCCGTGACCCCCTGAGCGAAGCCGCCATCGGCCGCCGCGAACGTCGCGCCCCCAAAGCGCACGTGACGATCGCGCGCCCCCAGCGCCGCGCCACCGATGCCGAACGCGAAGCAGGTCGTGCGTGGGCCGATGCCCTCGAGCTCGGCGCCGTCCGTCAAACCTTGGACCGCATTGCGCTCTACACGTGGAGCGACGACCGCCCGCGCAGCCTCTTCAAGATCGTGGCCGCGCGCCACCTTGATGCTGGCCAAGGGGTTCCCCCTCTCCCAGTGGGACATTCCCGAAGGGAATAGTCCGGGCTGGAATACCCCGCCGTCGACGCGATCGAGCAGATTCCTTGCGGGAATGCCATGAAAGCTATATTCCTGCGCGGAATCCCCTCTCTGAGGACCCCTGTCTGATGCAGGCTTGGCTCCGCGTCGCGACCGGCGACGCGCGGACTGGGGAGCGACACCAGCGGAAGAATGGGATGAGGCTCAACTCACGGAGGAGACGATGAAGCACCGCGGCGGAAGATTGACCGGGAAGAGGGAAACGACCCGGGCGGCGACTCGGCGTGGAAGTCGGGCGAAAGGTGCAGGCGGGAAGATCGAGCAGTTGCAAGAGCTCCGCCAGCGGCGTGGGGTGACACAGGAAGATCTCGCAGAGCTCATGGGCGTGAGGCAGGCATCGATCTCGAAGCTCGAGCGACGGGACAACGTCACGCTGAAGACCCTGCAGGGTTTTGTCCAAGCACTCGGTGGTGAACTCGAGGTGCGAGCGCGGTTCGCCGACGAGACCGTCGAAATCGAGCTGCCCTTCGACCCGGCGCCGATCAGCCGCTAGCCCGGAGGCGGCAACGCGACCCGCCGAACCTCAGTCAGCGGCGGCAGCGGGGCTTGCCGAACCTCTGTCGCGCCGCTCCGCCCTGGCCTATGGTTTCAGTTCGACCCCTGGAGGCTTCATGCGCCGATCACGTCTCGTTTGGGCTTTGTTCGCTGGTGTTTTCGCCGTCGCTTCCTCGGCTTTCGCCTGGTCCCAGAGCTCGGAGTTCGGCGCTCGCGTGCACGGCCACGAGTACAAGCGCGTGGTGGTCGAGAGCACGGACTGCAAGATCAACTATCGGCTCTTTTTTTCCGCGCCGGCCGATGGGTACGCGAGCGCCGTGAAAGCGCGGAACGTGTATCTGTTTCGAAGCCGCATCGATTTCCTGGACGGCAAGAGCGCGACCATCCCCGTGTTCGCCAATCGCGGTGCGGGCGAACGCGTCTACGAGAACACGTTCGATTCCACCGCTCAGGGTTGCTGGGCCAAGACACCCCAGAAGGTGGTTGCGGTGAAAGTCGAGGCCTGTCGCGGCGACGGGTGCACGCCCCAACAGATCCAATAGCGGTCGCTGGATCGCGCCGGGCGAGCGTCAGGCTTTCCGTAGGTCGGCCTGAAACGGCGAAACGTTCTGGGCGAACAGCAACCACAAGAACTGCGCGCGGATCTCCAGGTACTCGGCGGCAGCCGCCTCGGCGAGGTGAACGGGCAGTGATTCGATCGCAAGCCCTCGCCAGCTGAACGTCGGAACTTTCCGTGTCAGAGCGACCAGGCCGCCCGTGCGCAGGCGATCGTGCGCCCAGAAGCAGCGCAGCGTGGCTCGGTTCGCGGCGGCCGCAAAGTATGCCGGCGCTGAGATGTCGTTCGGGAGACCGATGCGGTCGAGCCCGACGGACCAGCAAAGCCACGAGAGCGCGCCGTGGTCGGCCCGTGCTCGATCGAGCAGCTCACGAACGGATTTCCCCTCGACGGCCAGCGTTTCGTCGACCGGTACGCTGGTCGTTTCCATGCCGTCGTCGGTTTCGTCGCTGATGTCGGCAGTGAAGGTGCGAAGTTCGACCGGTCCGTCGGGGAGGAGCGCGCTGGTGTCCGGCGGCAGGAACGGAGCAGCGCCCACCCGGCGATGGAGCTCGGCGCGAAGCAACCGGAGGCGCGTCGCGTAGAGCATGATGGCCCAGCGCACGGCAGCGAGCGGCTGCTCGACCTGAACGGCAAGGAGCTCGTCCTCCGGAGCCTCCGCCGGCTCGTCGCTCGGATCGAACGAGTAGCTGGGGAAGCCGACTCGGCACTCTTCGCGGATCACCTTGGCGGCAGGCTCCGATTCCCCGGCGACCGCCTCGGCGTCGCCCAGCGCTCCGTCCCGATCGCCGTGCTCGACGCGGACAAAGGCGCGCGCGACCCGCGTCAGCGTGCGCTCGGGGGCGAGCAGGAGCGCAGCGTCCAGGTACTCGAGGGACGCCCGGCATCCGCGCGGGAGCGCGCTCGGCAACGCACGGAGGAGCCGCGCCGCGTCTTCACCGCCGAGCACCGCGTCGAGCAGGCGGCTGGCGGTAACGCTGTCCAGGTTGGCCGTCCGCTCCGCCCGCTCGAGCGCGACGGCCGGCGCCATCGACAACCCCGACTCGACCAGGAACCCCCGGAGCGGTTCGGCATCGCCCGCCCGCGCGCTGGCGCGCGCAGCAAGGCACACCGCTTCGCGCGCTTTGCCGGCTCCGCGGACTTCCCGAGCACGGCGCAGGAGCTCCGCCGGCGACACGTCTGGAGGCTCGACATCGCGCACGAGGGCGGGAAGCTCGACGAACGGAACACCTCGCTCGACGACCCGAAACACCACACCTTCGGCATCGACGAGGTCCCACGGACCGCTCGCTTCCCCGTGAACGAGTTCGCCGCGGAGCTCGCGGAGGCGCGGCTCGGTGTACGGCGAATGACCCGCCCGAAACAGCACGCGACTCGCGCCGTGCGGCACACCGCGCTCGAGACCGTGCGCCTCCCGGAGCTCACCGTCGGCATCGAACCGCCGCCGGCCCACCGTGCGCCCGGCGGAAAGTGACAGCTCCTCGGCGATCCGGCCGCTGGCGGCGAAGTAGCGCAAGGTCGCTTGCGACCCGTCGGCCGTCTCGATGCGCTCGCAGTAACGCTTCGAGGGCTCGTCGTAGGTCGCGTTCGCAGGGACACCCGGAGGTCGCTCCGGCCACGGCGTGCCGTCGCCGGCGAGCGGACGACCCTTCGCGTCGTAGTAGACCTCGGTGATCAGCCGCCCCGACCGATACTCGGCGCGGAGCTCGACGGACGAGGGCGGCACGCAGCAAGCGCGGAGCGGCTCGCCACCCGGCGTCGCCGACACGAAGCGGAACAAAGTGCCGTCGAGGCGATCGTCCAGGTACCCGCCCCGGCTCGCGACCTCGCCGGTCGTGTGAAAACTCGAGAACGGCCCCGAGCGCTTCCCCGCGTCGTAGTGGCAAATCCGCTCGAGCGTGCCGTCGTCCCGGTAGAGGCGGCACTCGCCGTGGCGGTCGCCGTTCACATCGTGGCCGGCTAGCTCCCAGCCCGGCAGCTCCGGAACGTATCGCGCCGCGTCCGGCACCGTCCGGGGTCGCTCCGGCGGGGTCATTCCGCAGCGCCGATGCCGGGCGCTCCCAGCACGTACTTTCGCATGTAGCCGCGCGATCGGTTCTCGATCGAGACCGAGATCACACCGTCGCGGTCGTACGCGTAGTGCTCGACGATCTCCACGTCCGGCACCGTCAGCCGCAGATCCAGCGGCAGGCCCCGGAGGTCGTCGCGCTCGGCGAGCGACGGGTCATAGGGAAACAGCAGTTCGCCCCACGGCGTCAGATCACCGCGCGGCACCCCGTCAGGGCCCACGTCGGTGCACTCGAGGAAGCGGAGATGGCCGACGGCGTGCACCGGATGGTAACGGCGCTCGATCGTCAGCATCCCGGCGTCGGGTAGCGCGCCCTTGTTGATGATGGGGTCGAAGACCTTGTGGAGCCCGGCTTCGCCCTCGCGCCACACGCCGAAATGGCGCGTCACGGCCTCACGCACGAAGATGCCGGCGTCCGGATCGGCGGCGATCGCGAGCCCGACCGCGGTCGCGGCGTGCGGCTGGGGGGCGACCAGCACCTTGCGCTTGTAGCGGTCCCGGAGCACGCGACCGACGATCGGAAACGCCGTTCCTCCGCCCACCAGGTAGACGCCGCCGAGCTCGCGCGGGTTCTCGGGGTCGATCCCGTGGTCGCGCACGCGCAAGAGAACGCGATCGAGCAGTTCGAGCGTGCGCTCGACCAACGGCAAGGCGGCCTCGTTCACCTCGGCCATGTCGAGCGTTGCCCCTTCGAGCCCGGGGAGCACCGTGCCGAAATCCACCAACATGCGGCGGCTCCCCGCACCGAGCGATTCCTTCGCTTCCCGGCACGCCTCGAGCAGCTGGTTCTTGACGAGTGGCGCCAGATCAGCGGCTTTCATGCCGGTTTGCGCAAGAGCCAGGTCGAGGATGACGGCGTCGAAGTCCTCGCCGCCGAGTCGTGAAATTCCCTCCGTCGCGATCAGCTCGAAGCGCCGATCGACGAGAGAGACGGCCGAGCTGTCGAACGTTCCGCCCCCGAGATCGTAAACCACGACGTATCGCTTGGGGCTCCGGCGACCGAGCGACGCGAGGTTGTTGTGCGCGTACTCGATCGCCGCCGCAGTCGGTTCGTTCACCAGTCCAAGCACGCGGAAGCCGGCGCGGTTGAAGGCCTCGACCGTCAGGTACCGCTGGCTCGTGCTCGCGCTCGCCGGCACGGCAACCATGGCCTCGAGCGGTTCGTCCGGGCCGATCTCGAGATTCGAGCGCTCGATCAGCAGTCGTCGCAAGAAACCAAGGTAGTCGGCCGCAAGCTCGAGGGCGCTGCGCTCGAGACCGAGGTCGGAGAGGCGCTCATCGGGGTGGCGCGAACCCGCCTCGCGCTTGATTGAACGAACGATCGAGTCCCTGGCACCCGCGACGCCGACGAGGGCATCCCAGCCGAGCGAGAGGTCTCCCTTGCCACCGATGGCCATGCTGGGGACGAAGTCCGCGTAACCGCGCGGCGTTTCGAACACGGCAACCGGATAACGCCCGTCGACTGCGGCCGCGACGACCGTCCGCGTCGTTCCGAAGTCGATTCCGAGACGCATCGAAGCCAGGGTACCCCCCTCGGGGGAAGGCGGAAACTCGGTGAAGGGGTACCCCCTCACCAGGGGGGAGTCGGGAACCCCGGAAAAGAGCGGGTGGGGCGAGGGAAGGTTCCATTGGAAATCTTCGTAGAATGCTGCGGAAACTTGACAGTTTTGCGCCACCAGCGAAAGCTCGTGCCCTCGTGTCGCGGACGCCCGGAGGGCGCGGCCGGCTGGTTTAGACCCCACGAACCTTGAAGAAGGAGACTCCCTGATGCGCTTGCGAAATTCCTTTGCGGCGGTGCTTTTGGCCCTACCGCTCACCCTGGCCTGTGGCTCCGATTGCTACGACCTCTGCGACGACGCCTACGAGGAGGGCTGTAGCGACTTCGACCACGGCGCCTGTGTGAAGGGTTGCGTCGATCAGGAAGACTTTTCGGACGAGACCGACGAGTGCGACGACGTCTTCGAGAAGTTCATCGACTGCGTGTCGGATGAGGACAACATCTGCGACACGCTTTACGACCCCGACCACCCGACGGACGAGCCGAAGTGCAACGACGAAGCCATCGACTACGCCGAGTGCGCCGCCGACTACTGCGCTGACCACGCCTCCAAGGACTGGTGCGAGGCCCCCTGAGCCCGCAGCGTGGGGGGGTCTACCCCTCGCGCGGTTCCGCTTGAATCGCCTTGTCGGCTGCTGCCCGTGGCAGCTCAACGACGAACCGAGCGCCACGGGTCACCGTCGCGTCGAGGGTGATCGTGCCGCCGACGGCCTCGACCAGGCCTCGGCACACGGCTAGCCCAAGGCCGGTTCCCTTGCCGACCTCCTTGGTGGTCACGAAAGGCTCGAAGAGCCGGTTGCTGACGGCGGGGGCAATGCCCGGACCGTCGTCCTCGACCGAAAGCTCGACGCCGAGCGAACTCGGGGCAGCTCGCACCTTCACGTGACCGCCGGCGCCCACCGCGTCGGCCGCGTTGAGCACCAGGTTCAGCACCACCTGAACCAGCTGCTCGCGCGCCATCAGGACCTCGGGTAGGCCTGGATGAACGTCGAGGGCGAGGTCAACGTCGCGCAGCGCCGGGTGCGGTAGGACCAGGGCGGCGGTGTCGTGGACCGCCGCTTCCACGTCCCCCGGCTGGGCTTGCTCGCGGGCCTCGGCGCTCGGTCGAGCGAACGCCAAGAGGTCGCGAAGGATCCGGTGGATACGCTCCGTTTCGCGCTTCATCCGCTGCAGGAAATCGCGCTGTTCTTCGGGCGCGAGGCCACCCTGGAGCAGGAGATCCTCGAGTCCCATCAGCGCGGCGATCGGGTTGCCGATCTCGTGGGCGAGCCCGGCCGCCAGCCGGCCCACGGAGGCCAGGCGCTCGGAGCGCACGAGGTGATCCTGGGCGAGCGCGAGCTGCTTCGTCGCGGCTTCGACCTCGTCGATCTTGCGCCTGAGCGCGTCTTCCCGGGCGAGGAGCCCTTCGGTCATCGTGCGCAGGCTCCGGCCGAGCTCCGCCAGCTCGCGCACCGTGGTCTCCGGCACGACCAGCCGGCGGGTACCCCCGGCCACGCTCTCGGCGGCGTGCGCGAGCACGTCGAGGGGCCGGACGATCAAACGCGTGAGGGCGAAGTAGGTGGCCGTCAGCAGGGCGAGCGCCACCAGGGTCGTGTAGAGGGCGAGCAAGCGGAGGAGCGGTGTGGTGCGGGCGGCGCCGTCGTCGGTGCGAACGACGGCCACGACGGTCCCACCGCCGCCCGGAACGGCCACGGCCAGAGCGCGACCATGCGCCGTCGTGACCTCCCAGGTCGCCTCCCGGCCCCTCGCCATACGCGCTGGCAGCGTGTCCACGGCGGTCGGCTCACCGACTCGAGCGACCGGCAGCTCGTCGGCCCCGTAGACCCCGAGGGCTTCGAGGCCCCCGGCGCCGATCTCGGCGCGAAGCAGCGGCATGAGCTCGGTGTTCGAGCGGTTTCGCCCGGCCTCGGCGATGTGCCCGGCGATGGCCCGGCCGAGCGCGCGGCCATGGCCCTCCCGCAGATGCTGCAGGGTGAGGCTCGTGTAGGTCGCGACCGCAAAGTAGAGCGGGATGAACGCGACCGCGAGGAGGCCCCCGAACAGGAGCAGGAGCCTCAGCCTGAGACCACCTCGCATGGCGGCGACGATATCACCAAGCCCCGGAAAACTAGGCCCCGCGTGGTGGGAGCTGATACCCGAGGGTGTTCATGGATCCCCTCGTGCGGGCCGCACTTTGGCTGCAACGAACGCTCGGCCACGTTGCCGGGGCGACGGTCGCCGTCGGGCTCGGCGCCTACCTCGTGGCGTTCACGAGCGAGCGGCCGGCCGAAGTCTGGAACCTGGCCGCGCTCGCCGGCCTCGTCCTGTCGCTCGGCTATCGCCTGGTTCGGCGCCTCGGCAAGCTCGCACCCGCTTCCGAAACGCGCCGGCTCGACCTCGAGATCGTGCTCCACCTGTTCGTCGCGGCCTACGCCGTCTTGCTCCACACCCCTGGCGGCCTCGACGGCACCCTCTACCCCCTCGTCTACGCGGTCGCGCTCCTCGCGGCGAGCTTCACCGGTGCCCTGGTGACGGGAGTCGGCATCGGGTTTGCCGTCCTGCTCGAGGGAGCGATCGAAGCCTTCTCTCACGGCGCCCGGGATCCTCATCGGCTGGCCACGCACGCGGGCTTGCTCACCCTGTTCGCGTTCCTGAATCTCGCCGTGTTTCGCGCCGAGCTCGCCCGCATCAAGACGCTCGCGCGCGCCCGCATCGACGGTGAGCTCACGCGCATGCGCGACGCCGCGCGTTCGTATCGACTGCTCGGATCACCCTCGAGCGCCCGCGACCGTTCCCTCACGCCACCCCCCGACGACGAGGAGCGACTGCTTCGCTCCGGCGTCGACGAGATCCACCAGGCCGTCGAGTTCGCGTTGTCGCTGCTCCGCCAGACGCTCGGGCTTCGCACGGCGATGCTGCTCGGTCTCGATCAAAACGGACAGTCGCTCACCATCCTCGAGCTGTCGACCTCGGAAGACGCGATCGAACCGGGACCGTTCGGCGCGCGCGACGGCATCTTCGGCGCGTGCCTCGAGCGCGGGGAACAGGTCAGTATCTCGGGCAGCCGCGCGGGCGTCCACCTTCCGTACTACGCGCGCCGGCCGGCGGTCGGCGCCGCCTGCGCCACCCCGGTCGGGGCCGAAGGGCACTCGCGCGGCCTCTTGATCGTCGACCGCGAAGCGCGTGACCCGTTCACGTCGTCGGAAGAAGAGGCGCTTCACGCCGCCGCTCGCTTCGTGCATCGAGCGATCGAAAACGAGCGCGTGTTCGTCCAACTCGATCGCGCCAAGGTCGAGCAGGGCAAGCTCTACCGCGCGGCCAATGCGCTCGCCGCCGCCACCACCGAAGCCCAGGTGATCGAGGCCGGCGTGAACGGCGCGCGTGAGTTTGCGGCTTTCGACTTCGCCGTCGTCACGCTGTTCGATCGCCAGACCTCGACCCACGAGATCTGCGCGGCGAGCGGGGAAGGCACGAGCGAGCTCGTCGGCAAGCGCTACCGCCACAACTCGGGCCTGGTGTCGATGGTGGTGGCGAACCGGCACGCCTTGCCTTACCGCGGCGACTACGACCCGTCGCGCCAGGTCGTGTTCACGCGCCAGCTGAGCCCGCCGCCCATGCCGTCACTGCTCGTCGTGCCGCTTCTCGTTCACGACCGACCGCTCGGCACGCTGATCCTCGGCTCTCGCCGGCGCGGCGCGTTCGGCGATGCCGTTCGACCGACGCTCGAAGTCTTGGCGAGTCACGTCGCGGTGTCGCTGGCGAACGCCCGCATGCTGAAGCGGCTGGAGGAGATGGCGACCACGGACGGGCTCACCGGGCTGCTCAACAAGCGCACGCTCACCGACGTGGGCCAGCAGAAGATCAAGAGCGCCGCGCGATTCGGACGCCCGCTCAGCCTCTTGATCTGCGACATCGATCACTTCAAGCGCGTGAACGACACGCACGGCCACGACGTGGGCGACATCGTGATCAAGGGGTTTTCCGACGTGCTCCGGCGCGTGAAGCGCGACACCGACGCGGTCGGGCGCTTCGGCGGCGAAGAATTCGTGCTCGTCTGCGAGGAAACCGACGAGCGCGGCGCCGTGCTGCTGGCCGAGCGGATCCGGCAAGAACTCGCGGCGACCCCGTTCCACACCGAGCTCGGGACGCTCACCGTGACGTGCTCGGTCGGCGTCGCTCCTTTTCCGTCCGCCGGCGAGCGCTGGGAAACCTTGTTCAAAGCGACCGACGAAGCCCTCTACGCTTCCAAGCGTGGCGGCCGAAATCGCGTGACGGTCTGGAGCCCCAGGTTTCAGGGCTACGCGGCGTAACTCTCGTAACCCTAGGGAGTGCCTACGCCTCTGGCCGGCGATCAATGATTCTCGCGACTTCGCGTCCCGTGGCCACCGAAACCGGCCACGCCCGGTTGAGGATGACCAATGTAGGTCTTTCTGCGCTGCCGAAGAAAGGCAAAAAATGGGAACCCGGTCGTCCCGAAATCGGAGGCGCCGCGCGAGCCGAGCTCTTATAATCAGGAGCTCATGTCGAGGCACCGCTCACCTCGCTTGATCGCGCTGCTCGCGCTGAGCGGCGCATCACTCGCGTGTACCGGCACCGTGCAGCGCGGTGGAGACGACGACGACCCGTCGTCGGGCGGATCGACGGCTTCGGGCGCCACGGGTGGGACCGGTCCCAGTGGCGGCACCGGCGGGGCGGTCGGCGGCGGCGGAAGCGGGACCGGCGGAGCTGGCGGCAGCGGGGGAACGGCGGGCGCTCCGGCGGCCAGCGTGGCGCCGACGACCCGCATCGCACGCCTCACGCACACGCAGTACAGGAACACGGTCCGCGACCTGTTCGGCATCACCGACGATCTTGCCGCGGGGCTCGCCCCGGACGCGCTCGACGGCTTTCGGTACGACACGAGCGTCGACTTTCGCGTCGATTCCCGACTCGGCCCGCAGTACCGGGCGAATGCCGAGACGCTCGCGGCGCGCGTCGTTTCGGACGACGCCATCTTCACGCGTGTCGTCACGTGCCCCACGACCGACGCCGGCTGCGCGGACACCTTCATCGCGTCGTTCGGGCAGCGCGCCTTTCGCCGGCGGCTCGCGGCCGCCGAGGCGACACGGTTTCGCACGCTGTTCGATCAAGGCACGGCACTCGTCGACAGCGGCGATGCCTTCCGTGACGGCGTTCGGCTCGTCGTCGAAGCCATGCTGCAATCGCCGCAGTTTCTCTACCGCACGGAGGTCGGAGCCCAGGCCGGCAGCGATGGCCTGATCGCCCTCGATTCCTGGGAGCTCGCGTCGCGTCTCTCGTATGTCGTGTGGAACACGATGCCGGACCAGGAACTCATGAATCTCGCCATGAGCAGCGCCCTGACGGAGCCGGCTTCCGTGCGGGGCCAGGCCGAACGCCTACTCGCCGACGCCCGCGCAACGGAGACGGCCATTTCGTTCCACGCGCAGAGCTTCGGCTTCGATCGCTACGCGCGCATCGCCCCCGACGACGAGACCTACCCGCTCGCCCCCGACAACTTCTCCACCCGCGCGCGGGATGCCTCCGATCGCTTCATCGAGGAGGTATTCACGACCGAGGGCGGCCTCGCCGAGCTATTGACGGCACCCTACGCGTTCGCCGATTCCGAGCTCGCGCCCCTCTACGGTGAGACGGTGTCCGGGGGCCTCACGCGGCTCGACTTCGACACCGGTGAGCGCAAAGGCCTCCTGATGCAGGTTGGATTTTTGGCCTCGAACGCGTACGGCATCAAGACCGACCCGATCCATCGCGGGCTCTTCGTGCTCCGGAACGTCCTCTGCCGCGAGATACCGCCGCCCGATTTCGACATCACGATGGAGGAACCGCCCGTGGCCGACCCTCCGCCCGAGACCACGCGCGACGAAGTGGCGTTGCTGACGAGCCCGCCGAAGTGCACCGGCTGTCACAGCGAGATCAACCCGCCAGGTTTCGCGTTCGAGAACTTCGATGCCGTCGGCCAAATCCGCGACATGGAGAACGACGTACCGGTCAACACCACCGGGGAGCTCCCCCTCGACTCTCAAATCGTCACGTTCCAGAACGCCTCGGACCTGGTGGACGCGCTCGCCGCGAGCCCGGAAGCGCAACTCTGCTACGCGGGCAACTGGATCCAGTTTGCGTTCGGCCGCCGGCTTTCCGACGAAGACATGACGGTACAGCGCTCGCTCACCCGGACCCCGCTCGGAGCGCGCGCTCTGATTGCGGAACTCACCACCACGCCCGCGTTCCTGAAGCGGCTGCCGAACGAGGTCGGACCATGACGGCTCGACAACGGCTCAAACGCCGACGCTTCTTGCTCGGCTTCGGCGGCGCGACGGTCGGTCTCCCGTTCCTGGAAGCCCTGGCGCCGCGCCGGGCGGAGGCTCAGCCGCCTGCGATCAAGCGCTTCGGCGTGTTCTTCGCGTGCAACGGCGTGGACATGAATCGCTGGTTCCCGAACGGGGACTACGGCGCCCTCACCAGCGCGCACCTCACCGGCACTGCCAACGAAGCCTTGGTCCCACACCTCGGGAAGCTCCTCATCCCGCGCGGCGTGCACATGACGCCCCGCGGCTTCGGCCGCGACGGCGGTGGTGGCGACGACCACGGCAAGGGCATGGCGCACAAGCTGACCGCGCAATTCGCCGACGACGAGGACTGGCTCGCTCTCGGTCCCTCGGTCGACCACGTGATCGCGGCCGAGGTGAACCCCGCCGGGCGCGCGCCGCTCAACATGATGGTCGGTCGCCGGGGCGGTTACAAAGGCCTCGACTACATCTCGTACACCGGGCCGCTCAATGCCGTCGCCGCGATCAACAATCCGTGGGACGCGTACGCGGACTTCATGAACCTGAACAGCACCGATCCAGCGACGATCGCGGCGCAGGAGCGCATCACCCAGCGCCGGCAAAGCGTGCTCGACCTGGTGAGCGCGCAGATGGACGACCTCAAGCGCGGGCCGCTCAGCGCCGACGACAAAGCCAAGCTCGACGCGCATTTCACGGCGATTCGCGAGATCGAGACGACGATGGGCGGGACGGGCCTGACCTGCCTCGATCCGGACGTGCAGACTCGCGCCTCCACCTACGACGGCATGCCGGCGCGCGAGCTCGAGAACGAAGAGAATTACCCGGCCGTCGCCGACCTTCTGGTCGACATCATGGCCATCTCGCTCGCCTGCGATGCCACCCGAATCGCCACGCTCCATTTCGACCGCGGCGCCGCCGGCCCCACCTTCCGCTGGGACGGCATGAACCACGAGTACAACCACCACAAGCTGTCCCACGGCAAGGTCCGCGACGACTGCTTCGGCGACAGTACGGCGGACGGTTGCGAGGACGTCGCCGGTTACGAAGACATGCTGTTCGACATCGACCGCTGGCACCAGACCAAACTCGCGCGGCTGCTCGCCCGGCTCGATACGTACATGGAGGCAGACGGCACGACGGCGCTCGACAACTCGGTCATCCTCTATTCGAACGAGCTTTCCGACGGCAAGGGGCACTCGTACATCGATCTGCCGTACCTACTCGCCGGAAGCGCGGGCGGATACTTCAAGCAGGGCGAATACGTGCTGCTCTCCGAGGAGTTCGACGAGAACGCTCCTCACAACAAACTGCTCAACACGATCGTGAACGCCATGGGCATCGAGTCGGACTGGTTCGGCACGCCGGAAGGCAGCGGCGGCGAAACCATGCAGGCCGGCGTGTTCGACGAGCTGTTGGCCTAGAGCCTCACGAGCAGACCGAGAGCGGCCGTCGCTCGGAGACTTAGATCGCGCAGACGGGTCGGCAGCCGAGTTCGTCCTCGCCGGCGGTACAGTCGTAGAAGGTGTCGCACAGGTACTCGTACGGCAGGGTGTAGCCGTCGGAGCAGAGGAAGAGACACCCCGTCTCGTCGCTGCCATCCGAGCAGTCCAAGTACCCGTCGCATTGAAAGCTGCCACTCACCTGTTCGCCGCTGCCACAGGGGAAGGTGCTCGGTAGGGTCTCGCAGGCCAAGAGGCAGTCCTCGAGCGCAGGCGCTGGTTCGACCGTGCAGTAGAACGAATTGAGATCGGTGCACGAGACGCTGGCTAGGCAGAGGTTCTCGCAGTCCTCCATCGGAACGCCGTTCAGGCAGTTCCGGATGTAGTCGCCGTCGATCAGGCCGCACCCCACCAGGTTCGCCGACGCGTAGTCGCACGGGGACGTCCCTGAACCGCCGGTTCCGCCGCCGCCCGTTCCGCCCGTTCCGCCCGTTGCGCCACCGGTGCCGCCCGTTGCGCCGCCGGTTCCGCCGGTCACGCCGCCAGTGCCGCCCGTTGCGCCACCGGTGCCGCCGGTTGTGCCGCCGGTGCCTCCGGTTGCGCCGCCGGTTCCGCCCGTTACGCCGCCGGTGCCTCCCTTGCCGCCGGTGCCGCCGGTCGTGCCACCCGTACCGCCCTTGCCGCCCGTTGCGCCGCCGGTGCCTCCCTTGCCGCCAGTGCCGCCGGTCGTGCCACCCGTGCCGGCGTTTTCGTCATCGTCGTCGCTCGCTACCTCGGGGTCCGAGGAGCACGCCGCTGCGGCGAGAGTTCCGACCAGCACCATCAACCAAGGAAAGTGACGCATCGCTCTAGTCTCCCGATGATCGGGTAAGGGGGAACAGCGGGCGCTCAATCGCCTCGAACCGCACCGAATCATCACGATACCAAAAAACTCGATCGAAGCCAGCTTACCCGCGCCCTCTCCGAGCCTTTTCCAGCCTTTCTCGCTTTTGCTCGCTCTTGTTCGCTCTTGTCCCCCGCGAATTGCGGGGTACCACCCCGAGACGCTACCGTCGCCCCATGGGTCACGGTGTCTCCACGGTTCGCGACGTGGTCGCGAGACTCGACAAGCTACGAGCGGACAAGGCGAAAGTCGCCGTCACGGACATCGACGGCGTGCTCCGCGGCAAGTACCTCCACCGCGACAAGTTCGATGGAGCGCTCGAGGGCGGTTTTGGTTTTTGCAACGTGGTGTTCGGGTGGGACGCGGGTGACGTCTGTTACGACAACGCGAACTACACCGGCTGGCACACGGGTTACCCGGACGCCAACGTTCGTCTCGACCCGGCGACCTACCGCGAGGTGCCGTGGGACGGCTCCGTGCCGTTCATGCTGGGTGACTTCGTCGATCACGCGGGTGCGCCGCTCGCCGTGTGCCCGCGGCAGCTCTTGAAGAAGGTGCTCGCACGCCTCGACGCTGCCGGCTTCCGCGCTCTCGCTGCGTTCGAGTACGAGTTTTTCCATTTCCGGGAGACGCCGCAGGCGCTCGCCGAGCGTGGTCACGTGCGCCCGCAGCCGATCACGCCCGGAATGTTCGGCTATTCGCTGCTGCGCCTCAATCAGTGCAAGGACTACGTGAATGCGCTGATGAGCGAACTCGGCGCTTTTGGCGTGCCGCTCGAGGGGCTCCACACCGAAACGGGACCGGGCGTGCTCGAGGCGGCGATCGTGTACTCGGCGGCGCTCGAAGCGGCGGACCGCGCGGTACTGTTCAAGTCAGGCGCGAAAGAGATCGCGCAGCGCTTCGGCATCATGCCTTCGTTCATGGCGAAGTGGCGCGCGGACCTGCCCGGCTGCAGCGGGCACGTTCACCAGAGCCTGTGGCAGGACGAGCAAAACGTCTTCTTCGACAAGAAATCGAAGACCGGGCTCAGCAAGATTTTCGAGCACTTCGTCGCCGGTCAGCTCCACGCGATGCCCGAGATCCTTCCGCTCTACGCGCCGACGATCAACAGCTACAAACGCCTGGTCGAGGGTGCCTGGGCACCGACCAAGGCGAACTGGGGCATCGACAACCGCACCACGTCACTCCGCGCGATTCCGGGTAGCAAGAAGAGCACGCGGCTCGAAACCCGCGTCAACGGCTCGGATTCGAATCCGTACCTTGCTCTTGCGGCGGCGCTCGCGAGCGGCCTCCACGGTATCGAACGAAAGCTCGAGCTCCCCGAAGCCGTGACGGGGAGCGGGTACGACGACAAGAAAGGCGCAGCGCTGCCGAAGAACCTGTTCGACGCCACCGTGCGCTTCGAGAAGAGCAAGCTCGCCCGTGAGCTCTTTGGCGACGCGTTCGTCGAACACTTCGCCGGCACCCGACATTGGGAGTGGCGCCAGTTCGGCCGGGCCGTCACCGACTGGGAGCTCGGCCGCTACTTCGAGATCATCTGACCACCCGTCGGAGCTCAAGATGGCATTGTTTCAATACAACTTTCCGACCCGCATTCAGTTCGGCGCCGGTGCGATCCGACTCTTGCCGAGTGCGCTGCGCGAGGCAGGCAAGAGCCGCCCGCTGATCGTCACCGATCGCGGCCTCGCTCCGCTCGCGCCAGTGACGGGCAGCGATGCCCTCTTACGCGCCGAAGGCCTTTCGCCGCGCGTGTTTTCCGGCATCTGGGGCAACCCCGTGGCGTCGCAGGTGACGGCCGGCGTCGCCGCCTTTCGCGAACACAACGCCGATTCGGTGGTGGGCCTCGGCGGGGGCGCGGCCATCGACGTGGCGAAAGCCATCATGCTGATGATCCATCACCCGGGGGACCTCTTCGACTACGAGGACGAGAAGCCGGGCGCACGCGCGATCGATCGCGAGATCCCGTACTTCATCTCGGTTCCGACCACGGCCGGCACCGGCAGCGAGGTCGGACGGAGCACGGTGATCTCGGACGACACGACTCACGTGAAGAAGATCATCTTTTCGCCGCGCCTGCTCGCTCAGCGCGTGCTGCTCGATCCGGAGCTCACGCTGGGCCTGCCCGCGAGCATCACTGCGGCGACCGGAATGGACGCGCTGACTCACCTCGTGGAGTCGTACCTGGCCCGGGGCTTTCAGCCGCTCTGCGACGGCATCGCGCTCGAAGGCGTGCGGCTCGTCGCTCGAGGGCTAGAGCCCAGCGTCGCTTTCGCGCGCCGCATCGAGGCGGGCGAGAGCGCGCTCACCGGTGACCCCGCGCACCTCGAAGCGCGCGGTCAGATGCTGAACGCGGCGACGATGGGCGGCGTTGCCTTTCAAAAGGGGCTCGGTGTCACCCACTCTCTCGCGCACGCCCTGTCGACGGTGTGTGACCTGCATCACGGCCTCGCGAACGGCATCGCCATCCCTTACGCGATGGAATTCAACGAGCGCGCGGTGCCCGACCGTCTCGCCGATCTGGCCCGAGCGGCGGGGGCCGAGCGTCCGGATGCCCGTGGTTTCATCGCCTGGCTCGAAAACCTGCGGCGTGCGATCGGCATCCCGCACACGCTCCGCGAGGCAGGCGTGCGCGACGAGCACCTGCCCCGGCTGGTGTCGATTGCCGTCAGCGACGCGTGTCATCCCTACAACCCCTGCCCGGTCACGGAAGCCGACTTTCAGGCGCTCTTTCGCCGGGCGCTAGGGTAGAACCGATGAGGCTCAAGAACCCGGCAACCGGCGAGCTCGGCGCGGAGATCGCGGAGGACGACGCGGCGTCCGTCCGGCGTGCGTACGAGAGAGCCCGCGCCGCGCAACCCGGCTGGGCCGCGACCCCGCTCGAAGCGCGGCTCGCCGCCGTGGCCCGCTTTCGCGATCTCATCACCGCTCGCAAGACCGAGCTCGCGCGAACGCTCACCAACGAAACAGGCAAGCCGATCGCGCAGGCGAAGAACGAGCTTTCCGCGATGCCCGGCCGGATCGACTTCTTTCTCGCCAAGACCGCGTCGGTGCTCGCCGACGAAACGGTCGAGGACGACGGCAAACTCGTCGAGGTGATCGCCCACGAACCGCTCGGCGTGATCGCCAACATTTCCGCCTGGAACTACCCGTGGTTCGTCGGCTCGAACGTGTTCGTCCCGGCGCTCCTCACGGGCAACTGCGTGATCTACAAGCCGTCCGAGCACGCCACCGCCACGGGCTGGGCGATCGAAGCGCTGCTTCACGACGCCGGGGTGCCCAAGGACGTGTTCGTTGCGGTCGTGGGGGGCGGAGCGGTGGGGGCGGCGGTGGTGGACCAGCCGGTCGACGGCGTGTTTTTCACCGGCAGCTACGCGACCGGGCGCCGCATCGCCGAGCGCGTTGCCCCACGGATGATCCGCCTCCAGCTCGAACTCGGCGGGAAGGATCCGACGTACGTCACCGACGACGTGGACGTCGTGCTCGCGGCGAAGAGCCTCGCCGACGGTGCGATGTACAACGTCGGACAGAGCTGTTGCTCGGTCGAGCGGCTGTACGTGGAGCGCTCCGTGGAGGCGCCGTTCCTCGACGCGCTGGTCGAGGAGGTCGAAAGTTTCACGATCGGCGACCCGACCGACGACGCGACGTACATCGGGCCGCTCGCGCGCGAAGATCAGCTCGCCGTGCTCGACGCCCAAGTGGCCGACGCGGTCCAGAAAGGGGGGCGCGTGCTCACCGGCGGGAAGCGGCTCGACCGCCCCGGCTTTTACTACGCGCCGACCGTCATTGCCGGCGCCACCAACGACATGCGTTTGATGCGCGAAGAGAGCTTTGGTCCCGTGATCGGGGTGAGCGCGGTCGCCGACGACGACGAGGCCGTTCTCCGCATGAACGACACCGACTACGGGCTCACCGCCGGCGTCTACGCTCGCGACCGAAAGCGCGCCGAACGGATCCTTTCCCGCGTTTCCGCCGGCAGCGTGTACATCAACGCCTGCGACCGCGTGAGCCCGCGCCTGCCGTGGACCGGGCGGAAGCACTCGGGCATCGGCAGCACGCTGTCGACCTACGGTATCCGCGCGTTCCTCCAGCCGAAGGCGTGGCACAAGAAGTAACGGTCAGTAGCCCGCGGTGTTCCCTCGGGTAGCCATCGCTGCTTCGCGCCGTGAGACGGCGTTCTCGCGCGGGAGCGCCGGCTTCCACCAGAAGTTCACGTTCGAATTGAACTCGCCCTCGTGGCGGAAGGTGTGCGACCACCAGGCGGGGATGAACAAGAGATCGCCTGCCTCGACCCGGGCGCGCACGGCGGTCGCGTCCCGAAAAGCGGGAAAACGCGCGAAGTCGGGCGCCTCGATGTCGACGGCGGCGCAGTTGTGTGCCGGATTGGGGCCGTCGGGTGAGAACGGATAGAGGCGATCGATCTCGTCCGGCGCGAAGAGCAGAGCTTCCTTCGCGCCCGTGATCTGCGCGTTCAGATTGTGGCAGCCGTTGTTGTCGTAGTGGAGCCACGTACGAACACCGGGCCCGCTGAACCAGGCCCACACGGTGTAGAGCCGCTCGCGCGGGATGTAGCTCGGTAGTTCGACGTCGCGGTAGAGCGGGGCGAGATCGGGGTCGAGATTGGTTTCGCCGTCGCGGCAGCGGAGGAGCCACTGTTCGTCACCGGTGAACAGCCGCCGCGAGCGCTCCTCGCGCGGGCCGGTCGTCACGGCATCGATCAGTTCGGCAAGCGTCGAGGTCCCGCGTGCGAACATCCCGGCCAGCGTCGACTCGTGGAAGTTCGGGTGCTGATGGGTCGAGGACACCTTGTGCCGCAGGGTGACGCCACCGAGCCGTTCCTTCAGGTAGTCAGGGCTCCAGCGCGACACGGCGATCCAATCCGCCGCCCCGTCGGCGATCACGATCGGCTGGTCGAGTGGCTCGAACTTTTCGACGAAGTCCCGCGGCGAAAGTCCGCTGATCCGTTCGACGTCACCCGTCACCGGCATCAGCGCACCAACCGAAACGCCATCCCCGCGGCCTGCGCCGCCACGCCGTCGGCATCTTCCCGATCACCGATCACCAGACAATCCCGCGGCGCGACGCCGAGCGCGTCGGCCGCCTTGAGCATGCCCTCGGGATGCGGCTTGAGGCGTGACGGGCCACCGGGTTCCCCTGACGCGACCACGACGTCGAAGAGCTCGCGGGCACCGAGTGCGCCGAGCTTGTGGGTCGCGGGGTAGTCGCTGACCAGCGCGGTAACACCGCCCGCCGTGCGAAACGTGCGGATTTCGTCGAGGATGGAACGCCGGCGAAAGACACCGAGCCACTTGCCCGGTCGCTCGATCATCCACGCGCGCACCTCGGCCTCGACTTTCATTTCGCTGACCCCCAGTGCCTCGGCGGTGCGGCTGATCTGCAGGCGAAACGGATCGCCCTCGAGACCGAGCGCGCGGACGGCCTCGTGCTCGTGACGAAATCGGCGGAGGAGCAGCGCCGCACCGGCGCCGAGGAGCGCTAGCTCGGCGGCCATGGCGAGCTTCACCGGTCCGCCGGCGTAGAGCGTGCCGTCGAGATCGACGAGCCAGGCTTTTTGGTCGAACGGCATGGCGTGGTACGAAACGTAGCGCATCCCATGCATCGTGTGCTCGTGACCGGCGCCGCCGGAGCCATCGGTCGTCCCGTCGTCGAAGCGCTGAAAATCCGGGGCCACGAGGTCCGGGGGTTCGACCTCGTGCCCTCGGAGGGTGGCGTGGTCGGTGACCTCGGCGACCGCGACGCCGTGCGGCGGGCGATGAGCGGCATGGACAGCGTGGTCCACCTCGGTGCCGTGCCGAACGACGCGCCGCTCGAGACGCTGGTCGGTCCCAACATCCTCGGCGTGGCCCACGTGCTCGATGCGGCCCGCGAGCACGGCGTGCGCCGGGTCATCCTCGCCAGCTCGATCCAGGTCGTCGGCCGGCCACCGCCGGGGCGCCGCGTTTCCGCGACCGATCGCGAACCGGGGAACCTCTATGCGCTGACCAAGCTATGGGCCGAGGAACTCGGCGGCATGGCGGCGCGCCTGCACGGCCTGAGCGTCGTCGCCGCGCGCATCGGCTGGATGGTGCGCAACGAGGGTGAGGCCACCCACCTGCGTGAACGCGGCTGGCACCACGCGTACCTGAGCCGCGGCGACGTGGCGCGCTTCTTCATTGCCGCGATCGAAACCGAGACGGTGCCCTTCAGCGTCATGTACGTGGTCGGGCCGGAAGGAGCCGAGCGCTACGATCTCGAGCCGGCACGTCGCCTGCTCGGCTGGGAGCCGCGCGACGTGTTCCCCGACGGCCTGCCCTTCGCCGCCGAACGCTGAGCGACCGCTCCCCGCAGCCCGCCGCTCACTCGCCTTCGCGGCCCTTGCCGAAGACCTTCGACCCTGGTGGCACGCTCTTCGTGATCCAGACGTTGCCGCCGATGACCGAGCCCTTGCCGATCACGGTATCGCCGCCGAGGATGGTGGCGCCGGAGTAGATGGTCACGCCGTCTTCGATCGTCGGATGGCGCTTCCGCTGGCCGGGCGAGCTCGGGTCACCACGACGTGTGCTGAGCGCTCCGAGCGTGACCCCCTGGTAGATCTTCACTCCGCGGCCGATCACCGCCGTTTCGCCGATCACGACGCCGGTACCGTGATCCATGAAAAAGCCTTCGCCGATCATCGCGCCCGGATGGATGTCGACGCCGGTTCGCTCGTGCGCGTGGTAGGCGATGATGCGCGGAATGATCGGCACGCCTTCGAGGTGAAGTGCGTGGGCGATGCGATGCGACGTGATCGCCTCCACCGTCGGGTAGCTGAACACGATCTCCTCGATGCTGCTCGCCGCCGGGTCACCCTCGTAGGCGGCGAGCACGTCGGCGTCCAGCACGCGCCGGAGCTCGGGCAACTGGTTGAACAGTCGCAGCACGGCGTCCTCCGGCCAGTCGGGGCTCCGCGACGCTTGCCCGCGCACACGCGCCTCGTACGTGACGGCGCGCCCGATCTGCTCGACCAGCACCTCGTACGCCGGATAAAGGTGCTCACTCACGCCGTAGCGGAGGTTGTCGCGCGTGAGGGAGCGCTGGCTGTAAAAGCCCATGTAGACGACGGGCTTCAGGTGGTTCAGCGCCTGGATGACGGCACGCTTGTTGGGCAGCGCGGCGCTCTCGAGATTGTTGATCTCGCCGGGGCCGTCGTAGCTCGACACCACCTGATCGATGGCGTGTTCGAGCTCGTTGATGCGGTTCGAGGCGCGCGCAGTGGGCACGCGCTCGGTATAGCACGGGCTAGGCTCGGAGCTCGGCGGTCAGTCGGTGTAGACGATCACGCCGAGCGTCGTGGTGGGCATCAGGCCGGTGAGGTCGCGAACCGATTCGCGAAAGATCTGCTTCGACGACCAGTCGAGGCGATTGTCGAGGCGCACCATCAGGAAGTCGGCCGGCATCACGTCGAACGTCAGCGTGCCGGTGACGAGCTCGATGTCGTTCGGCGGAAAGCCGGTGGCGACGCCGTCCGGATCACTCAGGTATTCGCCGCGCAGCGCGAGCGCGAACATGTCGCTCAGCGCGTAGCGGGCGGCGACCATGCCACCCCACCACATGTGCTGCACGAAGCGCTCCTCGTCTTCGGTGCTGCGGACGCGTTCGACGCCTAGATCCGCGTTCACGGTGAGCGTGAGCGCGTCGGTCGGCGTCAGCGTCGCCACCAAGTCGACCAGGTGACGGAGGCCCTGGAAATTGTTCGACGGACGGTCGACCTGGCCGGTCGTCGGCGCATCCGACGGGGTGGTGGGAACGTTCGGCGCACACGCGGTCGGTGCGGCCGGGTCGAAATGCTGCCCGCTCGAACAGCGCACGACCTTGTAATCCGCGCGCTCCGGTCCGCCGAGGTACCCGAGCGACAGGGCAAGCAGGTCACCGCCGTAGTCGCCGCGCGGGAGCGCCAGCGCGAGCTGCAGACCGAGGCTCTTGCCGAGGTTGTTGTCGATCGTGTTGTTGTAGCCGTTCACGAGCACGCCGCGCAGCGTGAGCTCGTCGGTGAGGTCCGCATCGACGCGGAAGCCGGTGTGAAAAAGAGGCTGCGCGAACCAGTACACCACGCCGCGCGTGTAGTTGAGATTCAACTGACTTTCGGCGACCTCGGCACCGTAGATGGTGTCGAACTTGCCGAAGCTGAACTCCACCGGGCCGGTGGCCCCGCCGGGCCGAAATGAGCCGAAAGCCTGCTTCACGTTGCTGAGGTTCACCTCGTCGTCGCAGACGCCCGGCGGATCGTCGGCGGCGGTGAGGCAACTCCGACCGATCCGCTGCGCGCTCGGGCCGAAGCGAAGCGAGACCTTGCCGCCGACCGGATCGGCGGGGTAGGTCGCGTCGAAGCCGACCCACGAGAGGGCAAAGCCGTTCTCGGTGTCGTAGGCGCGCGTCACGCCGTTCGCGCCGGTTTGCGGCTTCGGAAACAGGTAATTGATCGACAGGTAGCCGTCGACGAACGCACCGAACTCGATCGCGTCGTACCAGGGGAGCGAGTCCGTCTCGGGCGGGACGCCGTGGAGGGCCGGATCGGCGAGCGGGTACGTCTCGGGCTCGGGAGGTGGCGGAGGCGGCGGTTCGTCGCGAGCCGGTGGCGGCGCTTCCTCGACGGGTGCAACGGGCGCGGCCTCGGCAGGCGGGGCCTCCGCGGGGGCCGGAGCAGGTGTTCCCGCAGGTGGCGCAGGAGCGGGCGCGGCGGGTGGCGGCGCCGTGGGCTGCGCTGCCGGAGGATTCGTAGGTGCCGCAGGCGGCGCGGCCGTGGGCGGTTTGGGTGCCGGCGGCGTCTGGGCGTTCGACGCCGCGCTCACGGTGAGCATTGCGAAACTGACCCCGAGCGCGCTCGACCGAAGGCTGAGTCTTTTCCTCATGGGCTCCAAAGTCCTCGCTACACGAGTAGGGACCGGAAAAGAAGTGCCGGTGGATCCGCGGGGTCGCGAGGCCCGGTTGTCAGGGGCCTTCCTTCGCGGTAGCGATAGGTCATGCGGTGGCTTGCGTTGGTGATTGGTATCGGTGTGCTTGGGGCACCCGTTCTCGTCCAGGCGTCAGAATCCAACAAGGCTGCTGCCGAGGCACTCTTCAACGAGGGCCGCGTGCTGATGCAGGCGGACCGCTTCGACGAAGCGATCGCCAAGCTCAAAGCGAGCCAGGACCTCGATCCGGCGCTCGGAACACTCCTCAACATCGCCGAGTGCTACGAGCGGCTCGGTCGCACCGCGAGCGCCTGGGCCCAGTACCGCGAGATCGTTTCGCTCGCTCGCCAGGCCGGCATGAAGGATCGCGAAGAGTTCGCCGAGCAAAAGGCCAAGGCGCTCGAGCCGCGGATCTCGAAGCTTGCCATCAACCTGAAGCCGGGGACGGGCGACGCCAGCGGGATGAAGATCACCCGCGACGGCGTGGTGGTGAGCGCCGCCGAGCTCGCCGTCGCCATCCCCGTTGACCCCGGCAAGCACATCATCGAGGTAACCGCACCGGGCAAGGAACCCTGGAGCCTCACGATCGAGATCGGCGAGGGTTCATCGGTGAAGCAGGTGGAGATCCCCGCCCTCGCGGATTCAACCTCACCGGGAACCGCCGCCGCCGGCGGAAGCGGCGCGGCAGCGGCCGAGGAGAAGAGCGACGGCTCCGGCCAGCGCATCGCGGGCCTCGTGGTCGGGGGCGTCGGTGTGGTCGGCATCGGCCTCGGCGCGTTTTTCGGTATCCAAGCGTCGTCGAACTGGTCCGACGCGAAGAAGGAATGCACCGCGTATCCCTATGGGTGCACGACCAAGGGCGTCTCGCTGCAGGAGGACGCGTCGAGCCAGGCGACGATCTCGACGGTCGCGTTCATCGTCGGGGGCGTCGCGCTCGCCGGCGGCGCGGTGCTCTACTTCACCGCGGGGTCGAGCAAGCAAGAGTCGGTGTCTTTGGGGGTGGGTCCGGGCAATGTCACGATCAAGGGAACGTTCTGATGAGTAAGCGCAAAACGACGGCTCTGGGGGAGCGGCGTGGGGTTTCGAACAAGAGGCGCGGCTACGGAGTACTGGTCTCGACGGCCGCACTCGGTGTGGCCTGCCAAGGCCTCCTCGGCGTCGAAGACGTTCACGAAGGCCCGCCGCCAGGCGCGGGAACGGGCGCCGGCGCCACTGGCGGCAACGGCGGCAACGGCGGCAGCTCGGGCAAGGGCTCCGGCGGCAAGGGTGGCACGGCGGGCACCACGACCGGTGGGTCGTCGGGGGCCGGCGGCAAGGGCGGAGCCTCCGGCGGCAGCGGCGGCAACGGCGGCAGTTTGGGCGGCTCGAGCGGCGATTCGGGCGAAGGTGGTAGCGGCGATACCAGCGGCACGGGCGGCAATGGCGGAAGCTCGGGCGGTTCAGCCGGTTCGGGCGGCGTCGGAGGCAGCGCCGGCACGGCAGGCAGCAACGCGGGCAGCGCCGGTTCGGCCGGCTCCGTCAACAACGACCCGACGGTGCGCGGCAAGGTGGTGAACCACTGGCTGCAGCCGGTCCCCAACGTGCCGGTGACGATTGGCAACTCCTCGACGCAAACGGACGACGACGGTCTGTTCGAGATCGCCGACGTCGCGGCGACGTACGACGTACAGATGGTCCTCACCTTCAGCCGGTACGGCAGCGGCCAGGAACAATACGGCTGGGTCTATGAAGGCCTGACGCGCCGCGACCCGACCCTCCAGGTGTACTGGGGCCTGCCGCTCCACAGCGCCGACCACCAGCTCACGCTCACCAACACCCCGACCGAGGCCAACGCAGTCGTGGTGAGCGCGCTCGGCGGCGAGTACCACAACTGGTCGCGTGAAAGCGCCAACGGAGTCCAGACGTCGACGGATTGGTACGGTCCAGCCACGGTGACGATGATGGGCCACGGCCTCTCGTGGCTGGAAACGAACGGTCTTCCGACGTCGTTCACCGCTTACACCACCACGACGGGTCCGATCGCGTTCTCGGATACCGGCGGGCAGGCCATGTGGACGCTCGACTTCAAGCCGACCGCCGTCACCGCCGGCGCCATCGGCGGCACCGTCACCAGCCCGTCCACGGGTAATCGCAGCAACAGAGCCTTCGTCCAGTTCACGACGGGTGCGTCGATCCAGCTGTTCGACCACTACGGGTCCTCCCTGACGGAGGATTTCACGTACACGGTGCCGACGATCCCCGGCGCGTCGATCACGCTGTCCGCCCACGAGGGACCCGGGGGTTGGGACGCGTTCGGCGTCGCTCATGTCGACAACCTCGCCGCGGGTACGACGGATATCACCCTCGACATCCCGACCCCGCCGGTCATCACCGCTCCGCCCGACGGCACCACGCTCAGCGCAAGCTCGGTGCTCAGCTGGACCCCCGGCACCCACGACACCTACGTCTTTCGGGCGATCAGCGACAACTATTACGAGGGCGTGTTCGTCGTCACCTCCCGCACCCAGATCAACATGCCGACGTTCTGGAACGGGTTTGCCCTGCGCCCGGGCGACGAGGTCAGCTGGCGCGTAGAAACCCACGGCACCGCGCAAACCGTGGACGAACTCGCCGGCGCAAACGGCTTCGCCGACGAATTCGCCTACGGCTGGGGCGATTACCCCGAAGGCCCCCGTCGCAACAGCGGCACCTTTTCGCTGTCGGTGGGGCGGTGGTTCATCGCGACGCCGTGAGTTTTCACCGCGACGCGGTGGCGCGGTGCTCGGCGGTGTGCTGGCTTGGAGCCAACGTGGTTGCGAACGCGAGCGACTAGAACCGCGACGTGCGGAAGAGCGGTCCGGGCCAGAACGGTCCGGGCTCGTGGCCCAGCCAGGGGAGCATCGTGAGGAGCGGCTGGCAGCCGGGCGAGTAGTCCTCGGCGTAGTCGGGCAGGTCGTTGACATAGGGATTATCGAACGAATCCGTCCCATCCTGCTCGAAGCGCGTCAGGTTGCTCGAGTCGTCACGCGTCCATCGCCAGCGAATGTTCGGGACCCCGTCCGGTCCTTCTCCCCAAAATCCCGAGTCCCTCTCGACCACGACGATGCGACCGTCGACGTCGTACTCGTGGTGCCAAGCGCTGGGGCCAGGACCTTCGACGAAGGTCGACTCCGGTCGACCGGAGACCAGCATACGGGTCACGACCCAGTCGATCTCGCCGTCGTCATCGTCGTCTTCCTCGGAGCGCGTCCAGGTGTCGGGCGCGGCAACATCGTCGTATTCGTAGGTGGTGCGAACCGACGGAAAGTCCTGCCCGGTGGCGAGCACGGAAGCCAGCCGAGGGCCCGTGACTCCGTCTTCGTAGACGTTGTCGTAGGTTCTCGTCCCCGCCGTGTAGTGGTCGCTCGAGGTGACGTTGCCGTAGGCGTCGTAGGTGTCGGTCCAGTACCACTGGGGGAGTTCGTCTTGGTTGCCGGACACCTTCAGCGTGCGACCTGCGTCATCGAGCTCGAAGAAGTAGGTGCGCGTAGCGAGCGTCCGCTGCTCCGGATCGAAGCGGTAGACGTAGCTGCTGGTTTCCCCCTGTTCGCCGTCGAGAAAGGTCACACGGCACTCGTTCTCGTCCGTCATCGTCGTGCCGCCGCTCGCACCAGACGTTCCGCCCGCGACTGTGCCTGACGTTCCGCCCGAGCCTGCGCCAGACGTTCCGCCCGCGACTGCGCCAGACGTTCCGCCCGCGACTGCGCCAGACGTTCCGCCCGAGCCCCCGCCCGGCGAGCCATCCACCGCGTCGCCGGTCGACTGCCCCCCGCACCCACCGAGCAGCGCCAGGCACATGAAGCCGCCGACGCCGAGCCCTCTCACCATGGTTCGAAGTTTAGCACGCGGGCAGGGCGCCTACATGCACCCCACCTCCATCTCGTAGCAGCAGTTGTCGCCATCGACTCGCATGCGTCCCACTTCCCTCCCGCAACTTTTCGCAACGGCGGCGGCCGAGGGGCACTGCATTCCGTCTGGTGCCGGGGGAAAGGGACCGTCGCAGGACGCGGTGTTGTTCCACTGCGCGGGCGTGTAACAGGTCTCACTCATCGTATCGGGACAGCAGCCGACAGCCTGAAGAACAACCGCGCCCGCACAGAGCATGAAACCCGTCGCGTGACTGCCGAGATGCCATCGGCGTTTCACGCTTGCCTCAGTGCTCGACCACGCGGCTGCGCGTGAGCTCCCAGCCGTGGGAGCTCTTTTTTAGGTAGGCGGTGCCGCGGATGCCCTCGATGTCGTAGCGGTAGCTCACCGTCGCGTTCTTGCCGTCGGACTCGAGCTCCGTGATGACGAGCACCGGATCTTTCTTGTCCTTCGGCGCCGGTGACATCACGACCGGCTTCGTCGATTTCATGAGCTCGATGCCCTGAGGCACCGCACTTCCCGAAAGCTTCAGCGGAAACCGACCCGGCTCACCGAGCTTCAGGTACGGATCGAGCTCGGGGTCTTCGATCACGAGCTGGAGGATGGCCTGTGTGTCGTTCGCCGATTGCGCTTCCGGCGTGGGGCCGCCGCTCGTCGACTTGAGCTTGCCGGTCTCCTTCAGCTCGTCGTCCGGCTTGTCCTCCGGTTCGGCTCCTGCTTTCGGCCCGAGATCGTCGTCCGAGGGTTCGCTCGCCGCGTTGTCGTCGGCGCTCTGGGCCCCGGGAGACGAACCGCCGCACCCCAGCGCGAGCGAACAGACGACGAAACAGACGACCGTCGAGACACCTCGAGCCATGCGCTTCTTCCTTCCTCTGCGACGAGAGTACTTGATTGCTCCCGATCGGACAACGCCAGAGCGAGCCGCGATCGCTACGATCCGAGCCGCCCAGGCCGCACCGATCCGCGACGGCCGGGCCGCACGGAGCCCGTCCGAACCGACACCGCGCGCTGGGATCCGGGACGCAGGCTCGGTGGCGTGCTCGGCGGTGATCCGCCGGGGCGAACCGCCGGCCTCTCGGCAGCGACCGATTTGCGGTCGAAGATCCGGACGCGCCGCACGAGGAGATCGAGGAGGAATGCGACGATCGCCAAAAGGACAAAACGGTCCCAGAGGTCGCGCTGATAGGTGATCTTCTCGCGCCCGGGGTCGAACGGCGCCGCGGGAGCCGGATCCAGGCTGCCGCCGCCCACATCAGCCGCGCGCCGGAGTTTCTCGATGTCGGACGCGAAACTCGCGTACTCGAGCGGGTAGGGATTGGAGATCTGCCCGAAGCTCGTGGCGAAGGGCTTCCTCGTGCCGTCCGGATCGCGCCGCGCGTGCTGCGCGCGAAGCAGGAACGAGCCGAAACTCGTGAGCTCGAAATCGGCCTGGTATCGCCCCGGCGCGACCTGCCGCATCGACACTTCCCGGCGATCCGCGGCGTTCCGCGGGTTCGTCACCGTCAGGGTCGACTCGAGGCCGTCGTCGAAGCGCTCGTCAGCGGTGAACGCGTCCACCGTCGCCCGCACCCGCGAGCCGTGGACCTCCGTCTTCATGTCGAGCTCCTGACGGCGCTTGTGCCGCATGTGCTCGCGCACCAGCTGCCCCCAGAAGCGCGAGTATCCCGGCCACCGAAGCCACTCGACCGCCCAGTGGTTCTTCACGTCGCTCGTCCAGGCGATGGCCCAGCCGAGCCCAGCGCGCCAGCGGGCCAGGATCGGGTCGCCGCGATCGCTCTCGAGGATGAGCTGGGCCGGGGGGGGCTTGAGGTCGGTCGCCACGTAGCCGTGAAGGAGCGGTGCACTGCTGATCGAAATGCCCTTCAAGAAGTCCGCGGGGCCGACCTGCGTCACCGGGAACCATTCCTCGACACTCGCCTGCTCGGAGACGAGCTCGGTCTCGCGAGTGAAGATCTTCGGCAGGCTGTTCGGATCAGGAACGTTGTGGAAGCGGCCGCCGCCGGCGTCGGCGATGGTGCGGAGAAGCTCCTGGTTCACGCCGTCGCCGAGGCCCACCGTCGTGACCGTGATCGAGGAGGCGACCATCGCCTGCACGAGCTCACGAATGCCCTGCGTCGCGGCCTGGCCGTCGGTCAGCAAGATGACGTGCTTGCGCCGCGCGCGAACGACCGACATGTCCTGGTACGCCATGTCGAGGCTCGAGAAGATCTCGGTACCGCCGCCCGGCTGAATGCGCTCGATGTCGCCTTCGATCCGGCTTCGATAGCGCGCCGGCTGGAGCTTGACCGCCCGCGCCGGCGTCGAGTCGAACGCGATGACCTCGAGCAGATCGTCGGGCCGAAGCGCGCTCACCGTCGCCACGCAGGCCGCCTTCGCCATCTCCATCGGTAGCCCCGTCATCGAACCCGAACGGTCGATCACGAGCGCCATCGCCACGTCGGGCATTTCCTTCCGGCGTTCGGTATCCATCCGCACCGGCAGCAGGCGCTCGAAGGTCGTGTGACCCCACCCGCCGAGACCGTAGCCGGCCTCGCCGCCCGCGAAGAGAAACCCACCACCGAGGTCGCGCACGTATTTTTCGACCAACTCTTGCGCGGCGACGTTCAGCGCCTCGCGCGGGACGTCCGAGACGACGACGAAGTCGTAGCGTTCGAGCTCGCGGAGCGACGCCGGAAACGCCGCGGCGGCGCGCACGTCCACGTCGTACTGCTGCGCCGAGAGCGCACCCGAAAGGTACGTCGCGCGCGCGGGCTGGCCCTCGACGTAGAGCACGGTCGGACGACCGGGGACGTCGAGCGTCGCGCTGTAGCGGTTGTTCGCGGAAAATGCGTCGGGCCCCAGCGGCTCGAGCTTGAGATCGTAGGTGAGCTCGCCGCCGACGCGCACCACCGACTTGAACCGAAGCTCGTTCATCCCGGGCCGGAGATCGACCTCGCGCACGCCGTCGAGGCCGTTCAACGCCTCGCCCTGGTAGAGACGCGCGCGCACCTTGCCGGCGCGGCTTGCGTACACGTCGGCCGCCACCTCGAACGGTTGGCCCACGTCCACCTTGCCGGGCAGGCGCAGGGCCACCGCAGCGATCTCGGCCGGCGCCGGGCGCCGGTACGGCACCGTGAAGAGGCGCACCGAGAGTTCGCGCGCACGAGCCGCCTCGGACAAGAGGTCACCCTCGGTCTCGACGCCATCGGTGAAGAGCACCGCACGCTTGAGCCGACCGGGGGGAAAGAGCCCGTAGGCGAGCTCGATCGCCCCCTGAACGTTGGTGGCGGCGCTCGGCTTGGAGCCGCGCGGGCCGTGCCTGAGCGTGGTCGGCCAGGCGAACTTCCCGTCGACCTCGAGCTCGACCAGACGCGGGCGTTCGGCGAAGGTGACGAGCCGGACGACGCCGTCCGAGCCGCGCGCCGCATGCAGCGCTTCCACAGCCTTTTTTGCGTCGCCGAGCGCCTCGTCCGACACCGAATCGCTCACGTCGACGAGCAGTACGGTCGCGACTTTCCGCGCGTCCTCGGTCTTCACCAGCCGAGCGAGCGAGAAAGCGACGCAGGCAAGGAACACCAGGCGGAAAAGCAGCGACAGCAGGCGCTGCACGAGGGGTAGATCGGCGAGGGAGCGCGCGAGCACCAGCACCAGCAACGGCCCGACGAGCAAGACGCCGAGCACGGAGGGGTGCACGAGCTCGTAGCGCACGCCGTCGCGCACCCACGACAGCGACCCGCCGCCCGCCGCGCCGAGCAACCGCCGGTAGGCGAGCGCAAGCACCGCGCCGAGCACGATCGTGGCGAGCGCCCAGGAAATCCGTCGCGCGCGGTCCGTCACACCGTGATCCTCCGGTGGTAGGTGACCCACTCGATGAGCGAAATGGCGAGCACCGCGCCGAGCAGGAGGACCCAGATCTCACGCCGGATGCCGGAGCTCGGCGGTGGCGGCGGCGAGGCGGCCCGGCCCGCCACTTTCAGCGTCTTTTCTGGTAGAATACGGCTTTCCGTCAGGTCCGACAGGTTCGCCGCGAACTCGCTCACCACGCGCTCGGTGCCGCGACCGGTCGTCAGCTTGTAGAAGCCCGCCTGGTCTCCGAACGTCACCGCGCGCCCACCCTGCACGGGAACGCGTCGCTTGAGCCCGCCGGGCCCGGTGAGCTCCGCGTCCCCCGCACCCTCCGGAACCGGCACCCGCCACACCTCACCCGTGCGGTACGAGGAGAGATAGCTCGCGTCCGCTTCTCCGAACGAATCAATCGCGTTCAGCACGAAGAGCGGCCAGGCGGGGCGAAGGACGAAGTCGCTCCGTCGAGGATCGAACGACAGGGCGACGAAGGAGCGCCCGGCGCGCGTGCCAGACACGAGGATCGGACCGTCGTCGCTCGCGCCCACGATCTTGTCGCCGGTGCCCGGCTCGAAGGCATTGCCGACAGCGACCTGAATGTCGCCCATCGCCGCGAACCGCAGGATCGGGCTCTTGCGGTCCCAGACGTCGAAGCCGAAATCGCGGAGTTCCTTGCCGATCGCCAGCGGGCTGCCGTCGCGCGGCGGGTTCAGATAGACGAGACCTCCTCCACCGGCGGCGGGAGGTGGTGCGACGCCGTCGAAGAGCGTCACGTCGAATTGACCAGGCGGTGGGTAGTTGGCCGGTCTCACATCGGTCACGTCGAGGTACTCGTCGAGCAAGAGCGCCGCCTCGAGGTACGTATTGCCGGGCGTCACCACGAGCACGCGCGCGCGCCGGCGCTCCGGAACGAGCGCGTAGGCGCGATCGTCGGCCGGCAGATCGTCGGCGCGCCCGTCGGCGTAGCCGAGCCTGGCTTCGAGGGCGTGGCGTGCGCTGCCGACATCCGGGAAAAAGCGAAGCACGCGCGCACCGGCGTCGACGCTCAGCCGCTCGCTGTCGACAATCGCACCGTCACCCCAGAGCGAAAGCTCGACTTCCGCCCGCTCGCTGCTCGTGTTCGAAACCTCGGCCATCACCTCGAGGCGCGCCTTGTCGAGCGGGTAACGACGGACCGAAAACTCCGTCAGCGCCAGGTTCCTGCCGCTGCGGCCAACCGGCACGAAACGAACCAGCGCACCGCCGAGCTCAGGGGCTGCCTCGAGTGCCGCGCCGGCCCCGGCGCCGTCACCGATCACGACGATCTCGGCGTGCGGTAGACCGCGGAGGGCGTCACGCGCGAGCTCGAAGCCGCGAACGAGATCCGCGCGCGTGTCGGACGCCTGCACGCGGTCGACGGCCGGGACGAGCTCGGTGGCGTCCCCGCTCAGGGTCGAGTGCGGCACCGGCACCGGGCCCATCTGAACCACGAGCGCCCGGTCGCTGCCGCCCAGGCCCCGCACGATGCGCCGCGCCTCGTCCTTCGCAGCATCGAGCCGGGTCGGCTTCACGTCGACGGCCTTCATCGATGCGCTGGCATCGATCAGAAGCACCACGTTGCGACCCTGACCGAGCGAGGCGGTCGGCCGTGGATCACCGAGTGCGAGCACGAGCGCGAGCACGAGTAACAACTGCAAGAGGAGCGACAGCCAGCGCCGGAGCTGGGAAAAGAGCCGGCTCGCGTTGCGATCGCCGAGCACGCTGTGCCAGAGCGGCGCAAACGGCACCGCGATCGGCCGCCGCCGGAGCTTCAGGATGTAGAAGAACACCGTGAGCGACAGCGCCGCGGCCCCGATCGCGAGCAGCGTGCCGAGCGGAAGCCCCGCGAACGTCATCAGCGAAGAAATCCTCCCAAACGGAAGGCGCGAAGCACGATCTGGTCGAACGGCGCGTGCGCGTCGGCGGTGAGGTAGCCCACCTGCTTTTCCTTGCAGAACCGCTCGATGCCGGTCGTGTACGCGTGGAACGCCTCGTTGAGCTTGGTCAACACGGCAGGCGTCACCGTGACCTCGCGCTCGTCGCCTGTTTCGCAGTCGTACACCAGCACGTCACCGGCGAGCTCCGGCGTGGCGTCACGCGAGTCCGTGACGTGCACGACGTACGGCTCGAACCCCTCGAACCGGAGCACGTTGATGCCGCGCTCGAAACCCGCCGGATCATAGAGGTCACTCACCAAGACGGCGAGCCCGCGCCGCTTGTGCTCGGCGGCGAACGTTTTCAGCGCCTCGGACAGATCGGTGCGGCCGCGCGGCACGAGGCCGCGGAGGAAGCGAAACACGGTAAAAATACGGCCTTTGCCGCGCATGGCCGGCATGCGTTCGAGCACCGAATCGGTCACGGCGACGATCGTGACGCGGTCGAGGTTCGCAAGACCGACGTAGGCGAGCGCCGCCACCAGGCGTCGGGCCTGGTCGAACTTCTGCTTCCCGCCGAAACCCATCGACGCCGAGCAATCGACCAAGAAATAGATCGAAAGATCCTCTTCCTCCTCGTACAGCCGCACGAGCAGGCGCCCGAAGCGCTGGTAGACGTTCCAGTCGATCGAGCGGATGTCATCGCCCGGCGCGTAGTCGCGATGATCGGCAAACTCGACGCCGCTGCCCTTCTTTCGCGTCCGCCGCTCCGCCTTCAAACGACCGGCGAACACCCGGCGGCTGACGAGTGCGAGCATTTCCAGCCGGCGCTGAAACTCGTCGTCGAAGAGCGCGTCGGTCCGCTCCTCGGCGGGCGCTGCCGGGCGCCGCTGAAGGCGATCAAGGAAGCCCATGCTAGGCCTTGCTGGGTGTGAGGCGCTCGACGATTTCGGCAATGATGGCGTCCTCGCGGACGCCTTCCGCCTCGCCCTCGAAGCTCAGGAGCACGCGGTGCCGCAGGGCGGGCGCGGCGACCGCCTTCACGTCGTCGATCGAGGCGGAAAATCGGCCATCGAACAGCGCGCCGATCTTTGACGCGAGCAGCATCGCCTGGACGCCGCGCGGTGACGCGCCGGTGCGGACGAAGCGTTTGACGAGCGGCGGCGCCTCTTCGGCGTCCGGGTGCGTCGCTTGCAGCACGCGGATGGCGTAGTCCTGCACGTGCTTCGGCGCCGGCACGCGCCGGACGAGCGCCTGCATGTCGAGGATGTCGCGCTGACTAGCGACCGGCTTCACCTCGACCACGTGATCGGTGGTGGTGCGATCGACGATGGTGTGCAGTTCCTCACGGTTCGGGAACGGCACGTCGAGCTTGAAAAAGAAGCGATCGAGCTGCGCTTCGGGCAGCGGGTAGGTGCCCTCCATCTCGAGCGGGTTCTGGGTCGCCAGCACGAAGTACGGTTCGGCCAGCGTGTACGTGGTCCGTCCGACGGTGACGCGGTGCTCCTGCATCGCCTCGAGCAGCGCGCTCTGCGTCTTCGGTGTCGCGCGATTGATCTCGTCGGCCAGCACGAGGTTCGAAAAGATCGGCCCCTTGCGGAACTCGAGCACTTTTCCGCCCTGCGCCCCTTCGTCGAGCACGACGGTGCCGATCACGTCGGCCGGCATCAAGTCGGGCGTGAACTGGATCCGCGACGATTCGAGCCCGAGCGTCTGCGCCAGCGTACGGACCAAGAGCGTCTTGCCGAGCCCTGGCACGCCTTCGAGCAGCGCGTGCGAGCCGGCGAGCAAGCAGGTGAGGACGCCGTCCACCACCGCGCGCTGGCCGACGATGACCTTGGCCATCTCTTCGCGGACGGCTCCGAGCTTTTTCGTGAAGACGGCGATTTCGTCACGGGCCTTGTCGGTGTCGGTCATGAAGTGAGTCCTCGGATCTCGGGTGGAACGCCGCTCACTCGCGGGGACGAATGAGCTGAAAGTAACGACGAACGTAGAAGCGATAGCCCGAAGGGATGTCGTCCTTCTCGAGCACGCGCTCCGAAACCGTCTCGTAGTCGGTGAAGATGTCCTTGTAGCCCTTGCTGGTGAACCCGCGCTCGGACGCGCCGTAGATGACCTCGGCGCTCGCCGTGCCTTCACCGGTGTCGATACCGGCGGCACTCACGTCTTTGGTCTGGCCGGCGATCTTCGATGCGGCGCCTAGATCGGGCCCCTTGCCAGCGCCCTGGCCCGGGCCGTTGTCGGCGCCCTGGCCCTGCTTCCCTTCCTGGGCTGCCTCGCCGGACTTCTGGGAGCCCCCCTGCATGTCCGGCATCCCTTCGCCGGGCCCGCGGCCGAGGCGGATCTCGGGACGCCCGCGCTGGCCCTTTTGCTTGCCTGGTTCCCCGCCTTCTTGCCCCTCACCGGGTTGATTGCCGCGAGCGCGCTGGGTGAAGCGCTCGAGCCGCTGCTTACGCCCCTCGCCTCCCTGGCCTTCCTGCCGCAACACCTCGCGCATCTCGCGCAGGCGACGGATGAGGTCGCGCTTCTGTTCGTCGTTGAGCTTTTCGCGCCCCATGCGGTTGAGCTTCTCGGCGCCCTGCTCGAGATCCTTCGCGGCGTCACCGAGCTCTTTTCGAAGGTCCTCGGCTGCCTGAGCGAGCTCCTTGTCGAGCTCGGACATCTGCCCCTGACTCCGCTCGGCACGGCTTCGCTCTCGATCGAGGCGCTCGAGTTTCCGCCGATTTTCCTCGAGCTTCTTGTCGGTGTCGGCAGCGCCGGCGTCGCCGGCTTCCTTCTTTTTCTTGAGCAGGCTCTCGCGCTCGGCCTGAAGCTCCCGGCGCCGCGCCTCGATCGCCTGCACGCGTTCCTTGCTCTGCTCGGACGCGCGTGACAACGCCTTGCGCAGTCGATCGAGCTCACCCGCGCTCGGCTTCGGCCCGTTCTTCTTCAGTTTGTCCGCGAGCTCGCGCAGGGCCTTCTCCGCGTCGTCCAGGCGCTTTTCCGACATCGCCTCCGACGCCTTGCGCGTGAGCTCGCTACGGCCGAGTTCGCGCGCCACCACCTCGAGCCCCTCGTCGAGGGCTTCGTGCTGTTCCTCCATCCCGTGCGCGAGGTCGCGCTCGATCTCGGCCAGCCGGCGAAACACCTCGTGGCGATCGACCCGGTGCTCGGCGATGTCCTCGACCAGCCGGTTGTAACGGCTGATCGCCGCTTGCTGCTCCGGATTCTGGCTCTGTTTGGCGAGATCGGCACCGAGGTCACGGAACAACTCGAGATCATCGGCGCTCATCAAGAGCGGCTTCGGTGCCGGTGGCGGCGGCATCAGGCGCGTCACCGGCACCTCAAGCACAGCGATGCCCGCGACGCCGACCGCGAGCAACACGACGAGCAGGAGCTCGCGTGGCACGGGGATCGGCACGGCGCGACGTGGCTCGAGTTCGCCGGCGTGACGGGCACCGTCCTCGATCGCGAGGCGCATGAGTGCCGTGCGTTCACTCGCGGAAACCGCCGCGAACGACAGCGCGCCGGCCACGCGGCCACGGAGTCCGTGGTGCCGGTCGAGCGCGATGGCACCCGCGAGCGGCGAGAAACGGCGGAACGCCGAACGAAGGACGACCCCGACGACGAGCGCAGAGCCGAGGAGCGCCGCCACCACGAGCGCGCGGTCGAGGAACGCCGACGGCCTCACCTTCGCCGCAGCAAGGAGCACCACGACGACGACCAGGACGAGGGGCATGAGCTTCAGACCGATGCCGAGCCCCAGCGCGACGCGCATCCGCCGCGTGGCCCGCCCGGACGCCGAGGCGAGCCGCCGGAGCCCACGCTCGAGCGCCGCGCTGTCTTCCGGGCTCTGCTCGTTGTTCACGTCTTCGGGTATCGACACGGAATCAGTGCCCTCACTTTGAGGCTCGACGATCCGGCATGAGCGAAAGTTCCCTGAAGGACTGAAATCGTAGCACGGGGCCGGGGCCCGGCGGTTCGCCGGTCAGCGCGCCGAGAGCGCCTGGCGGAAGTCCTCGACGAGGTCCTCCTCCGCCTCGAGACCGACCGAGACCCTCACGAGCTCGTCCGCGATCCCGAGGCTCGCCCGCTCCTCGGCGGTCTGCCCGGCGTGCGACGTGGTCGCCGGCCGCGTGAGGAGCGTTTCGGGGCCGCCGAGGCTCGGCGCACTCGCCGCGAGCTTCGCGGACGCGAGGAAACGATCCGCCGCCGCCACGCCGCCGCGCGGACGAAAGCTGAAGAGACCACCCGAACCCTGAAACCACGCCGCCGCTCGCGCATGCCCGGGATGCGTGTCGAGCCCGGGGTAATGCACCTCGGCGACGGCCGGATGCTCGGCAAGGAACCGCGACAGGGCGAGCGCGTTTCGGTTGTGGCGCTCCATGCGGAGGTCGAGCGTCTTCAGGCCGCGGTGGAGGAGAAAGCAGGCGTGCGGATCGAGAATGCCGCCGAGGTGGTCGAGCTTGTGCTTCACGCGCACGACGAGCTCGCGCTTGCCGGCGACGACGCCCGCCGCGATGTCCGAGTGGCCGTTCAGGAATTTGGTGGCGCTGTGGACGACGAGATCGAAGCCGCGGGTCGCGGGTCGGAAGTTCGCCGGCGTCGTGAGCGTCGAATCGATGACACTCACGAGCCCGTGCTCCTTCGCAAACGCGACCACGGCGTCGAGCTCGACCACCTCGAGCAGCGGGTTCGTCATGGTTTCCACGTAGAAAACCCGGGTCGTCGGGCGGAGCGCCGCGCGGAACGAATTGGGCTCACTCGCGTCGACGAACGTCGTCGTGACGCCGAGTTCGGCAAGATCCTCGGTGAAGACGCTGCGCGTGCCGCCGTAGAGGCAGCGGTGGGCGATGGCGTGCGAACCGGGCGGGAGCAGCGTGAGCAGGGCGGGCGCGATGGCCGCCATGCCGCTCGCCGTCACCAGCGCCGCTTCGGTTTCTTCCAGCGCGGCGAGCTTTTCGCCGAGCGCCTCGTGGTTCGGCGTGTTGCTCAGCCGAACGTAGCGAACGTCGTGGTAGTTCGACTGCCCGCCGTACTCGAAGGTCGACGACTGGAAGATCGGCAAGACTACGGAGCCGGCGATCCGCGGCCTGGGCTCCCCCGCGTGAACGAGCTTGGTGGAAAAACGCATGCCCCCGCGTCGCACGGCGGCGGCACGCCGGAAAGGCCTGCCGCTCCACGGTGAGCCTGGACTGGTTTCTCACACGCGCTACGTTAGGGGCGGATGTTGGGGAGGATGCATTTCAGTCCGATACTGCTTGCGGTGGCTGTTGCTGCGTCCTGCGGCAAGAGCGAGAGCGACCACGCCGCTCATCCGTCGGCCGGGACGGCGGGTGCGAGCGCAGGCGTCCCCGTTGCGGCGGGTGGCAGTGGGACCGGTGCCGGCGGCGCGGGCGGCGTGGCCGCTGCATCGGGCAAAGGCGGCGCTGCATCGGGCACGGGAGGGCTCGGTGCGTCCGCCGGCGCGGCTGGCTGCAACCGCCCCGACGAGGTCGAAGACTCCTTGTCCCATTGCCCGCCTGCACCCAAGCGCGATGGTGGCCAACCAACGTCGTCATGCAGCCTGGAAGCGACCTGCGAAGCGCTTGGTTGCGGTCAACCTTGGTCCGACTTCGACGTGCAAGGCTGCCTGCGCCCCTACTGCGACGGCGATGACGACTGCGACGCGGATGAGCGCTGCGTCCCGGAGACGCTCGTCGGAGAGCTCGGCTGCCATTCGAGCATCTTCGAGGGGTGCTCACCAGAGTGTGACGGCTGCGGCTGTGAAGCCTCGGCCGATTGCCGCTCGGTCGCCTTCTGCCAGCCGGTTTCGGAGTTTCCCGAATCGGCAGATTGCTCCGTCCGGGGACGCTCCTGCGATCAGCTCGAGGAGTGGCGGGGCGCCCTCGACACGGGGTCCTACGCTCCTGAGGTCGTGCTCGCGCTGGAGGCCTGCGCGATGAGGCTCGACCGCGCGGTCGCGGCTTGCGCCGGCGAAGGCGGTGCAGCGGGAGAAGGCGGCTCGGCGGGCAGCGCCGGTGGCCGATGACCGTCCGGCGACGAAATACCAGTTCGCGCTAGGCGCCCTTGGCCTTGAGCAACGGCTGAAGCCCGCGTGCCACGTCGGGGACCGTCATCGCGTCGGTCGCGGCGCGCTCGACAACGGCGCGGCCGGACACCCCACCGACGCGGAGTAGCGCCTTCGCAACGTGAATCACAGCGCCGACGACGTCCGGTTCGTCGGCAGTGGCTCGGTAAAGCGAGAAGAACGTGGTGAGCGACTGGGCCTCGGCAGAAGTGGCCAGTGACTCGAGCGCCTGTGCCGCGCGGGCGAGATCATCGAGACTGGTCGCCGGATCGTTCAGGTGGCGCGCGAGCAGCGGTGCTGCGCGCGTTTCGCCCATCGCGGAAAGTGCGTCGGCGAGCGGGCCGACCGGGGGCGCCTGCTCGTCCGCGATGAAGTCGTACTGGCGGGCGAGGGCGGCCAGCATGTCGTCGGCGCCCGTACGCCGCCCGGCGAGCAGCTTTCTGGCCCGCTCGCGCTCGCCGGCCGGCAGGTGATTACTCTCGGCGAAGCCGATCAGAATGCGCGTCACCGCCGGATCGTCGAGCCGGCCGAGTTCCGTGATCAGCAGCGCCTGCGCGGCAGCCATCGTCGGTTCGACCGAAGCGATGGTCTTCTCGATCTGCTGGGCCAAGGATCCGCGATCCTTCGAGCCCTCGACGACGAGCCCGCTCGCGTTGACCCGGCACGCCGTCAGACGCGCGCGGAGCAGGGTCGGCGGCGCGCTCTTGCCGCTCGCGTCGTAGAGGTGCACGGCGCCCGTCGCATCGCAAAAGGCGAAGCCGGACTTGGCGGCGGCGCCACCGAGGGCGTCACCCGGGAGCGCATCGGTGAACGCAAGATGGCCGTCCTTGGCAGAAAGGCCGTAGACGATGCGAAAGTACGTGGCGGCGTAGCCGTCGCTCGCGAGCGCATTGCCGCCTCGCTTTGGATCCGGCGCAGCATAGACGCGGATCTTCGGCAGCGCCGATTGATCGATCAAGGACAGATCGTGCCCGTCGCCGAGCCACACGGGTTTTCCCGGAAGCTCGCGCGGCTTCCACTCGAAGCGCGTGGCCTGGAAGGACTCGGCGTAGCGGATTTTCTCGTCGAAGCGCACGAGCGCCGCCTGGCCGAAGTAAAGCGTGCCGTCCCGGTCGAGTGAATGGCTGACGAGGTCGCGAAGGAGTGCGCGGGCAACCTCCGCTTTCGTCGACAGGTCGATGGCGGTGACGTATTGCCCGCGAAAGGGCACGAGCGCGATGCCGGCGCGCGCGGCGGGGCGCCCGAGCGAAGCATCGACCTCGGTGTCGAGTAACACGTCGCCATTTCGATCGACGGCGAGCAAGCGACTGTGTTCCCGCCCGGCACTGCCGAGCGAGATCACCGTCACGCGCCCGTCGTCCGCCGCGCCACGCAAGATGAAGGACCCCGAGCGCACGGAAAAGATCTGGCGCCCCGTCGCTCCGTCGAGCGCGAAAGCGCGCCCGCCGCCCGTCGCCACCACGACGCCGGTCGCCGTCACGTCCGGCAGCGATTCGACCTTGCCGCGGTATTTCCAGGCCGCCCCGCCCGGAAGCTTTGCACCGACCAGGCCGTCCGCCGTCACACCGACCGCCACGGCGACGCTCGCCGGAACCGGCGCTTTCCGGAGCTTCGCCTCGAGCCCGGCAATGGCGATCCCGGCGTCGCGCGGGGCCCCGACCTCGAACAGATCACCACCCTGGGTTCCGCCCGAACAGGCGAGAAGTCCGAACGACAGCCAGACGAGTGCTCTCATGGCTTCGGCCTCGGAACGGGTTTGTTCTCGATCGCAGCGTCGAGGCCGTGGCGGACGTGAACGCTGCCTTTCTCCGGGTACGACGCGCGCACGACTTCGAGAAACTTCCGCGCCTCCTTGGTCTGAAGGCGCCGCATGCGGTCGATCACGTCGAGCTTGAACGCCTCGCTGACCTCGCTCTCCGGACGAAGCAGCATCGGACCGAGTCCGCGCTCGATCAGACCAAACGGCAGCTTGCCCAAGAGGTCGACCAGCTTCTGGCAGTCGTTCGGGGCGCAGAGGGTGCCAATTGCGGCTGCCGCTTCCGGCATCGATGCGCCGGTTTTCTCGCAACGCGCTTCGCAGTCCTCGTCGCCCTGAGCGCAGTCGCAGGCGGCCTCCGGCTTCGACAGCACCAGAAACAGATCGGGCACGGATTCGCGTGCGCCGAGCTTGGCGAGGCTTTCCACCGCCGCGCGCCGCACGCCAGGATCGCCGTCGTGGAGTGCGCGCCGGAGCCCGGCGACCGCTTCGGTGCCGCCCGTCCTCCGCAGCGCTTCAGCCGCCGCACGCCGCAACGGAACGGTCCGGTGCCGGAGGTACGCGAGCACGGCAGGCGTCGAACTCGGTTGCGCGAGCGTGCCGGCCACCTCGAGCGCTTTGAGGAGCACGGGGGGTCGCCCACCCCGCGCGAGGAGTTCGTTCACGAGCACGGCCGCCGGTGCCGCGCCGGGGCCCGCCGCCGTCCCGAGCGTCGACAGCGCGGTGAGCACGCTCGGCTCGTCACCGGTTTCGAGCGTCTTGCGCAACGCTACCAGATCGAGCTTCGGTGCCGCGGCTTTCGCGCCCGACTTTGCGGCTCCGCCAGCCGGTGCTCCCTGTGCGCGAACACGACCCGACGCCGCGAAAGCGAGTGCGAGCAAAAGCGCGGCAATGACCCTCGGTCGTGGCATGGCGCTGATTCCCGAGCCGATGTACCCTCACCCCGCATTTCCGGCAAGCCGTGGCTCTCAGGATCCCGTTGCGCCTCCCATCCATCGACCTCGAGCTTCTCGAAGACCTGACCCCGCAGGCGGAACCCGGGTTTTTGCGGCTCATTCGTCGCCGGTACCGCGCGCACTATCCGGACGGCACGGCGAGCGCCCCGTTCGTCTACGACATGATCGATCGGCGCGCTCTCGATGCGGTCGTCCTGGCCGCGCATTTTCTCGACGAAGCAGGTGTCCGGCGCGTCTTCCTGCGGAGTGCGGTAAGGCCGCCGGTCGCCGCGCGCGATCCCGCGCGTTCGCCGACGCCGGAGCAGGATCCGCGTCACGGGTCGCTGTGGGAGCTCCCGGCGGGTCTCGTCGAGCCGAACGAGGAGTCCGCCGCTGGCCTGCTGAGAGCGGGTCAGCGTGAGCTCGCCGAGGAACTCGGGTTCGACGTCGCGCTCGAGGCGCTGGTCGAACTGGGCCCCGGCACGTTCCCGGTGCCCGGCTTCGTCGCCGAGCGACAGTACTTCTTCGAAGTGTCCGTCGATCCTTCGCTCCGCCGCGAGCCCGGGCTCGACGGATCCGCACTCGAACAGCACGGCGTGGTCGTGTCGCTGCCGCTTGCTCACGCGCTAGAGCTCTGTCGCAACGGCACGATCCTCGACGCGAAGAGCGAGATCGGCCTCCGTCGCCTGGCCGAACGCCACGGCTCCGGAGAGCGCCCGTGACGCCCCCGCGCGTCGTCGTCGTCGTCAAGCGCACGGCGTACCGGCGCTTCATCGAGGACGAACGGGATCCGCGCGCGATGCAGCTGCTCCGCCGCCGCGACCCGGTCGTCGCCAGCTGGCTCGACGCGCATCGCGAGCACGTTCGGACGCTGGACACGGTGCGCGCCGCACTCGACCGTATCGGAGCTCAGGTCATGCTCGTCGAGCGCGCTCAAGCGATGTTCGACACGTCCCACGCCGATCTCGTGGTCGCCGTCGGCGGCGACGGCACGCTGCTCGCCGCCTCGCACAGCGTCGAGGGCGCACCGATCCTCGGCGTGAACAGCGCCCCGAAGCACAGCGTCGGCTTTTTCTGCGGCGCGCGCCGCGCGACGTTCCCGGGCATGCTCACCCGCGCCCTCGCCGGGCGGCTCGCGAGCGTCGAACTCATGCGCATGCGCGTCTCGGTGAACGGCCGCCTGCGCACCAAACACGTGCTGAACGAGGCGCTCTATTGCCATAAGTCTCCTGCGGCGACGTCGCGCTACATCCTTCGGATCGGCGACATGCGGGAAGAGCAGCGCTCGAGCGGCATCTTGATCGGGCCAGCGGCGGGCTCGACGGCGGCGATCCGTTCGGCCGGAGGCCGCGTGCTACCGCTCGACTCGCGAAAGCTGCAGCTCGTCGTGCGCGAGCCGTACGCGCCCTCGGGCAAGCGCTGCGCGATCGCGAAGCGCCTGGTTTCTCCGGGTGAAAAGGTCGAGGTCGAGAGCAAGATGGACGACGCGTGCGTGTTCTTCGACGGCGCGTACCGTCAAGTTCCCGTACGGCTGGGCGACCACGTCACGTTCAGCGCGTCCGACGAACCGCTCAGGGTGCTGGGGCTCGCCAAACGCCGCTAGGACGCCCGGCGCCAACCCCTCGTCGCGCAAAGCGTCCGGCGTGTTTCCAAGAGAAGCGGCGCGCCGCCTGCACGCTCGTTTCGCACGCCGCGCGTGTTCCAGGTGCTACGGTGCGAGCAGTTAACCAGCAGGTCTCGTCGAGTGTCGGTGGCCGGTAGCCGCCGAAGCTCGCTCGAACGCTGTTGGCCTCGAGGTGATCCCATGCAGCTCCGAGTGGGCTACGAGCTCCTCTACAGCTTCGACCAGCCGACACCGATGATCCTCTCGCTGAATATTCACTATTCACGGGCCTCGGATCTGGTGCGGCCGGACCACATGCACACCGATCCGGCGGTGCCCATCCGCGCGTATCGCGACGGCTTCGGAAACTGGTGCAGCCGCCTGGTGGCGCCGCCCGGCAAGCTCAGGATCTGGGCCGACACGGTGCTCCACGACAGCGGCGTTCCCGACGTCGAGGCGCCCTGGGCCGAGCAGGTTCCCGCCGATGCGCTGCCGGAGGACGTGCTCGTGTTCCTGCTCGGAAGCCGCTACTGCGAAACCGATCGGCTGTCCGAGCTTGCGTGGCAAATGTTCGGCCACGGACCGACGGGCTGGGGTCGCGTGCAGGCGATCTGCGATTTCGTGCATCGTCACATCGCGTTCGGCTACGAGCACGCGAGCCCGACCAGAACCGCATGGGGAGCCTTGAACGAAGGCCGCGGCGTGTGCCGCGACTACGCTCACCTCGCGCTCACGCTGTGTCGCTGCATGAACATTCCAGCGCGCTACTGCACAGGATACCTCGGCGACATCGGCGTGCCGCCGATCGATGCACCGATGGACTTCGCGGGCTGGTTCGAGGCCTATCTCGGCGGACAATGGTACACGTTCGATCCGCGCAACAACGTCCGGCGCATCGGGCGCGTGCTGATCGCACGTGGTCGCGACGCGGCTGACGTTGCTCTGAACACGACCTTCGGGCCCAACAAGCTCGAATCCTTTTTCGTGAGAACCGACGAAGTGACGAGCTGAGTCGCGCGAGCCCGGTCCCCGCCGCAGCTCGTGCAGAGAAAAACGCCGATGACGTATTGTGTAGGCCTGCTCTTGAAACAAGGCGTCGTCTTCGCGTCCGATTCGCGCACCCACGCCGGCGTCGACAACTTCGCCACCTTCTGCAAGATGACGGTTTTCGAGCGGGTCGGCGATCGGGTGATCGTCCTCTTGAGCTCCGGCAGTTTGGCCGGCACGCAGGCGATCATCAGCATCCTGAAGCAGCGCTGCGAACTCACGGACGGCACGCCGAACCTATGGACGGCGCGCACGATGTTCGATGTCGCGGCCCTGGTCTCGGACGCGACGCGGGACGTGGAGCAGCGCGACGGGGAGCACCTGAGGCATGGCGATCTCGAGTTCAACGCCTCCTTCATCTTCGGCGGCCAGATCAAGGGCGAGCCGGTGCGCCTCTTTCGGACCTACGCGGAAACCAACTTCATCGAGGCGGAGGTCGATACGCCTTTTCTTCAGACCGGCGAGACGAAATACGGAAAGCCCATTCTCGACCGCGTGATCGACTCCGCGACCAGTCTCTCGGACGCAACCAAGTGCGTGCTGGTGTCGTTCGATTCGACCATGCGCAGTAATCTGTCCGTCGGAATGCCGATCGATCTGCTCTCCTACGAGCGGGACACGTTCGAAGTACGCGTTCGTCGCCGCTTCGATCAGGGCGACCCGTACTTCACGGCGCTCAGCAAGGCGTGGAGCGAAGGCGTTCGCAACGTCTTTCGCGAGCTCCCCGAGCCTCCGCCCTGAGGAGAGCGCCGTCTGCGTACTACATCGCCGGCGGCGGGTGCGACGCGGCCGACTGCGCGGAACGCGTGATGCGATCACTTTCGCCGCTACCGTAGGCATCGAAGAGCTTGCCCCAGTGGGTGGTCCGCTTCCACTCCTCGAACACCTGCTGATCCTTGCGCGGCCAGCGGTAGTAGTCGTGATAAAATTCGCTTCCGAACACGAACATGTTCACGAGTGGGGTGTGGAAGAAGAGCTTCTGGATGCTCTTCAGCGGCCCGAACCAGAGCACGTCGCCGACCATGCTGGCCGCGTTGTCGCCCACGCTGAAGCCCCAGCTCTCGCCCGAGATGTCGGCACCGACGATCTCGATGTCGCGCGGGTCACCGACGCCGAGTCCGTCCTCGTGCGCCACGTTGATGTATTCGAGGCTCAATGGATCGAAGCCCATCATCTTCGCAGCGACGGCGTCGATCGCGACCTGATCCTCGCTCGCGAGCATGTAGTCCTTGATCACCGGGAACATCGTGCGCGGACCCGGGCCGTTGCCGGCTGTCGTACCGTCCATCACCGCAAAGAGGCCGGTGTGGATCTCCTTCTGAATGGCCAGCAAGTCGACCAGCGTCCGGTGGATCCAGGAGTGCGTGTAGTGGCGCTTCGTGTTGAGTAACCCGCCGAACGCGTTCTTCATCGCGCCGGTGGTCGTGGTGTAGATGTGGCACTTCACCGTCGGCAGGTGGACGATGTTCTTGCCGAAGAAGTAGTCGGGGACCCTGATGCCCTCCGGGAATACCTTGTGCAGGACGTGCAGCCGCGCCTTCGGGCGGTACTCCACCCACTTCATGTCCTCTTCCTTGAAGTTGTAGAGGACCGGGATCTGGTACCGCTTGAAGATCGGCAAGTAGTGGTTCAGGTCCTCGCCCTTGAAGGCGTTCGTCACCACCGTCTTGTTCTGAACGCACGAGATATCCGAGAGCCCGCTCGCGCGCAGCGCCTGGATGGTTCCCTCGATCTGCCAGGGCGTCGAGTTCGCACCGGGAAACGGGTAGTGCCAGGAGATGTTGTCCTTCAGGATCGTCGTCGCACCCTTGTCGAGCGCCGCGCTGATGCCGGCGAGCTCGCAGAGCCGCTCGATGTCACTGAGGATGGTTTCAGGCTTGACGCGGAGGACCGCGACTTTCGATTTTTTCATAAGGCATCGCGAACCTAGTTAGCGAGCAGGGGTGGCGCAAGCCGTGACCGGCATTTCTCCTCCAATTCTCCACGAATTTCGCACCTCAACCGGTCTCCCCGGGCGCACCGGCCGCCTCGGTGAGAAGCCTGAGCTAGAATAGGCGGGATGGTGCCGCGCCTGCCGCTCGCCCTGGTCATCGCGCTCGGCTCGGCGACGCTCGTGTCGTGCCTTGCAGGGTCCGACGACGACGACGGTTCGACGAACAACGCGGGAACCGGAGGCTCGTCCGCGGGGACCGGCGGCAGCACGAGCGGCGGATCGGGCGGTAGCGCAGGGAGCGGAACCGGCGGTACCGGCGGCTCCAGCGGCAGCGGCACGGGTGGCAACGCGACGGGCGGCTTGGGCACCGGCGGTACCGGAACCGGCGGAGGCGACACCGGTGGCACGGGCGGCAGCGACACAGGCGGTACCGGCAGCGGCGGCAGCGACACGGGCGGCTCGGGCGGCAGCGACGCCGGCACCGGGGGGATGGCGTGTTGTCTGGCCATCCCCGTCTGCGGTGAAAACGAGACGGAGGTCGCGGGTCCGGAGGACTGCCCTCCCAGCGCGACGTGCCGTGAGTTGACGCTCTGCTGCAGCACCATCTGGTGCGCAAGCTCAGGCGGCTCTGCGGGCGCAGGCGGCACCGCGGGCGCGGGCGGCAGCGGCGGTAAACCGGGCGCCTGCGATCCCGACAATGAGCCCGATCGCAACTACGTCGGGAACAGTCCCGAGCAGTGCGCCGTGATCCTGTACTCCTGCCCTGAGCACACCGAAGCGTTCGGCAACGACTGCGGCTGCGGCTGCGAGCAAGACGAGAGCTGCCCGGACTTCATCGACTGCATGCCCGGGACGGATCCGAACCCTGGGTGCACGCCGGAAGAGCGAGCTCGCTGCCCGTACTCCGAGATCGCCTTCTGAGGCATTTCGCGACCCGCGACCGTGGCAACTTTGCGCGAATGACGTGCTTTTCGCGCACCGCCGTCCGTGACCCTTGACGAGCAGCGTACCCGCCGAGGAGAGTCGACGCATCGCACACCGAGCCCTCACTCTCGCACTCGTGTTCGCGGCCGCCGGTTGCGCCAGCCAGCAGCAGCCGGCGCTCTACGCTTCGGCGGCGGACCAGCCTGCGTACGCCGAACGCTTTCCGGCGGAGCTTGCCGCTACCCGGGCGCGCTACGCCGAGGACGAGAAGGAGCTCGGGCGCCTCACCGGTGAGTTCGCGAAATACCCGGACGCGCTGAAAAAGCCGAGCTGGCCGGCGGTGACGAACGTGGTCGAAGAGGCCGACAAGGCGGGGAAAAGCGGGGACTACGCGGCTGGAAGGGCCGAGGGCGATTCCGTGCGCGCCTTCTACACGGGCGAGGGCACCGCGCTCAAACGAAAAGTCGGCGGCGCCGCCGAGCACGCGGCAAAGGAAAAGTCGTGCGACGACGTCGAGTTGTACGGCCCCACCGCCGGCGCCCTCGATCGCGGCATGGATCAACAGCTCGAGGAGCGCCTGCGGGGGCACAGTGCCGCGCACCGGGCGATCGAAGATCAGCAGGATGCGCTCGGCAAGCCGAACCTCGAGACGCTCGAGAAGCAGGCGGATGAGATTGCCCTCGCGAGCTACCTCGCGAACGTGCGGCTGCGCGCGTACAAGGGCGGGCTGGATGCGGCGCTGGCCGACGCCTCAGGCGTGAAGTCGACGCTCGAACGCGAGATCAAAGAGGCTGACGAAGTCGCCGCCTCGCCGAGCGCTTCGAAAGGTGCGAAGCAGACGGCCGAGAAGCGGAAGACCGCCGCGACGAGCGCGCTCTCGTCGCTCGACGCCGAGGTCAACCAGGCGAAGGCGCTTTCGGAAGAGCTCGAGAAGCGGAACGACGAGGCCAAAAAAGGCTACGAAAAAGCCTACGAAGCCTTGAAGGACGCGCTCGAGGCGAAAGCGAAAGCCGAGCCCCCGGCCGCGCCGGCGGCGAAGAAATAGTTCGTCGGCGTCAGCGCGCGGTCGGCGGCCGTCGGGGCGTCACTTCTGTCGCGTGAACGGCGTGCGGCCCGAGTAGATCTGGCTCTCGTCGAGCTCCTCGGCGATACGGAGCAGCTGGTTGTACTTCGCGATGCGGTCGCTGCGGCTGAGGCTACCGGTCTTGATCTGGCCGGCATTGGTCGCCACCGCCAGGTCGGCGATGAACGCGTCCTCGGTCTCGCCCGAGCGGTGCGAAATGATCGACGTGTAGCCGGCGCTCGCGCCGAGGCGGATGGTGTCGAGCGTCTCGGTCAGCGTGCCGATCTGGTTCAGTTTGATCAGGATGCTGTTCGCGACCTTGGCCTCGATGCCGCGGGCGAGCCGCTCCTTGTTGGTGACGAAGAGATCGTCGCCGACGAGCTGAACGCTCTGCCCGAGCTTGTCGGTCATGAGCTTCCAGCCGTCCCAGTCGTCCTCCGCGAAACCGTCCTCGATGCTGACGATCGGGTATTTCTCGCACAGCGAGACGTAGAGGTCCGCAAGCTCCGCACCGGTCATCTGCTTCTTGTCCCAGGTGTACTTGCCGTCTTTGTAGAATTCGCTGGCGGCGCAATCGAGCGCGACCGACACCTGCTTCTTCGGCTCGTACCCGGCGTCGCCGATCGCCTTGAGGATGCGCTGGATCGCTTCCTCGTTCGAGGCGAGGCGCGGGGCGAAGCCGCCTTCGTCACCGACCGCGGTCGTGAGCTTGTCCTTCTTGAGCAGGCCCTTCAGGCAGTGAAAGATCTCGGTGCCGGCGCGCAGCGCCTCCGCGAAGGTCGGAAAGCCGTGCGGAACGACCATAAACTCCTGCACCTCGAGCCCGTTGTCGGCGTGTGTCCCGCCGTTCACGATGTTCATCAGCGGGGTCGGGAGCACGCGCGCCTGAGCACCGCCGAGGTACCGCCAGAGCGGGAGCCCCACCACGTCGGCCGCGGCACGAGCCGTCGCCATCGAGATGGCGAGGATGGCGTTGGCGCCGAGTTTTCCCTTGTTGGCCGACCCGTCGAGCTCGATCAAACGCTGATCGATGGCGGCCTGGTCGAGGGCGCTCATGCCGACGATCGCCGGGCCGAGCTTGTCGTTCACGTTGGCGACGGCCTGAGTCACCCCTTTGCCGAGGTAGCGCTTCTTGTCGCCGTCGCGGAGCTCACAGGCTTCGTGCTCGCCGGTGGAGGCGCCGCTCGGCACCGCCCCGCGGCCGAAACCGGTAGAGGTCTGAACTTCCGCCTCGACCGTCGGGTTTCCCCGCGAATCGAGAATTTCACGTGCAGTGACTTGGAGGATCTCGGGCATGCCGGCCCGATACCATGGACTCGGCACGCAAGCGACGGGGGCCGCCCGAGGGCTAGCTCAGCGTGGCTTTCGGATCGGTGAGAACGAGCACGGCTTCGTCGCCGTCCGGTCCGGCACCTTCGCCCGGCCCTAGCAGCGTCACTCGAAACACTCCGGTCTCGGTGGTTGCCTCCACACGGACCCGCGCCGCCGTGAGCATCGAAGGGGCGGCGGGCGCGGGCGCCGCCACGGGTGCGGGGGCCGGTGCCGGCGCAGGGGCGACTTCAGGCGCCGCGACAGCAGGCGCCGCGACGGCGGGCTGCGCGACGGCAGGCGCCGAGATGACGGGGGCTGCTACGGCAATCGGAGTAGCCGGGGGCGCCGGCGCCGGGGCGGCCGCCTCGAGAGCGGCACCATTGGTGGGCCTCGGAGTTTCAGGCTCACTGTCCGACGTGCTCCAGCCCTCGTCGGGGGTGGGCGGCGGGGGCTGTGATCGTGGCCCCGACGGCGTGGCCACGGGAGCCGCCTCGGCCGGCGGTGGTTGGGAGATGAGGTCAGGACCCGGACCCGGATTCGTGATCCGATCACCGGAGGTCGTCACGGTGCGACCGGGCAGTGGTGGCGGCGGGGGGAGTTCCGCTTCCGCGATCACCGGTGCCGGCACGGCAGCGGCTGAAGGAGCTGGCGGTTTGGGCGCCATACTCTCGCCGAGATCAGCGACGGCGCGAGCAAGGGTAAGGGCACGCATGTCGTCTCCCGCATCACCCGCGAGCTCGGCAGCGCGGCGTACCCAGCGCACCGCCTCGCGAACGTCGCCCTGGGCGCTGAAGATGGCAGCGGTCTCGAGCGCGGTGGTCAGGTCTTCGGGATCGTTGGGTTGCGGTTCCGGAACACTCAGCATGGTGGGGTCGTCCTCGATGACAAAGGCTCGGAAGAGTAACCACTCGTTCGGAGCGGTGTCGAGCGACGGAACCCGCACCTTGCTATGAAACAATAGGTAATAGTCGCGCGGAGATCGGCTGGTGAAAGAAGTCTTCGAGCACAGCGCACGCGCGAGGGCGTCGCCGGGCGCCGTGACGCCCCCGCTCCCGCGAGACGGGCAGCCGGGTGACGGAACTGCCCTCCCCGGGTAGGCTCGGCCGAAGCAGGAATGAGAGTCGGTTCCATGCCGAGCGGCGCGCGCACCGTGCGGCTGATGACGACTTGCCTCTGCGACCTCTTTTACGACGACGTGGCGCGCGCCACCGTCGAGGTGCTCGAGCACCTCGGTTGCGAGGTCGAGGTCCCGAGCGCCCAGACCTGCTGCGCGCAGCCCGCCTTCAACGCCGGCGACTGGACCGCGGCACGAAGGGTGGCGCGACACACGCTGACCGTGTTCGCGGGTGACGGCGCGGTCGTCACACCGTCCGGCTCCTGCGCGCGGATGCTGTCACACGGTTCGGCGCTGCTCTTCGAGCACGAACCGGATCGCGACGAGGCCGCGCGCCTCGGGGAGCGGACCTTCGAACTCGCCGAGTGGATCGTCGAGCGGCTCCACGTCACGCGCTGGAGCGGACGGCTCGAGCGTCGCGTCGCCTTTCATCGCTCCTGTCACTCGCGCGGAACGCGCTACGCCGAGTCCGCGCTCGCGCTCCTCCGCTCGATCGAGGGTATCGAGCTCGTGGAGGTCGGTGAAGGTGAACAGTGCTGCGGCTTCGGCGGCACGTTTTCGGCTTCTTTTCCCCACCTTTCGCGGAGCATCGGCGACCTGAAGCTCGACCACCTGCTCGCCTCGACGCCCGACATCGTCGTCTCCGCGGACATGGGCTGCCTGCTCCACCTTGCCGGTCTCGCGCGTCGAGAAGGGCGCCCCTTCGAGGCCCGCCACGTCGCCCAGGTGCTGAGGGACGCACTCCGATGAGCGAACCGATCGATCGCTTCGCCGCCAGCCAATCGAACGAGCGCCGCGCGTCCGTCCGTCTCGGCAGCAAGGCGGGGCACGAGAAGCGCACGCTGACGCTCTTTTCCGACTACGCCGATCCGAACGCGCTGAGGCGACTGGCGGGACGCATCAAGCAACACACCCTCGATCACCTCGACGAGTACCTCCAGGCAGCGTGCGCCCGGCTCGAGGAGCGCGGCGTCGTCGTTCATTTCGCGACCGATGCCGCACGCGCCCGCGCGATCACGCGCGAAATCCTAAAGTCTCGCGCCGCCACGCGCGTCGTGAAAACGAAGACGATGGTGAGCGAGGAAATCGAGCTTTCGCCGTACCTCGCCGAGCACGGCATCGAGAGCCTCGAAACGGATCTCGGCGAGTTCGTGATCCAGCTCGGCGCCGAAACGCCGAGTCACATCGTGAAGCCGATCATCCACCGGAATAGACGTGAAGTCGCCGAGCTCTTCGAGGCCCACGGACTCGGCGGCTACGACGACACGCCCGAGGTCATCACTCGACGGGCCCGCGCGTTCCTCCGAAAGAAGTACCTCGAGGCGGACGCTGCGATCACGGGTGCGAACTTCGTTTCGGCCGAGAGCGGCCGGCTGGTGCTGGTGACGAACGAGGGCAATTCGCGGTTTTGTCTGGCGGCCACGCGCTGCCACATCGCGCTCGTCGGCATCGAGAAGCTCGTGCCGACGGATCGCGACCTCGCTGTCTTTCTGAACCTGCTCGCGCGCTCCGGCACCGGGCAGGAGCTCACCGTCTACACCGAGTTCATCGGCGGCAAGCGCACCGCCGAGCAGCCGGACGGTCCGGACGAGGTCCACGTCGTGTTCATCGACAACGGGCGCACCGCGGTGCTGGCGAGCGAAGAGAACGCGATCCTGCGCTGCATCCGCTGCGGCGCCTGCCTCAACGTGTGCCCGGTGTACCGACAGGCGAGCGGCCACGCGTACCGGAGCGTCTACCCTGGCCCGGTCGGCGCCGTGCTGTCGCCGCTGCTCGCCGGTGAGGGCTTCGGCGCGCTGCGCGATCTACCGCGAGCGTCGAGCCTGTGCGGCGCGTGTCACGAAGTGTGCCCGGTCGACATTCCGATCGAGGAATTGCTTCTGCGCTTGCGCGACCGCGGCCATCGCACGGAGGGCCTCCCCGCACCGGCACCGCCGATGGGAGGGTGGGCGCTGGTCGCCTCCGACGAGACGGCGTGGCGAACGGCCCTTTTTGCGGGCAAATTGCTCGAGCACCTGCCGGCGAGTCTTTCGCCGGCACCGGCGCGCGCGTTTCTCTCGAACCACGACCTTCCGCCGTACCGCGGCGGCGAGTTCCGGCGTTGGTTCTCCGAGCGAGGAAAGCGTCCGTGAGCGACCGCGACGAAACGTTCGCGCGCATCCGCTCCGCGCTCGCCGGACGCGCGAAGTCTCCGCGTCCCGAATACGACGACGGCGCGAGCGCGACGCGCGTGGGCCCCGACCTGCTCGCGCACTTCAAGGCCCGGCTCGAGCGCGTGAATGGCCGCGTGTTCGAAGATCCGAGTGCGCTCGCGGCGTTTCTCGTCGAGCGTGGAGCACGGCGCGGCTATGTCGACCCGTCGCTCGCACCGCTCGTTCGTCGCTCATTCGGCGCACTCACCCTCGACGCAACCTTCGACCGAACGCGCGTGGACGACTATGCGTTCGGCGTCACCCGCGCCGCGGGCGCAATCGCCGAGACCGGAACGCTGATCCTCACCGACGGCGGCACTTCACGGCGGCTCGGGGCGTTGACGCCGTGGATCCATGTCGCCGTCCTCGAGCGCACGCGTATTCACGCGACGTTGCTCGATGCGGTCCGTCAGCTCGGAGACGATCCGAACGTGATTTGGGTCACGGGGCCCTCGAAAACGGCGGATGTCGAAGGCATTCTGATTGAAGGGGTGCACGGGCCGGGCGAGCAGGTGGTGCTCGTCGTGGATGGAGACAGTGGGCTCGACAGAGGAGTCCGGTGAGCGCCTCTACGGGCGCACTCCTCAGTCTTTGGGCTTGAGCATCCTCGAGACGAAGAGCGCGGCTGCGAACGCAGCCCCGATAACGGGAAGGATCTTCCAGCGCATGCGGCTCCGGTCTCTGCTTTGCGCAGCAAGGTCGTCCACGATCATCATCGCGCCTGGCTCTTCGTGCCTGGCCTCCATCTCCTGTCGGTGCGCTTTGAACTCGGTCACGTCGGGTTCCGGGAACAACGTGAGCATGATGATGGATCCCACCACTCCAACGATGAGCAGGGTCGCGGTCGAGGCGACCGTTGCGAGGCGAGTGCGCCACACCTTTTGGCGTGCGAGGCGAGCCGCTTCTTCGATCTCGCGATCCAGATCGTCCATAGGGGCCTCTCCGTCGAAAGCCCAGCGCGCTGCCTATCTTGCCTCGTCGGCGGATCAAATCCGTGATCGAAATCCCACCCGCCCGCATTGCCATCACCGCCATGACGCCCAGACTTCTTCTCGGCCTTTCTTTCGTACTCGGAACATCGGTCGCAGCCTGCTCGGACGGCGACACATCGAACGAAAACGGCGGCTCCGGTGGCAATGCAGGTACGGCCGGCTCCGGCATGCCGAAAGGTGGGACAGGCAGCACGGCGGGCGTTGGTGGCAGCAACGCCGGAGCGGGTGGCGCGACTGGTGGCAAAGGCGGGACAACGGGAGGCACGGCCGGCATGTCCACCGGTGGCACTGGCGGCGCGGGTGCGAGTGGCGCAGCGGGGAAGGCAGGTGCCGGAGCCGGGGGCAGCGCGGGTTCCGCGACGACGTGTGCGCGATGGCCGACAGCGCAGGGCTCGCAGAGCGTCTCCTCCACCATCGAAGTGAACGGCGTGTACGACGGCGGTCTGAAACGCTTCAGCGGGACGGGCAACCTCGGGACGGCGACGCAAGGTGAAGACCAGGATCCGCTGTTCGAGCTGTCGCACAACTCGACGCTCAGAAACGTCATCATCGCGAACCCGGCGGCGGACGGCATCCATTGCAGCGGCACCTGCACGCTCGAGAACGTCTGGTGGGAAGACGTGGGCGAGGATGCGGCGACGTTCCGCGGGTCGGCGCCCTCATTGACGATGACGATCCGTTGCGGCGGCGCGCGATCCGCCGCCGACAAGGTGTTTCAACACAACGGCGCCGGCACGATGATCATCCAGGATTTCGTGGCCCAGGACATCGGCAAGCTCTACCGCTCGTGCGGTAACTGCGATTCGCAGTACGCGCGTCACGTCGAGCTCATCAACGTGGACGTGACGAACGCCGGCCCCCTCGTCGGCCTGAACGAGAACTACGGCGACACCGCGACCTTCACCGACATCGGCACGAGCGACGTCGAAGCGATCTGCGAGCGCTACATCGGCAACGACACCGGCGCCGAGCCCGTGTCGACCGGTGACGGACCGGACTCGGAGCATTGCCTGTACGAGGCGTCCGACATTCACGGGATCTAGGGCGCTTCGAGCGACGACGCCGAGGATCGTCGTGCCGACGGACGGCCAAGCCAGGTGCCAGCCCCAGCGAGACCCGCCGCGAGAGCAAAGAGGAACTCCTTCAGAGGAACGCGGTGGTACTCGCCGTAGGTGACCGCCGAGGACCAGATGGGCCCCGCCGCCTCCAGCACCGCGGCGATGCCGAACCCGACCTGGCACCATACGAACCGGCGGAACCAGCCTTCGCTCAGCACCGCGAGCACGCCGGAAGCGATGCTCAGGAACGCGAGCACGCCGGCCATCCTCATTTCGTTGAGTTTGTAGCAATGCAGCGGCCCATTTGGCCCGTTGGCGTGGCCGTAACAATGGTCGCGCAGGAGCCACAAGAGCACGAGCGCGCTCCCGAGAAGCGCCAACGCAAAAGCTCGCCGCAGAGTGATCCGCCGGTCCGCCACGTCGCGTCCAATGCTAGCGAGGCGACAAGCCGCCGCGCGCATTCGCAACGTAACATGCTTCCACAAGCTCCATCGTGCGGAGCGCGTCCTCCACGCGCGTGACGAGCGTGTCGTCCTCGCCGGAAGTGAACCTGAGCAGATTCGAGATTGGCCCCTCGAAGGCTTCACCGAACCACGAACCGCGAAGCGGAACGCTCTGCCAATCACCGCCCTCGACGGCGACCTCGAGCGTGTCGGGCTCGCCCTTCGGGTAGTCGAGGTTCACGCCCATGCGCGCCACGGCGGCACCGCGCGTGCCCTCGAGCTTGAGCTCGGAGGCCTGATGGCGGCGGCCCCAGGCATGCCCGTGGTAGGCGGCAACGAGGGCGCGGCAGCGGTCGCCGTAGTCGAGAATCGTGGCGCTCCGCGTGTCGGCGTAGGCGCCGAGTGACGGGTGACGCACGGCCTTCGAGAGCACGCCGACGGGCTCGCCGAGCAACGAGCGCGCGAGATCGAGATAGTGGACCGAGTGATAGAGGATCTCGTGCCGGGGAATGCCGGCCAAAAATGGCCAATCCGCCCACGGCGTGTGCACGTTCACGCGCACCTCGAAGTCGACGATCTCGCCGAGCACACCGCTCTTCGAGAGGGCCGCGAGCGCGAGCATGTTCGGCGCGAAGCGAAGCTGGAAATTCACGGCCGCGACCAGGCGCTTCTCGCGGCACAGCTCGACGATGTGGCGCGCCTGCTCGAGCGTCTCACCGAGCGGCTTCTGGATCAGCACGGCGGAACCGTCGGGCAGTGACCGGAGCACGTCCGGAACGGCACGCGCCGGCACGGCGAGGTCGAACACCACGCCGGGCTCGGCGGCGAGCTCGGCGAGCGACCGGCTGACGCGCGCGACGTCGAACTTTCGCGCGACCCGCTCCGCCCGTTCGCGATCGATGTCGTAGAGCGCGACCACGGGGAGCTCGAGCCGTGCGTACGCCGGCAGGTGCGCGCTCTCGACGATGCCACCCGCACCGATGCAGGCGATCGGGCGCGGCTTTTCGGCGCGCGGCCAGGCTTGCGGCAGTGATTCGAATGACGGCATCGCGTGGAAGCAGAAATGCTAGCTTCGCCGGGCCATGGCTACCAGCATCCGTGTCGCCGGAAAGGTCGCCGTCGTCACCGGCGGCGGCTCCGGCATCGGGGAGGCCACGGCACGGCTTTTTGCGGCCGAGGGTGCCATGGTGCACGTGCTCGATGTCGCGGCCGAAGCGGCGTCAGCCGTGGTCGCCAGCATCCGCGGTGCCGGCGGCACGGCTTTCGACCACGGCGTCGACGTGAGCGACGCCGCCGCGGTGGCGCAAACCGTCGAACGGGTCGTCGAGCGCTCCGGGCGCATCGACGCGCTCGTCAACTGCGCCGGCGTCGCGCACATCGGAACCTTGCTTTCCACCGACGAGGCCGATCTCGATCGACTCTATCGCGTGAACGTCAAGGGGACGTTTCTCACCTCGAAGGCGGTCGTCGCGGTGATGCTCGAGCGCGGCGGCGGCGCGATCGTGAACCTGGGGTCGATCGTATCGCTGATTGGCCTCGCCGAGCGCTTCGCCTACACGATGACCAAGGGCGCCGTGCTGACGATGACGCGCTCGATCGCCGTCGACTACATGAAGCACGGCATCCGCTGCAATTGCATCTGTCCGACGCGTGTGCACACGCCGTTCGTCGACGGCTACCTGAAGAAGAATTACCCGGGGCGCGAGGCCGAGGTGTTCGCCGAGCTCTCCGCGTACCAGCCGCTCGGGCGCATGGTGCGCCCGGAGGAGGTCGCGGACCTCGCGCTTTACCTCTGTTCCGACGCCGCGAGCATGATCACCGGACAGGCGATCCCGCTCGACGGCGGCGTCCTCGTCCACTGAGTTCACGACCAGCAAAGGGCAGCCACGACACCATGCGCATCACCAAGGTCTCTACCGAGCTCCTCCGTGTTCCGCTCAAGCAGCGCGCGATCACGGATTCTCAGACCAAGGTCGAGGACGTCGAGTTCTTGCAGGTGAAACTCGAAACGGACGACGGCATCACCGGCTACGGCATGAACTGGAGCTACACGCCGGGGCTCCGCGCGGCCAAGGTGAGCGTCGACGATTGCTACGCGCCGGTCCTGGTCGGGGCCGATCCGGAGCGCCGGAAAGAGATCCACCGAGCCTGCTACTACTCGAACCACTTCGTCGGGCGCGTCGGCGCTGCGGCGGTCGGTCTTGCCGCAGTGGATTTCGCGCTCTGGGATCTCGAGTGCAAGCGTGCGGGGCTGCCGCTCTGGCGCTATCTCGGCCCGTGCCGCGAGCGGGTGAAGGCCTACAGCACCGACGGCGGCTGGCTCACCTGGTCGGTCGAGGATCTGATCCGCGACGCCACCAGGCTCGTCGAACGCGGGTTCGATGCGGTGAAGATCAAGCTCGGACGACCCGATCCACGCGAGGATTTCGAGCGCGTGAAGGCCGTGCGCCAGGCGCTCGGGCCCTCGATCGGGATCATGACCGACGCGAACTGCGCGTGGTCGCTCGGCACGGCGAAGTTCTGGGGCAATCGCCTGGCCGAGCTCGACGTACGCTGGCTCGAGGAGCCGCTCCACCCGTTCGACGTGCGGGGCCACGCCGAGCTGGCACGGGCCATTCCGGTGCCGATTGCGGTCGGAGAGACGATCTACACGCGCTACGCCTTCCGCGACTTCATCGAGCAGGGCGCAGTGCACGTGGTGCAGGCCGATGCCACCAAGCTCACCGGCCTCGACGAGTGGCTCGACGTCGCGGCCCTCGCCGGCACGTCGTCGCTCCCCGTGATCCCGCACACCAACGTGCAGCAAAAGCTCCACGTCCAGCTCGCCGCGGCGACGCCGTCGGTGCTGATGGTCGAGAACTGCTACGAGTCGATCGCCGACATCTGGGAGGAGCCGATCGGCGTGAAATCCGGCTACTACGAGCTCCCGCAGCAGCCCGGCGTGGGCCTCAAGATCCGTGACGACGTGGTGAAGGCGACGCGCATCGCCTGACCGGCCGGACGAGGCGCTGCTGGCGCGAGCGGCCGCCATCGCGTAGAGGTGCAGCGGAAGGTGGCAAGGGGTTCGCGGTGACGTTTCCCGGTCTCGTGTTTCGCAGTGCGCGGCGCTCCCCGGTGCGTGCCACGTTGACCATCCTTGCGGTGGCGATCACGTTCGTCGCCTTCATCTTGCTCCGTGCGCTCAGCGGCAGCTGGACCGAGCGCGTCAAGCAAACCCCGAACGACCGCGTCGTCTCGCGCCACAAGATCGGGTGGGTTCCGCGGATCCCGGTGAGCTACGCCGAGGAGATCCGCCGGATGCCGGGCGTGAAGACGGCGATGGGCGGCCGTTTCGCCTGGTTTCGCCGCCCCGGCCGCGAGAAGGACTTCTTCGACGGGTTCGCCGTCGAGGCCAAGCCGTTCATCGACATGCACGACGAGATCTCGGCTCCCGCTGCCGAGAAGCGCGCGTTCATCGAGGCGCGCCAGGGCGCGCTCGTGAGCCACGAACTCGCTCGCAAGCTCGACCTTCGCCTGGGCGCTCCCATCGTCTTCAAGTTGGGAGAGAAGGGAACGCTGGTGGAGCTCGTGGTCACCGGCATCTACGAGTCCACGCGCCACGGCTTTTCGCGCGAGACGGTCTGGTTTCACCTCGAGTACCTGAATGAGCTGCTCCCTGCCGACGAGCGAGACACCATCAGCATCGTCTCCGCGCAGATCCACGAGCCGCGGGAAGGCGCTCGGATTGCAAAGGCGATCGACATCCACTTCGACACCAAGGACAACCAGACAGCGACGTTCGAAGACAAGGCGCTGAATGCCTCCACGGTCGGTCGCTTCGGGGCGATCCTTCAAGCGTTCGACGTGGTGAGCGTGCTCGTCCTCGGCGTCCTCGTGCTGATCCTCGGCAACACGATCGCGATGGGCGTCCGCGAACGGACCCAGGAATTCGGCGTTTTCCGCGCGATCGGCTTTCGGCCTGCCCACATCAAGGCGCTCGTCGTCGGCGAGTCCGCGGCACTCGGGCTCGCCGGCGGGGTCCTCGGGCTCGCCGCAGCCTACCCGCTGGTGGAGCTCTTTCTGAGCGGCGTGTTCGAGAAGAGCATGGGGTTTGCTCCACTTCACGTCTACGTGGACGTCGGTGCGTCGGTGCTGGTGGTCGGTATTTTGCTCGGGTCGCTCGCCGCCGTGCTGCCCGCGCACCAGGCGTCGCAGCTCGACGTGGTATCTGCGCTGCGTCACATCGATTGAGGAGCGACCGATGGCGCTACCCCTCCGCTACAGCCTGCAAAGCCTCTGGGCTCGCCGCCCGACGACGCTCGCCACTGCCGTCGGCATCGCGCTGGTCGTGTTCGTGCTCGCGTCGTCTCAGATGCTTTCGCTCGGGGTCAGGCGCACGTTGCTCGCTGCGGGCAACCCCGACGTGGCGCTCGTCCTCCAGCAGGATTCTTGGGACGAAGTCGGCTCGCGCCTGCGGCAGAACACGCTCAGCGCGGTCGCCGCTGCGCCCGGTGTTCGCACGCGCGAACCAGGGAGCCCGGAAGCGGTCGCCGAGGTCGTCACCGACGTGATGCTCGTGAACGTGAAGGATCGCAGCCGTTTCGGCACGATCCAGATCCGCGGGACGACGGCGATGGGGTACCAGCTGAGGCCGGAGGTCCGCCTCGTCGACGGCCGACTGCCCGCCGCCGGGGGCGACGAGGCGATCGTCGGTCTCGGCGTGCTCGATCGCTTCGAAGGGCTTTCTCTCGGCAAGAGCTTCGAGCTGAAGAAAAACCGTCCCATCACCGTCGTCGGTACCTTCGAGGCTCGAGGCTCGGCGTACGAGTCCGAGGTGTGGACCAATTTCGACACGGCGCAGGCGAGCGTCGGCTTTCAAGGTTACGTTTCCTCGGTCACGGCGCGGCTCGACTCTGCCGGCGCGTTCGACGCGTTCGTGCGCGGGGTGAAAGCCACCGAGCCGCAGGGCGTCGCCATCGAGCGGCAGAGCGCCTACTACGAGAAGGTCTCCGACGATCTCGCGCGCGTGATCAAGGGGCTCGGCGGGATCGTCACCGGGATCTTCGCGCTCGGCGCCTTGCTCGGCGCCGTGATCACGATGCACGGCGCCGTCAGTCAACGGCGCCGCGAGATTGCGGTACTCCGCGCGCTCGGGTTCACCCCCGGCGTCGTTCTCGTCACGTTCCTCGTCGAGTCGCTGCTGATCGCTTTGCTTGGCGCCGGCCTTGGCGTGGGGCTCTCACTGATGACCCCGCTGCTCGACTTCTCGACGCAGAACAACGGCCAGGATGTTCGCTTTCACTTCGCGCCCGACCTGGAAATCATGCTGAGCGCGATGCTGCTCGGGACCTTGGTCGGTGTCGGCGGGGGGCTCGCCCCAGCTGTCGGCGCGGCACGCGTCCGCCCGCTCCCGGCACTCCGGGCCTGAGCCCAACACGGCGCCCGCGCGAGCCGAGGAGCAGGACGCCGTTCAAACGAACAGTGCTCGGCCCTTCCCAGAGGCAGTCGTCGCCGCTTTCTGAGCCATCTATACTTTTGATATTATTCATTGTTTATCCAAGTTCTTGGGACGCGCTGATGTGGACGCCTGCTCGGCTTCCAGTAGTGAACGCTTGAGCAGGCTCCGCGCGTCCGATAGGCTTCGCGGAGCGAGCATGACCGCGGTGACGGAACAGGAACTCATCGCAATGGCGCTCGCTCTGGGAGCGCGGGAAATCAGCGCATGGTCCCGAGCGGAGGAGGGAATCGCCTCCCGCGCAACGCATGTATCGGGAGGCACGGTGAAGGCCTTCCGCGACGCAATCAGGCGTGGCGAGGACCCTCTCGGAGATGCCTTCTGCGCGCTGCGTTCGCCTGTGGAACGTCGCCCAATGGGCGCAACCTACACGCCGACGGCGATCGTCACGGCGATGACAGAATGGGCGGCCATTCGTCACCCCGCACGCATCGTGGATCCCGGTTCAGGCACCGGTCGCTTCGTTGTCGCTGCGGGTCGACGCTTTCCACGCGCTCAGCTGGTTGCCACGGAACTCGACCCACTCGCGGGACTCCTCCTACGCGCGCACCTGGCCTGCGCGGGTTTGGCGGATCGATCGACGGTCGTGATGGGAGACTACCGTGAGCTCTCTCTCCCTAAGATCACCGGTCCCACACTCTTCTTGGGCAATCCTCCCTATGTCCGCCATCACCTGATCGACGCCCGCTGGAAGGCGTGGCTAGTTGACGGAGCTGCCGAGCTCGGGCTCGCGGCGAGCCAGCTCTCCGGATTACATGTCCATTTCTTCCTGGCGACAGCCCTCGGCGCTCGTCCGGGCGACTATGGTGCCCTGATTACCGCCGCCGAGTGGCTCGACGTGAACTACGGCTCGCTGGTCCGGCAGCTCTTTCTCGGAAAGCTCGGGGGTAAGAGCATCCACTTTCTGGAGCCCACCGTGCGTCCCTTCGCGGACGCAGACACGACCGCTGTGATCACGTGTTTCGAGGTGGGCACGCGTGCATCGACCATCCGATTGCGTCGCGTGGAATCAGTGGAAGCGCTCGCCAGCCTCGACGGTGGACGACCGGTCCGTCGCGAGCGGCTCGAGCTTGCTCCGCGATGGACACCACTCACCCGGGGCGCAAAGAAGGTGCCCGCAGGTTTCGTTGAGCTCGGAGAGCTCTGTCGTGTCCATCGGGGGCAGGTGACGGGAGCCAACAGCGTCTGGATTTCTGGCGCCCATGGAGTCGGCCTTCCCGAAAACGTGCTTTTTCCGAGTGTCACGAAGGCGCGCGAGCTGTTCGCTGCGGGCGCCGCTCTCGCGGAGGATTCGAGCCTGCGTCGCGTGATCGATCTGCCAGCTGACCTCGACGTCTTGCCATCCTCTGAGCGTGTGACTGTCGACCGCTTCCTCAAGGTTGCCCGCCGCATGGGAGCCGACCAAGGATTCATCGCACGCCACCGCAAGGCGTGGTGGTCCGTCGGCCTTCGTGAACCCGCCCCAATCCTCGCGACCTACATGGCGCGCCGACCGCCAGCTTTCGTCCGAAATCTCGCGGGTGCTCGCCATATCAACATCGCGCACGGACTCTATCCACGCGATCCGCTTGCTCCGCGCGTCTTGGATGCGCTCGCTCGGCACCTCGCCTCCGCTACGACCCTCGCGCAGGGCAGAACCTACGCGGGCGGGCTCACCAAGTTCGAACCAAAGGAGATGGAGCGATTGGTCGTCCCCACGCCCGAGCTCTTGGAGCAACAAGCCACTTAGACCATGTCATTGCGAACGGGACGCCTCGTCGACCCTCCAACGTGGGACGAGCCGAGGCTAGAAGGGGATCGACAGCAAGCGATCGTGGCGTTTCGTGATGAGCGCATGCGCGAGCCGCTCGAGAAGTACCTCGAGGTCTTCGAGGTCTACCGGGATGTTTTCGACGAGCTCCTCGAATCCACCGTCGACCTAACTGGGCTTCCCGACAAGGCCGTTGAGACGCTGTGTGACAAGCGATTCCTCGAAGCTGTTCGCTACCTGCCAGGTCCGCCCATCTCGTTCGATGACCTCAAGGTTCTGGTGGATGCGCCATCGGTAGCGCCAAAAACGCTGAAGGCCGATCCGGCGCTGGCTCGTCGCCTCGTTGAGACCATCATGACCGGACTCGACCGCCGCCGCTTTCCGTGGATTGCAGAGAGTCGCGAGGCGACGGAGCAGGAACGTGCAAGCGCAGTACTAGCGTCCGGCGCCATGATGGCGGTGAAACGCGTTGAGACCGAGCGTCGAAACGAGGGGAAGACCGCCCAAGAACAGCGGGTGCGCGATACGCTACTCGCTCACGGGTTCACGCAGCTTCCAGCCAGGCCCGCACGAACACTCGCCGAAGCACCAGGTCCGGGCCAGTTCTGCATGGAGTGCCTCCTCGGGACGCGCAAGGCGGATCTTCTAGTCGGTCTCTGGGATCACCGGGTCATGCCCATTGAATGCAAGGTCTCGAACTCGGCAACCAACTCGATCAAACGGCTGAACAACGACGCCGCGGTGAAGGCCGAAACGTGGCGCAAAGACTTCGGTTCCACGCAGGTAGTTCCGACGGCTGTGCTGAGTGGCGTTTACAATCTGAGAAATCTCGAGGACGCGCAGAGCCGGGGCCTCACGTTGTTTTGGGCTCACAGTTTGGTGGAACTCACTCGTTGGATCGATTCGATCAAAAATGCCTAGCCGTCCATCGACTCACCCGAGCTCCAGCATCATCTCGAGCTCGACCAGTCCGTCGCGCACGCGAGCCACCTCGGCGCCCGTGAAGCAGAAACCCCGCCGCAGGTAGAAACGCCGTGCGCGCAGGTTTTCCCGCCCGACGTGGAGCACGACGCGCTCCGCACCCTCACTCCGGGCGCTGCTGAGCGCGGCCGCCACCAACCGAGTTGCCGCGCCGGTCCCGCGTAGCCCCGGGCTGACCCACACGGAGGCCAGAACGCGCGCCGAAGCGTCGCTCGCGTGGCGCGCGGACACGGCGATGCCAGCCGGCGAACCGCTCGACTCGAGAAGAAACGTCGCCCCTTCGGCGATCCACCGCCGCCAGTCCTCGCTCCCGAACTCCTGGGCTTCCGAAAGCGTCGTGTCGAACGCCTCCGGCGCGTCGGCGAGCGCTTGCAGCCGAACGCCACGAACCTCGTCGATGTCGCCCGTGCCTGCGCGTCGAACGGTCACGCGCGAATCCGCCGCCAACACCACGCGGGGCGGTGCGCTAGTAGAGCGCCCCCATCACCGGCTCCCACACCCGCGACTCCATGAAGATGCGGATCAGATCCGGATCGACGTGCCCGTCCTTCACCTCGAGCGACAGGATGTGCAGCGCCTTTTCGACCGGGACGGCGCGCTTGTAGGGCCGGTCGCTGGCGGTCAATGCGTCGAAGATGTCGCTGATCGTCATCAGCTTCGACTGCAGCGGGATCTCTTCGGCGCGCAGACGATTCGGGTAGCCGGTGCCGTTCAGACGCTCGTGGTGGGCGCCGGCGATCAGCGCGACGCGCGAGAACGTCTTCCCCCACGGGATCTGCGAGAGGAACCGGTAGGTGTGGGAAACGTGGCTGCGGATTTCGTTGAATTCTTCGCTCGTCAGCGACCCGCGCATCACGCTGAGCGACTGCACTTCGCGCGCGGACAGGAGCGTTTCCACCTCGCCGTCGAGGCGCGTGTACGCCCGGCGCCCGAGCTCCTCGATGCGCTGAAAATCGCCGGCTGCTAGCACGGTCGGCTCGTTTGCCCCCTCGACCGTCTTCCAGGACTCCTCGATGTCCTTCCGGCGATCGGCGAGCTCCAGGTCGAAAGCGACGAGTTCGTCCGCGGGCGCGCCACGCACCGCCGCCGAGAGCTTCCGGCCGAGCACCTCGGCTTCGATCGTGCGGATCACGAAGTCGAAGCGCTGGCGAATCAGCGCCAGATCGTGCGGGTAGAGCTTCTTCGCCTTCACGAGCACGTGCTCGCGCACGCCGATCTTGCCGAAGTCGTGGAGCAGCGACGCGTACTCGATCTCGCGGATGTCCTCGCGGTTCCAGGTGACCGCCTTGTACGGGCCGGTGTCGGCGCGCTCGACGGCCATCGCGAGCCCGACCGTGAGGTCGGCCACGCGCCGGGAATGGCCACTGGTCGTCGGATCCCGCGCTTCGATGGCGTCGACCGACGCCTGCACGAATCCTTCGAAAATCTTCCTGATCTCGTCGTAAAGGATGGCGTTCTCGAGCGCGATCCCGGCTTGCGCGGCGACCGTCTTCACGAGTTCCTCGCTACGCTCGTCGAACGGGACCACGCCGCGATCGAAATCCTCGCGCACCAGGAGTTTCTGCTTCGGCTCGCGCTTCTTGTTGATGAGCTGCAGGACGCCGATCACCTCGCCGCGGCTCGACGAGAGCGGCGTGACCAGCATGCTCTTCGTCCGGTAGCCGACCTTTTCGTCGAACGAGCGATCGAAGCCGAACGGCGCGGACGGCGGCATGTCGTACACGTCGTCGAGCCTGAGCGTCGTCTGCTCGAGCGCCACGTAGCCGGCCATGCTGCGCGCGCTGATCGGCATCGTGAATTCGCGCGAATCGAACGACAGCGAATCGTTCTGGCTCAGCTTGAAGCGCAGGGTCCGGCGGGCGATCGCCGGGTCGTCGCCTTCGACCACGTACAGGCTGCCGGCGTCCGCTCCGGTGACGAAGCGCGCCTTCTCGAGGATCAAGTTGAGCAGGCGGTCGATTTCGCGCTCGGTGGTGAGCGCGCGCGCGATCTCGATCAGCTCACCGAGCTCGTAGCGGTAGCGGTTGACCCATTGGCCGCGGCTCTCGCTCCGCGCCTTGAGCTCCAGGAGCTCGAAGCTCTGGTGAAGCGCAACGAAGAGTTCCTCCGCCGTCGGCTCCGGCGACAAGAGCGCCGCGAGGCCGAGATTCAGCGCGCGCTCCAGATCCGCGTCGCGCGGGCGGCCGAGCAGGATCAGCCGCGCCTCGAATGCCGCTAGCTGGTCGGTCCACGGCGCGAGCAGTTCGCGCGCCGAGTCCCAGAGACTGGCCGGCGCGATCAGCACCTGAAACGCCCCGCGCCGAACGAGCGCGATCAGCGGGTGAGGCTTCGCCAGGACGTCGCCGGCCTGGACGGGGCGCGCGGCGAGATCCGCGAGGACGCGTTCGATGACCGCGATCTGGGCGCGCGCGGCAGGGCTCGACGCCTCGAGTGCCCCCACGCCCGCCCCCGCCGTCATGGGGGCGTCCCCGTGCCGCCGGGATCGCGAGGCCGCTCGCGCGCGGCTCGCTCCTCGGCGATCCGCGCATCGCGATCTTCATAGGCCACCACGATGCGCTGCACGAGCGGGTGCCGCACCACGTCGGCATCGCTGAACGCGCAGAACGCGATGCCCTCGATGCCCGTGAAAAGATCGCGCGCCTCGCGCAGGCCGCTCCGCGCTCCTTGCGGCAGATCGGTCTGCGTGATGTCGCCGGTCACCACCGCCTTCGAGCCGTAGCCGAGACGGGTCAGGAACATGCGCATCTGCTCGCTGGTCGCGTTCTGGGCTTCGTCGAGGATGACGAACGAATCGTTCAGCGTGCGCCCGCGCATGAACGCCAGCGGGGCGACCTCGATCTGCCCTCGCTCCCTCAGTTGCTCCACGCGCTCGAAGTCGAGCATGTCGTTTAGAGCATCGTAGAGCGGTCTCAGGTACGGGTTCACCTTTTCGGCGAGGTCACCGGGCAAAAACCCGAGTTTCTCGCCCGCTTCGACCGCCGGACGGGCCAGGATCACGCGTTTTACCCGCTTCTGGACCAGCGCCGCGGCCGCCATCGCCATCGCCAGGTACGTTTTCCCGGTGCCCGCTGGGCCGATGCCGAAGGTGAGATCGTGAGTGCGGATGGCTTCGATGTAGGCGCGTTGGGCGGGAGTTTTCGGCACTACCGCGCGGCGCCGCGGGCTGATCAGGATCGCTTCGTCGAGGAGATCGGACAGCGTGGAGTCGGCGTTGGAGCGCAGACCACGGAGCGAGCGCGCCACGTCCTCGAGACCGATCTGGTGACCGCGGCTCGCCAGATCGGCGGCGCCGCACAGAAACCGGTAGGCCAGGCGCACGTCCGGCTCCGCGCCGGTCAGGTTGATCACGTTGCCGCGAAGGCTCACCTCGGCGCCGCTCTGGCGCGACAACTCGGCGAGCAGGTTCGACTGCGGGCCCGAAAGCACCATGAGCACGGCCGTGCTCTCCACCTCTAGACTGGCGGACGTTGTTGCTTGTTCCAGAGCGCGAGAGATGGGCAAGGCCCTCGTGGGGCGAGAGCCCCACAGAGAACTCGATCGTAGTCCCGGGGGAGGCGGACCGCTACTCGAACCGGATGTCGTCGATATGCACCACGAAATCGCGGGGGGTCGGCGCCCAGTTGTGCATGTTGAACTCCCAGGCGGTCCCGTCGTCCCACTCGTCCTTGTCCTCGGTTTTCAAGTCGCCGAGGGGGATCTCGACATCGTGCCACTGTCCGTCGGTGACCTTCGGCGCGTACTTCGCGAGGTTCTCCACGACCTTGCCGCACTTCTCGACCTTCGCGCAGCGGATCCCCACCCGGAGCGCTTCGCCCGCCGGCATCACTTCGGGGCTCGCCGCGATAACCTGAACGGAGAACTTCAGTTTCTTCCGCCCGGTGATGTTGGTGGCGCCGCCCTTGTACCAGCTCGTCCAGTTCCAACCGAACCCGACGTAGCCCGCCTTCGTGCTCACCTTGAACTCGAGTCCTTGGGTCCCACCCTTGCCGACCTTGGCGGTGGGCAGAAGGGTCGCGGTGCACGGCTTGTCACAGGACGCCCACTCCTTGGCGGTCGGGCTCACGTCGTCGCCGTTCCACACGACGAGGGGCTTCGAGAGGTCCCCGGGGTCCGAGGGACCCGATGCCGCCACGGGCGCGGCGGCGGCACCAGCGGTGGGCGCGGCGCCGGTGCCCGAATTGGCCGCGGTCTGCGGCTCCGGGCAGGGCGGGGGCGCGAGGCAACCGAACGTCGAGACCAGAGCGGGGGCGAGCAGAAACGAGAAATGTTTCATGGGGCCCTGTTAGAATATGGCTCGCCGGGACGCAACTAAGGGGGAGGGCGCTCGGAAATGCCTCTGTCGAGTGATGGCAGTTCGCGCGAGCGGACATCCATCGGCGAAGGCCGGTAGCTGGGTGGAAGACCAAAAAGCACTTCAGGCGACGCGAGGCGGGAGCGCTCGGACCCTCGCGCTGGTGTCGCTCTGGCTCACCGCCATCGCGTTGGCCTGTGGCGACGGCGCGCCCCTGCCCTCCGCCGCCGAGGTCGGAGCGGGTACGGCGGGAGCGTCCACGGCGGGTCGGGCGGGCACGGCGGGAGAACCGACCGGGGGTCGAGCGGGCACAGCCGGAGAACCGACGGGGGGTCGAGCGGGCACGCCTGGAAGCGCGGGAAGCGACGGACCGGGTGGCGCCGGCCGGGCAGGGCGCGGTGGCGAAACTTCCGAGGGTGGCGACGGAGGGACTGCTGGTTCGGGCGCTGCCCCAAGCGGGGGCGTAGCGGGCACAGGCGCCACTGGCGGCGGTAGCGACGGCGGGGGCATGGCAGGTGTGGGCGACGACGGGGGCATGGGCGGCGTGACGAGCGAGCCTGACTGTGAAGGGGCGACCACGCTCGACGGCGATCAAAGCATCATCGAGGGGACGTCTGCCGACCTTGCTTGGCTGTCGCAGGTCCGCGCAATCAAGGGTTCGCTGACCATCGTCGGCATTCCCGATGTGACGGATCTGCGAGTTCTCGGCTGCCTCGAAAGCGTCGACGGAAGCCTGACGTTGGCCGCCTTGTACGATCTCGTCAGCCTGTCGGGGCTCGAAAATCTGCGCTCGGTCGGTTCCATTCAGCTCAACCAAAACCAGAAACTCACCAACATCAGAGCGCTGAAGAATCTGAGCTCCGCGGGAAATGTCTACCTGGACAACAATCATGCACTCACCAACGTCGATGGCCTCGAGAAGCTGACGACCGCCCAGATGGTGAGGGTCATCGGCGCGGGTATCGAAGACGTCGACGGGCTCAGAAATCTCGAAACGGCCTTCGAAGTGCAGGTGATCTCGAACGTCCTGCAGGACCTCGAGGGCCTCGGCAAGCTGGCGACCGTCGAAAACCTAGTCGTGGCCGGCCCGGTTCCGAATCTCGACGGACTGACGGGCCTGGCGCGACTTGGTGGTCTCACGCTCTCCGACAGCTACACCGAGAACCTCGACGTCCTTTCTGGTGTAACGAAGGGGAGCGGTTTCAGGCTCCAACTGATAGGCAACGAGCTGACCTCGCTGAGCGGACTCGCTGGGCTGGCCGATGCAGAGTCGGTGGTGATCATCGATGAACCGTTCTTACCGTCGCTTGCCGGCTTCGATCAGCTGGCGAGCCTCGGCGAACTAGGGCTCGTGAGAATCCCCGCCCTTTCGCATGTCGACGAACTCGGTGGCGTCCGCGCGCTCAAGCGGGGCACGATCAGCGACAACGCGTCGCTCACGAGCTTGCGCGGCCTGCGAAACGTCGCCCAAGTCACCGAAATCCTGATGATCGACTCGAATCCCGCGCTCACGGAACTTGCCCTCGGAGCGCTCACCACTATCGGCGCGCAATTGTGGATCACGCGCAACACCGCGCTACCGGCGCTCGACGGCCTCGACGGGGTCAGCCGGATCGGCGAAAGCCTCTACATCGAAGGCAACGAGGGGCTCGTGGGCGTCGGGCTCTCCAGCCTGACCTTCGCCGAATCAGTGACGATCATCGACAATGCGCGACTGACGGGCATCGGCCTCGACGCGCTCACGACCATCAGCGAACACCGCCTGACGATCGCCCGCAACCCCGCTCTGGCGACCATCGACGGGCTCACGAACCTGAGCGTCGTGGCGTGGGGGGTGTTCATCGAAGACAACGTTTCACTAGTGAGCATCGGGGGCCTCTCGTCGCTGTCCCCGACCGGGATCACGATCCGCAGGAACCCGGCGCTCAGGGATCTCGAGGGGCTGAGAGCGCCAGCCGCGGGCCAGCTTTTCGATATCGAGGATTGTCCCTCGCTCACCACGCTCGAGGACCTGGAGGGCCTGACGGCGGGCAGCCTCTACCTCACTAGGCTCGACAGTCTCACGAGCTTGAACGGGCTGGAGACTTTCGAGAGCGGCGTTCTCTCCCTCCACGCGCTGCCAAAGCTTGCGAGTCTCGGTGCCCTCCAGACTTTCGAGAGCGGGGCCCTCACCCTTACTGGGCTGGGCGCCTTGACGACGCTCGCTGGACTCGAATCGTTCCGAACCGGCAGCGTCTACATCGGAGAGAACCCGGTCCTCGCAACGTTGTCAGGCCTCGAAGGCCTGACGAGTGCGGACACCTTGACGATCATGAACAATCCGCTGCTGACCGGCCTCACCGGGCTCGACAACCTCGCGAGCGTCGGCCAAGCCCTCAAGATCGCGTACAACGGCGCACTCACGAGCCTGCACGCGCTCGCCGGGCTCACGGCGGTATCGAGCTTGGAGGTCACCCGCAACGCCTTGCTCCCAACCTGCGAGGCCGAGTGGCTGAGCGCGCGCACGCACCCGACCCAAGTCCAGATTTCGGGGAACGACAGCGCCGGCCTCTGCCCGCCCTAGCCGCCCGGACAGCTGGCCAACCCGCGGGTTTCTTGGCCCTCTGGGGCTCGGCCCGATAACTCCCTGGCACCATGCGGCGCTTTGGCAGCCTGATGGGGTTCGGCGCAGCCCTCGGCATCGTCCTCGCTCTTGTCCCGGTGGTGCGGGGCAATATCGACGTCGCCACGCCGCTCCGTAAGCTCGCGGGCAAGCCACCGGCCCCGACGGCGCCGAGCCTCGAGGGCATCGATCTGATGCGCCTCGACGTGCGGCCGCAGAAGGTGACGGCGCCGCTTCCCGGCGGCCTCCGCGCGGAGCTCACGCTCGACCCGGTGGTGCAGCGAACCGTGCGCGCGGAGATGGAGACCTACCGCATCCCGCGCGCCGGCGTGGTGATGATCGAGGTCAAGACCGGGCGCGTTATCGCCTACGCGAGCTACGTCGCCGAAGGCGAAAAGGTCGACGTGAACGTGCGCGCCGAGGCCCCGGCAGCGAGCATCTTCAAGGTGGTGACGGGCGCCGCGCTGGTGGAAAAGGCGGGGCTCGGGGCGGAAACCGAGCAGTGTTATCACGGCGGGAAGAGCCGCATTCAGCCCGATGAACTCGCGGACGACCCGCGGCGCGACAAGTGGTGCGCCACGCTCGGCATCGCGATGGGCCGCAGCATCAACGTCGTCTTCGCGCGCCTGGCGCAAAAGCACATCACGCCTGAAGATCTCACGGCCGTCGGCGGTGCCTTCGGGTTCGGCGCGCCGGTACCGTTCGTGGTGCAAAACCAGGCCCCCGAGATCAACCTGCCCTCCGACGCGCTCGAGTTCGCGCGTGCTTCGGCCGGCTTTTGGCACACGACGCTGTCACCCCTCGCCGGAGCGGCGCTCGCCCAGACGGTGGCGAACGGCGGCGTCACCCTCGAGCCCCGCATCGTCAGCTCCGTCGCCCGCGACAAAGAAACGATCTGGAAGGACGACCGCGCGCCCCGCGTCGTGCGGCGCGCCGTGCGGCCCGAAACCGCAGCCGAGCTCACGCGCATGATGCAGCAGACGGTCGACAACGGCTCCGCGTTCAAGAGCTTTCACGATGCGGGCGGCAAGGCGTACCTCCCCGGCATCGCCGTGGCGGGCAAAACCGGCACGCTCGGCGAACCGGACGGCAGCCGCCTCTACACGTGGTTCGTCGGCTTCGCGCCGGCCGAGGCACCGGTCATCGCCGTCAGCACGTTGGTCGTGAACACGCCGAGCTGGCAGATCAAAGCCCCGCAGCTGGCGCGAGACGCGCTCCGCGCCTACTTCGCGCGCCAGGGCAAAAAGGGCGTCACTTCGCCCTAGCGTCCTGAGCCCCAACGCGCGGCATCATTTCCTGAGCCTTTCACGGACTCAGGACCCTAGCACGCGCCTTCGCCCCAGGGCGCAGGCGCGAAAGGTCGAGTAGCGCGTACTTCTCGTCGGAGAACACGGCAGCGGTCTCGGCGGCGCGCTCGACGGCAAACTCACGGCCCTCGGCTGAGCGAAGCGCGCGCTGGATGTCGGGGTTGAACGGTTTGAAATACTTCGGCGGCTCGCCGCGAAAGTGCGACCACTCGACGACCAGGTGGGTCACGCCGAACTTTTCCCTCAGTTCGATCAGCGGGCCGTTCCGGGTCGCAAAGTAGGCCTGAATCAGCGCCTTCATGCGCTCGCGCATCACGAGCGTCATTTTGGAGTGATACGGCATGTGCGTCTGCTGAGTGAGAAAGGGGGTGCGCTTGGTGGCGAGCGGCACCTGGTTCATCACCTCGCGCGGCCAGCCGGCGACGAGCACGTTCTTGGGTAGCTTTCTGATCGCGGCGTAGAGCGGCTTGTCGGGCTTGCGCAGGGTGACGTCGTCCTTGCGCGGACGCGGGCCGGCGCCGCCGAACACGAGCAGAACGAGAGTGCCGACGGCGACCATGAAGCCGAGAGTCCAGCGGCGCTGCGCCGGTGTTTGCGAGCCGTCCGGACCCAGCCGCCGCGGGTAGAGACCGCGCAAGCCGGCAATGATCGCGAGGGGAACCAGGATCGGGATGGCGAACTGCGCGTAGCGCTGTGGCACCACCAGCGTCGGCGTCACGGCGTTGGCAACGACGTACCCGATGCACGTGGCGACGGCGAACGCGGCGAGCCGGCGGACGGCAGCGCTCGCGAACCCGACCCGGATCAGACCGAGCGCGACGATCCACGCGAACGCGGAGCGCAGCCCGGCATCGAGTTTCTTCGTGCTGCGCGCCGACTTGGCCACGCTCGGGACGAGCCCACGGTTGGCGGGCGACACCGCGGAGCGGGCAACGAGCGATGCGGCCGCGTCGAAGAACGGGGGGAAAGGAGCGCGATCGAGCGGGCCGGAACGCCCACCCGGACCGGCCTCCGGAAACTCCTGAATCATCGACGGTTTGATGGTTTCCCCGTGGGGCCGCATGCGCAGCGCAAACGGCAGGATCACGAGGCCTGTCGCCGCCGCGGTGATGGCGAGAAAGATGACCCGCCGCCGGAGCGACCATCCGCTCGCCACGCCGCGATCGACGGCCGGCATCACGAGCAGCCACAGCGCCAGGGTGATGCCGCCGAGCACGGCGGGGATCGGGTAAAACCCCGCGCCCACCACCATCAGCACCGCGAACGCGCGCACCCAACCGCCTGTCAGCGCCGCGACACACCAGGCGAGGAACGGGTACGCAAACCCACGCGGGAGACCACCGACGAGTCGGCTGTGCATGACGGCGGCGCCCGCGCAGAGTGCGACGGCGAGGAAAGCACCCGGCTTGCCCGCGAGGTTCCGACCTGCGACCGCCATGCCGCCGAGTGCCGCGATCAGGAGCACGATCGGCAAGACCCGGCTGAGGGTCATCGGATCCGAAACCTTTGCGCCGATGATGTAGACGAGACGGAAGAAATCGCCGGTACCGTCAGAGTGGTACTTGCCGATCACGTCGTTGGCGAAGAGCGCCGGATCGCCGTAATGATAGAAGTGAAAGAGTTGGATTCGGGTGTCATCCGAGAAGCGGTTCGGATTGAACGCGGCCTTGAAGTAGGTGATCTGCTCGGGCGCGAAGAGGAGCCACAGGGCCACGGCCATTCCGAGCCAGGGAGCCGCCGCCTTCGCGAACTCGAGCGCCTGTTCTCGGGTCGGCGGGCTCGGAAGGCGCCAATGTAGGTGTCGAGTCAAACTGCGGATCGAGAACATGGGGACAGTCCGCGCCTGCTCATCGGCTCACGATACGGCCGGGCGAAGCTAGCACGAGGCCCCGGCAGTCGAACCGCGACACGAGTGTCGCGCCACAGCCGAACTGTGCCGTGCGGAGGGCGGTCGCCCGACGAGCACGTGAGCCACAATTAGCGCCGCGTACCACATGGAATTCGAGCTTGAACGGGGTCGACCCCGGGCCGCCGGCCACTCGTGGCCCGCGGTTTGCACTCCTTGATAGTGGTGTTCGTGAAGAGAGGCGGCTTGGCACACCTTCGACTTCCCTTAATCGGCCTCGGGCTCGCAGGCGCCTTTGCGGCCTGCTCCAACATGCAAGCCGAGATGCCGGCGTCGAACGACTCCGGCTCAGGGGCGAGCGGGGGCACGGGCGGGACGCAGGGGGCCGCCGGCACGGGCGGGTCACCCCTGCCCCCGGAAGTGGAGAGCGAGGACACCTACTCGGCACCGGTCGTCAGCGGGCACTGGATCTGGACGGCGAACCCGCTGAGCGGGCGGGTGGCGCTGATCGACGCGGAGAGCTTGAACGTCACCTCGACGGAGGCGGGGCTCCTGCCCACCTACCTGGCGGCGATCCCGGGGTCGGTCGGGGACGAGACGAAGGCCGTCGTCCTGAACCTCGGAAGCGGCGACGCCACGTTCCTCAGCGCGGTCTCCGGCGAGATCCAGGGAGTGAGCGTGGACGTCCACGACGATGCGAACCGCCTGAGCGTGAGCCCGGGCGGCCGCTGGGTGGTCGCCTGGTCCGACGCGTCGCTGATCACGAACCCCGATCCGACCGAGGGCCTTCAGGACATCACGGTGATCGATCTCGCGGCGTCGCCGCCCGTCGGGCGGCGGCTCACCGTGGGTTACCGGCCCACGCGCGTGACGATGCGGGACGACGACGAGGCGGCGTACGTCGTCGCCGAGCCGGGCGTCAGCGTGATCGATCTGCCGGCGGATGGACGTCCGAACGTGATCCGCGACGTCTCGGTGACGGATGATCCCCTGGAAGCGGCGAGCACCCGCGACGTGACGGTCACGCAGGACGGTGAGTTCGCCCTCGTTCGCCGCCTCGATAGCGCCGTGGTCGACGTGGTGTCGTTGACGGGCGGCGGCAAGACGTCGGTGACGCTGCCGGGTGCCGTCACCGATCTCGATCTTTCGCCGGATGGAACCCAGGCCTTTGCTGTCGTTCGCGCCGGTATGGTGACGACCCAGCTCCCCGGCACGGGGGAAGGCGGGGCCGGCGGTGAGGACACGGGCGCGGGTGGCGCGCCCGACGCGGCAGGTGCGGGCGGCGACGACGGTGGCGGCGGCGTTGCCGGCGAGGGTTCGGGGGGCACCGGCGGGACGAGCGGCACGAGCAGCTCCTACGTCGCGATCTTGCCGATCCCCGGCATCGTCGAGCGCCCCGGCGACTTCACGTTGGTGGGGATCCCGCGCCTCGTCGGTAGCGTGGCAGTCGCGCCGGCGGGCGACGTGGCACTCCTCTACACGAACGCGATCAGCGACGACAACGTCACGATCCTCGACTACTCCGGCACGCCGACGACCCGCGCCGTCGACGTGCAGGCTCCCGTGCGCGCAGTGCTTCCGGCACCCGACGGCAAGCACGCCGTGGCCCTGCTCGGTCAGGCGCCGGGGAGCGTCAAGCCGGGCGGGTTCAGCCTCATCCCAGTGGAAAGCAACCTGCCGCCGAAGATCGTGGGTGCGGAGGCACCGCCGCTCGCGGTCGCCGTCGGTGAGCGTCAAGCGCTCATCACCGTGACGGGGCCGAACGCCCTGACCGGAGGCAAGATCAACGCGGTCTACCTGGCGCGGTTGCCCGAGCTTTCGACCGAAGCCATCCCGCTCGGCAGTGTGCCGCTCTCGACGGCGCTGATCCCGGAAGTCGAGGTCGGCTTCGTTGCTCAGTCCCACCCCGAGGGACGCATCACGTTCGTGGATTTCGTGACCGGTGCGCCGCGCACGCTCACGGGTTTCGAGCTCGCGGCAGGAGTCAGGGGCCGTGACTAACCAATCATTCGGGCGCCTCGGCGCCATCGCACTCGCCGCGGCCGGCTACGCGTTCTTCGGCACGACGCTCGGCGGCTGCGGTGCCGCCGGGGACGAAGAGGACATGGGGGAGTTGGGCGCCGGTGCCGTGTCGGGATCGGGCGGAACTCGCGGGGCAACCCCCGGAACCGGCGGCAGCGGCGGCTCCCTCGCCCTCGTCGGCGGCGGAACGGGGGGCACCGATGGCAGCACGGGGGGCACCTCGAGCGCGGGGACGGCGGGTGTTCCCACCGAGCCGCCGCCGCCCCCCGAGATGGAGCTCGAGAGCGCCTTCGAGGCGCCGGTCGCGACCAATCGCTTCGTGTGGACCGCCAACCCGACCACCAATCGCATCGCCCTGATCAACGCCGAGAACTTCGAAGTGCGGCTCGCCGAGACGGGCCTCGCACCGACGACGGTCGCCGGCCTGCCGGGTGACGACCGTGACGGCGCGATCGTCGTGAACCTCGGCAGTGAAGACGCGACGGTGGTCACGGTCGATGCCGACTCGGCGATCACCACGACGAACGTTCAGACCCACGCCGGACCCAACGCCATCGCGGTCTCGCCCGGCGGCGCCTGGGCGATCGTGTGGTCGGACGCCGCGGTCGTCGGCGAAGAGAACCTCGACCCGACCGACGGCCTCCAGGACCTGACCGTCATCGATCTCCGCACCGACGAGCCGAGCTCGACCATCCTCAGCGTCGGCTACCGCCCGTCGCGCGTGACGTTCGACGCCGACGAGACGCGCGCTTTCGTCGTCACCGAGCCCGGCCTCAGCGTCATCGAGCTCGACGACGCGTCGCACGTGGACCGCCTGGTGGAGCTCACCGACGACCCGATCGCCGACCAGGCCGCCCGCGACGTGAGCGTCACGCCTGACGGCGGCCTCGCCGTGGTTCGCGTGGACGCCAGTCAAAAGCTCGGTTTCGTCGACCTCGAGACCGGTGAGCGGACGAGCCTCGACCTCGGCGCCTACGTCACCGATCTCGATCTTTCGAGTGACGGTTCGCAAGCGTTCGCAGTCGCCGGCTCCGAGCTGATCGTGGTGCCGGTACCTCCGGGAAACGTGACGGCCGCGGAACTGCAGCGCGCGGGCGTCGAGGGAGCCGTCGCGCGAAGCGTCTCGCTCTCACCCGACGCGAAGCTCGCGCTCCTATACTCGAACGCCGAGGACAACCCGTACCTGACCGTCCTCACCACCGACAGTGCCTGGGCCGATTTCTCGGGCCACGCGCTCGATCTGCACGCCCCGGTGCAGGCCGCGTTCGCCGCGCCGAGCGCGCTTCACGGCATCGCGTTCCAGGCCACCGCACCCGGCAGCCGCAAAGCCGGCGCCTTCAGCATCGTGTCCTCGCAGATGGACCGGGCGGCCAAGATCGTCGGCACCGACGCGCCGCCGGTCGCGGTCGCGTATTCCCCGGACGGTGCGAACGCGGTGATCGCGACGCGGGACGTCGCTCACACCTCGTACGGCATGTACCTGGTGCACATGGACAACCTGGAAGAGAATTTCTATTCGCTGCCGAGCCCGCCCCTCGCCGCCGGCATGGTGCCGCGGGCAAACCAGGCCTTCGTCGCGCAAGCGCACCCCGAGGGGCGCATCACGTTCGTGACTCTCGACGGCAGCTCGGCTCGAACGCTCACGGGCTTCGAACTCGCGGCCACGGTGGTGGAACAATGAACAAAGCATGGTGCCTCACGATCCTGCTCGCCGGTTGCGGCGGGCGACCGGCCATCTGGGACAGCGACTATTCGCCTCAGCAAGCCGTCGGCCTCCGGAGCTCGGTGGCCGTCGTCGATCCCCAGCAGAACCGGGTGCTCCTCCTCTCGTCACCGGCGCCGCTCGCGCTTCAGACCGACGCGGTGCCGGTCGGGCTCAACGTGGCGACGATTAAGGCGTCACCGGACGGCAACCAGCTGTTCGTCCTTTCGCGCGGGGTCCAACCTCGCCGCTACACGACGGATCAGCTCCCGCGACTGACGATCATCGACACCACGGCGGCGGCGGGCCAGCCGACGCCCCGCGTCGCGAACAACTACGATTTCACCGATCCGCTGAGCGGGCTCGTCCTCGACGCGCAGATGGAATGGGCGATCGCCTACGTGACGCCCGCGGACAGCCGCGCCGTGCGGAACCCGAACGAGATCAACCTGATCGATCTCAAGAATCCGGACCCGATAGCAGCGGCACACAAGATCACGATCCAGAGCGGCCGCGGCAGCCCGAAGAGTTTTCTCTTCACCGACAAGCTCACGGTGCCGGACGGCGAGCCGCGCCGCTTCCTGGTCGTGCAGACCGAGCACGAGGTCGTGCTGGTGGACCTGCTCGATGCGGCGAGCGGCCGGGTCGAACAGCTTCGGATGGAGCTCCCGCACAACCAGCACGGTGAGCTCGGCACACCGGCGCAGATCGTATTCCACGACGCTTTCGTCGACGACGAAATGCCGAACCGCAATGTCCCGTCCGAGATCGCCATCCGCGCCACCGAGGATTCGAACGTGCTCCTGCTCTCGCTAGCCAAATCGACCGAGCATGCGTTCGACCTGAAGCCGAACCTCCTCGAGGTCGGTGGGATCCCGGCGACGATCGAATTCGTCAACACCAACGCCGGCGTGCGCCTCCTGGCTCTGGTCGGCACGACGGCGGCACTGGTCGATCCGCTGACGAGCAATTCGGTGAAGGTCCCGCTTCCGACCGCGTTCAAGTCGATCACCCGGGTCACCGACGACGTCGCCGGCGCGACGGGCGGGGACGTGGCCCTGCTCTGGAGCGACCAGGCCGACTCCGTTGGCCTCTGGACGCTCGGCGCCTCGTCGACGGCAAGCCACGGCCTCGAAAAGCTCGAGGTCGGTACGACCGTGAGCTCGGTGCTCGACGTGCCCGGCGATTCGTTCCCGACCTACAAGATCCTCGAAAGCCGCCAGGGCGATTTCTTCGTCCTCGATCTCGCGACGCAGGAAACGTCGCCGATGGACACCAACGGGCGTCCGTTCTCGGTCTCTCCGTCGCCGGACGGCGAGCGGCTGTGGGCCTACCTACCGGGCAGCGCGGACTTCGCGAGCATCGACCTCGCGGACCTTCATGCCACGTCGCTCACGACCGAACGTGCGATCAGCGGCGTGTTCGAGATCGAGCGCCCGGACGCAGAGTCGCCCGAGCGCAGCATGGTGGTCCTCCACCAATCGAACACCGACCTCGCGGCGACGGTGCTCGACGGCCTTTCACCTGACAGCGCCACCACCCGCTTCTACAGCGGCCTCATCTACGAAGGGTTGACCCAATGAGCGCTCCGTCCTTCACCACTGCCAGCTTCGGGGGTCTCGTCGTCGCGGCGCTGGTCGCGGTCGCGGGCTCCGCGCGGGCCGCCGATCCACCCGCCACCGGTCCGACTGCCACCCCGCCGGCGCCCGCCACGCCGGGAGCCACTCCCGCGCCCGCGGCTCCGCCACCGAGCAGCGCGTCGCCCGAAGCGGCCGCACCCGCTACTGAACCCGCCGCCGGGGACAAGCCGGAAAGTTCGGACGACGCGGACGCCGAAGCGACCGACGACGAGGAGGCGCCGGAGGAGAAGGGCGAGAAAGCGAAGGCGTCTCCCCCCGCGGTCGTCCCGATAACCGCCGCCGGGGCTCCGCCCACCGCCGAGGAGCCGAACCAGGACGACGGCTTGCGCGGGTCGCACCAGGAACATTGGTCGGCGACGATCGGCGGCCGCTTCGGCTACTTCCCGAGCGCCGGCTATGACCCGTTCAGCGAAAATAACGGCCTCGGTCAGGTGTCGCTCGGCTTGGGCCGCACGGTGATGGCGATGGACGAGTTTTCCGCCGCCGTGTCGTTGCTCTGGGATTGGGGTGCTCCCGAAAGCACTGCGCGCGGCGCTGCCACGTCGCTCGACGTGCACCGGCTGACGGCGGGACTCGAAGGTCGCTACCACCTCTTTCGTCGCTTGTACTTTTTCGCGCGCTTCGCGCCGGGAGCACTGCGCTACGACGCGACGCTCCAGGACGGCGGTGCGGGCGTGGAGCGGACGGCGGGTGGCTGGCTGTTCGCAGGCGATCTGAGCGGCGGCGCGGCGTTCGAGTTCGCGGGTGAGAATCGTGGCCACTCGACGCGCCCGCGAGGGTGGCTCTCCGCCGACGGGGGCTACGGTTTCACGACGACGTCGACGCTCGAGTTCGTCGCCGAGCCGGGCAGCGGCGCACCCGCGCGCCTCGAGCCGATCAACTTCGGGGACTTCTCGATGAGCGGAGGGTTCTTCCGCATTGCGGCCGCCATCACCTACTGACCGACATTCGAGCCTGCACGGAACGGCTCCGGCGCACTTTTCCGGCGCATGTGGGATGGCCCGACCGGGCACTGAAAATTGCTCGGCCGCCGCTAGAGATGCGTCTCGATCGTCCCGTAGGTGGGGAGTAGGACCCAGAGACCCGAAAAAACGCCTAGCGATCGCTGGTGGACTACAGAAGGGACCTTGCTAGACTGATGAACGTGCAGGTCGTGCTTAGAAAGCTCGGTCGCGGATCGCGAGCGGTCGCTGGGCGCCTCGTCAGGGCGCCGCGTCGTGGCTCGGTGGTGGTGATCGAGTTCTCCGACGGCATGCACGAGTACGTGACGACGCCGGTCAAGCGCGTCCTCCGTCTGGCGTCGCGCGACGTCTTCTACATCGAGACCGTCAATAGCCGTTACCGCCTCGAAGTGCGCGATCGCGAACGCGCGCTCGAAGACGTCTCGAGCGGCTGACCCGAACGCCCCCCTTTCGCGAACGCGGAAGACGGGCTAGCGTGCGCGCCCGAAGCCATGGGAAAGTTCGATTCTCGCAATTCGCAGAAGATGTCGCGCCGCAAGGGCCAGGCAAAGAAGAAGGCCCGGCTGAAGCGCCGCGCCGAAGCGACGCGTGCCAAGCGCCAGACCGTGAAGAAGCCGTCGCGCAAGAAGGCGTCGAGCTCCTAGTGCCTTGAGTCCGCACTTCCCGGCGCGGCCGGCCGGGAACGAGCCGTCGGGCTACGGGATCACTTTGGTCGGGAACTGCACGTCGGGGCGCGGGGCGGTTTCCGCGCGTGCCACCGCCTCGCCGAAGAGCCCGAGATCACCGCCCATGCGCCGTTCACGCACGAGCAGCCAGGGCCCATCGACGGCTTCCCAGTTCTGAAGAACCCGCGTCTTCCGCAGGGTTCCCTCGTCGACCCGCGTCCAGGAAAAATCGACCGTCACCGCCGCGTGCTTGGCGTCCGACAGCGTCAGCGCCGCCAGTTCGACGTCGACGACCCGTACCTGATTCCCCCACTCCGCACGCCGGACCTGAAAGCGGTCGCGCATGGCGGGTGCGGTGAGCTCGAGGACGCCGGTGATCTCGCCGAAACGGGAGTTGACGTTGAGCTCTCGCGCGGCCTCGCTGGCGCGCTCGGCGGGGGGCGCCGGCGTCACGCACCCGGACCAAGCAACGGCGAGAGCAAGGGCGAAGGCGAATCGAAGGCACACCATGGTCCGCCCCGGGGGGTATCAGGTGAGACCGGTCCCGGGAAAGAAACTGGCGCCGGCCGTCGCTCTAGCTTCGGCCGAGCCGTGCCGTCCGGTACGGGCGGAGCGCCAGGATGCCGCCGGCCAGCGCGCACGCCCAGGTCAGGCCCACGGTGACCGAGCTCGCACCCGCTTCGAACGAGTGGCCGGCGAGGCCCACCAGGGGCCCCAGCACGTAGCCGAGTCCGACCAGCGCCTCGAAGCCTCCCCCTGCGTCAACGGCGCCGTGACCGACCGACAGGGAATAGTAGAGCGTCGCAAAGTAGCTGACCCCCATGCCGACGCCGAACAGAAGCAGCCCCAGGGCGAGGCTCGTGACGGACGGCGCGAGCAGCACGAGGCCGAGGCCACCCGTCAGGGAGACGAACGCTACGAGGAGCACGGCCCAGCGGCCGTGCCAGAACGTCAGGCGTGCCATCACCACCAGCGTGAGCCAGCGCGCCACCATCCAGGTGGCGGCGATCATGCTCGCCGGCACGACGCTCGGGCCGAGTGCCTGGAGCCGATGCGGCAGCACCGGCGACAGCGTGGACGACATCAGGTAGCCGAGCGGCAAGAGCGCGCTCGACGAGCGAAGCAGGAGCGCGTATTCGCGGCCCACCGACGCCGCCGCGACCTCGGGCTCGGACCGTGCGGGGTTTTGCGGCAGGTACCTCAGTGCCAGCGCGGCGAGCCCGTTCATCACCGTGCAGAGCAGGAGCGGCGTGAGGGAGCCGAACCGGGTGAGCAGCGGAAACACCAGCAGCGGCAGCGCCGTGGCGAGCGTCCACACGACGTTGAACGAGCCGATGCTCCGGCGAAGGTCGGCGCCGTGACGGCGCGCTCCGAGGTAGCTTTCGACGCCCGGCCATACCAGGCCCGACGCGGCGGCACCGAGTAGCGCCCCGGCCCAGAGGGCGGATGTCGCGGAAGGCAGCACCACCGGCAGCGCGGCGAAGAGCCCCCACGCGACGAGGGACAGGGAGAGAACACGGCGCGCGGGTGTCCGCAGCCACGCGTAGATCCGCCCCGCGCCGTAGGCGACGAGCCCGTAGATCGCGCCCATGCCCAGGGCCAACCCGAGGTTCTCGCTTTCGGTGAACCGGTAGTGCCGCAGTGTCACGAAAAAGATGGCGATCCAGAAAACACCCCCGCTCACCGATCCGAGGAAGGTGACGGCCAGCACGAAGGCAAGCGGGGCCGGCCCTTCCTCGATGGGACCGTCCGCGCGCTTGACCCTCGAACGGGCGTGGCTTTCGATAGCGCGGCCCACTAGCGAAGGACCCACCTGATGCCCAACGACCGAAAGACCATTCTCATCGCCGACGACGAGCCGAGCACGCTCGCCCTGCTCGGGCGACACCTTCGCGCGCGCGGGCACAACGTGCTCGAGGCGAGCGACGGTGACCACGCCTGGGAGCTCGCCCACGAGCACTTGCCGGACCTGGTGATCCTGGACGTGATGATGCCGGGCATGAGCGGCTGGGAGGTTTGTCGGCGGATCCGAGAAGCCGTCTCACTCGCGCACACCGGCGTGCTGATGTTGACGGGCATCGGCGAAACGTTGAACGAGATGACGTCGCCCCTTTATGGTGCCGACGCCTACGTCGACAAGCCCTTCGAGTTTGGCGCCCTGGACCAGAAGATCCAGCAGACGCTCGAGACCCGCCTGGCAGGAGCCCTCGGGCGACCGGACGCGCGCGCCGAAGACGTGCGACTGGCGCTGCCGCGCGCCCTGCCGCGCGCGAAGCCACAGCCGAAACCGGAGAAGGCCGCCGCTACCCCCAGCGCCAAGCCGGCCCCGAAAAAAGCGAAGAAAGCCGCAGCCGCGGCCCCGGCGAAAAAGGCGCCCAAGAAGGCGACGCCGAAGGTGAAGGCCAAGGCAAAAGCAAAGGCGAAGCCCAAGCCGAAGGTGAAGGCCAAGCCGAAGAAGAAGGTCAAGGCAAGAGCAAAGGCGAAAGCCACCGCGAAGAAGACGCCCAAGGCCAAGGGGAGCTCGAAGACGAAGAGCAAGGCCAAGGCGTCGAAAAAGGCGCCGCCCAAGAAGGCGAAGAAGGCCAAGCCGAAGAAGAAGCGCTAGCGCGCATCTCGCGGTCAGCGCTAGCCGATCGGCACCGCCGCCGATCCCCGTGCGCTCCAGAAGCGCTCGACGTCGCCGAAGTCGGTCGTCCGCGTCGCGGGCGGCAGTGCTTCGAGCATCGTGCGCCCGTAGCCGCGGCGATGCACGCGCTCGTCGAGCAGGGCGACGATTCCCACGTCGCGACGCGTACGAACCAACCTGCCGAAGCCCTGCTTGAGTGCGATCGCCGCGGCGGGGACGTGGAGCTCGATGAACGGGTTTTGTCCCTCGGTTTCCAAGGCGAGCGCGCGCGCACGGACAATCGGGTCCGAGGGCACGGCGAACGGGATCTTCTCGAGCACGACGAGACGGAGGGCCTGACCGGGAACGTCGACTCCCTCCCAGAAGCTTGCGGTAGCGACCAGAACGGCGTCGGCTTTTGCGCGGAAGCGCCCGAGGAGCGTCATCTTGGGCGCTTGCCCCTGCATCAAGAGCCGCTCCCGGGGAAGGTGCGGGCCGAGCTGCTCGAAGAACCCGCGCATCGAGCGGAGCGACGTCGTGAGCACGAAGCAACCGCCGCCGGTGAGCTCGATCAGCCGACGCACGCGTTCGGCAGCGGACGCGATGAAATCGGAGCTGCCCGGCGAGGGCAAGTCGTTCGGCGTGTAGAAGAGCGCCTGGCGCGCGAAGTCGAACGGCGACTCGACCACGAGTTCGTCGACTTTGACGGCGTCGCCGGCAAGCCCGAGTCGGGAACGAACGTAGCCGAACGGGCTCCCGCCGGACTCCCGCCTGGCTCGCGTCGCCAGCGTGGCACTCGTCAGCACCACGGCCGGCACGGTCTCGAAGACCCGCTCCTTCAACACCCACGACAGGTCGACCGGCGACGAGCTCAGCGCCGCGCCACGCGGGCCGCTTTCGATCCAGGTGACACGGCCGGCCCCTCCATCGACAATCGCTGCCAGGCGCTCCCGCGCGAGCGCCATCCGGCGGGTGGTCGCCTCGAGCGCATCGACGATGGAACCGAGACCGAGCGGCCTCGATGCCTCCACCTTGCCGCGCGCCGCCTGGGCACTCACCTCGACTCCTTCGAGCGCCGCGTCGACCTCGAGCCATGCCGCTTCGAGGGGCCCCGACCACGCGTCGCGCTCGAGCGTGACCCGAGCTTCACCGTGGGGAACACGCCGTGACAGCTCGGCGAACAGTCGGTCGGCGGACGCTTCGGCACGCTCGACGACGGCGTGGGTTTTCGGCGAGAAAAGCGCGTCGGTCGCGCCGGCGAGGCGGAGCGCGCGCTCGGCGTCCGAAAGCGCGCGCCGGAGCTGCCCGGCGGTGACACGAAGGCCGAAGAACTCGGTCGCAATGTCTTCGAGCTGGTGCGCCTCGTCGAAAATAACGGCGTCGTAGTCGGGGAGCACACGGCCGGGGTGCGCGCCGCGGAGGGCCAGATCGGCGAAAAACAGATGATGATTCACGATCACGATGCGGGCGGCCTCCGCTTCTCGCCGCACACGCGTGACGAAACAGGCGTCGTGGTGGACGCAGCTCTGGCCGAGGCGCGTTTCGCTGGAGGACGCCACGCCGAGGCGCACCACGTCGTCCTCGGCCAGGGTGGCGAGTTCGCCGAGGTCTCCGCTTTCTGTCTCTTCGACCCAGCGGGCAACGAGATCGAGCGTTCGACCGCGCGCGGGCTCGGCAGCCGCCGCACTCTCCCGGAGCTCTTGGAAGCGCCGACGGCACAGGTAGTTCGACAGACCCTTGAGCAGCGTGGCCCGCGGGTCGACGTCGAGGGCTCGCGCGACCAGCGGCAGATCGTTGAAGTAGATCTGCTCCTGGAGGGCGCGTGTGGCGGTGGAGATGATCACCTTCCGACCGGAGAGGACGGCGGGCAGGAGGTACGCGAGCGTCTTGCCCGTCCCGGTGCCCGCCTCGCAGAGCAGCACCCGGTCGTCACGCAGCGTTCGCTCGACCGCCTGCGCCATGGCGAGCTGTCCGCCGCGCTCTTCGTAGCCACCGAGCGCGGCCGCCAAGGGGCCGCCGGGGCCGAGGAGCTCGAGCGCCGACGGCATCGTGCTCGCCAGGTGCGCGGGTGGCGCCCTAGGACTCGTCCGGAGGGATGGAACCCTCGACGTCGAGAAACCGGAGCCCCACGATTTGCCCGTCCGCCTCGCGCCGGGACCAGGCGATGCGCGCCCGCCGGGCCGGCGCGTCCCCGACCGCGACCTGGTACTCGGCCTCCGGGTCGAGCGGGTCTTCGACCACCGCGCGAAGGCCGCCCCGGCTGACATTGAGCGTCCACCCCGAGGTCTCGAGCGAATCGGCGCGAATGACTACCCGGTCCGACGACTCGTGCCGAGCACCGCCGGTTTGCCTCCGCTGGCTCTTGAGCTCGCCAGGAGGGGGAGTTTTGCTGTCGCCCACGAAAACCGACCTTATCACGCGTGGGGCCGGGCGCCCGGGTGGGTGCCCCGCCTGTCCCAAAACGAGAGGTAATGCCCGGAAAAGTTCCGAACGAACCTGACCAAAGCGAGGTCCCGGCGGTCAAGGAGACCCAAAAAAGCGAGTCAAAGAGTCGAGGAGCGAGCGACCCGCGAGCGACACCAGGCCAAACGGATCAGAAAAGTGATTCGTGGGCGAGTCGCAATTGCAGGATTGCGTTGGGTTTTTCGCCTTGACGTTCGGCGACTCGGCTGGGTAGCTTTCTGATTGGTATAAAACGGCCGTTACACGCGCCCGGAGGGGGCGCCGCGCCCACGATGCAAAGTCCCCCCGCCGCTCTGAAGAAGGCCCTGGTCTCGGAAGGGTTCGAAATCTATCGGACTGGCCCGAACCTGATTTCGCTCGCCGACCGTGTGCGGGACAACCTGCTCATGGACAGCGGTGTGTCCGTGGTCCAGGGCGCGGGGCTCGCCGTACGGCTGATCTTGCGCGCGCAGGCCGCCGACTTTCCCGGCGACGACATTGACGGGCTCTTCGCCCGTGCCCGAGCGCTCGCCACTCCGCTTTCCGCAAAGGGGTACCGCGAGATATCCGCCGCCGCCGTACCGGTCCACGATCCGAGCGACAAGGGGCGGACGCTCGATACCTGGTACGAAGTGACTTACGAGCGCGATGTGACGGGGGAGCCGGAGCTGTTCGACGAGCTCCGCTTCGTGCTTTCGCAGCCCCGCGTGGCAGCGCGGCCCTGAAGCGTGAATTTCAGGCGTTTCTAGCGGCGGGCGCGACCGCACGGGGGCGGGTGGCCAGCGTGGATCCCGGGGTCCCCGCGTGCTACTTCCCCGCCCCCCGCCATGATGAATTTCACGAATAGCGTCGTCGGCAAGGCCATCCTTGGCGGCATCGTGCTGACGATCATCCTGGTGTTCGCGCTCGAGTTCCGGGCGGGGAGTGGAAGCCGCACCTCCTCGCTGCAGACCGAGTGCGTGGTGGAGCTCGGGCGCGAGTGCATGGACGCCAAGGACTATTTTGCCGCCTACGGGCTTATCGTGGGGCGCGGCATCTCGGCAAAGGACTCGCGAGCGCTGTCGCTGAAGCGCCGAGCCCTGGACGGCCTCGCCGAGCGAGAGCTCTTGTACGCCGAGGCCAAGCGCCTCGGGCTCGGTGTGTCGGACGACGTCATCGACAAAGAGCTGCTTTCGGGACGGGCTCGGGTCTCGCTGCCAGCGGCACACATGGAGATGCTGTCGTACCAGCTCGGCCTTTGTCGGCCGCTCGAGCGCGGGTACGGCTGCGAGCCGGGGACGCCACTCGGGCTGCGACAACTCCGCGTGCGCCGCACCGCGAGCGAGGCGTTCGACATGAAGGTCTACGAGCGCGACATCCGCCTGCTCGCGAACCGGGGCCACAAGGAATTTCGCGCCAACCTCGAGCGGGAGCTGGTCGCGGATCGGCTCAGGGACATCGTTCGCGCTCGGGTGCGGATCCCGGAGGCCGAGGCGCGCATCACCTTCGACCGCGGACGCTCCAAGGCCGTCATCCGCAGCGTGACGCTCGACGGCTCGTGGTTCGGAAAGTACGCGGTCGACACCAGCCCGGCGAGCGTCGCGACCTGGGTCGGCACCCACGCGCTCGAAGTCGACGAGGCCTGGAAAGCGGGCCAGAAGGGCATCACCGCCGGGTGTCCGGTGGTGCGCGAAATCGTCATCGCCTCGTCACCGATGGCCTCCGCCGAGGAGAAGGCGCCGCTGCGCGAGCGCGCAGAGTCGCTGCGAGTCCGCGTCACCAAGGGTGAGGCGTTCGACGCCGTTGCGCGCGAGGCGAGCAGCGCGCCGACCGCGGCATTCGGCGGTCTCGTCGGCTGCGTGAGCGAGGGTTACGGCCCGGGGGCGGACGTGCTTTCGGCCGCCGCCGGCAAGCTCGCACCGGGTGCCGTGAGCGACGTGATCGAGGCACCGTTCGGCTTCTACGTGCTCAAGGTCGAGAGCAAGCTCGACGCCGCGACCGTCGAGGCACAGGGCAAACAACAGATTGCCCGGGGCCTCTACCTGAGAGCCGCGCAGCGCGACGCCGCGCGGGCGTTCGCGGGCGAGCTCGTCAAGCAGACGAAGGCCGGTGCCAAGCTCGAGGAGGTCACGCGCGCCCTCACCGACGAACTGGCGCGCCGAACGGGCAAACCCAAGTCGGGACCCACCAGCGAGCCGGCGACGACGCTTCCCGCCCTCGTCGCCACCGATCGGCCCCGTTTCGAGATCTCCCCGCCCTTCACCATCTCCGGCAATCCGCTGCCCGACGTGGAGGCGCTCGAGCCGCTCGCCGCTCGCGCCTTCGAACTCAAGGACGCGGAAGCCGTCGACGAGAAGCCGATCGAAACGTCGAACGGCCTGGTCGTGATTCAGCTCAAGGAGAAGATGCCCGCCTCGAAGGAGGACTTCGAGAAGGAAAAGTGGGCTCTGCTTCGTGCGATGGCGGACCGCAAGGGCAACGAGGCCCTCGTCCGCTACGTGGCAGAGCTGCGTCGCGCCGCCGGTAGTAAGCTCAAGGTCGACGCCCGCTATGCCGAAGAATCGAAGACCGACGCGCCGCAGTGAGTCGTCGGTCGAGGCGGGGGTAGAGCGCCACCGGCTGCCGAGCGGGCTACGTGTCGTGCTCGTCCCGCTACCGCACGCGCGGAGCGCGGCCGTCACGGTGCACGTGCGCGTCGGGTCCCGCTACGAGAGCGCGCGCGACAACGGCATCAGTCACTTCCTCGAACACATGTTGCATCGGGGCACGGCGTCGCATCCCTCGGCGCACGAGCAGGCGCTGGCGTTCGAGCGGCTCGGCGGCACCCTCGCGGCGTCGACGTACGCGGATCACGGGGTGCTTTCGGTCTCGGTTCCGCCGGATGCGCTAGAGGGCGTGGTCGACCTGCTCTCGGAGGTGTGCCGTGCGCCGATCTTCGACGCGATCGAGACCGAGCGCGGCATCGTGCGAGAGGAAATCCTCGAGGGCCTCGACGCGCGCGGACGGAGGGTCGGGCCGGATGATTTGTTGCGAGAAGCCGCATTCCCGCGCCATTCGCTCGGGTTTCCGATCGCGGGCAGCCTGCAAACGCTGGCCCGTTTCGGCCGGCCCGCTCTCAGGCGTCACCACGCGCGTCACTACTCGACCGGGCTCGTGGTCACCATCGCCGGGCAGTTTCAACACCGGGGCCTGGTCACCCACGTCGCTCGCGCGTTCAAGCTCCCCCGAGCGCGCCGGCCAGAAAGCCCGAGCCCGCGCCCGATCCCGGGGCCGGTCATTCGCCAGGTGCGCGACGAAACCAGCCAGACCGCCTTGCGCCTGGCGTTTCGCGCTCCCGGCGAACGCGACCGCGACGAACCGGCCACGGAGCTCCTGCTCCGCGTGATCGACGACGGCACCTCGACCCGGCTCTACCACCGTGTCTGCGACGAACGCGGCCTCTGCTACGACGTGTCGGCCCTCTACGAGTCGCACGAAGACGTGGGGCTCTTCGATTTTGCGGCCGACTGCTCGCACGACAACACGCCGGAGGTGCTGGAGGAGATCGTCGGCATCGCGCGCGATCTCGCGCACGACGGTCCGCGCGAGGACGAACTCGCCAAGGCGCGCGCCCGTCTTGCGTTCCAGCTCGACGCCATGCGTGACTCGCCGGCAGACTTGGGCGCGTTCTACGGCTTCAGCGAACTCGCCGGGCTGTCCCGATCGCCGGCGGCGCGCTTGCGCGAGCTCGAGCGAGTACCTCGTGCGGCCGTTCAGCGCGCTGCGGCCCGTCTTTTTCGTGCGGATCGGCTGGCGCTGGTGACCGTGGGCGAAACCAGCCGCGCCCTCGCCCGGCGCGTCACCCGCGCGGTCGAACAGCTCGCTTAGAGCAGATCTCGCAATTGGCTTTTGCCAATGCGCTCTAGCGACGCTTGCGCGCGACGGGACGCTCTTCGGCGTGGTCTTCGCGCACCAGCGCTTCGACGACCCGAAGCACTCGGCGCTTCGTCGCCGGATTCGCCGTGCGGAGGATCATGCTGATCCGATCCTCCCTTTGCCGAGGCTTCGACGGCTCCGAGAGCAAGGCCGCAACCTCGACGCCCAGCGCTTGCGCGAGGCGCACCAGTGTTTCGAGCGACGGGTTCGAGTTCGCCGACGAGCGACCGCGGAGCACGCGTTCGAGTCGGGCGACGGTTTCCACCGTGACGCCTGCTCGAGCTGCAAGCTCGGCCTGGGTCAGCCCAGTTTCCAGTCGAAGTTGTCTAATATGATCAGCCAGTCGAGTCGGTACGTCGGACAATTTCGTCTTCGCAGACTCCCGCCCGGTTACTCGCGCGTAAGTTACGATCTTGGTTCACGATGTCATCAGACCTCTGCGCCTGGACTTGAACGGCAGGAACGCGAAGGCAATCGGCCACCCGGTCGAGCGCGGGTCGCGAGGAGGACATCGCGGCGGAGTATCACCCTGAAGCGTGGTCCAAAGGAAGGCAAAGGTGCACACCGTCAACGATTTTCTCAGGTGTCGCGCAGTGGGACGATCTCGGTGACAGGGGTGAAACGTTCCGGTCGTCCGCAGCAGGAAGTTCAACCGTTTCGATGACGCCCGGCACCATCGCGGCGAGGCGGCCCGCGACACGTTCCGGAGCGTTTGGTCCGTCCGCCCACGTCTCGTAGGCCGCGACGTAGCAACGGTTGACCGCCGCGCCCACCGCCAGCGCGTACCCGTGCACGCCCTGGGTTCCAAGCGCGTCCACACCGACCACCAGCCTCACGTCGTAACCACGCGGTGCATCGATCGGGCGCTGGTCGACCACGCTGCTCGGGTCCACGCGTGGCAGCTCGGGACGGAGCAGCCTCGCCTCTGTCTCACAATTGGACGGTCGCGCGAGCCGCTCCGCGCGCCAAACGCGAAGCACGATTTGCGAGCGCGTCCCGCGATCCGAAAGCACGACGAAGCTTCCTTCGCGCCGTGCGTGCCAAGCGGACGGGTCGGGTAGTGCAATGCGCGCGGGCACGGCGTGAAGATCGATCCGGGCCCATGTCGAAGGTGGCTTGTCCTCCTCGGCGTGACCGGTCGTCGTTGCGGGCGGGGTCAGAGCGCGCGAGGCGGGTGCCTTCGACACGGGGGCCCCCGTCCCTCCGCACCCCCCAACGAGCGCGGCAAACGGGACAGGCGCGACCCAAGCGGCAAGCGCGGCAGCGTATCGCGAGAACGAAGGCACAAACATTGCGGAACGACGATGGTGGCGGGCGTCGATGGTCAGCGCGTGGGCCGCCATGTTATGAGGGATGACGATCGATCGTGTAAACCCCGGCTCACCTGGCCCTGGGGTCCATCGAGTACGACATGGAGCGAGAGCGGTCCAAGCGCGCCGAGCACCGGCGCCCACGGCGAGAACGTCGCGCCAATCGGCCGGTGCCCGAGCCCGAGGTGTTGACCGCACGGCCGCGCACCGGCGCTCGTCCTCCGGAGCCGGCGGCCGTACCCGCGAGTGCCCCTGAGCCCGAGCCGGTAGCATCGGAGCAACCGGCGACGGCGGAGGCGAGCGCACCCCGGCGTACCGCGCGCATCGTCGCGCCCGTTCGTCGTGACGAGGACGCGCGGGTTCGCGAGCGAGCACGCCTGCTCGAAAGACTCCTGTCGAGTGACGGGCGCGGTTCGATATCGCGCGCGGCCGACGATTTTCGGCGCGCCGGTTTCGATTTTCCGAGCGAGCAAGCGGTCCAGCTCCAGCTTCTCGAGCATTGGGATGAGAGCCTCGCGCGCTCCGCGATCGAAAGCCTTCGCGAGATCGTGACCCGGGAGCCGCCACTCAAGCGCCCCGTGTTCGACCAGCGCCTGCGCCGTCTGGAAGACGCGGCGGAGGACGCAGCCACGCGCAGCGCGGCCTCGGAGCTCCGTCGCGCGCTCCGAGGGTGATCGATGGCAGCCGAGCTCAGCGTCAAGCAATTCGAGTCCCGCTGGCGAGAGTTGGTGTCGAGCTTCGGACGAGAGCGTGGCAACGACTCGTGTGTCGAATGCGAGCGGTGTACCGCCTGCGCTCATTCGACCTTCTGTCGCGACTCCGAGCGGCTGGTGCGCTGCCACTTCTGTGTGCGTTCCGCGCTCTGCACCGACTGCTCGCACTGCCGCGGCTCGAAGAGCCTGATCGGCTGCCAACACTGCATCGACAGCGAGGGTTGCTCGTCGAGCTCGTACCTGATCCGGTGTGTGTCGCTCACGGGTTGCACGTACTGCTTCGGCTGCGTCGGCCTGAGTCAGCGGGATTTTCACATCCTCAACGAACCGTACGGTCGGCGCGACTATTTCGCCCTCACCCGCCGGCTGACGGAGGAGCTGCGCATCGGTGTCTAGCGAGGGTGGTGCGAGCGCGGCGCTCGAGGTGCTCTGGAAGCACGTGCTCGATAACTGGGAGGACGACGCCTCGCACCGGGCGTTCCTCGAGCACTGCCGTCATCACGATCGACTGGTCGAGGCTGCCGTTCGCTATCGAGGGATGAAAGGCGACCACGCGCGGGGACCGATCGCCGAAACGAAATTGAAGGCGATCGCCGCCCTGGCGATGGCGCGCCTCGCTCTCGCTCGCTCCCCCGAGCGCCGCCCCAAGAGCCGGTTCATGAGCTTCCTGCTGATCGCATTGTTCATGGCCGGCACGATCGGCCTTTTGGCCTACCTCGGGCCGATCCGCTGAATTTTTCGCGCCCTGGTGCGGAATGCCCCTGCGGGCGCACGCGTTCGTGTCTTACCTGTGGGTGCGGCTTCGCAGCACCCCGAGGCCAGGTTATAGAGCCAGCACAAGGAACTCTCGAGCGGAGCGCCGCTCCGAGGAGGTCGTCGATGCGAAAACTCACCCTCACGCTTTGCTCGCTGTCGTTGCTCGTCGCTTGCGGCTCCGATCCACCCCCGCCGGCGAAGGCTCCTCCGCCAGCACCCCCGCCGGCGCCGCCCCCCGTCGCTGCCGCTCCCGAGAAGCCCGGCGACATTCCCACGCGCTCCAGCATCTCCATCTCGGAAGACATCAAGAAGGCGTGCGGCATCACCGATTCAGAAGCCCACTTCGCTTACGACTCGGCCAACGTGCGTCCGCAGGATCGGGCCGTGCTGACCAAGCTGGCGACCTGCTTCATGACTGGTCCGCTCAAGGGCCGCACGATGAGGCTGGTGGGCCACGCCGATCCACGCGGCGACGAAGAGTACAACATGGTCCTCGGTGGGCGCCGTGGCGACAACGTGAAGGCCGCCATCGCCGAGGCGGGGATGGACTCCGCCCGCATGGCGACGACCTCCCGTGGCGAGATGGACGCCACCGGAACGGACGAAGCGGGCTGGGAAAGAGATCGCCGCGTTGACGTGATGCTCGGGAACTAGAACACTCGTCCCGAGACGCATGCCCGAGACCACTCAGAGCCCGCAGGGCGCGCACCAACCCGCAATCGACCCCGTCGACCTGGCGCTGAACTCGTCCGGCGTCGTCCTCGTCGTGCTGGTCGTCCTCGTCATCGCGTCGGTGGCGGTGTGGTTCGTCTGGTTCTTGAAGACGGGCCAGCTCTCGCGGCTCCGTGCGAAGAACCAGGCGTTCGAGCGCGAGGCATCCACCATCGAGCTCCCGAGCGACCTCCTGGCTCTCGCCCGGCGCCACGCCGATTCGCCTGGCGGCCGCGTCGTGATCGAGATGGGGCGGCGGCGCCCGAGTCACGGAGCCAAATCGGAGTTTTTGCTGGCCGTGGCCAAGCGCGCCATTGCCGCCGAGCAACAGCGCGCGACGGTGCTGATGCCGCTCTTGTCGAGCATCGCGTCCGCGTCGCCGTTCATCGGGTTGTTCGGGACGGTGTGGGGCATCATGGATGCGTTCTTGCGCATCGGTGTGGAAAAGAGCGCGTCTCTGCCGGTGGTCGCGCCCGCGATCGGCGAAGCGCTGATCGCGACCGCGTTCGGCCTGGTCGCGGCGATCCCGGCGACCATCGGCTACAACTTCGTCGACAAGCGCATCGGGGACCTCTTGGAGGAGCTCGGCGCTTCGGCTGAAGGCTGGGTCGAAATGCTCAAGGACGACCACGGCGGCGAGGCGATGCCGCTCCGCAAGGCGTCGTTCCCCTCGGCAGGCGGGGGGCACTAGCGTGGGCCTCGTCGTTGGCTCACGGGGGCGCGGCGGCTTCAGGGACATCAACGTCACGCCCCTGGTCGACGTGATGCTCGTGCTCCTGATCGTGTTCATCGTGACCGCCCCGCTCCTGACGACCGGGCTCCGCATCGATCTCCCCGAGGTGAAGGCGGCGCAGACACCGGTGAAGGACGCCCGGCTGCTCGTCACCATCACCAAGGAAGAACGCATCCTCTTCGGCGAGGACGACGTGACCAATCGCGTTGACCAGGCGCTGAAAGAAAACGCGCGCGTGCAGAAGGAGCGCGAGCTTTACATTCGCGCCGACAAGAACGCTCGCTACGGCGTGGTCGCCACGGTGGTCGCCGCCGCGCGAAACAGCGGCGTCGAGTCGCTGAACCTCCTGGTCGAGCCCGAGATCGAGGAAGAAACGGCCGCGCCGACTGCGACCGGAACCGCCGCCCCGGCGCCGAAGCCCTGAGCGATGGCAACGAGCTTGGCGATCCGATCCGACCCGGGAGCCTTTGCACCCTCGGAGGTCTTTCTGGCGGGTGCCGCTGCGGTGTTGATCGAGGTTGCGATCTTCGTCCTGGTCTTGCTGGCGGGAGAGAGCGACGCCCGCATCAAGGCGCGCGAACCCGAGCCGCCCGCGCCCGTGCCGATGAAGGTGACGCCGGTGCTCGACGAGCTCCCGCTGCTCAAGCTCGGTGGAAAAAAGGTGAAGACCAAGCTGCCGGAGATGTGGAAGAAGCAGCCGCCGATCCAGCGCTTCGAGGAAAAGAGCGCCCCGTCCGCCCACGCGTCGAAGTCGCCCGATCAGATCCCGACCAGCGCGCTCGCCAAGCCGGACGCCGAGGCTCCGCCGCCCGACGCGGAGACCGCCAAGGAAGTCGACCAGGTGCTGCTCGACGCCGGACCCGACGCCGCGCCCACCGTCGAAGGCGAGGGCACGGCCGACGGCGTGAAAGAGGGGACCGAGGCCGATCCACTGAAGGCGCGCGCGGTATCGCAGTACGAGCAGAAGATCCTGGCCTGGTTCAACGCGCGCTTCACGCCGCCGGTCGGTGATGTCCCGTGCGACGAGCTGAAGAAGCTCTCGGCCTCGGTGGCGGCGAACGTCGGAGGCGACCGCTCGGTGACCGGGTTTGCCATCCGCAGGCCGAGCGGGAATGCCGTCTTCGACGCCCGCGTTCAAAGTGTCATGCAAGGGACCATCGGGGCGGAGCTGCCCCCGCCGCCGCCGCTCTATCCCGACATCCTCGGCAGCGTGGTGAAGCCCACGTTCTCCGGTCGCGCCGCCAAATGTGACTCGGGGTCGGCAGCGCCGGCGGCCCCAGCACCGGCGGCGCCGGCACCGGCGGCCCCCGCGCCACCGGCGGAAGAACCGGGGGCCGAGTGAACACGTCGCTTCGACGCCTGGTCGCCCCCGTCGCGCTCCTCGGAGCGCTCTTCGCCGTGCCCCTCGCCGAGCGAGATGCCGCCGCCCAGGCCGCTCTCACGCCGCCCGCCGCCCCGCCGGACGAGGGGCAGCTCGGCGAGTTCATCGTCACCGGCCACCAGGCGGACAAGCTCCCGCGCATCGCGATCCTGCCCTCGCTGGCGCCGGATCTCGAAGACGTGATCGTGCGCTCGGTCGTGCGCCGCGACATCGAGCTCACCGGGATGTTCGAGCTCATTCCCGACAGCAAGGCGCCGGCCGGCCTCTACTCGTTCGAGGATCCTGTCGACGTTCCCGCGTGGCAGAAGCTCGGTGCCGAGGCGATCGTCAAGGTCAACGCCCGCGCCAAAGCCGGCAAGGTCGAGGTCTCTGGTCTTGCGTACTTTCTGAACGTCGGGAAAGACCCGGTGTTTCAGAAGAGGATCGTGGTCGAGAAGGACGACGTGCGCGTCACTGCCCATCGCATCACCGATGCGCTGCTCGGCGCGCTCACCGGGCGCCCCGGCGGCTTCGCGAGCCAACTCACCTTTTCGGCGCGCTGGACCAAGAACCACCGCGTCTTCCGCCTGGACGCGGACGGCCACGGGCTCACTCCGCTCACCGACGCGATGGAGACGTCGATCTCGCCGAGCTTCGGGCCCGGCGCGAGCATCTATTACAGCGTGAGCAAGGACTACTCGCCGTTCGGGCTCGCCGGCTATACGGCGACGGGGAACAAGCTCGTTCCGCTTCCGTACAAGGGGTCCGTGTACGGCGCTTCGTTCAACAAGGACGGGACGAAGCTGGCCGTCGCCGTTGCCGAAGGCGGGCGCAGTACGATTTACGTCGGCAAGCCCGATGGTACCGGCATGACGAAAGCCTCGACCACCGATCTGGCGACCCACCCCGTCTTCAGCCCGTCCGGAAAGCTCGCGTGGGTCGGCGGCGACGCCAAGCAGGGCTCGCACCGCATCTACGTCGAGGGCAAGCCGGCTTCGCCCAGCGGGTTCGCGGCGTCCGCGCCGACGTTCTGCGACACCGAGGACGGCATCCGCCTCGTCTACTCGGTCTCCGTCGGCGGTGATCGTCGCGACCTGGTGATGGCCGACGAGCTCGGGCGCAGCACCGCACGCCTCACGCAGGGGCAAGGGTCGAACACCTACCCCGCGTGCAGCCCCGACGGCCGCCTGCTCGCCTTCTTTTCCACCCGCAACCAGCAGCCGGGCATGTACATGATGTCGCTCAAGCGCTTCACCACGCTGCAGGTGACGTCGAAAGCCGGAGAATCGCTGCGCTGGGCGGCGCTGCCACCACCAGCGCCGGGGAAGTAAGGGGCCGAGGGTGACCGCGGCCGACCCGGAACGCGACCCCTACGCGGCGGCGGGCGTCGACTACGGCGTTCTCGACCCGGGGAAATTGCTCGCGCAGCGCGCGGCCGCGGCCACGGCGAGCGAGCTCATCAAGCGCGGTGCGCGCGAGGTCGAGGAGAGCCGCGGCGAAAGCGCGTACGTGGTCGACCTCGGTGATCGATACCTTGCCACCGTGACGGAAGCGCTCGGCACGAAGAACCTGGTCGCCGACGCCGTCCGTGCGTACACTAAGAAAACCCACTACGACGCCGTCGCCCAGGACGCGGTCGCGACGATCCTCAACGATCTCTCGACGCTCGGCGCGCGGCCCCTGTGTCTCACTGCCTACTGGGGCGCCGGCGACTCCGCTTGGTTCACGGACCAGGAGCGCCTGGCGGACCTGGTAAGAGGCTGGCAATCCGCCTGCCGGACGGCACGCTGCGCGTGGGGGGGCGGCGAAACGCAGGTGCTTCGCGGGATGATCGCCGAGGGGACGGTCGTGCTCGGCGGCTCGGCCCTCGGCTTCGTGGGCAAGAACGAACTCTTGCTCGGCTCCCGGGTCGCGGCGGGCGACGCAATCCTGATCGCGCCGGCGACGGGCATCCATACGAACGGGCTCACCCTCGCCCGCGACGCCGCAGCCCGCCTGCCCGCAGGGTACCAGACGATCGTGCCCGGGGACCCGGCGGGCCGCTCCTTCGGCGAAGCGTTGCTCGAACCGACCCCACTCTACGGTGTCCTCGTCGAAGCGCTCCTCGACGCGGGGGTGGAGGTTCACTACGCCGTTCACGTCACGGGGCACGGCTGGCGGAAGCTGATGCGTTCCACGCGCCCGCTTCGCTACGTCGTGAACGAGTTGCCTGCGGTGCCACCCGTTCTCAGCGAACTCGTCCGCACCGCCGGCATGTCGACGGAGGACGCCTACGGCACCTTCAACATGGGCGCCGGCTTCGTCATCTACGTGCCGGGGCGAGCGGTCGAGGTGGCGCTCGCCGCCGCGCAGCACGCCGGGTTTTCGCTGTCGAACGCGGGAACCGTCGAGGACGGGCCGCGCAGCGTGGTGCTCGCGCCGCTCGGCCTCACGTTCAGCGGAGAATCCCTGGCGATTCGCTGAAGGCACCGCCGGCAACGCACCGGCACGGGCTCAACCGAGCGCCGCGCCGAGCACCATCGCCAGCTGCACGTTGCCCGTGATCTTCACCTTGCCGTCCATCATCAGCTCGAACGGGTTCTTCGCTCCGCTCTGAAGCAAGAAGAGATCCTCGAGCGAGCAGGAGAGCTCGCAGTCTGCTGCGGCCGCCGGTGCCTCTGCACCGACCGTGATCGTGAGGTGGTGCTCGGTCGAAGCACCTGCGATGCGGACGCCCAGCGACCCCTTGGCCTCCTTGAGCATCGACACTTTGTCGTCGTCGAGCGCGAGCGCGCGCACGGCGACGAGTTGTCGCTCGAGGCCCGCGTCTTCACCAAGGCGCTCGGCACCGGCCACCAGCACCGGCTCGAAATCGGCCGGTTCGAGCGTGATCCGCAGCAGCGCGTCGGCGGCCACCCCTTGCTCCACCTCGATCGCTCCCGCACGCAGGCGAAGCGACCACGAGCCCTTCGTCTTCACGTCGAACGCCAGGGCACCGCGCGAGGTGCGGCCGGCAAACGCGCTGCCGAGCCGCGCCATGTGCGCGGGCACGTAGCTCTCGAAGAAGTCGGCGGGGGAACGGGGAACGTCGGTCAATCGACGCGCATCAGTTCGCTGATGACATGAGTCTCGACCGCACCGAGCAGGCCGAACTGAACCCCGAAACCACCGGGCTTGACCCAGCGCACCACCGCCGGCAGCCGCACGGCCTTCTTGGCTCCCGGCAGCAGCCCGACGATCGTAAGCTGGGTGCCGAAGCTCGGCTGCTCCTCCGCCTCGAGAAACATGCCCCCGACGCTGATGTCCTTCGCGAAAGCATCGAACTGCAAGCCGTCTTCGTACTCACACGCCATCGAGACGTTGACGGGCACCCTTTGATGAACGCGTTTATCCTGCAAGACGAACCTCGGACCGAAGTACGGTGAGCGGAGGAAAGTTCTTTAGGACCTTCGTGCGGATCCTAGGTGCTGTCAAGGGACGCACCGACGGCAAAGGCACGGCATTCGACGGGATCGGTGCGGTCCTCGTCGCGTTCATCCTGCTCATCGCCTCAGCCGTTTTGGCGATTCCACGTGCGGCGGAACCGTTCCTCATGCCGCTTCCGCAACCTGACCGCCGAGTGCTCGAGCGCGCACGGAGAGCAGAAGACGAGCTTGCTCGAAGGGCCCGGAGCGAGCCGCTACCGTACGTCGTCCGGGCGGTCGGGGAAACGTTCCGCAGGGTCGGCGCTGGCAGCGTGCACGGCCAGGGTTTGCCGGCCACGCTGCTCCAGGACCTCGGGAAGTTGGTAGCGGACGCGCAAAAACAGCAGCGGCACCAGGAGCTCCAGTCGCTCCGCGCGGTCCAGACCGGGCTCTTCATCGAAGCGGTCCACGGTTGGGAGAAATCGGGCCGCGTCAGCACCGAACTTCGCGAGCTCGGTGGCGACTTTCCGGAGGTCGCCAAGGAGCGCGGCTGGCTGTCCGGGCAAGAGGTCGCGCTCGACGACGAGGAGCTCGGTATCTTGTTTCGAAGACGCTGGACGGAGCTCACCGGAACCGGAGGCAAGCCGCCCCTTGCTCCGAGTCTAGACGAGCTCCGCGCCTGGTACGCCCTCTTGCTCGGGCGGGCGAGCGGCGGCGAAACCCGCGAAGGGCGCCGGACCTCGCTTCTTGCCATCGCAGCGCTCGAACGCCTCGACTCGACCTACCCCGCCGACCTCGCGCGGGGTGTCCTCCTCTACCGCCACGGCGCCTACGGCGCGGCATCCGAGGCTTTCCGCCGCGAGCTCGAGCGACGAAAGCAGGGGCCCTATCGACTCCGAGCCCGAAACCACCTCCTCGCCACGCTCGCGAAGCTGCCCGAGGAGGAGTAAGGGTACGCGCCCCGATGGCGGACCGAGCGGCGCTTTCAGCAGGCGAGCCCCGAGATCATCTGCCAAGCGATCGCCGGCTCGTTGCCGTGCGCGACGCGGCGCGGGAGGCCCTCAGCGCCGGGGGCGGTTACGCGGTGGTCGGGGCTGCCGGTGCCGGGGCGCCGCTCCTCGCACGGGCGCTCTTGGACCATGGCGCTCGCCGGTTGCTCTACGTCGCCGCGGATACGGAGCGAGCGCACCGTGCCGCGAGCGACCTCGAAGCGCTGGCCCGGCTCGCGCTCCCCGGACGGCACAGCGAGCCGAACGAACCCTCACCGCTCTTGCTCCTCGGCGGAGAAACCAGCCCGTATGCCGACGTGCACCCCGACCGCCGCGCCACCATGCGCCGGGCGTCGGCGCTCTTCACCATTGCCAAGGATTTGCCGTGGCGCGTGGCGGTCACGACGCCCACCGGTTTGCTGCGGCGGGTCGTCCCACCACGAGCACTCCTGGACGCGGCGCGCGAGCTCGTCGTCGACGGTGAGCTCGACCTCGAGACGACGGCGCGCGCGCTGACCAACGCCGGCTACCTCCGCGTGCCGGTCGTCGAAGATCCGGCCACGTTCGCCGTGAGGGGCGGGGTGTTCGACGTGTGGCCGGCCGACGCGGAGGAGCCGATCCGCGCCGAGATGTTCGGCAATCTCGTGCTCGGCGCGAGCACGTTCGACCCCGAGGATCAACGAACCAAGGAAAAAATCCGCGGGGCGTGGCTGCCGCCGGCGCGCGAGGCGGTGCTCGACGACGACGTGGCGGCGCGGGCACGGCTGGCGCTTCGTCATCTGTGTGACGAGGCGGATTTCCCGTCGACCAAAGCGCGAGCGCTGATCGACGACCTCGTGCTCGGCCGCTCCTTCTTCGGCAGCGAGGGCTACCTGCCGGCCTTCCACGAGCTCGTGCCCCTGCTCGCGTGTTTGCCGGCGGACACCGTGCTCGTCTTCGAGGATCCACCGTCGGTCGCTCGCGGCCTCGCGCAGGACATCGAGCAGGCACACGTGGCGGAGGTGGCGCGGCGACCGACTCCCCACTACCCGGTCGACAGCCTGTACGTCGATCTTGCCGAGCTCGACCATTCCCTGCGCGAGCGCTCACGCGTCTTCGTACACCAGCTCGGCATCGCCGGAGGCGCAGACGGTGTCCTCGCCGAGCTCACCTCGGCGAAGGCAAGCGCACCGACGCTCGCGCAAGAGGACCACGCGGAACTCGGCCGGGCGATGAAGCTCGCGCGCACCGCCGCCGGTAAACATGCCGCGCTCGACCCGCTGGTCGACCGCTTGCGAGACTGGCAAGACCAGGGCTTCGACGTGGTCGCGGTCGCGCGCTCCGCGACCCAGGCCGAGCGCATCCAGACCCTGCTCGCCCATCGCGGCCTGACGCTCACTGTGCCCGTAGCGCCGCTTTCCCGCGGCGTGCTCGCTCCGCTCGAGCGCCTGGTCCTGCTCACCGACGAGGAAATATTCGGACCGCGCGCTCACCGTCCACAGGAGAAAAAGCGCGCCGCCCGCGCCTTGCTCGAGGACCTTCGTGCCCTAACGCCCGGCGATCACGTCGTGCACGTCGAGCACGGTGTCGGAAAGTACGTCGGGCTCGAACGGCGCGAGGTAGCCGGCGTAGGCCTCGAGCTCATCGTGGTCGAGTACGCTGGCGGTGACCGCCTCTTTCTGCCCGTCTACCGCCTGAACCAGGTCCAGAAGTACTCGGGCGGCGACGGCACCCCCAAGCTCGACCGCCTCGGCGGGCAAACGTTCGCCAAGACCAAAGCGGCCGTGGCGCGGCGCGTCCGGCAGATGGCGGACGAGCTGCTCAAGCTCTTCGCGGAGCGCAATGCGCTGGTGAAAGAGCCGCTTCCGGCACCGGACGACGACTACGCGGCGTTCGAGGCGAGCTTTCCGTTCGAGGAAACGCGAGACCAGGCGACCGCCATCGCGGAGGTCATGAGCGACCTCCGCAGCACGAAAGTCATGGATCGGCTCGTCTGCGGTGACGTCGGTTTCGGCAAGACCGAGGTCGCGCTCCGCGCCGCGTTCCTCGCCGCGCTCGCCGGCCGCCAGGTCGCCGTGCTCTGCCCGACGACCGTGCTCGCGCAGCAGCATTTTCAGACGTTTTCGCAGCGTTTCGCCGACTGGCCGATCGAAATCCGCGCGATGAGTCGCTTCCAAAGCAAGGCCGAACAGCTGGCGACGGTGATCGGTCTGCGCGACGGCAAGGTCGACGTCGTGGTCGGCACCCATCGGCTGTTGTCGAAAGACGTCCACTACAAGAACCTGGGCCTTTTGGTGGTGGACGAAGAGCAACGCTTCGGCGTCGTCCACAAGGAACGCATCAAGCAGATCCGCTCGAACGTCGACGTCTTGACGCTGAGCGCGACACCGATCCCGCGTACGCTTCAACTTGCCGTCGGTGGCCTCCGTGACATGTCGCTGATCGCCAGCGCACCGCTCGATCGCCGCTCGATCCGCACGCTGACGAGCCAGTTCGACCCGACCCTGGTGCGCGAGGCGATCGAGCAAGAGCTCTCGCGCGGTGGCCAGGTCTTCTACGTCTACAACCGCGTGGAGGGGCTGCACGAGCGCGCCGAGCGCGTAAAAAGCCTGGTTCCGAGCGCGCGGGTGGCGGTCGCCCATGGCCAGCAATCGGAGGCAACGCTCGAGCGCACCATGCTCGGCTTCGTCGAAGGCGAGTACGACGTGCTCGTGGCGACGGCCATCATCGAAAGCGGTCTCGACATCCCGCGCGCGAACACGATGCTGGTCGATCGCGCCGACATGCTGGGCCTCTCGCAGCTCTACCAGCTCCGCGGTCGCGTCGGGCGCTCGCGCGAACGGGCGTACTGCTACCTGATGGTGCCGCCACCGAGCGAGCTCAGCGAGGAAGCACGGCTGCGCCTCGAGGCGCTCGAGCGTTACGGCGAACTCGGCTCGGGTTTGCAGCTCGCCACGCTCGACATGGAGCTCCGCGGGGCGGGCGACTTGCTCGGCGCCGAGCAGAGCGGGTTCGTGGCCAGCGTGGGCTTCGAACTCTTCTGCCGCATGCTGGAAGAAGCGACCCTGGAGCTGCGCGGCGAAACGGTGGTCCACGACGTCGAGCCCGAACTCTCCTTCGACGTCGAGGCGCTGCTCGCGCAGGAGTACGTCGCGGAGGTCGGCGTGCGTCTTTCGCTGTACAAACGCTTCGCGAGCGCCGCCAGCGAGGCGGAGGTGACCGCTCTGGCCGAAGAGCTCGAGAATCGCTTCGGTCCGCCGCCGCTCGAAGCGCGCCGTTTCATCGAGCTGATGCGCCTGAAGTGCGAGCTCCGGCGGCTTCACGTCCTCGGCTGCGAAGCGACGGCGAAGAGCGTGTCGTTTCACCTGCGCGACGACACCCCGCTCGACCCGGCGAAGGTGCGTGAACTCGTGGCCGCCAAACGTTCCCCGTACCGGCTCAGCCCCGATGGCCGCCTGACGCGTCGCTTGCTCGAGACCGAAGCCGCGGCCGACGGCCTCGTGCTTGCCGCGAAGGCACTCGAGGAACTCGCGCCCTGCGTGGTTCGCCACGAATAGCCCCGCGACGTGAGCGACGCTAGAGCGCGTCTCGTCATTCGCCGAACGGTGCGGAGCTCTAGCCACCCGCGAAGCGGGTGAGGGGGCGCACCGGCATACCTGCCGGTGCGGGGGCGGGGACGCCCCCAGAAACAGAGCTAGAGTCGCGCTGCGAAGCAGCGCGCGTGGCGGAGCCACGCCTCGGAATTGGCGAAGCCAATTCCGAGATCTGCTCTAGCGCTTTCCCGGCCGGCCGCCGTGGTGTTGCTCGAGGGTGCGCGATTCGTCGATCAGGCGTTCGAAGATGCGCCGCACGGTGTCCGCTTCGAGCGGCGGCGGCGGCGACCGGGTGAGACGCTCGAGGAGCTGTCGTTCGCGCTCAGGATCGTAGATCGGCAGGTTGTGCGCCGCCTTGTACGCGCCGACGGCGAGCACCAAGCGAATGCGCTCCGCGATCAACTCGAGCAAGCGCGAATCGACCGCGTCGATGGCCTTTCGCAGTCCCGCGAGGTCGGACTCGGTCACGCCTGCACTCTAGCAGGACGAGCGGTCCGGGTCAGCGGACCACGGTGTCGCAGCCGAAGACGGCACGGGCGTCCAGCACGCTACCCGACTCGAGCCTTTCGCACGCTTCGCCGGTGACGACGATCGTCGTGTCGCCGTCCCAGGTCCAGCCGTTTTCGGGATCGGACGCCACGACCTCGCCGTCGAAGTACACGTTCACGAGCCCGGGATCGTCGGGCGGCGCGTCGAGCTCGATCGAGCACCGGATCGCCACGCTGGTTCCGATCGCGTAGAGCGCGTCGCGAAGCTCGCTGGTGTCGGCGGCGGCGTAGTACGGCACGCCCTCCTCCCGCGCGGTACCGCCGGCAACGGCGAGACGCCCGAGCAGGTTCGCGTACGGCTCCGCGCCCGGCATGCCGACGACGTACGTGGGGATCCCGTCCTCGGCGAGCGCGCGGACGGCTGCCTCCGTCTCGTCATCGTCGACGCAATACGCGCCCGCGACGTCGCCCGCGACCGACGGGTCGCAGCAGTTGAACGAGGCATCGCAAGCCCGCCCAGCGAACACGTTCCCCTCGATGTTGAGCGTGCACGAATCGAGCTCGCAGACTTCGTCGACGTTGCAGTTGGGAGCCCCGTCGGTGACCAGAACGACGGTCGTCTCGCCCTCGAGCGCAACGAGATCCGGGTGAAGCTTGCGCAGGGTGGCCGCCGTCGGTGTGCCACCGAGCGGGGCGAGTGTCTCGAGACGCTCCTTGAACTGGGTGAGCAAGATGTCGTCACCGCCGTCACACGGCGGAAGCTGCCCGCGCGTGGGTGGAAACACCTGCCCCCCGGGGCTGCAATCGTCGGGCTTCGCCGTGGTCGGAAACGCCGCTGCGCCGTAACTCACGCGATGACCAATCGTGCGCAGGAGGTTCACGATGACGCCGCGCGCCGTCTCGTGACGACTGAACGATGAGTCCGGCATGTCGATGCCCATGCTCCCGGAGCGGTCGATCACGAAGTACAGGTTCTTCGGCGTCGTGACCTCGGTGAGGAAGGTCTCGCCGCAGAATTCCCCACACGTGCGCCCACCCGAATCGATGAGCGAGGACCCGCCGTCCGACGGCGGGCGATCCTGGAAGGTCCCGGGCGGCGGCCGCTCTTCCGCCGCGCAGCCGAGAGCGAGCACCGAAGCCATCAGCAAGCGCATCGCCAACCTCGAATCATAGCAGGATAGCGCCCTCCCGGCCCGCGGGGTACGAACGGGTACGCCATGGGCCGCGCCGTCGATGCCGCGACGAAGGCATTGTCGCTTCTAGCGTGCCTGTTCTTCTTGCTCGGCCTTTCGGACTCGCCGCGAGCGCGGGTCGTCGTCGTCCCTGCGCCGAGCACACCGAAGACCGTCGTGCATCGCGACGCGCGTCTCTTGGTCGCCCTGGACGACGCGAACGGTGTTCGCGTCGCGGACGCTTCCGTGACGTTGTTCTGGGAACAGGAGGGGACGCAGTACTTCGTCGGGTCGGGCACGACGGACGCCGCCGGCGAGGTCGAGCTCGAGGCGCTGCCGCGAGGACCGAGTTGGCTCCTGGTTTCGGCGCCGGGTCATGCGCGAAGGAGCGCGCCGCTCGAGCTTCGAGCCGGTGACAACCGATTCAGTGCAACGCTCGAGCGCGCCACCAGCCTGCGCGTGCGGGTGACCGACGAGCAGGGCGCGCCGCTCTACCGCGCGACGGTGCTGGTGACCAGCGGCGATCCGCTGCCGTTCGGTGCGCTCACCGACCGGAACGGTTACGCCGAAGTCGATCGCTTGCCAGCGCCTCCCTTTCGCGTGAAGGCCTCGGCGTCCGGCTACGAGTCGCTCGAGCGGACGCGCGTCACCGCCGAGACCACGCTCGCCCTTCGCCGGCTCGGCTCGATCGGCGTGCGCGTGGTGCGCCGAGACAACAAGCCGGTTCCCGGCGCAACCGTCAGGATCGCCGGCTCGACGCTGTGGCCCGCACGGCAGAGCCTGACCGACGAACGCGGAACGACGCGGATCTCGGGTCTCTTGAAGGGCGCCTACGACCTCCAGGCGTCGCTCGGCACGGAGGTTTCGCCGCCGCTGGTCGGCCAAAACCTCGAGCGCGGACAAAGCATCGATCTGACCCTGGTGCTCGAACCCGGGCGCATGGTGACGGCGATCGTCAACGACGGCGACGGCGACAGTCCGGCTCTCGTCGCGGCCGCCGACGTGGTCCTGAGCCCGGGCGGTCTCGGCTCCTTTCCGCTGCTCGGGCGCACGGGCACCACCGGCCGGGTCGTGCTCGGTCCGATCCCGCCGGGCCCCGCATCGCTCGCCGCCCGCGCGGAGGGGTTCGTGTCGAGCGCGCTCGTCCCGGTGCCGGAGGACGTGCGCGAGCCGGTCGTCGTCGCCCTGGTTCGCGGTGCGACGTTGAAGGGGACGGTGGTCGACGGGCGCGACTTTCCGGTGGAAGGAGCGAGTATCGAGATCATCGGCACCGATTCGTTCGGCCTGCCATTGTCGGAGACGCCGTTTCTCAATGCGTTCCGCCGCACCCATTTCGACTTTGCGCTGGCGGGGCCGCTTCCCTTGATCCCGGCCGGCGAGCTCGGCGTGATGCCGGGTCCGGTACCGCCAATCCCGGCGGCGGGGACGCGCATCGAGCCCGGGGCGGACCTCTGGGCGCTCGCCGCAGCGCCGCCGCCGGTCGTGCCGGACTGGGTGACGCGCAGTGACGGCCGCTTCACCGCCACCCCGGTGACGCCGGGCCGCGTGCGGGCCGTCGCACGGCACCCCGATTACGTCGAGGGCGTGAGCGAGCTCGTAGCGCTCCGACCCGGCGGCGAAGCCACCGTTAAGATCGTACTGCTCGGAGGTGGAACCCTGGTCGGTCGTCTTCGTGACGACCGCGGGCATCCGGTGGAAGGAGCCGAGATCGAGATCGCGAGCACACGAACGTCGCTCGTGCGCGTGCTCTTGACCAAGGACGACGGGAGTTTCGAGCTCGCGGGCGTTCCGGCCGAGGTCATGGTCTCCGTCCGGCGCTCGGCAAGCGAGCGCCGCATCCTGCTCAGAAAAACGATTGAAGTTGCCGAGGGCAAGCGCACCGAGCTCGAGCTCGAGCTCTTGCCGGTGCGCGAGCCGGTGCGCATCGTCGTCGAAAACGCCGACGGTGACCCGGTCGAGCTCGCCGAGGTCAGCGTCTTGTCGCTCGATCCCGAGGTCCCGCTCCGCGAGTCGCTCTTCACCGACTCGGACGGGGCGGTCGAGGTGATGGACGCCCGTGACCTAGCGCTGCGCGTGATTGGCGAGGCGCCCGGCTTTCCCCGGCGCGCAGTGGTCGTCGATCGGGCGCCGGCGACCATCACCGTGAAGCTCGACGTGGGCGTGATCGTGGAGGGTACGATCACCAGCGCGCGAGGCCGCAGCTGGGTCGAGGGCGCCCGCGTGGCACTCGTCACTGAAGGCGCGCGCCGCCTCACGCTGACCGACGCCGAGGGCCACTTTCGCATCGCGGACGTCGCGCCCGGAACGGCGAGACTCAGCGTTTCGCACCCGGACTACGCGCAAGCCGAGCTCGAGGTGACGATCGCGCGCCAGCAGCGGGCCGATCGACCGCACACGCTGGATCCGATCGAGCTTTCGGATCCCGGTAGCGTCGAGGGCGAGGTGGTCGACGCCGAGGGCGAACCCATCGGCGGCGCGCGCGTCGCTGCCGGCCTCGTACCGGCGTTCCTGCCGACCGGTGCGCTCCCCCCGGGAGTCACCCAGACCGACGAGCGCGGGCGCTTCGTGCTCGGCGGCGTCGCGCCGGGAAAGCACACGCTCGAGGCGCTGTCACCGGTGGCCGGGCGCGGCCGCACGGCGGGCGTCGAGGTCACGGCCGGTCGCGTCACCGATCGAGTCCGCATCGTGCTCACCGCTCCCGCCGCCGACGACGGTTCGTTGCTCGGCGGGAACGTCGCAATCACGCTCGGCGAGCGCGGGACGGGCCCGACGCTCGAGGTCGTCGTGCAGGCGGTGGCCGGGTCGAGCGAGGCAGAGCGGGCGGGCCTCACGCCCGCCGACGTGGTGGTGCAGGTAGATGGCGCCCCGGTGGCGGGGATGGGCGACGCCCGGCGCCGCCTTTCCGGTCGTCCTGGAACCGATGTCGTGATCGAAATACGCCGCGAGTCGCATACCGTCGTCTTGAGAGTTCAGCGGGAGCTCGTGCGGAAATGACCGATCTTGCAAGTGACCGGACGTCGCCCCAAGCTACCTTCGTGACAAGGACGCTCGGCCTCCTTTTCGCCTCCCTTCTGCTGCTCTCAGGGTGTGCCAAGGAGAGCGGACCGAGCGAGGGGCCCAAGGCCCCGGCGCCGCCCGCCTCGGCGTGGCAGGGCATCTACCAGGGCCCGTATCATATCTACCTGCGGCTCGTGACCGAGGGGTCGCGTGCCTCCGGCACCTGGCAAGCCATGGGCGAGCGCTCGGGCGAGTTCTCGGGCGAGATCAGCGGCGACGTTCTGAACTTCGATTGGTCCGAGCGCTTCCGCGACGGCACCTGGTCCGGTCGCGGGTACTTCGTCTACGGACCCTCCCGCATCCAGGGCAAAGACGAGATCCGCGGCGAGTGGGGGCTTGGCATCCGCAACTCGGGCGGTTCGTGGTGGGCCATCAAGCGCTCGGACCTCGGGCTCGACACCCAGGAGAGCGCGCTGATGGACGGCGGGTCCGAGGAGCGGGACAGCGAAAAGGGCTGCCTCGGCTGCGGGGAGCCCGAGCTACCGACGGAATGACGCGGGCTACTTCGCTCGCGCCGTGAACTCGATCGTCACGGGCGCTTCCGACACGAGCTTGCCCTTGTGGGTCGAGCTAACGGTCTCCAAGACCGTCCGCACGAACTTGCCCGCCGCATCGCGTGGGTGGATCTCGAATTCCGCGAGGTTCACGACGAACGGCTCCTGCGTCTTCACGTGGGTCGACGCGAGCTTGTCCCCGGCAAAAGCGAAGGTGAGCTCGACCTTGGCACTCTTGTTCGCCTGACGGCCGTGAAGGCGGAGAACGCCCGAAACGGTCGCCGTCACCTTGCGCTCGGCTCCGCTCATCGCGAGCACGTTCGGGGCCGCGGGCGCGACCTGATCGATGCGAAACTCCGCGATCCGGTTCTGTGCCGCCTTCTCGGGCGCCACCTCTCCGTCGCGAGCGTCGAACTCGAACCAGGCGCGCGCGTGCTGGTTCTGTTTCTCGCTCTTCTTGCGCTCGCCAAACTCACCCGCCTCGTCGGCACGCTTCTGTTGGTAAAGCGCCAGTTTGTCGAGATCGACGCGGATGATGCCTCTCGACTTCGAGAGATCTTCGAGGTCGATCGAAAGCTCGCCGCTCGCCGAGCCCGCCACCTCGCCGTCGATTTTCTCGAGCGGCGCGTCCATCAGGAACTTGACCGAACTCGACGACCCGTCGATGACGAGCGAAACGGCCTTCGCTGACGCCGACACCGGTGCCGATAGTCCCGCGCTCGCCGCCGGGGCGGACGGTTCCTTCAACGTCTCCTTCGGCGGGTCTTTCTTCGCGCAAGCGAGGAGCGCGACCACGGCGACCACGCCGCTGACCCCCAGAAAACGGCTAGTGCTTGCCGTCGTCGTCATGGGGTTCGCTCTTGTCACCGGGGGCAAGAAGGAAGATGAACGGCACGAGCCCCATCGCAAACAAGAGAGTTCCGACGATCTTGGCGAGAGTGACGAGGCCGGGTTCCATGACGGGGGGACCATAGCGCTCCGCCGGCGCGCTGTGAAGGACGGTGAAAACGGGCGAAAACGGGCTCGGAACGGCGGAACGAGGCGGCGAGCCGCCGCGGCGTCCATCCCCGGCGCCTAGGGGACCAGCGTGTAGTCGTAGAGGTTGCCGCTCATCATCAAGAGCGAAAACACCTGCCAGCAGAGGTTGTAATAGTAGCTCTCGGGCAGCATCTCTTTGGTGACCAAGAGCTGGTACGTCGCGTCCACGAACGCGAGGTGACTCGCGTCGCTCATCGCGCCGACACCCGCCGCGCCGACGAAAAGCGCCGACTGCGTCGGTAGTGCGTGTTCTCCGCGCGGCGCGCCGTTGAGATCGTAGCCGTCCACGATGTTCGCCGCGCCGACGCCGGAGAAGAAGGCGCTCGTCTTGTCGAGGTACTCCTTGGCGCGCGGCTCGCCGAAGTCGCAGTAGTCCTGAGCGATGCGGAACGGGATGCGAGCCGAGTCGTATTGGTAGTGGCTGGGCGCACCCATGAAGGGCATCGCCGGGTTGCCGTATTCGTCCGACCAGGCCGGGGCGAGACCGTTCTGAAGATTGCCGCGCTCCTGGGTCAAGGTGGCGTTCAGCATCTGATAATTCTTGTCGATCACCGTCATCCAACCCTGGTTCCCGGAGACTTCGGCGAAGCGCCGGTACTGGTTGGGCGCGAAGTAGGAAGGATTGTTGGCGAGGGTGACGCCCCACGAGTCACCGGCGATCAAGAGCTCGCCGCGGCCGTGGTCCACCTCGTGGTTCCAGATGCGATCGATCTGCGCCCGGGCGGCGTCGAGGTACGGCATGCCGATCGAACCGGATCCGCCCCATTTCTTCGACGCGAGGATCAGCGCCCACGCCATGTCTTCGTCGGCGTCCGTGGCCGCGCCCGCGTCGCCCGCCATGCCGTTGACCGAGCCGTCCGGTTGCACGCGCCAGCCCATCAGACCGTTCTGGTTCGCGTGGCCCTGCGCGTACTTCCAGAACTTGTCGAACATGTCCTGGTCGCCGAAAACGACGGCAAAGATCATCCCGTAGGCGATGCCTTCGGACACCGTGGTGTCCATTTCGTTGTTCGGGCGCCGGACACGCAGATTGCCGTCGGCGCCGTCGCTCGTCACGAGCTCGGTCTTCCAGCGGTCGTAGGCGCGCTGCGCTTCTGCCGGATCGGCCCCCGTCGGGTACGTGCAGTGCGAGCTCTTGTAGCCCTGTGGGAAGTCATACGGCGGACCAGGCACGTAGACGGGTGGGCTCCCGCCCGCACCGGCACTACCCGCCGTGCCAGCGGTACCCGCCGCGCCTGCAACCGAGCCGCCCGCGCCCGCGACGCTCCCACCCGCACCTGCTGCGCCGCTGCCACTCGCTCCGCTGATCCCGCCGGTGCCCGCGCCGCCCGTGCCCGAGCTTCCACCGCTGCCGCCCGTTGAAGAGCCACCCTTTCCGCCGGCGCCTGCCGGCGCGCCCGCGCTGCCGCCCAGCGCGGCGCTGCCACCCGTTCCGCCCGTACCACCCGCTCCCGCCTCGGAATCGTCCCCGTCATCAAGGACGGGTGGCGGATGACAAGCGACGACCAACGAAAGCCCGAAGGCAAGATCGCGTAAGCGCACGATACTCAAGCTATGACACGACGGGCGCTCAGCTCAACCGCGGACCAGCTTCGCGATGGTCTGAAGCTGCATGTTGCTCGTTCCTTCGTAGATCTTTCCAATCTTGGCGTCCCGGTAGAGCTTCTCAACCGGGTACTCCCGCGTGAAACCGACGCCTCCGAACAGATCGACGGCCTGTGAGGCCACGCGCTCCGCAACTTCCGACGCGAAGAGCTTTGCCATCGCCGCTTCCTTGACGAAATCGATGCCCGCATCCTTCAGCCTGGCCGCGTTGTAGACGAGGAGTTTTGCGGCCTCGATCTCCATGGCAAGGCGCGCGACCTGGAACTCGACCCCCTGAAAATCGAGGATGGCCTTGCCGAATTGTTTCCGCTCGCGCGTGTGGCGGAGCGTGTGTTCGAGCGCACCCTCGGCGAGCCCGAGCATCTGGGCCCCAATGCCGATGCGACCCTCGTTCAGGGTCAGAATTGCAATCTTGTAGCCCTTTCCGACCTCGCCCAGCACGTTCTCGACCGGCACCTCGCAACCGTCGAGGACCAGCTCACACGTGCTCGACGCCCGGATGCCGAGTTTGTCTTCCTTCTTCCCGACCGAGAAGCCGGGGAACGTGCGCTCGACCAAGAAGGCGGTGATGCCCTTGTAGCCCTGCGCAGGGTCGACGGTCGCGAACACGATGAAGAGCGAGCTCTCCGCGGCGTTGGTGATCCAGAGTTTTTGCCCGTCGAGCACGAAGCGATCACCGCGCCGCTCGGCCCGCGCTTTGAGCGCGAACGCGTCCGATCCGGACCCCGCTTCACTGAGCGCGTACGACCCGACCCACTCGCTCGCCAGACGACCGAGGTACCGCTCCTTCTGCTCCTCGGTCCCCCAGCGCACGAGCGCGTTGTTGACCAGCGTGTTCTGTACGTCGACCAGCACCGCAAGCGACGGATCGACGCGGGCGAGCGCCTGCACCGCGAGGATCGCGTTCATGAAGCTCGAGCCGGCACCGCCGAACTTCGCCGGCGTCTCGATGCCCATCACACCGAGGTCGAACAGCGCGCGGACCAGTGCCGGGTCGAACGCGCCGGCGGCGTCCATCTCGGCGACCTTCGGACCGAGGCGCTCGCGCGCGAACGCGTGCACGGTTTCGAAGAACAGCCGTTCGTCGTCGCTCAGGGACGTGAGGGGCGTCACGAGCGCCGGATAGTAGCAACCGCTGCTCCGGCGTGGGAAACTCGGGGTGCGCTCGGCGGCAGCGTCCTCTGGTTCTCGCAACAAAGTCCCACAGCATGCCCGGAAACAGCTTCGGCAAGGCCTTCGTCGTCACCACCGCCGGGGAATCCCACGGGCCGGGCAACGTCGTCATCATCGACGGCTGCCCGCCCGGCATCCCGCTCGGCACCGAGGACCTGATGGTGGACCTCGCTCGACGGCGCCCCGGCCAAAGCCACCTGGTCACCCAGCGGAACGAGTCGGACGAGCCCGAGATCCTGTCCGGCGTCTTCGACGGACGAACCACCGGCACCAGCATCGCGATCCTGATCCGCAACCAGGACCAGAAGAGCCGGGACTACGACGAGATCAAGGACAAGTACCGCCCCGGCCATGCCGACTTCACGTTCGACGAGAAGTACGGCTTTCGCGACTACCGCGGCGGCGGGCGCTCGAGCGCGCGCGAAACCGTCGCGCGCGTGGCTGCCGGCGCCGTCGCGAAGAAGCTCATCCACGCCGCCTTCGGCGGCCGCGTCGTCGGCTACGTCAAGCAGATCGGGGACATCGTGGCGCGCGTCGACGATCCGGCGCGTGTGACGCTAAGCGACGTCGAGACACTACCCGACGGCACGCCGAACCTCGTGCGCTGCCCCGATGCGAGCGCCGTCCCGAAGATGATCGAGCTCATCGAGCGGCTGCGGAAGGACCAGGACTCGATCGGAGGCGTGAGTGAGATCGTCGCCACGGGCGTGCCGCCGGGTCTCGGCGAGCCGGTCTTCGATAAGCTCAAGGCCGATCTCGGGCGCGCGCTCTTCAGTCTGCCCGCGGTGCTCGGTGTCGAGTACGGCATCGGTTTCGGCTGCGCCACGCTGCGGGGAAGCGAGAACAACGACCCCTTCTTCGCCGAGCCGGCCGGCGAGGGGCGACCCCATGTCGTGACCCGCACGAACAACCACGGCGGAATGCTCGGGGGCATCAGCTCCGGCATGCCGATCGTCCTTCGAGCCGCGATCAAGCCGACGAGCAGCTTGCCCCGCGAGCAGGAGACCGTCACGAGCGCTCGCGAGCCGACCACCATTCGCACCAGGGGCCGGCACGACCCCTGTTTGCTCCCGCGCTTCGTGCCGATGGGCGAGGCAATGGTCGCGCTGGTTATCGCTGACCACTTTCTCCGACATCGTGCGCAAACGAACGGCGCGCACACGAGCTGACTTCTACACGCCGGGAACGGGTACTTTGGACCCGGGCGTGTTAAAGTCATCGGTGGATTAGCGCGTGCACACACTCAAGCTTCGTCACACCTTCGTCGCTCTCCTGGGCGCCGTGGCTTGCGCCACGGCCACCGAAGAAGAACCCCCGCCGACTCCCGAGGAACTGCCGTTGATGGGCGGCTCGGCTGGGCTCGGCGGCAGCGCCGGCGACGGCGTGGGTGGTGTCGGTGGTGTCGGTGGTGTCGGCGGCGTGGGTGGCTCGGTCGCGGGCAAAGGCGGTGCGGGCGCAGGCGCGGGCGGCGCGTCGGCGGGAACCGGCGGCGCCGCGGCAGGTGCCGGCGCGGGCGGCATGGCCGGCATGGGTACTGGCGGCGCGGGCGCAGGCGGAACGTCGGGGGCAGGCGGCAGCGCCGGCATGGGTACTGGCGGCGCCGCAGGCGCAGGCGGCACCGCGGGCAAGGGCGGCGGCGCCGGGACGGGCGGGACGGCGTTCGGCGGCGCGGCGGGCGGCGGCGGAACGGCAGGACAGGGCGGTGGGAGCGGGGCGGGCGGCGCGAGCGGGAAAGGCGGGTCGAGCGGCAGCGGCGGCGCGAGCGGCGCCGGCGGTGCGAGCGGCAAGGGCGGGAGCAGCGGCGGAGGCGCCGGTGGCGCGAGCGGCAAGGGCGGCTCAGGCGGCGCCCCCGCGGGTTGCACCCCTCCCGACGGCACCACCTGCCAGTCCGCTTCGCCCTGGTCGATGAGCTGTACCTACGTGATGGGCGACCGCGTGATCGCGCTGTGTAAGGTCGGGACCGGCGGCTGCATCACCGGCATGGACATGATGTTCGAGTGCAAGATGCAGTGTGACACTCAGGATCCCGGCACCATCGTCGATCAGAGCAAATGGGGGATCGCGGATCAGTGCAATTAGTGACCGACGTTCACGGCTCGACCACCCGCCGTGACGCGCGATAGCGCCCGCTCGACCTGAGCGACGACCGGCGCGGGGAGTGGGGCATAGTCGAGCGCGGGAGCAAACGCCTGTCCTTCGTGCGACGCCCACCAGATGAAACGAGCCAGCGCGTCGCCCTTGAGCGCATCAGGTAGGTCCCGATAGAACAGCAAGTACGTGTAGGCTGCGAGCGGGTATGCCGTCGCAGCCGGCGCATCGACCAGCGAAACGTGGAGTGTCTCCGGCATCGGAACGCTCTCGGCCGCGGCAGTGATCGTTTCGAGGTGGGCCTCCACGAACTGCCCGCTGCGATTCAGGAGCGCGGCACGCGGCAGTTGGCTCTGCTTCGCGTAGGCAAGCTCGGTGTAGGCAAGAGCGCCCGGCGTCGCGCGGATCTGCCCGGTCACGCCTTCGTTGCCCTTGGCGCCGAGACCGGTCGGAAAACGCACGATCTTTCCGGCGCCGACCGTGCGCTGGAACGCCGGACTCGCCCGCGACAAGACGTTGGTGAACAGGGCCGTCGTGCCGCTGCCGTCCGAGCGGTAGACGACGGTGATGCGTTCGTCCGGAAGCACGACGCCGGGGTTCAGCGACACGAGCGGCGGGGCGTTCCAGCGCGAGACGTCGCCGAGAAAGATCGACGCCAGGATCTCGGCGGTCAGGCGCAGGGGCGCGGAGAGGCCGGGAAGATTGTAGCTCACCACCACCGCGCCGAGTGCGACCGGAACGTGGACGAGCGGACCTCTCGCGCCCACGAGCTCGTCGGCGGCGATCGGCACGTCGGTCGCTCCGAAGTCGACCGTGCCCGCGATGATCTGCCGAACACCACCACCCGATCCGATCGATTGGTAGTTGAGGCGAACGTCGGGCGCGACCTTCTGGAACTCCGCGATCCACTTCGAGTAGAGCGGGAAGGGAAAGGTGGCGCCCGCGCCGTTCAGCGACACCCGCGCGGGCGATCCGGCGCCGCAACGCCCTGCGCACCCCGCGAGGGCGAGCGCCGACAGAAACGCGCGCCGGTCCATCACCGGTGCTCCCGAGACCACCCGAGGGGCTCAGAAACCGGCTTGAACGAGCAGTGTTGCTTCAGTCTTGGCCACGTTCTTCTTGTGATCGGTGTGGGTGGGATCGTAGCCGGCAACGCCGAGCGTGATCTTCGCCTCGTTCCTCTGAAAGAGCCAGGCGACACCGCCCTCGTAGTGTCGATAGTGGTCGCCCGACGTTTCGGTGTCGGGCTCGACCTCACCGATCCGCGCCATCGGCTGCAGGTGGCCGAACAGCGTGTAGCCCACCTGCACGACCATCCCGTGCCCGAACACCGCCTTCGCACCGTCATGGCTGTCTGCGCCTGCCAGGTATTCGGCGAGAACGAGCAGATCGTGTCCCTCGTAACGCACGTCCCCTTCCAGCCGGTCGCGCGTCGTCCCCTTGCGCTTGCCGAGCGTGGCATAGCCGACGGCGGCGAGCGTCAAGCCCTTGATGGGATAGAGCTCGAGCCGTAGCGTGCCGTCCTTTGCCTGGTCTTCGTCGGCGCGGTTCTGCCCACTGCCGTTGAAAATCCCAGCGCTGTAGCCGACGTACTCACCGATCTTCTTTTCGAGTCTGATGCCGATGTCACGTCGATCGCCATAGTAGCGCTCGATGGGGGCACGCTCCGGGAATAGAGTCTTCGAGGCAGAGTTGTAGCCCTCGTAGCCGAGAGGGATTTTATACTGCCCAATGGAGACGTCGACGAACTCAGTGGGGAACGTGATGAAGAATTCTTGGAGGATGGTGAGCGCCTTGGACTCACCGGTCGCCTTGACCGTACCAGAGCCGCCTGGCGCGGCTGCCTCGACCTGGTTCGGCTCGAGCGCACGCGCCGCGTCGATCATCATCTGGTACTGGATCCTCTCCGGCACGATGTCCCCCTTCGCCCGGAGGTCGGCGCGCCGAAGCCGAAAATTGAACGTTGTCTCGTCCTCCGGGGGTCGAACGCTCTGGCGGCTCGCCACGAACCAGAACTGGAGGAGCGCGCTGAACTGCAGGAAGCCGTTGCCCTCTTTGCCCACGGCGAGGGCTTTCGGCAGCTCGGATTTCGGCGCCTCCGATGACTTGGGAACCGGCGAAGAAGACGGTGCAGCGGGTGCGCTAGGCGGGGCCGAAGCGGCAGCCGGCGGCGACGGGGCAGGTGCGGTCGTAGCAGAAGCTGACGGCGATGCGGCGGGTGGCGGCGATGCGGCGGGTGGCGGCGATGCGGCAGGTGGCGGCGCTGCGGCAGGTGGTGGCGCTGCGGCAGGTGGTGGCGCTGCGGCAGGTGGTGGCGCTGCGGCAGGTGGCGGCGCGGGCTGGGCGCGGGCCTGCGTGGTAACGAAGGCAACGCTCGCAAGGACAAAAAGGAATGGTTTCATGTGTTTTTCCGCGATTCGAGGCGAGCACACCAAACATGATGTTCATGACTTTTTGAAGACTCATTCGTGACGTCGGAGAAAATATCGTGACCGAATTGCGTCGTTCCAATGACTCGCTGCCCCACGGCGTGTCTTCGAGCCAAGGGGCGCGTTCGTGAAGGTGTCGTTCACTGGCAGCTCGGCGCTCGTCACCGGCGCCTCGTCCGGTTTGGGCGCCGAGATGGCGCGAAGCCTCGCGCGGCGTGGAGCGAACCTCGTCCTCACCGCGCGCTCGGAGGAGCGCCTCCAAGCGCTGGCGAGCGACCTTCGCCGCGTCAACGGAGTCACCGTCCACGTCGTCCCACTCGACCTGGCCGCGGCAGACGGAGCACAGCAACTACTCGACGCCGTCTCGCGCCTCGGCATCGCGATCGATCACCTGCTGAACAACGCTGGATTCGGTAGCGGCGGCGCGCTCGCGAGCCTCGATGCCGAACGCCAGGACGGGATGGTGCGCTTGAACGCCGGCGCCGTGGTGACGCTCACTCGCGCGTTGCTGCCGGGCATGCTCGATCGGCGGCGGGGCGGCGTGCTGAACGTCGCATCGACCGCCTCGTTTCAGCCGGTCCCGTACATGGCGACGTACGGCGCGACCAAGGCGTTCGTCGTGAGTTTCACGCTGGCGCTTGCCGAGGAGCTCCGCGGGACGGGTGTCACCGCGATGGCGCTTTGCCCGGGCCCCGTGCTCACCGGGTTTCAGGCTGCCGCCGGCCTCGCGCGACCGGGGCTCGCGATGGCGGTGCTCAGCGCAGGCCGTACCGTCGAGAGCGGCCTCGACGCCTACGCCCGCGGCGAACGGCTCTACGTGCCCGGCTTCGTCAACGGCCTACAGCGGCTCGGCTCGCGCCTCGTACCCCAGCCAGTGACCACCTGGTTCACCGCCCGCGCGATGCGCCGCTGGGGGCGAGTGTAGCCCCTGCTGGAGGGCTTCCTGCGCAAGGCGAGTGAGGAGCACGAGCGCCCGCTTCCCCCGCAAAGCAAGTTGCTTCCGCGGCCCATCGGACTCGAGCAGGTCACTGGTCTCGCATGTTGATCGCAGCTCGAAGCTTGAACGCCCAATGTCGTCCATGGCGGGTGTGCTTCTGCGAACAGTTGAACTCGTACTCGAGTGGCGCCGTAGTCATGACGCCACGGCGTTTCCCTTTCAAGTTCGCTGAAACCGTCACGACTTCTGCGGACAGGCTGGCTCCGCACCTTTCCACACACTCCGGCGGCCCGGCCGGATTCATCAATGCGGTGCAGCGACTTCGTGCTGCCGGCGGACCTCCCCGCGGGAAACGCTCGGGCTCCCGTCGACCGAAGGCATGACCTGCTGCGGCCCGTGCTGTGATTCTCTGCTCCAGGAACTCGGTGGGAGACCGACCTACCAAAGTGCGATCGTCTCGACTTCGTAGGGGGGTATCGACTCTTCCAATGGGAACGGGGGTATGCAAATCTAGCGGCTGTCATGTCGCTGGTTGACGTTCGGGTGGTCGACGATGCCCACATCGTCGGGGTTTGGGGCGCTACTTTCATCCAGATTTGGCGGGGGCCGCCCACTGCTGAAGCGTCCGCCGAGGTGAATCGCCGCGCTCGAGAATTCGTGAAGGCCTTTCATGTCCCGACAACCTCGGTGTTCGTCGTTGAGCGCGGGTCTCCACCACCAGGGGACGAGACACGGAAAAACTTCGCCGCATTCAGCCGAGACATTGCGCGCGACATGCACATGTCGGTCGTTGTTGCCGAAGGCGGCGGCTTCCGCGGCGCCCTCGTGCGGGCGGTCGGGGTTACTCTGACGACGCTCATGCCTCACAGCTCGAAGTTCAAGTTCGTGAACGATCTCAATGCTGCCGCCCGGCTGATTGCCCCGCATTTGCCTCCCGGGAGCGGCGGTGAAGACGCGCTCATTCGAGCGACGGAAGAGCTGCGCTCGATGCTCCCCGTGCCTCCGAGGTAAGCGTCAGGGGTTCCTCGGGGGCCTACGCGAGCGGTTCGAATCGCGAGAAAAAATGCCCGAGGACTTTCGGGGCGTGCGTGCATCGATAGCCCTTGTTCTGAGGGGCTACCGCTTTCACGCGCGCCATCACGCCTGCGACGTAGTCGAGGTGGCTCTGCGTGTACACGCGGCGCGGAACGGCAAAACGCGCGAAGTGGAACTCGCGCTCGACGATTTCCCCGCTCGCGTCGACGGTCTTTAGAACGAACGGAAACGCCGCCGCACGAACTCCGCCTTCGAGAAATACGTCACAGCCGAGCGCGACGTCCGGAAACCGTTCCGGCGGAAGGTGTGGATACAGGCTCTGGACATCGACGAAAACGCCTGAACCGCCGAACGGCTTGCTGCAGCGAATGCCGAGCCCCTCGAGCCTCGCACCGAGGTAGGCTACCTGCCCGATTCGATGCCGAAGATGCGCCTCGTCGATTCCTTCTTCTAGGCCGACGGCAATCGCTTCGAGATCGCGGCGCGCGAGCCCGCCGTAGGTAGGGAAACCTTCGTAGAGCACCAGGCGCTCCTGGCATTGCTGGGCGAGTGTTTCATCGCGAAGCGCAATGAACCCACCGATATTGACGTTCGCATCCTTCTTGGCGCTCATCCAGCAACCCTGGCCGTAGGAGAGCATTTCGCGAACGATGTCCGCGATGGAGTGATGGGCGAAGCCGGACTCGCGTTGCTTGATGAAATAGGCGTTCTCCGCAAAGCGCGAGGCGTCGAAGAAGATGGGGACACCATACTTGTCCGCGAGGTGCTTCACCTTTCGAATGTTCTCCATCGAAACGGGAGACGAACACGCCATGTTGTTCGTAATGGTGATGGAAATGAACGGGACGCGCTTACCGTAGTGCTCCAGCGCGATCTCTAGTTTCCCGAGGTCGAAGTTTCCTTTGAAGGGGTGGTGCTCCTGAAAGTTCCAGAGAGAGTCGCCGACCAGATCAAGTGCGACGCCCTGCTTGTGCTCTACGTGCGCTCGCGCCGTGTCGAAGTGCGTGTTGCTCAACACCACGTCACCCGGCTTCACCAGGACCTCAGTCAAGATGTTCTCGGCCGCTCGGCCCTGGTGCGTGGGGACGACGTGCTCGAACCCCATGGTTTCCCGAACGGCCTTCTCGAAGCGAAAGAAGCTCTTCGAGCGCACGTAGGCTTCGTCCGCGACCATCATCGCCGCCCACTGCCGGTCGCTCATGGCTGTCGTTCCGCTGTCGGTCGCTAGATCGATGAATACGTCGGCTGAGTTGATGTACGTGACGGAGTAGAATGCCTCCCGAAGAGCTAGAACACGCTCCTCGCGGGTAAGAAGCCGAACGCGCTCGATGACCTTGATGCGATACGGCTCGACGAGAGCCTCGGTTTCGAGGTCCTTCGTGGGGTCTGCCATGGGCTTTTTCTCGCCGCCCTATCTTCGACCGTCAACCCGAAGGCGTCTTGTGCGGCTCAGTAGGCGCCTGGAACCAAAGCAGCGCCGATCGGTCCGGCGTCGGCGCCGGGACCGTACCCGGTGCGTGCACGCGGTTGGCTTCGGTCGCAAGGTAAATGGTCATTCGCGTGGCGTCTTGGAAGCGACGAAGCGCGATCCAGGGCTGCATGCCGACGCCTTCGGTGAGTGGGCGATTGGCGAAGCCCCAGATGATGCTCTCGTACGCCGACCAGTCCATGCCTCGCTCGTCCATGTAGTGGCGGACGCGATCGAGCACGGCAGCGTCGTCGTTCGCGTAGGCGCAAACGGGCACATAGATTGTCGTCGCCACGGGATGGTCTTGCCGCGTTCCGACGAACGACGAGCAGGTGAAGGGAGCGCGGGCAATCAAGCGGTCGCTGCTCCCGCGCATGGCGCGCGCGAAATCGAGCGTTTCATCGGCCACGTAGCTATCCGCGGCAGAAGCCCCCGCTTCGAGATCTTCGGGCGTGCAGGCGTGGTGGCGAACGTAGATTTTCACGCGAGCTTCGGCGCTGTTCGTGAGATCGAGCGCGAAGTACTTGAGCTCGTCGAGCTCCGGACCGCGCCGCATGACGCTTCGCTCGAGGCTCGGCCAGCAATGCGCAAGGCCGAGGCGAGCGAGGCCCTCACGCACGAGCTCCGGCGCGTTTTCAGGGCCGCGAGCCTGCGGGTTCAGGTAGGCCTTGAATGCCGGCGCCTGGCCTCGCGAGAACACCGCCGAGCTCCACACGCCGAAGGGACCTTCCATGCCCTCCGGCAGGAAGAGATCGCGAAGCTTGTCGAAGCGATCGAGGTTCGCGCCGAACTCGCGCTTCAGCCTTTCGTTGAACTCGATGCCTGCGACGCGGTGGGCAGCGATGGTCGGCTCGTCCGCTTGAGGCTCGAACAGTACGCGGACCTCGACCCGTTCCCCTGCGATAGCAACGGAAAATTCGATGGGCGTGTTGTCGTCGCTGATGTCCGACACCCAACCGGTCGGCCGCTCGCGATCTTGGTAGCCCCAGGGGCTGATGAGGCTTCGGAACGTCGATACGATGTTCGCCGTTTCGTCACCGAACCGCGCCGCGTAGCACAGCGCCCGCAGGCGCGAGCTCGTGTAGTCCGCGAGACGCGATACCGGTATGACGCCGGACCCCGGCCGCGCGTCGCTCGTCCTGCTCTGATTGCCTAAGTTCCGTAAAGCATCCACGTCGGAGTGATACGGACCCCCGGCTGTAGGCATAAGTGTGCCTTCGCGAGAAAGTGCATCGCTACCCTCTGCCTGCCCGCCCCTTTTTTTCATTTTAGAATATCCCCGGCCCTGGACCCAGAATCGTATCCGGGTCGTATTTGCGTTTCGCTCGTTTGAAATCATCCCATGCGCTGCCGTAGTGGCGGCGCCAATCCTGCTTGTTGAACTCGACGCTGCCGATTGGGTAGCGGGTTCCGCCGAGGAGTACCGCCTGGTCGTAGAGGTCGCGGTTGCGCGCGAGCATTTGCGCTTCGAACTCGGGATTCGGTCCCGGCGCGGGAGCGGCGGTGAGGATGTCGAAGAGATAGACGTAGCGGCTGTGCCTCGGAACGCGGAAAAGCGGCCGCGTGAACTGCGACGCGAGCAGCGGGAACAGCAGCAGAAAGCCGGTCGGACCCACGTCTTCCGGCGTCATGCCGGCAAGCGTGTCTCCCACGAAATCCTCCACCTCGTCTTCCGGGAGGAACGCGTCGTACCAAGGATGAAGGACTCCGTGCCAGAGACCGATCGACTTGAAGAAGTCGATGATCACGTCCACGGCGAGCACCTGATCTAGGTACGTGGTGTCTTGAATCGTCGCCGCTTCGGGCGGCAGGTTCAGATCGCGCAGGATCACGTTCGGGTCGGGCGGTGCGCCGTTGTGGTACTTGATGGCGTTGATCTGACGGACCCAGCCGCCCCCGCCGTCGGGGGCGCCGATCATGTAGAGACCGTCGAACTCTTCCCGGTCGAGAAGCGTGCGCAGGTCGTCGAAAAACATGGCGTTGTCGACGTAGTTCAACAGGAACGTTCGCGCGCTCGTTGGCGCCGGGATCATGTCCATCACGGCCCTGACGACGATGCCGCATTGACCGAGGCCAGCGAGGACGCCCTCGAAGAGATCGCGTTTCTTGTGCTTCGAGCACCGCTCCAGCTCGCCCTCACCGGTGACGACCCAGAGCTCGTGAACGTGGTCCACCTGCGCGCCGCGCCGATTGTTCGGAGAAATGCCGCCGACCGCGAGCGTGCCGCCGATCGAAAGATTGATGTAGCCCGTGAGCACCGGGCAACTCGCGCCGAGCGGCACGGCCGTAGTCACGAGCTGCTTCCAAGTGGCGCCGGCGTCGATATCGACGCGGCTAGCGGTGATCGAGTGGATCTCGTTAATCGTCGCCATGTCGATGACCAGGCCGCCCTCCGCCGTCGACTGGCCGAACGTCGTGTGGCCCTGTCCGCGCACCGCGACCTTGATGCAGTGGTGCCGGCAGAACTTCACCATCTTCTGGATGTCGCGCACGGAGCCGGGGATGAGGACGGCGATGGGCGTGTTGTGCACCATGCTGCCGGAGTCGGTCGCGTACGGCGCGAGCGACGCGGGATCAGTGACGATGCTGCCGTCGAGCGAAGGGATGTGGTCGAAGGGTGCGGCCTCCGCGACCGCAATCCAGCGTCGTGAGACCGGATCGAAGCCGAAAACCAGTGCCGCAGAACCCAGCCCAGCGAGTAGTCCTCGTCGACTAACCATTCCCGCAACCCTTTCTTTTCGCCCTGCCCCGGCGGCCCATGCCGCCTAGCGTCGTCTAGAAACGCTACACTCCCGCTTGCTTTGGCGCAAGCGAATTCCGAACAAATCAGGCCGACGAAACTCCTACCTCAGCGTACATAGTAAGATGTTCAAACGTGTCGAGCGCGTGTCTTCGCGCGATCCATTGAGTGCAGCGTGTACGCACATGATCGCGATCGAAGGGATCCTCCGCTGCTCTTCGAGCGCGCGACGACGAGCACGCCGCTCGGTGACGGAGTGGAAATCCCCACGCGCTGGGTCCCCTTTTCGGCAGGCAGGTCAGCCGCTTGCGCCGGCAGACCCCGCGTCGACCAAGACCCATCCCTGGTTCGTACAGGTCCAGCCGTCCGACCCTGATCCGTAACACCAGCACTCGGAGTCCAGCATGCCGTCCGGCGGGCACACCCACTCGCCGTTCTCGCAGACGGAGGTGAGATGCAAGCGCTCACACTGATGGTCGCCGAGACGCGTGGCACACCTGAGCCACGGGTTGAAAGACGAATCGAACGGTGGTGCGCCGCACTCGGCTTGGTCTTCGCAGGTTGGGGGCGCTGCCGGGTTCCCCTTGGTGGTAGGCCAGCTACTGTCACAGAAGGCGTCGGTGGCATCCTCTCCGGCGTCCGTGATGCCTCCGTCTTCTTCCATGCCGCCGATCCCCGCGCTTCCCCCAACGGTGCTCCCCGCGCTTCCGACGGGTACCTCATCCGCGCCTCCCTCGCCGTTGCCGCTGCCGCCGGTTCCACCCGTTGCCGGATCCGGTGCGGTGCCCCCTGCTGCTGCCGCACTGGCCCCTGCGCTGCCCTGCCGTCCAGCGCCGCCGCCGGTCCCGCCCTGATCGACCCGGGCCGTTGCGGAGCCTTCTCCGGCGGTCCCTCCGACGTTGCCGCCTCCGCTCGCCGGCTTGCCTGCCGGATCGCCGTCTGCCTCAGCGTCCCGATGCGATTGCCCTGAGCAGCCGCTACTGGTTGTGCCCCACGAAATTCCGACGAGGACCAGCGCTCGATAGAGCTTCGACTTCATGCCGGGTCCCCCATTTTCGATTCCCCGATCGCCACGCCAAGAACCTAGCAGCGGACCAGCCTGGCATTGTCGGTATTTTCTGTGACCTATTGTAAGGCAAGAACGAACAATCGCGCGGGGCAGAGCCGCCGCGTCGTTGCTGCCGCCCCGTGCGAAAGTGAGCCCCATGAGCGCCGGCTCGACGACCGCCAGATGGTGCCACGAGCCCTTGCCCCGCCATGCGGAACTCTAGTGCAGCGTGTGCCACTCGCCTTCGTGCTGAACGCGAGGCACTTCGATCTCGACGGGCGTGCCGGTGGGGACGGGCGTGGCGCCCGCGGCAGGCGCGCGGGTGAGGACGATGTGGACCCGCGCACTCTCCCGCATCCTCCGCAAGCGATCTTCTTCGGCCTCGTCGCGAGCCCAACGCGCCAGCGTCTGCTGGCTCCGCGCCCGGCGCTTCCGCCAGCCCCACAGGAAGAGGCCCAGCACGGCCGCCCACACGCCGGTCCCGCTGAGCAAGATCGGCCAGAACGTGTAGCGCTTCGCCACGTCCTCGCGCCATTCACGCTCGAGCGTGACGAGATCGACACCGTAGGCGTCACGGGCGGCAACGTCGAGCGTGCTGCCTTCACGAAGCTCCCTGATCAGGGCGCGAAAGCGATGCCTCTCTTCGCGGCGAACGAGAAACCGAACCACGTCCACCGCCTCGGCGTAGGCGACCGAAGCCGTGACCGCGTCGCTCGGAAAGGACCGCTCGACCTCCGACAGCGGCAGCAGGCGATCGGCCACCGTCGCGGTCCACAGCGTGGACAGGCGATCGAACGACGTCTCGCCGGAGGCAAGCACGGCGAAACCTTCGTTGAACCACCGCGCCACCGGGCGCCCGCCGAGGGCGTCTTTCAAGGCCACGTGCGCGAGCTCATGCTTGAAAATCTGGACGATGTCGTGGGGCTCGTTCGGACTCTGCGGCGAAAGGGTGAGCAGCACGAGCCCCAGATCCGAGTACGCAACGCCGGACGCGTAGTCGGGATACGGTGCGCCCGCCGGGGCGAGCGTCTTCATTTCACGCGGGGTCCGAGCGACGTCGACGCGGACGCGCGCGAGGACCGGCTGGCCGAGCCAGACCTCGAGTTCGCGGCGCGCGTCTTCGGCCGCGGCGATCAGCGGCTCCACGCGATCGCGCGTGCTCGGGTGGTACGAGAAACGAACGTAGCCGCCGTCGTACGTGCTGAAGCCCGCCGGGACGGACGGCATGCGGACCCGATCGTCCGAAAGCCGTGGTGCATCGGCGGGGGCGCCGTGCTCCACGCCGGGCGGCTCGTCGCGCGGGGGCTCTGCGCCGCCCGCTAGAGGACCGCTGAGCTCCGTGCGCCCGGTGCGAACGTGCTCCGCGGGGTCGTCCGCCCGCGCGCTCGTCACACCGAGGAGCAGAGCGAGGGCGAGCAGCAGCCGGACGAGAAAAGCCATCGGGACCTCGCCACCCGACCGCACAGGCGCGCCGGACGACGCAGTCCATCAAATCTAAGAACGCGATCCGACTCAGTCAACTCGCTCGTCAAAGCCAGGCGCGAGGCCCCGCTACGACCGGCGCGGACTTCTTCATCGACTCGAAGGTAGGCCCCCGGGCGACAAACAGCCCCACGAGAACCAAGGCTATCCACAGGGTGGCCCCGAAGCGCCGCAAAACCGAGACGACCTCTCGCACCTTGAGGGCGGCGAGCCCGAGACCGGCGGCGGCCGCCAAGGACAGGGCGTCGACGAGGTGGGGGCGCGCGCCATCACTGCCGAGGATGACGGCGAGCGCGGCCGCGAAGCTCATCAACGCCGCGCCCCCGATCAGCGCGCGGAGCGCTGTCCCAGCCCCCGGTGAGCGGGCGTCGGCGTAGCTCGTGACCCGCACGGCAACCAGCACGCAAAGGGCGACGATCAGGAGTGAGATCACGGCGAACGTCGCGGCGCCGAGCGGGCGGTGGTGAGTGGTCGCCTTGAGCAGGGCGGCGAACGCGGAAAGCGGTGCCGCGCTCAGAGCGACGCCGGCGAGTGGTCCGAGCGCCCGCGCCGGTGGATCGAGAGCACCACGCAGGACGGCGAGCACGGGACCCAGAAACAGCGCTGACCCGCCGGCAAGGCCGACCCACACCGAGGGCGCCGATCCCTCGACGCGCGGCAGCGCCGGGAGAACCGCCGCCATGCAGAAGAGGGCTCCGATCCCGAGCGCGGCCTTCGCGTTTCCCGCTGGAGCAGGCCCGTCGCCGGTCACACCGGCCTGAGCTCGAGCCGCACCTGATCGGCGATCGGGCCCGGCACGTAGCCCCGTTCGATGAACCAGCGCACCGAGCGCGCCAGCGCTTCGCGGGCCGGACGGTGCTGGTATCCGAGGTCGCGCTCGGCTTTCTCACTCGTCACCCAGACGTAGGCGTGCGCGTAGTCGCGCGCGAGGCGCGACGTGAGCAGCGGCGGTCTGCCGCTCAGCGTCGCGAACAGCTCGAGCACCGACGCGAACAGCCCGATCGTGAGCGGGCCCTTCGGGTCGCTCGGTTCGGCTAGCCCGGTGATGTCAGCCAGGATCTGAAAGAGCTGCGTGAACGTCACGTTCTCACCGCCGAGGATGTAGCGCTCGCCGACTTCGCCCACCTCCATCGCGCGGAGGTGCCCCTCGACCACGTCGTCGACGTCGACCACCGAGATGCCGCCCTCGGAAACCGGCATCGAAAAGCCAGGCGAGAGCTTCAAGTACTCGAGCACGCTCTGCCCGTTCGGCGTCGGCTTCCAGTCGCCGGGGCCGAAGACACCGCTCGGGAGAACGCGCACGATCGGCATGCCGTCGGCGATCAACTCGTCGAGGACGAGATCGGCTTCGACCTTGGCCTGCACGTACGGCTCCGCATCGACGAGATTGAACGAGTGGGTCTCGTCCATCGGTTCGGGCGTCGTGGTCGTCCCGAGGACGGCGCAGCTGCTGGTGACGACGATGTTCTCGATGCCGCGGCGGCGGGCGGCGCCGATCACCGCGCGCGTGCCGAGCGCGCCGCTGTCGAGCACGTGCTTTCGGCTACTTTTCCGATAGTCGTAGGCACCCGCAACGTGGAAAAGCTGCGAGCAGCTCGCGAGGGCGCGGTACACGGTGTGCTCGACCGTGATGTCCCCGAAGGCGAGCTGGAAGCGCTCGGCGGGCAAACCCTCGAGCGTCCTCAAGTCCGCACCGGCGCGGACGAACGCCTTCACGTGCTCGCCCCGCGCTATCAGCCGTCGAACGAGCGCGTTACCGATGAAGCCGGAAGCGCCGGTCACGAGGATCCACGGGTTTTTCATGGGGCCGGATCTAGACCACCCCGCCCGGGGCCACAATCCAGGCCGGCCTCCACCCCGAGTCCGGGGCTACTGGCTCTGCTCTTCGCAAACGAATCCGCGACGCCCGTTGGCGCAGGCGAGGTCGTTCCACTGCCAGTCGAACTCCGAATCGAACGCGCCGCAGTCCTCGCCGGTCCCGTTGCTGGGGCGCCCCGCGGCGAAATCGTCGAAGGCACCCATGTACGGCATGCCGCCGCCCTGAGCCGAGCCGGTGAAGAACTGCACGGCCTCGTCACCGCGACCCCACACCCAGATGCGCTCCTGATCGAGGTCGTTCGCGCCGAACCAGATCATGCCGACACCCGACGTGTCGGCGATCCACGTCTTGACGAACGCGTTCTCCTCGCTCGACTCGATGCGGGCGAGTTCGAACACGACGCCAAGCTCGAGCTCGGCACCCGCATCGGCGCACCAGTCGGTCGCCTCTGCGTAGTCGAGGTAGTCGTTCTGGTTGGAATGGTCGCAGAGGATGTAGACGTGTCCGTCGTGCTGCCTGGCATCACACCCGGCGGGGCACACCGCGCCCTCGTCGGGATCCCCGTCGCAGTCGTTGTCGATGCCGTCACAGCGTTCGGTCGACGCGCAATTCCCGGCGCTACCGCCCGACCCGCTCACGCCACCGGAGCCCGCTGTTCCCGCGACGCCACCAGCACCCGCTCCCGCCGATCCCGCCGTCGTGCCAGCGCTCCCGCTCGCGCCGCTCGACCCGGCGCTGATTCCCGCGGTGCCCCCGAGGCCCGCACCCCCCACCGATTCTCCACCGTCGCCCGTTTCGTTGGCTTGCCCGCCCTCGTTCGCGCCGCTCGTCCCCCCGGCGTTCACCGGAGTCCCACCCGCACCCACACCGCCGTTCCCGGCGCTGCCCGCTGAAGCACCGCCAAGCCCCCCGGTCGCTCCGACACCTGCGGTGGAAGCGACGCCGCCGCTGCCCACTCCCGAGCTCCCACCCGATCCGGCGCCGACATTGCCGGTCCCTGCCGTACCTCCCGTCGCCGACGCGCCACCGTTCCCCGCGCCACCTCCGGCACCCGCCCCTGAACTAGCGAGCGGGGGGAAAAAACTCTCGCTTTCCGTGCAACCAGACGACACGGCGATCGCCACCGCGACCCCGAAGGCGAAGGACGAGCGCCGGAGTCCCAGAACAGCCTCCCAACGTCGACCCGGCACAGACGGTCTTTTCATCAAGCTCATTGATTCCCGTCGAAGGGAATCCCGATTTCAATTCGTACCATCAGCCGCCGTAACCGGCGCAGAATCGTAGGCAGGCGGGTAGGACGATCGACTACCTCGTGCCATGGCCGACAGACGCTCCCGAAGTGCGCCCATTCCGCGAGGTTCGAGTGCCGAAATGAGAACACCGTCCGCCCGCGCGTCGAGCGCCGCCCGCTCTTCGACGGTCAAGCGATCGGCCTTGTTGTAGACGCGAAGCCGCGGGCGCTCGACGAGGCCGAGATCGGCGAGCACGGCTTCGGTGCTCGCCAGGTGTTCGGGGTGCTCGGGATCGGAAGCATCGACGACCTCGATCAAGTGATCGGCGGCCGTCGCTTCCTCGAACGTCGCGCGAAATGCGGCGAACAGCCCCTTCGGCATGCCGCGGATGAGCCCGACCGTGTCGCTCACGATCAGCCGCTCACCGGTCGGAAGAACCAGGCGGCGCGAGCGCGGATCGAGCGTCGCAAAGAGCTTGTCTTCCGCCACCACGCCGGCATGCGTGAGCGCGTTCAGGATCGTGCTCTTGCCGGCATTGGTGTAACCGATCAGCGCCACGCGCACGATGTCGCTTTCGCTCCGTCGCTTGGCACGCACGCCGCGCTGCTTCTCGATCTCCTCGAGCTCGTGTTCCAGGCGATGAACGCGTTCGCGGGCGCGCCGGCGCCCGAGTTCGAGTTTGGTTTCACCAGGACCACGCCCACCGATGCCGCCGGTGAGCCGGCTGAGCGCGTCGTCCTTCTGGCCCAGGCGCGGGAGCGCGTACTTCAGCTGCGCGAGCTCGACCTGCAGCTTGCCGTCGCGGCTCTCGGCGCGCTGGGCGAAAATATCGAGGATCAGTTGCGTGCGGTCGATGACGCGAAGGTCGGTGCGCGACGCGATGCCGTGCGCCTGGGCGGCGCTCAGATCGGCGTCGAAGATCAGCGTTTCGGCGTCGAGATCGATGGCCCTGACCACCACGTCGGCGAGCTTGCCCTGGCCGAGCACGAACTTCGGATCGAGACCGTCGCGGAGCTGAATCACGCGGTCGACCACCTCGACGCCCGCGGTGCGCGCGAGCGCCGCAAGCTCCTCGAGTTGTGATTTGGCTTGAGCGAGTGCCCCCCGGCGTCGCTTGTCCCCGACGTGGATCAGGATCGCCAACCCGTCCTTCGCCTTCACCCGTCGAGCTCGCGTTCGCTTGGCGAACTCGGCCTCGAGCGAGGCGACCAGCGAGCCCACGTCGGGCTGCGGATGGCCGTACGGCTGCGGACCCACCACCTCGAACGGCTGGGCCGCATCGCGCGCGGGCACGTTGTACGCCCAGGTCATGCGCCGCGGCTCGCCGTCGGGCCCGAGCAACACGGCAGCCACCAGATCGAGACGCAGCCGCGTGAGATCGACGATGTCGTCATGCGTGAGCGGCTCGTCGAAGAGGTGGGTGTGCACCAGGCGAAGCGCGCGAAAGCGACCCTCCGCCGCGCGCAGGCGCCCGATGTCCGGCAGCATCAGCCCGGTCGCGTGCCCGACGACGACGCTGTCGACCGCCCCCGAGCGATGGACCAACACACCGACCTGGCGTTTGGTTTCGCGCGAGGCGTCGACCAGTGAACGGACGAGCTCCGGCGTCGCGATGCGGTCGAGCGGAACGCGGCGCCGGTAGATGCGCTCGAGTGTCTTGATCGCGCTCGGCGGCAGTCCCGACGTGTTGCCGTGGAGCTCAGGCATGCGCGGCAAGATACCTGAGGCCGGTCGCGATCGGCTGCTCGTACCGGTGGATCACCTCGAGCGCTTCGAGCTCACGGCGCATGGTCGCGGCGAGCTCGGGATCGGCGCCGAGCTTCTGCAGGGTCTCCACCAGATTCCAGCGGAGCAGCCATTCTTTCGGAAATTCGCGACCGAGCCGCTGGTGAACCAGCGGGTACACGTCGGCGACGGCGCTCTTGCCCTCGTGGTGTGCCCGCCACGCGGCTTCGTAGAGTTCGAGCAGACCGAGCTCACTCTGCGGCAGCTCGCGCGGCTTGGGCACGCGGGTGCCCGGAAAGTCGGTCTCCGGGAAGAACGACGGATCGATGGCGCCGGCCTCGGCGGTGAGAAATTCACCGGTCGGAACCAGGACGTATTCGGCGAGCGTGACCGGCGCCCGGCCGGGGAGCTCGAGGCGCGCGTCCTCCAGCAGCAGGTGCAGCAAACGGCCGTCGCGAGCACGCGCGTGCCGCACCAGCCGTCCCTCGACACGAGCACCGGACGCGGAGGTGAAACCATGCCGCCCGCTTCGTTCGTCGCGAGCGCGCGCGAGCTCGGCGTCGTTCGCCGCCTCGAGACGCGCCCCAGCGGCGACGAGGCCGGTCACGATCCATTGCTCGGATGACCTGATCGCCCGCTGCTCGGCCTGAATCACGCCGTCCCAGGCGATGGCGGCCGGGCCCTCGAAGCGGAGCCACGCGGGCGCCGCCGGCGACGACGCTTCACGGAGGATGCCGATCACCCAGGCTCCGGAGGAAAACCGCGCGCTGGCGAGTTCACGGCTCGCGATCGCGCGCTCGATGGCCACCGCGCCGCCGAGGTTCACGGCCAACGTCTTCGAGACGCGCTCGAGCACCTCGTGCAGCGTTTCGAAGTCCGGCGTCACGAACAGCTGCGGCTGGAGCTTGGTGATGTCGTAGGACACCTCGGTCACTGCCTCGTCGAGCGGGATCTTCGTCACCTCCGGCGCGTGGCAGGTGTGGGACTCGCGGAGCGACGAGAGCAGGCCGGCGCCGTAGAGCTTGTAGTCGCGCGGCGTGCCGACGAGCCCGTACTCGACGGTCCACCAGTACAGACGCGACAGTGCCGTCGCCTCGCTCGCCTCGCGAGCCGCCGCGATCGCGGAGGCGAGCTCGGCCTCGACGGCGCGAATGCTTTCGGGCCGGCGCGTCACGTCCTCCTTCACTTCGCTGAGCAGGTGGATCGCGGTAAACACGCGATTCTCTTCCGGCAGCGTGAAAGCGCGCTTGCCGATCTCGCCGATGCGCCTGAGGTAGGCGGCGTACGCGGGGTCGGGAAGGATCGGCGCGTGCCCAGCGGCCTCGTGGATGATGTCGGGCGCGGGCGTGTACGCGACGTGTTCGTGCGAGCGCATGTCGGCCGCGATCGGCAAGATGCCGCGCGCCTGGAACTCCTGAAACGCCCGCGGCGGGATGAACCCGTCGACGCACACCGCGCCCCAGCCGAAGCGCGCGAGCTTGTCATTCATTTCGTCGATGCTCGGGATGCGCTCGACGGAAATACCCGTGCGGTCGAAACCTTCCCGATAGGCTGCGTGCGCCGTCTCGAGCAAGCGAGCCCTCGTCTGCAAGAGCACGAAGCGCCAGACGGCCTGATCGATGGCCGTGTAGCGGGCGTAGTCCTGCTCCACCACGAACTGCCGGAGGTGGGCGGGGACGTTGGGGAGCGTGCCCATCCTCGAAAATCTAGCTCCGAACCCGGGCCCCCGCTCGCGTGGCCCATCGACCCCTCACGCATCCGTTTCGAGGAGGCTTCTAACGCTCGAGGCTGGTAGGCTCGAGCGGTGAGGCTCGCGACCATCCGGGGGGCATCGCGCGACGGCTCGCTCGTCGTCGTGGACAAGGCCGCGCGCCGCTGCCTGCCCGCTGCCGGCGTCGTAGGGACGCTCCAGGGCGCACTCGACGACTGGGACCGCGTGGCCCCGGCGCTGCGAGCGCTCGCCGATCGCCTCGAGCGCGACCCCGCGCTCGGCACCCCCCTCGACGCGCAGACCCTCGCCGCGCCGCTGCCACGCGCCTACGAATGGGTCGACGGCTCGAGCTACCTGAACCACGTCGTGCTCGTTCGAAAAGCACGCGGCGCGGCGCCGCCGGACGATCTCGAGACCGAACCGCTCGTCTACCAGGGTGGCTCCGGAGCGTTCCTCGGCGCGGTGGATCCCCTCGAGCTTCCGGAGCCGGCCTGGGGCCTCGATTTCGAAGCCGAGGTCTGCGTGGTGCTCGGCGACGTACCGATCGGAACGACCGCCGAGGGTGCCGCCGATCGCGTGCGGCTCTTGATGCTGGCGAACGACGTCACCTACCGGAACCTGGTCCCGCAAGAGCTGAAGAAGGGTTTCGGCTTCTTTCAGTCCAAGCCCGCAACCTCGTTTGCGCCGTTCGCCGTCACGCCGGACGAGTTCGGGCGGCATTTCCGCGACGGCCGCCTGCACCTCCGCGTGACCTCGACCTACAACGGCGAGACCGTGGGCGAGGTCGATGCGGGACCCGAAATGCACTTTTCCTTCTTCGACCTGATCGCGCACATCAGCGAGACGCGAGCGTTCACGGCCGGGACCATCCTCGGCAGCGGCACGGTGTCGAACGCGGCGCGCGAGCGTGGCGTGGCGTGCCTCGCCGAGCGGCGCGCACGAGAGACGCTCGACCTCGGCGCCCCGAAAAGCGGATTCATGAAAGCCGGGGATCGGATCCGTATCGAGGTGCTCGACGCGAGCGGCTGGAGTATCTTCGGCGCCATCGATCAGCTCGTGACGAGCTGACGGCGCGACCAGGATGGAGTCGGTTCGCCTCCACAGCTACTTTCGCTCAAGCTCGGCGTGGCGCGTACGCATCGCGCTCGCGTGGAAGGGGATCGCCCACGAGCTCGTGCCGGTGCACCTCGTGCGCGGCGGGGGCGAGCAGCGCACACCTGAGTTCATGGCCAAAAACCCGATGGCCCAGGTCCCGGTGCTCGAGATCTCGGAACCGGGCGGCACGTTTCGGCTCACCCAGTCGATGGCGATCCTCGAATACCTCGAGGAACGCTTTCCTGAGCCGCCGCTACTACCGCGCGAGCCGGAAGCGCGCGCGCGTGTCCGGGAGCTTTCCGAGCTCGTGAACTCCGGTATCCAACCCCTCCAAAATTTGGTGCTTCGAAAGGCCCTCCATCAGGCAGGAATCGCACCGGAGCCGTTCGTCGAGAAGTTCATCACGAGCGGCCTTCAGGCGCTCGAGGCGCGCGCCGTTGCCACGGCTGGACGATTTTTGGTGAGTGACAGTGTGACCTTTGCCGACATCTACCTCGTGCCTCAACTTCACGCCTCCGCGCGCTTCGGCGTGGATGTGTCCGTCTTTCCGACGCTTCAGCGGGTCGCCCAGGCGTGCGAGGCATTGCCGGCATTCCAGGCCGCCCACCCGAACGCCCAGCCGGACCACGAGGCCGGCGCATAAGCCGGATGGCTAGCGCGCCGTGGCGAACGTAGAATCCCCGGTCCGAGCGATCGTTCGAGCTGTCGACGAATGGTGAAGTGGTTTCCCAACTTCCGGCGGGGCTCGGCGGCGGTGGCCGTGGACGAGGCGCCGTCGCCGCGCGCACCCGAAGCGGTGTCGATCGTCGACGCCGTGCTGGAAGACGACGACCTCGTCGGCAAGAAGCTGAACGGCACGTACATCATCGATTCGGTGCTCGGCGAGGGCGGCATGGGGCGCGTGTACCGGGCACGCCACACGCGCATCCAGAGCAAGGAATTCGCGATCAAGGTGCTCCGTGCGGAGTTCGCGCGGAACGCCGAGGTGGTCGCGCGCTTCAAGCGCGAAGCCGAGGCGGCGGCCTGCATCTCGCACCCGAACGTGGTGGGCGTGTACGATGTCGACCAGACGCAGGATGGGCACTCGTACCTCGTGTGCGAGTACCTGAAGGGAGTGGACCTCGCCGACGAGATCCAGAAGGTCGGGCCGATGCCGACCGGGGTCGCGGTTCACGTCGCCGTTCAGGCCTGCCGCGCGCTCGAGGCCGCGCACGCGCGCGGCGTCGTCCACCGCGACCTCAAGCCGCACAACGTGTTCTTGCTCGCCGAAGCCGGTGGTGAGATCCCCCCCCGCCCCGCGGTGAAGCTCCTCGATTTCGGGCTGTCGCGCTTCGTCGACGGTCCCGGCACGCAGCTCACGCAGGCGGGCGTCATCATGGGAACGCCGGCGTACATGGCGCCCGAGCAAGCCGATGGCACCGGCGTGGATCTGCGTGCCGACGTCTACGGCCTCGGCGCGGTGCTGTTCACGGCGCTGTGCGGCCGCCCGCCGTTCGAGGCCGAAACGCTCCAGGGCGTCGTGCTCGCGGTGCTCACGCAGGAGGCGCCGCGCGCCCGCACGCTGAACCCGGACATTCCGGAAAACCTCGAGCTCGTGCTCCAGCGCGCGATGGCCCGCAAGCGCGAGGAGCGCTACCAGACCATGACGGAGCTCAGGCGCGCGCTCGAGCCGTTCGCCGCCGCCGATCAGCTGGAGATCGTCGGTGAAGGCGTCTCGCGCCCAAAGCAGCTTTCGATCAGCCGGCTGGAAGCCGACGCGCGCACCGTCGGCACCGCCCGGCCACGCCTGATGTTCTACGGGGCGCTCGCCTTCGCGCTGGCCATCGTCGCTCTCGCGAGCACGCTGCCGGCGATCGAGCTCATGACGGGCAGGCTCACCTTCACCCGCTCGGAGGTGCTGCTCTTTCTGCTCGCCGTCACCGGGACGCTGATCACGCCGACCGTCCTTTTGCTCGCGCGCCTCCGCAAGACGGTCTGGAGCAACCACGCCCGCGTCCTCTCACTCCTGGAAATCGTGCGCGGGGTGTTGCTCTCCGCCGTCCTCAGTTACGGATTTTCAGCGATCACCGTGCGCTTCTTCGACGACGTGATCGGGCGCATGTCGGGGGCTGCGCTGTTCGCGAGCGGCCAGGGACAGGGGTGGCCCGGGTGGAACCTGCTGTTTTTGATCGTCGCGCTGGTGATGGGAGCCGTGACCGGCGCGCGGACCGGCATCCATCAGCGGAGTCCGGGCGGCGTCATCCGCCACGTGACGCCGATCCTGATCGGGTGCGGCATCTTCGTCTCCGGACTCGTCTTGTATGCCGGCTTCGTCTGGCGTTCGCACGACGAGTCGGCGCGCATCGCGCGCGAGAAGCCGGCTCCCGCACCGCCGCCAAGGGTCGCGCCGCCGCCCACCGTACCGAACATCGCCGCCCGGCTCGCAGCCTTGCCGCCGCCGCCAGCGCCTGTTCCACCGACGAGCGCCTCGGGTGCCGCTGCGCCGCCGCCCGCCCCCATCCAACGTGCTTCCGCCGACGAGCTTGCAACGGCCGTCGCCAAAGGCGTCGACGGCCTCTTGCCGCTCGCCGAGCGCTACCCGCACGATCCCGACGTGCTCAAGCCGCTCGTCATCGCGTTCGCGAGCCGGTCGACCGGGCTTGCCGATGCGATGGTCGTCGCGACGAGGCTCTTCGACGCCGCACCCGAGCAGGCTGCGGACGACGACCTCCGCTTCCTGGTCAAGAAAGCGGCGGGAACTCCCGGGGATACGTCGAAGCTGGCGTTCACCGCGCTGGCGGAGCACATGGGGAGCGCAGGGCCCGACATTCTGTACGAGATGATGTTGAACGATCAGAAGACGAGCAAGCAGGCGGGTGAGCTCTTGGCGACGAACGCCGTGCGTGGGCGGGCGTCCCCGGCGCTGCTGGTCGCGATGGAGCTCCGGCGCGCCACTTCCTGCGCCGCTAAGGTGCCGCTGCTCGGTCGCGCCGCCGAACTCGGCGACGACCGCACGATTTCGATCCTCTCGCCGCTCGCGACCGGCACGCGCAAGGGTTGCGGGCGACGCAAGCGGGAGCCGTGCCCGCCGCCCTGTGCCGAAGAGGCCAGGCGCTTCAACGAGGCGATCGCGCGCATCGTCGCGCGCGGCGCCGCCGCAAGGAAGTAGACGGATCGGCGCCTCGGAATTGGCAACGCCAATTACGAGATATGCTCAAGCGCCATGGCGGTCCGGGAGCTCCAGATTCGCGAGGCGCTGGCGGCCGAGGCCGAAGTCGTCACGTCGGTGCTCCACGAGGCAGCCGACTGGCTCGCGCGCCGCGGCGACCCCCTGTGGCTTCCCTCCGAGATCGATCCGAGCGCCATCCGCGGGGACGTGGAAGCCGGTCACTACCTGCTCGCGTTCGCCGCGAGCGAGGCGGTCGGCACGGCGCGATTGACGCGCGACGATCGGTTGTTCTGGCCGGAAGCCGGCGCCGGTGAGGCCGGGTACCTGCATCGTCTGGCGGTCCGGCGTTCCCACGCCGGAGGCAGTGTCTCTTTGGAGCTCTTGCGCTTCGCGGCCACGCGCTCGCGCAGCTGGGGTGCGAGCTTTTTGCGACTCGATTGCGATGCTTCCCGGCCACGGCTCCGCGCGTTCTACGAGTCGTTCGGCTTCGTCTTCCACAGCGTGAAAACCGTCGGCCCCCACACCGTCGCCCGCTACGAAATGCAACTCTGAAGGGCGCGCGCAGCAACATGTCGCTAAGTGCCCCGAAGGGCGCCCGCGCGGCGTGGTACACTCGAAACGATGCCTCTTGCTCCGCTCGGCATCCGACGCATCGAGGCGCTCCACTACTACGTGCGCGACCTGCCGCGGAGCCAGCGCTTCTACACCGAGCGCCTCGACTTTGCGGAGGTCGGTGCGAGCGGCGAAGCGCTGATCGAGGGCGGCCACCAGCGCGCCCTGGTGTTCGAGGCCGCGGGGTGTCGCGTCGTGTGCTCGACGCCCGTCGGCGAAGGCGGCCGTGCCCACCGATTCCTCGAGAAACACCCGGACGGCATCGGCAGCATCGTGCTCGAGGTCGAGGACGCCGAGCGCGCGTTTCTACTGCTCGACGGACGCGGTGGCACGCCCGTGGGCGAAATCCAGGTCAGCGAGGTCGACGGCGCGACGCTCAAGACCTTCGTCATCACGACGCCGTTCGGTGACACCACCTTCCGTTTCGTCGAGCGCCAGGGCGACTACCCGCTTTACGAGGGTTTCGTCCGCTACGAGACACCGCGAGGCGGCACGAATGCGTTCGGCGTGCGCGACTTCGACCACGTGACCTCGAACTTCGAGACGATGGCGCCGGCACTCCTCTGGCTCGAGCACGTGCTCGCCTTCGATCGCTTTTGGCACGTCGAATTCCATACCGACGACGTGGCGCGTCGCCTCGACGAGCAGGGCTCCGGCCTCCGGTCGGTCGTGATGTGGGACCGGCAGAGCGGCGTGAAGTTCGCCAACAACGAGCCGTATCGACCGAACTTCAAGGCCTCCCAGATCAACGTTTTCCACGAGGAAAACCGCGGCGACGGCGTCCAGCACGTCGCGCTGAAAGTCGACGACCTGATCGCGACCGTGCGCGGGCTCAAGGCGCGCGGCGTCGAGTTCATGCCGACGCCGGAAGCGTACTACCGGGATTTGCCGCGGCGGCTCGCGGAGCGGAACGTCGGCACCCTCGCCGAACGGACCGAGGACCTGGCGGAGCTCGGTATCCTGGTGGACGGCGAGGGACCAGGCCGCTACCTGCTGCAGGTGTTCATGAAAGACTCGGCAGACACGCACGCGAGCCCGGAGGCGGGTCCGTTCTTTTTCGAGCTCATTCAGCGGCGGGGCGACGAAGGCTTCGGCGCCGGCAACTTTCGCGCGCTGTTCGAGAGCATCGAGCGCACGGAGCTCGCGGCGGGCAGAGGCTGATGCTCGACCGACAGTGTCAGGGCACGGTGCCCGAAAAGCCGCACCTCCGCTTCGAGAACCCCGACGGCGGCCTCTATTACGAGGAGTGCCTCACGCGGGCGGGGTTCGACGGCGCGTTTTCGATCCTCTACCACCGCAGGCGCCCCCACGAAGCCATGCCGGTCGACACGGCGCGAATGACACGAGCCCCCGAGCCGCTCGACGATCGGCAGCTCTATCGCCGACACTACCGGACCCTCGCGCTCCCGAGCGGCGGGGCGACGCTCGAAGCGCGGCGTCCGCTGCTCGTCAACGACGACGTCGTCGTCTCCGTGCTTCGTCCGGCGGCGCCTGATCCGACGTACGTGGTGAACGCCGACGGCGACGATCTCTACTTCGTGCTCGAGGGTGGCGGCGTGCTCGAATCACCGTTCGGCCGGCTCGACTTCGCGACGGGCGACTACGTCGTCGTGCCGAAAGGGGTGGTGCACCGCTTCGTGCCCGGGAGCACGCACCAGGCTTGGCTCGGCGTCGAGTGCCGGCGCGGGATCGGGTTGCCCGCGCACTACCGCAACGCCGTCGGTCAACTGCGGATGGATGCACCCTACTCGCACCGCGACTTCCGGCGCCCGCTCTTGTCCGAGCCGCTCGAGCCGATGCTCTCGGACATCGCCGTCAAACGCGGAGAGGTCCTCCACGGCTTCAGGGCGCCCGCGAGCCCGCTCGACGTCGTGGGCTGGGACGGCACCGTGTACCCGTTCGCGTTCCCGATCGGCGCCTTCCAGCCCCGCGTCGGCGAGGTGCATCTGCCGCCGCCCGTGCACGCAACGTTCGAAGCGGTGGGCGCGCTCGTCTGCAGCTTCGTGCCGCGCCCGCTCGACTTTCATCCACGCGCGCAGCCGATCCCTTACCCGCATTCGTCGGTCGACGTGGACGAAGTGCTCTTTTACGCCAACGGCGACTTCGGCTCGCGCCGCGGCGTGGGCGCGGGCAGCCTCTCGCACCATCCGGCAGGGATTGCGCACGGCCCGCACCCGGGCGCGTACGAAGCCACGCCGCCCTCGCCTCGCACGACGGAGCTCGCGGTGATGCTCGATTGCGCGCGGCCGCTCCGGCCGACCGCCGACGCGCTGTCCGTCGAGGACCCCGACTACCACCGAAGTTTCGTCGGCTAGAGCGCGCCAGCCGTTGCTCGCGGCCCCGTCGCGCCTCGCGACGCTTGCGGCTCGCCATCGCCCGTTCGCACCCATCTGGTTTCTCGAGACGGATCGGGGCATGTTGCGCTCCTGATGGGCTCGGGTTTCGTTCCTTCACCAGGCGTGATGGGCCGGTTTCGTCACCAAGCCGGCGCGCTCGCGATCGAGGTGGACGCGACGGACGGCGGCCGTGTCGTCGAATTTTCCCTCGACGGCGAGAACGCGCTCGCGGCCAAAGACACGTCACCGCAATACGGGTCATCGTTTTGGCCGAGCCCGCAGCGCGATTGGGACTGGCCGCCGCCCATCGAGTTCAATCTCATGCCGTGGCGGGCGAGCCACGATGGCAACACGCTGGTCCTCGAGAGCGAGACGAACGCCCTGCTCGGCCTGCGTGCGGAGCAGCGTTGGACCCCGGCGCCGAGCGGTATCTCGGTCGAATACCGGCTGAGGAACGAAGGCATCGCGCCGCGCGCGGTGGCACCGTGGGAAAACTCGCGCGTCGGGCCGTCCGGGCTCACGTTCTTTCCGTGCTCGGAGCCGACTCTCGCCGGGTCGACGCTTCATCTCGCCCCGGTCCACGGCGTGATGTGGCTCGAGCACGATCCGGCCACGATGCGCGAGAACCAAAAGGCATTCGCGGACGGCAGCGAAGGCTGGCTCGCCCACCTTCACCGCGAGCTCCTGATGCTGAAGACGTTTCCCGTCGTCCCGCGCGCCCTGCAGGCGCCGACGGAGGCGCTGGTCGAGCTCTACGTCGACCAGAGTGGTCTGTTCGTAGAAGTGGAGGAGCAAGGCGCCTACGAGACGCTGCTCCCCGGCGGACAGTCGCGCTGGACGGTCGGCTGGCAACTCCACCGCGTTCCCACCGAAATTTCCCGGGAACGCGGGAGCCCCGGCCTCGTCCGTTGGGCGCGCGAGCGGGCGGAAAAGCAGCGAATCGTTCCACGATTCGGCCCTCTGCTCTAGGATTGCCCGCGTGTCAGCCCCGAAGACGCCGCGCGTCGCTTTCCTCGTCGCGGAGTTCCATCGTTCCCTGGTCGATACGATGTTGTGGGTCGCCGCCCATGAAGCGAAGGAGCTCGGCCTCAAGGTCGTGCGGACGGTGCGAGTGACGGGGAGCTACGAGACACCGCTCGTCGCCAAGAAGCTGCTCGCTCGGCGCGACGTCGACGCGCTGGTCGTGCTCGGCTTCATCGAACGGGGCGAAACGCTCCACGGCGAGGTGATGGGGCACGTCGTCCATCGAGCGCTGATCGAGGCGAGCTTGGCCCACGACAAGCCGGTCGGCCTCGGCCTGATCGGACCGGGCGCGACCAAGAAACAGGCCGAAGCGCGAAAGAAGCAGAGTGCGCGCGCCGCGGTGCGAGCCGTCGTCCGGTCACTCGAGGCGCTCGCCGCCGCCGGGGACTAGAGCCAATCGATACGCTCTAGAAGCGCCACTCGACGCCGACGCCCAGCATCGGCCCGCTGTAGCTGACGCTTTCGGCGCACTGGAACACGAAGTCCCCGCCGCACAAGGTCTGCTGCTGCTGGAACACCGTCACGCCTCCGACCACGACCGAGAAGAACAGCGAACCGGGCCCGCCGTTGCCGCGAAACAGCGCGCGCACGCCGAGCTCACCGTAGCCGAACCCCGCATTGCCGCCGCCGCCTTCGGCGACGAGCCAGGTGCCCGAGCCGACCGGGAGCTGCGCCGCCCCGACGAGACCCGAAAATTCGAACACCGAGTGGAACAGGACGATATCGCTGCGGAGACTCAGGTGGAGACCGTCGCGCGCCCCGAGACGAAGAAACTGCGCGATCAGGATCCCACTGCCTGGCTCGACGCGAAAATCGGTCGCCTTGACGGTCTGTCCGCCGAACCCGAGCCCGATCGAGAAAATGTCGCGGTCGTAGGCGGCGTTCAGCGTGCCGGACACCGGCACGACGGCGTCGGTACCCTCGCCGTCCCCGTAGGCGAACGGATGAATTTCCGCGGAGACGTAGAGTTCGCTCTTGAAGCGGTAGCCGACCCACCCTTGCGTCAGCACGCCCGCGCCGAGACCGTCGAGCGCCGCGAACGGACGCACCTTCAGACCGACTTCGTAGAGGCCCGCCGCGCGCGGCGGCGCGGTGCGACTCTCACTCGGGCCTTTCGTCACCGAACGTGCGGAGGCACCGATCGGCACCTGCTCGTTCAGACCGAGCTTCACGCGGGCAAAACGCTCGGAAACGGTCGTCACGACGCCAATGGCCAGCGTCTGGCGACGCGTCGCGATCTCGCCGCCGACCTTTTCTTTCGTCGCCACGGAAAGCTCGACCCGATCCCCGTGCTTGAGCCCGTCGTCCGAGCCGAGGTTGATCACCACTTCGCCGAGCTCGGCCGAGGTGACTTCCCCTTCGCGCCCGGGAGGAGCTTCGACGACCGCCGGAACCGCGGGAACGACCGCCCCCTGCGGCGCGGGCGGGGCGGAACCGTTCACCGGAACCGCGACGGTCGCACCCGTCGGCTGCGACACCGGTCGAGCTTCGACGCGGTGGATCTCGGCCCAGACGCGACCCCCCCGCGTGAAGAGGCCGGCGACCGGGCCACCCATGTCCTCGACGCCGAGCAGCGTGAAGCCGCCGTCAGCGTTTGCCTGCACGACCCAGAGCCCGCTCTCGCCGCACGCAACGAACGCCCGCGACCCCTCGACCTCCACGGCGCGTCGATCGCAGGCCCTCCCGGCCGCATCCCGTTGGGCTAGTAGCCAGACGTCGAATGTCGTGGGTGCGGCCGGCGGCGCGCTCGGAGGCTGTGCCGGCGCCGGTGCCGCCGAGGCCGGTGGCGCAGCGGGTGGAGCTGACGGTGGAGGCGCGGCTGCCGGAGGACGCGTGGCCTGGGCGCGCGCAAGCCCTACGGGCAACGTGCAGAGAAGCAGCGCCGCAACACTCCGCAGACCTCGCTCGAACCCCAGTAGTCCGTGCCCGCTCTCCCTTCGCGCTGCCACCACGGGGACTCTGGCGAAAGGACGGCCTCGGTTCAAGCAGAAAGTCCGCATTATTTCGGGGAAGGATGCACCGCGCCGCGGCCTCCGTTAGAATCGACTATCTGGAAGGTGGGTGTGGTGATGGCGATGAAAGATCCAAAAGTGCGGCTGGGGAGGCGGTCTTCGAATCACGGGGCGGTGATCGGAACCATTGGCGCGGGGCTCCTGCTGACGAGCGTCGGTTGCAACAGCTTCGACCCGGTGGTCCCAGAAGAGACCGACGGTTTTCGGGTCGTGATCCCGACCGACGTTCGCAGGCCGACGTCGGCGGTGAACAAGCCACCGGCCGTCACCGGCGGCACGGTTCTCGTCACCCGGAACGGAGCGACCGCCGTGGTGTCCGATGCCGAACAGAACCGGATGGTCCTCGTCTCGATGGCGGGGACGGCGGTCTCGGGGTTCATCGCGCTCTCGCCGGGCGACGAGCCGGGACGTTTGATCGAGGACGATGCCGGGCGCGTCCACGTCGTGCTGCGCCGGGGCGGGGCGATCGCGACCATCGATCCCATGAGCGCTACTCTCGTCGATCGGCGGCCCGTGTGTGCGGCGCCGCGGGGCTTGACGCTATCGGCTCCGGACACGCTCACGGTGGCTTGCGCCGACGGAAAGCTGGTGACGATGCCGGCGTCCGGCGGTGTGCCGACCCGCGTGGTGACGCTGGATACCGATCTCCGCGACGTCATGGTCGTGGGCGACGGCCTGGTCGTCAGTCGCTTCAAGAGCGCGGAGCTCCTGCGCGTGGGCGGCGACGGAACGCTGCTTCGCCGTGATCGGCCGACCAGCGTGATGGGGCAACGCATCGTCCCCATCCAGAACCAAGGCCCCGAAATGTTCGGGGCGATGGAGTCCGTTTCGAATCCGTTCCGTCCCGTGGTTGCCTGGCGCACGCTCCCCCGAAAGGACGGCTCCGTCATCGTCGTGCACCAGCGCGCGGTCGACGCCGAGGTCGAGGTCAGCACCACGCCGGGCGCAGGCGTGAGTTCGTACGGCGGCGGCGCCTCGTGCAGCGGCATCTCCCAAAATGCCGTCACCGTCATGAATGCGAACGGCGTGGCCACGAACCTGACCATCGGCGGCCCCCCGCTCCCGGTGGATGCGACGCTCCTTGCCGACGATCACACGCTGATCGTGGCGCACGCGGGTCAACCCGATCCGGTCGCGGCGCGCCCGTTCGTCGTCTTCGAAGGGGACGACGCGGGCGGCATGGCCAGCGCCGGTGGTGCCCCCTTCGGAGCGGTGACCCTCAGCATGATCGACGTGCCGAGCGCGCCGGTCGGCGCGGAGCCTCCCGCCGAAGGGACGGTTGCCGACGATCCCGGCTGTTTCAGTTTCCAGGGCGTCTCGCTCGACACGCCGGTGGTCGCCATCGCCGCGAATCCGGCCTCGCCCACGGAGCTCGTGCTCCAGACCCGCCAGCCCTCGACGATCAAGATCGTCCGTGTCGGCGAGTGGAACAACGCTCGCGTCGTCTCGTTCGACGACGGCACCACGATCGACACCGGCTATGCGCTCTTTCACCGCGACTCGGGCGGCGGCATCGCCTGCGCAAGCTGTCACCCCGAAGGCGCCGAGGACGGCAACGTGTGGCGTTTCTCCGATAGCGGCGAGCGCAAGACACAGTCCCTGCAGGCGAACCTGGCAGCCAGCGCGCCGTTCCACTGGGATGGCAAGCTGCCGAACGTGGACGCGATCATGAGCCAGGTGTTCGTGGCACGCATGGGCGGCATCTACCAGAGCCCGGAGCGCCTCGCGGTCCTTCGCGACTGGCTCTTTTCCCAGACTGCACCAGCGCCGATGCGGGCGTCCGACGACCCGGCGGTGGTCCGCGGACGTGACCTGTTCGAAGCGACCGGGTGCACCGACTGTCACGTGGGGACGGGGCTCACCAACAACCGAAATGCCGACGTCGGCACGGGCGAGACGCTCCAGGTTCCGTCTTTGATCGGTGTCGGCTACCGCGCGCCGTACATGCACAACGGCTGCGCCAAGACACTCACCGATCGCTTCGATCCGAGCTGCGGCGGCGGGGACGCTCACGGCCGCATGCGCGGTATCGATTCGGCCGGCATCGCGGATCTCGTCGCGTACCTCGAGTCGCTCTAGAGCATCACTCGTCTTGGCTTCGCCAATTCCGAGGCGTGGCTGCGCCACGCGCGCTGCTTCGCAGCGCCGCGCCCTCCCAGGGAGTGGGTCACCGCCGCGGGCGGCAGTGTGTCGACTGCTCGTTGAGGGCGGCGCGGGCCGCGGTGCGGGCGCCGGCTGGTGCCTTGTTCTTGAGCAGCGGGCCGAGGCGGGTCGCGAGATCGCGCGGCGCGATCGTGCGGAGGGCGCCGAGCGCCGCGAAGGCCATGCTCCGCTGGTCCGCGGACGCGTAGGGATCGGCGAGCCGGTGAGCGTGCTTCGTCAGGGACTCGAGGGCGGGGGCGTGGCAGAGTTCGCCGAGCGCCGCCGCGGCGGACCGCCGCACGGCGGGCCACTCTTCTTCGTCGTCGAAGCGCTCGAGCACCAGTTCGCCGTGGGCCCGAGCCCCGCGAGCGCCGAGCGCTCCGATGGCGTCGCGCCGGACGAGCCACGCATCGTCACCGAGCGCCAGGGCGAGCCGGGCGTCCACGGTCGTCGATCGTTGGGCTCCGGCAAGCGCCGTCGCGGCAAGCGCGCGCACGCTCGGCCACGGATCGGTGTCGAGACGAGCCAGGAGCGCCGTCGTGGCGTGGCCGGTCGGTGCGGTGGCGAGCGCCTGCGTGGCTTCGAGCCGGACGCGCATGGAATCGTCCGTCAGCGCACGCACGAGTGAAAGCTGGAACGGCGCCGCGTCGCGAATGGCATGGGCGGCGGCGGCGCGCACGCGCGGATCCGGATCGGCGATGAGCGCCCGTTCGAGCGCACTGTGGGCACGCGGTGAGGCGGCGGAGAGCTCGGCGAGCGGCCCCACGCCGAGGTAGCGGAGGCGGAACGACGAACCCGGCGTCGCAATCCGATCCAACGCCCGGAGCGACTCGGGCGCGAGCGCCGGCGCACGACTGCCGAGCGCACGCAGAATGTCCAGGAGCGCCACGTCGGGCGTCGCAGGATCGGCGAGCGCCCGGCGTAGCGACGGTTCCGCCTCGCGGCTGGTCCCGAGGCGTCCGATCGCCGTCCGCATCGCCGTGCGGCGGTCGGCCGCGCGCTCCGTCATCAATGGCATGAATACGGAGAGCGCCTGCGCCGGAGCGATGACCGCGATCTGGCTGGCGAGCTCGGCAAAGGCGGCGCCTTTGGCCGCGCGGAGTCGCGCGGCGAGCAGCGGTGCCGCTACCGCTCCGCACTTCGGCAGATGATCGACGGCGTGCGTCCGGTGCGCGGGATAGGGGCCACCGAGCGCCTCCACGTAGGGGGGCGTCGAAATCTCGCACGGAGCGCCGTCGAGCACCTGGAGCGCCACGCGCCGCCCGCCCTCGTCGAGCCCGACGAACGCGGCCGCGACGGCTTCGAAGGCAGGCGGCCCCATCATCGACAGCACCGCTTTCGCGCTTTCGGCCTTCTGGCCCCCGCCTCGGAGCGCCGCCACCAGCGCGGGCAGGTTCGAGTCTTCGATCGCGGCGCGCACGTTCACCTCGGCAAGGGTCACCTGCCCGTCAGCCTTGCCGACGAACGCGCTCTCGAGAACGACGGCCACGCAATCGTCCTGCACGCGCGTGGGGAAGCGGACCGCGTAGCGCGACCCGGGCGTCATCCAGCCGTCGTCGGGTAGCGTCACGGAAAAGAGCGCCTTCGTCGTCGCGACGAAGAGCTCGCGGGGGGCAATGGCGCTCGGCGGCGGCGACGCCTTCGGCGGACGAACCGTGAACTCGATGCCGTCGAGGGGCATGTCCGCCCGCGCGTTGAAGAGCACGAACTCGCCGCGGCCGGCGCCGGACTTGTTCTCGGCCCAGGTTGTTTCCGGGTTGCCGTCGGTGAGGGCGGCGGGATCACCGATCGCGCTCGTCGCGCGAACGGCTCGGAGGAGCGGGGCCGTCGGTGCCGCATCGGGCGGCAGTCGGACCGCGGTCAACTTGGGGGCGGCAGCGATTTCTTCACCCGAGAGCCGCTGCCCGATGCCCGGTTTGAGCGTCAGATCGGCCGGCGCGACGAGGCGAATTTCCAGCGGCGTCGGACGCCCGCAGATGGCGACTTCCTCCAATCGCTTGCCGATCACGACCCGGCGCGCGCCGTCATCGTCCGGTTCGCCGACAGAAACGTACCCGCCGTGCCTCACACCGTCTTCGCCCTCGGCGAGCCCGGTGAGCCCGGCAAAAAGCACGAGCGGCGCGTTGCCTGCGAGCGGCGCCGCGACGATCGCCTCGAACGAGCGCTCCGGGTTCGCACTCGGCACACGCACGTGGAGCGCTCGGCGCCCGGCGCGGAGCAAGAGCGGTGCCAGCTGCGTGCGGCTCCGATCGGCGACCGACTTCGGCGCGAGGTCGCGCGGCAGGCCGAGAGCGACGCCTCCCGCCACCGAGCACGGCGTCTGACTGCAGAGTGCGACCCTGAGCTCGTCCTTCTCGTCGTAGCCGACCGCGAGCATCGCCTGGCCGCTTCCCGCCGGCACGACGGTCACGACGCCCGGCGGAGCAGCCATCACGCGCGGCGCCCCGGCCAGGCCCGCGAGAAGGAGCCATCCCGACGAAGGCTTCACGCGACGAACGCTCCGGCCTCGCCCGGATCGACCTTCAGGCGCGACAGCACGTCGGGCAGCCTTTTTCGCGGCAACGAGACCCGCGTCGGCATGCCGCCCTCGAGCTCGAAGAGCTCGAGAAAATTGAGCCCACTGTCGAAGCGGGCCGCGATGCTCACGTTGTCCTTGTCGACGACGACGCTGACCGGCTCGCGCTCCTGGCCGAGGAGCAAGAGTAGCGTCTTGTCGATACGACCGAAGCCGCTCGTCACATCCACGATCGCAACGCCGGGCGGCAGCCGCCGGTAGCCGAGCGCGGCGCGACGGGTCTCGCGTTCGATCGGCACGAGCTCTTCGCCGGCGCGGTCAATCGGTTCCCACAGCGTCGCGTCCTCGAGCCCGCCCGCCAGATGGCGCACGATCACGCCGAATAGCCCCTGATCGTGGTGCCGCGCGCGGACGGCGCGGTCGATGCGCGAAGCGACCGCGCTCGGCGTGCCCATTCGCGTGTCGATGGCGCGCGCGTCGTCGTCGGCACCCGGGTAGGGCTCGATGCCGCCACGCATCCACTTGGCCGCGCTGGCGAGCCCGTCGAAGTCGGTGTGACACACGATCGTGTCGAGCGGCCCGATGCGCTCGACCAACGCCGGCTCGATCATCTCGGGGCACGCGCCGTGCTGGGCCTTGGTCCTGAGCAGGAACCGCGGATCGGCCGCGTAGCGCGCGTGCTCCTCGTGATCGTGATGATCGACCCAGACCGCGAGCCGCGACCCGAGACCCTGGATGAACGGCAGGGTCACCGTCTCGAAGCTCCCGCTTCTGCCACCCAGGCCGGCAAACGCGATGTCGAGCACGCCGACGCGACCGCTGAGCGACGCGGGCTTCGGGAGCTTACGTGGGGTGCCGAAGGCGAGGTGAGGCATGGACGAGGGCCGGACACCCGAAGCCTAGTACGGCCGGCCCAACCCGGAGCGCTATCTTTCTAGCGATCAGAGCGTGACGTACAAGTAGACGAGGCACATCTCGTCGCGCGTGCCCTCGCCCCACGTGACGACCTCGGTGCGGTCGCTGGTGTCGTAGCCACAGCTCAGGGTGAACTCGCTCACGCTCGTCGCCCGCATCGGCGTGTCGTACCACCACGTGTTTTGCCAGTGAAAATCCCAGCGGTCGACGTTCACCAGGCACTGGTCCCGACTGCCGAATTGGGCGTCGAGGCGCAGTGTTCGCCCCAGCGTGTGCATGTGCGGAGCCACTCCGTAGACCGTTGCCGACGGCACCGGCGGATTGACCGGGATGATCTGCGTGGAGACGATGTTTTCCTGGCCGGGTAGAACCATCAGAGTATCGGGATCGGCGATCGGCTGGTACAGGCCCGGCAAACCGACGGTCGGCTCGGTCTTGAAGCGGACGACGGTACGGTCGGGGAAAGCGCCCGCCGCGAGGTTGTAGTGCACCTGCAGCACCAGCTTCCGCGGTGCGAGCGCGAGCCCCGTTCCCTGCGGCAGGGTGACCGCCGAGCCGCCCGGTGCCCAGATCGCGACGGGTGTGGCGTCGACGCGCGGCGCGCCGAAACAAGTGTAGCCGAGCCCCGCTTCGGCCGCGTCGAGGTCCTCCGCCGCCAGCGTGTCTTCGTCCGTCGCCGGCTCGTAGACGATGGCGTGGTGGACGACACGGTCGTCCCCCGGGATCACGTCGTAGGCGACCACGTACGCGTCCTCAGTGGTGCCGGGATCGACCAAGAAGCAGCGGTAGTCGTCAGCGAGCGTGTCGTTCGGTGTGTACGCCTCGCCCGGGTCGAGCGTCACGTCGACGCGATCGAGCCCGGGAGGCGGGGCAGGGAGCGGTGGCTCCTTGGTGAGGTCGCCGGGCGGAGCCCCGGCGGCATGCCACGCCGCGAAGATCGCGATCTCATCGTCGGTGAGCCAGCGCGCATTCGAATAGGTGTTGCACGATCCGCTGTTGTCGACCGGCATCGGCGGCATCACCCGGGCGGCAGTGATCTCCGCGAGCACGTCGGACGAGCGCCACGCAAGGTCGTAGCCCGTCAGCGGGAACGGCGCGATGCCGCCCGCGCGGTGGCAGCCCACGCACTGGCTGTAAACGATGGGCGCCACGTCCTCCGCCCATGTGACCTGGCTCGCCGCGCCGGCGGCGCCGCTGCCCGCCGACCCCGCCGCCGCACCACCGAACGCCCCGGCGGTGCCGCCCGACGCGCCACCCATGCCGCTCGAGCCAGCGACCGAGCCGCCGGACCCGGCCGCGCCGCTCGACGTTCCCGCCGTGCCGCTCGACGCTCCTGCCACGCTTCCCACCCCTGCCGCGCTGCTCGAGCCCGCGCTCGCTCCGGCGCCGGACGGGTCTCCCGACTCGGTGCTGCAACCGAGCGTGACAGATGCCGCCCCCACGAATCCGATCGCGACCGTTCTCCACACCATCAGGGTTAGCAAGACGTCCCATGGTCACTCCGAGCAGGCAAGGAACGCCAGGTTTTCCCGGGCTCACCGGGCCCGCGATCGCGAAATGTCGTGCGCTGTCCACGGCGTAGGGGCAAAGATTGGAGGATGCGCCGTTCGGTCGTGAGGATTGGGCTGGCTCTCGCGGTGCTCACCGGCGCCGTCTCCGTTGCCCCGGGCTACGCCCGGGCCGAAACGTTCGTGCCTTGCGGGATCAGCGGGCGGGTGACGCCTGCGCAGGGCGACGGGCTCGTCGACGCCGAGGGGCGCGCCGTCGCGCAATTCAGCGGCGGGGCGCTGACCCTGACGGTGAGTGGCTTCACGCTCGGCTCGGGCTCCCGCGCGCGCGTCGAGACCGGCTCCGGACGCGGGAGCTTCCGCGTTGCCGGGTTCATCGACACCAAGGGGCTCCCGATCGTCACGGGCGACATCGTCCCGATCGCCGCGGGGCACGTCTGGATCGGCAAGGAACGCGAGGTTCGGGTCGTCGGCACGACCCCGACGCAGATCAAGGTCGAGCGCGTGGCCTCGCCACCGCTTCAGCAGCGCGTGAGTGGTTACACCACCTGCAGGAACCTCAAACTTTCCCCGGGAACCCCGCCTGGCTACACGCCCCCCGGCTTTGCGCGCGGCTATGTCCTCCGGCGTGACCGGCTCGAGCTCTTCGCCGGGCCGGGGGGTGCGGCGGTCGGAGCGGTCGAAAAATCGCCCAGTGCGAACGGCGTCCTCTTCTTCAGCAACGAGAACCAGGGTGGCTGGCTCCACGTCGAGTACCGAGCCGACATCGTGGTGGACGCTTGGGCGCGAGCGGGGGACTTGAGTGCTCTCCCCGCCGGGGAAACGATGGACCAGCTCGCCAATCCGACGCTTCAGCGCAGCGCCCCCCGGATGGCGCTCGGTGGTAATCCGCGCGTCGCCCGCGCGGTCCGCAACGTCCCCGTACGAAACGCCGCCAAGGACGGTGCGACCGTGGTCGGCGTGATCGAGCCGGACGCGGAGGTCTACGTGGTCGACGTGATGGTCGGCTGGGTCAACGTGCTGCCCAAGGGCCTCGAGGTGATGCCGCCGCCGAACGGGCAGTTCTGGGTGAAAAGGGCCGAGCTCGCGATCTAGGCGGCCGCCGCGGCGCGAGCCCGAAGCTCCGTGCTAGCGTCCGCGCGCCGTGCCCACCGTCCCCGCCGACGCCCTGCGCGCCGCGCTCGAGAAGCCGCTCGAGCGCACGGATTTTCGTGTCGGCAAGAAGTACGAGGGGAAGGTCCGCGACAACTACACGCTCGCCGACGGGCGTCGTCTGCTCGTGACGACGGACCGCATCAGCGCCTTCGACCGCGTGCTCGGCACGCTGCCGCTCAAGGGACAGGTGCTGAACTTCGTCGCCGCCTGGTGGTTCAACAACACCCGACACATCGCGAACAATCACGTTCTCGCCGTTCCCGATCCGAACGTGCTCGTCGCCCGCGAGTGCACCCTGCTGCCGGTCGAGATGGTCGTTCGCGCGTACCTCACCGGCACGACCTCGACGAGCATCTGGGTACACTACGAAAAAGGCGCGCGAACGTTCTGCGGCCATCGGCTGCCCGACGGTCTAAGGAAGCACCAAAAGCTGCCCGAACCGCTGCTCACCCCCAGCACCAAGGCCGCGCACGGCGACCACGACGTTTCGGCCTCGCGCGACGAAATCCTCGCCCTCACGGGCATGCCTGCGGCCGAGTTCGACCGCGCGGCGGCGATCGCGATGGCGCTCTTCGCCGAGGGCCAACGGGTGTGTGCGGCACGCGGACTGATCCTCGTCGACACCAAGTACGAGCTCGGAAAAACTCCGGACGGCGAGATCGTCGTCATCGACGAGATCCACACCCCGGACTCCTCGCGCTTCTGGTACGAGCGCACGTACGGCGAGCGCTTCGCGGCGGGCCGCGACCCCGAGAGCTTCGACAAGGAGTACGTGCGACGCTGGTTGGTCGAGCAGGGCTTCCGCGGTGACGGCCCGATCCCGGTCATTCCCGACGACGTGAAGGTGGAGGCGATGCTCCGCTACATCGAGGCGGTCGAGCAGATCACGGGCGAGCCATTCGTGCCCAACCTCGAGGATCCCGGGCCAAGGATGGCCCAAAATCTGCGCGCGATCCTGGCGGGCGGGCAGAGCGACTGAGCCGGGAAGGGGGTAGGATCAGCCCATGGCGAACGTCTTCATCGTCGGTGCCGCTCGCACTCCAATCGGCGCCTTTCAGGGTGCGCTCTCGTCGCTCCCCGCGCCGAAGCTCGGTGCGGTGGCGATCCGTGAAGCGCTGGTCCGTGCGCGCGTCGCGCCCGATCTCGTGAGCGAGGTTTTCGTCGGCAACGTGCTCTCGGCTGGGCTCGGTCAGGCGCCGGGGCGCCAGGCCGCGATCTACGCCGACATCCCGAACACGGTGCCATGCACGACCGTGAACAAGGTCTGCGGATCCGGACTCCAAGCGGCCATCCTCGGCACGCGCAGCCTGATCGTCGGCGATGCCGACATCGTCGTCGCGGCCGGCATGGAATCGATGTCCAACGTACCGTACTACCTGCCGGCGGCGCGCAGCGGTTATCGCATCGGCGACGGCAAGGTGGTGGACGGCATGATGTTCGACGGGCTCTGGGACCCGTACAACCAATTTCCGATGGGGAAGGCCGGGGAGCTCTGCGCGCGTGAGTACGGCCTCAGCCGCGAGGCACAGGACGCCTTCGCGGCCGAGAGCTACAAGCGCGCGCAAAACGCGGTCGCAACGGGCGCCTTCAAGACAGAGATCGTCACCGTGCCGGTGCCGCAGCGGAAGGGGGACCCCGTGCTGGTGGATACCGACGAGGAACCGGCACGGGGCGAGATCGGAAAACTCGCCAAGCTCCGCCCGGCTTTCGATCCGGAGGGGACCATCACGGCGGGCAACGCCTCGAGCATCGACGACGGCGCCGCAGCGGTCGTCTTGGCAAGCGAAGCGGCCGTGAAAAAGCACGGGCTCGAGCCGCTCGCCCGCGTCGTCGGCTGGGGCGCCGCGGCGCAAGCGCCCGAATGGTTCACGACGGCGCCGGCAAAAGCGATCGACTCCACGCTCGGGCGGCTCGGCATGGCCCCGAAGGACATCGATCTCTGGGAGATCAACGAGGCGTTCTCCTGCGTCACCCTCGCCTGTTCGAAGCTCGTGGGGCTCGACCCGGAGGTCGTCAACGTGCGTGGCGGCGCCGTGGCGCTCGGTCATCCGATCGGCGCCTCGGGAACGCGCGTCCTCGTGACCCTCCTTCACGCGATGAAGGACCTCTCCAAGCGCCGCGGGCTCGCCACGCTGTGCATCGGCGGTGGCGAAGCGGTGGCGATGGTCGTCGAGCGAGCATGAACACCGACGCTCGCCGCGATGATCCGGATTTCGCGCGGGCCTTCGTCGCCTTTCGCTATTTCGTGGGTGCACGCGGCGCCGACCTGGCGGAACCGCTCGGCCGCTCGGAGGCGGCAGCGCGAACACTCGAGCGGCTCGGTCACCCGGATCGGCAACGGCGCGCGGAGGCGCTCGCCCTGGAAGTCGGCCGCATCGTCCGTGCATTCGAAGAGAGGTGCCTCCGATGAAGCTCGGCTCCGGGCGCATCGCTCCGGCGGAGTCGATCGATCGCGACGCCGGCACGGGTGACGTCGCCACCCGTCCACGCTTTCGCCCCGCGGTCGGTCGCGTCGTGCCGCCGCTGGTCGTCGCCGCGGCCGAGGAGGCGCGCGCCATCGTCGAACGCGCCGAGCAAAAGGCACGTTCGATCCTCGACACCGCTCGCGAAGAGGCCGCCGCCTTGCGCGCACGAACGGCCGACGAGGGCCGTGCCGACGCCGCTGCCGCGATCGCACGGCAAACGCTGGCGTTGGCCGCGCAGGAGCGCGCGATCGACGAGCGCGCGCTCGATCGGCTGGTGGACCTCGCTCGCCTCCTTGCCGAGCGTCTGCTCGGGGAGGCTCTGAGGCTCGACCCGTCACGCGTGACGGCGCTCGCGCGCCAGGCGCTCACCGAAGCGCAGGCCGCGCAGCGGATCGAGATCGCCGCGCACCCGGAGGACGTTCCCCTGCTCGAACGCGAGCTCGCCGCGGCCGGCGCCGACGCGGTGGTGCACGTGGTCTCCGACACCGAGCGCGCGCGCGGCAGTTTGCGCTTCGAAACCGACCTCGGCACCCTCGACGCAGACCTCGCGCCACAGCTCGACCACTTGACGAAGAAGCTCCGCGCCGCGCTGTCCGATGGCTGAAGAGCACCCCGCCGGAGCCGCGGCGATCCCACGCGAGGGCGCGCCACTGCCGCCGCTCACCTGGCGTGCCGTGCGGCTCAACCTGCTCCTTTTCGTGCTCACGGTCGTGAGCGTGCTCGTGACGCGCGGCTGGAAGTTCGCGCTCCCACTGATCGCGATCCTGCTTGCCCACGAGTTCGGCCATTATTTCGCCGCGCGGTACCATCGCGTTCCGGCGTCGCTGCCCTACTTCATTCCGCTGCCGATCATCGGCCTGCTCGGCACGCTGGGCGCCGTGATTGCGATGCCCGACCGCATTCGATCGCGCAACGCGTTGCTCGACATCGGCGCGTCAGGTCCGCTGGCGGGACTCGCGGTAGCGCTACCGGTGCTCTTCTGGGGCGTCGCCGAGTCGGAGGTGGGGCCGCCCGTGCCTCCGTACGCGCAGGAGGGTCAGAGCCTGATCTACCTCGCGGTGAAATGGATCGTTCACGGGCCATTCCGCGGCAACGAGGACGTTTTCCTGCATCCGACTGCCGAGGCCGCGTGGGGAGGCCTGTTGCTCACCATGATCAACCTCTTGCCCTTCGGCCAGCTCGACGGCGGCCACATCGCCTATGCCCTTTTCGGTCCGAAACAGAATCGTTTCGCGATCTGGATCCGGCGCGCGTTGATCCCGCTGTTCCTCTACACCCTCGCGACCAGCCTTTACCCGATGCTGACTGGCGACGCGCCGCGGGACTACCTGCTCGCTCTCACGAACTCGATGTTCTGGCTCGTCTGGTATGGCGTTCTGGGTCTGCTCGCGCGTTTCTCCGGGCGGGACCATCCACCGTGCGAGCCCGGTGAACTCACGCCCGCACGGCGTGTCGTCGCGTGGTTCTCACTCGCGCTTTTCATCGGGCTCTTCATGCCGGTTCCGTACGCCCAGGTCCCCTAGAGCTCCTCTCACGACCAGCCATTCGGCCAGGAGCGCAAGTTTCCGGCTGTGGGCGTGAAAATGTGACCCGGCGCGCCCGAGGTCCTTGCACTTCGTGCCTCTGGGGTGAACCTCTGGTTACTGCCCTACTCGGAGGTCGCCATGAGCTCGCGCATCGCCCCATTCCTCAAGCTCTCGCTCGCCCTCGGGCTCATCGCGGGCTGCCAGCTCGAAGGCACGGAAAGCGACGACGGGGATCCGGCCGGCACCGGCGGATCCGGCGGCTCAGGCCAGAGTGGCTCCAGCAACGCGGGAACGGGCGGAACGCCGACGGGTGGCTCGGGCGGATCGCCAAGCGGCGGCTCGGCGGGCACCGGAACCGGCGGATCGGTTTCGAACGGTGGCTCTGCAGGCAGCGCCACGGGCGGCAGCGTTGCGAGCGGTGGCTCGTCGGCCACGGGCGGATCGGTCTCAAGCGGCGGTGCCGGCGCTGGCGTCGGTGGCTCGAGCGGGGGCGCCGCGGCAGGAACCGGAGGCAGTGACACAGCGGGAACCGGAGGCAGTGACACAGCGGGAACCGGCGGTAGCGGCGGGGCAGCACCGACGTCGGGTTGCGGCGCGACCACCTACCCGCCGAGCGGCGACGCCACGATGATGGTCGACGGCATCGCGCGCGACTACATCGTGAAGATCCCGGACGCCTACGATCCGGCGACGCCCTACCGCCTCGTGTTCGCGTTCCACGGCCGCACGGGCACCGCCGACCAGATCGCCACCGGCTTCGGCGGCGGCTACTACGGCCTCGAGCAGCGCATCGGCGATTCGACGATCCTGGTCTCTCCGCAGGGTCTCGGCACCGACGAAGACCCGGCCGACACCGGCTGGCCGAATACGGGCGGCCGCGACATCGCCTTCGTCCGCGCGATGATCGATTCGCTCTCGGCGAGCTACTGCGTGGACAGCACGCGCATCTTCACGACCGGTATGAGCTACGGCGGGATCATGTCGAACACGATCGGCTGCGAGATGTCCGACGTGTTCCGCGGTCTGGCGTCGATCGCCGGCGCGATGTTCGGCCGCAACGGCTGCGACGGGCCGCCGATCGCGAGCTGGATGACCCACGGCACCGCCGACGAGACGGTGACGTACGAATCGGGCGAAGCGGCGCGCGACAACCTCCTCGCGCAGAACCACTGCGACGAAACGATTCAGCCTGTCGCCACCGAGCCGGAAGGTTGCGTGGAGTACCAGGGCTGCGACGCGGGCTTCCCGGTCGTCTGGTGCACGCACGACGGCGGTCACACGATCCCGAGCTACTCCGGGCAGGCGATCAGCGACTTTTTCAGCCAGTTCTGATTGAGGCGCGCTCTAACGCCCGCCGTTCACGGACCGGTCTTGTTGCCGAAGTGCTTCTTCAGCGCCTCGCACACGGCTTTCGGCGTGTAGCGGCTCACGTCGCCGCCGTAGCTTGCGATCTCGCGCACGAGCGACGCCGAGATGAAGCCGTAGTTGGTGCGCGTGGGGAGAAAGATGGTGTCGACGCCGGGCGCAAGATCGGCGTTCGCATGCGCGATCTGAAGCTCGTACTCGAAGTCCGAACCGACCCGCAGTCCGCGCACCACCACGCGCGCACCGACCTTGGCGGCGTAGTCGACGAGCAGCCCGCTGAAGCTCTGCACGCTCACGTTGGAGAAGGGCGCGCAAATCTCGGAAAGGAGCTCGAGCCGCTTCTCCACGGAGAACAGCGGTGAGCGCGTGGGGTGGGTGCCGACGGCGACAATGACGCGCGGAAACAGCCGGGAAGCTCGCTCGACGAGGTCGAGGTGCCCGTGCGTCGGCGGGTCGAAGCTGCCCGCGTAAAGCGCGAGGCCGACCGCGTCGCTCATGGCGTCTTCTTGGCGGCCGGCTTCGGCGCCGCTTTCGGGGCCTTGCCGGGCGGAGGCGCCGGCTCTTCCTCTTCTTCCGGGTATTCGTCGAGCGGGATATCGGCATCCGGAAACACGATCGGCGGCGGCGGTGCGAGCGCCTCGGGCGGCAGATCCTCGAGCCAGATCGAGCGCCCGCCGTCGAACAGCGTCACGCGAAACGTGGCGAGCAGCCCGGACCCGAGCAGCCCGTCGATGTCGACGCCGAGCCCCTGTTCGCGCTCCTTCACGGCGCCGTCGCCTTCGAGCCCAGGAACGTGAGGCACGTCGAACGCGCCGAGGCGCAAGTTGGGCAACACGCCCTGCCGCAGCGAGCCCCCGTTCGGCATCGATCGAAGGCTCGACGACGGCACGCCGGCCCTCGTCCATGCACTGCCCTCGAGCGCGACCGGATACGTGAGCGTCGTGTCGACGAGGAGCGAACAGGGGGGCGCGTTGTCGCCGCTCCCGAGCGCTCCGCGGACGACCATGCCACCCCCGCGCGCGTAGTTGACGCGAAGGGTGGTCGCGGCCGGCGGCGGCGGCGGGTCGAACGAGCGCACCACGAACTGCCCGCCGGCGAAATCGATGGTGGGCCTCAAATGCCGGAGCAGGTTCACGCCGATCAAGATCTTGATCGGTGCGTTCATTTGCTTGGAAAGTCCCGACAAATCCTTGGCCAGCACCGGCACGTCGCGCACTTCGATGCGCTCGCCGAAGCGCAGCGAGGCCCACGAGGGCTCGGTACCGGCCGCGGCGTCGACCACTGCTTCCGCCGTGCCGGTCGCGATCATGCCGAGGCCCGGGTTGCCGTCGATCTCGAGCGGCACGATCATCGACGCCGTCCCGGTACGCGGCATATCCATCACCGCGAGGAGCCCGCCCGACATCTGGAACGGCCGTCGCCCGATCCCGCGCCGCGCGAGCTTCACGATCTCGACCGCCCAGCCGTCCTTGACGTCGGGGTCGCGCACCAGCACCTCGAGCTCTTCGGCCGTGCGCTGCATGTCGCCCTTGTACCAATGGGCGCGCCCGCGGATGCCTCGGGCATCGGTCGATTCGAGGCCGCGCAGCACTTCGAGCGTGCGGTCGTAGTCGAGCCGCGCGAGCGCCACTTTGCCGGCGAGGAGCCGGATCTCTTCGCGCTGCGGCGCGGCGCGGAGCGCGTTTTCGACCGCTAGCTCCGCATCGTCGAGGTCACCCGTCTTGAAGCTCGCGGTGCCGCGGTCGTACCAGCGCTTGGCGACCGGAGGGAACTCCGCCGCTCCGCCGGATCCACCGCACGCAGAGAGCGAAAGCGCGAAGACGAGGGGCCACGCTGTGGCGCTGAGGTAACGAGTTTGCTTCACGTCGGCCGATGCTGTCGCGCGGTAGGAGAAAAACGCGGGCCCGCGCGCGCCGGGGGCGGCAGGGCATAGCTCACAAAGACCCGCGCGCCAAACCAGAAGCGGTGTCCCGTCCCTCGGGCCTCGCGCCCCCTACTCCAACTTTTCCCCAATTAAGTGCTAGTGTGATCAGCGTGCACGCGGAGACTCTGAGCGGCCCACCGCGAGAGCGGGACGTGCTGAGCCTCCCGGTATTGCTCGTTAACCGGCACTTTGCTCCGGTGACGGTGGCGACCGCCCGGCGTGCGTTCATCCTTCTCTACGGTGGCGCCGCTCACGCGCTCGACGACGGCGGGGATAGCCACGACTTCCAGGCCTGGTTCAAGCTGCCCGTACGGCACCACGACGACCCTTTGCCGGTCGTGGGCGGCGCCGTGCGCGTTCCGCGCGTGCTGCACCTCTTGCGCTACGACCGCGCACCGCGCTTCACGGTTCGTCTGACGCGGAAGAACCTGATGATTCGCGATCAGTTCCAATGTCAGTACTGCGGCCGCCGGCCGAGCCAGCGGGACCTGAATCTCGATCACGTCGTGCCGCGTTCGCGCGGCGGCCAAGAGTCGTGGGAGAACCTGGTCGTCTCTTGTCGCGCTTGCAACTTGAAGAAGGGCCGGCGTACCCCCGGTGAGGCAGGGATGAACCTCCTGCGCGCCCCGCTCGCACCGCGCTGGTCGACGGCGACGCAGATCCTGCTCGTGACGCGACGGCCGTACGAGGAGTGGCAGCCGTTTCTCAAGGCGGGCTAGAGCTCCGCACCGTTCGACGAACGGCGAGCTCCGCTCTAGCGGCTTTCGAGGCGTTTCCAGGACCGGTGGCCCGGGCCCACGGGACTGGCCTAGGATGGCGCGCATGACTCGCTCCCTGGCGTCGCTTCCATTCACTCTCGTGCTCATCGCCGGCTGCGGCGGCTCGGCGCCGGAGGCTGCGGCGCCCGATGCGCCTGCTCCCGCCGCCGCGGAGGCCCCCGCCGCCGCCGACCCCGCACCGGCCGCCGACTCGAAGCCGGCAGGGGGCGGCTGGGAGGGCGAAGCGGAGGCCACCGGCGGCAGCTCACCGCCCGGGACATCCAAACCGAACGCGGCAGCCGATAGCGGTGTCGTCGAAACGCGCACGATGGACGTCATTGCCAAGATCGTGAAAGACAACCGCCAGCCCGTTCGCGATTGCTACGACAAGGCGAGGAAGGAGCTCCCCACCTTGCGCGGGGACATGGTGATCGCCTTCGACCTCGACCCGGAGGGCAAGGTGAAGAAGATCGAGCTTAACCAGCAGCGCTCCACGCTCAAGGCCCCGGCAGTCGTGGACTGCGCGATCACCACCATCAAGGGGCTCAAGTTTCCCCCGTCGTCGCGCGGGATGGAGACGCAAGTCAACTACCCGTACAACTTCAATCCGTGACGACCACGGGGCGGCTGTCCGCGCGACCGGAGGGTTCCGCCCCCCGTCGCTCCCATCCGTCGCCGCCGGGCGGAGACGACCCCTATGCCGACCTTCTGATCGGCACCCGGCGCCTGCAGCGCGACCAGCGCTCGGAGCGTGAAACCTGGCTCGCCGCGCTCGAACTCGAGGACAAGGACGAAATCCTGTTCGAGTTCGAAGTGCTCCTCAAAGCGACGGCCTGCTTTTCGAACCCGAGAAACCACCCCGGCGCCCCCCGCCGCACGGCCGTCGTCTCGCAGGACTACCGCCCTGCGCTTCAGGTGTTTCGCGACGGGCTGGAACGCGCGATAGCGCTCGCGCGCCAGCTCCTCGGGCCCCTCGATCGGGCCTTCGTGTTCCATCGCTACCTCGAGACGGTCTTGCCCGAGGACAGCGCGCGCGCGCGATTGCTGGTCGAAGGCGCCGCCCAGGAAAGCCCTGCGGTCAGTCTGGTCACCCTGCGCCACGGCCTCACCGCCGGACACGAAGTCGTCGACGGCGTGCTGCGCGTCCAGCGTGTGCCGTTTCGCCTGTTCCACGCGCTGCTCTCCACCGTCTACCGCGAGGTCGACCGCAGTGCGTATTTCAATCCGCTGAGCGCGCTCGAGTTTCGCCCGGAGTTCGATCGGATCAAGTCGGCGCAGGTGCTGGATCTGATCCGCAGCATGCCCGGCGTGGAAGCCCACCGGCTGGTCGCGCTCACGTTTCTTTCGCTGTTTCGCATGCTGCGCTACCTCGCCCTGCTCGAGCGCATCGCCAATGAATCCACGCCGCGGCGCCAGCAGGTCGGCAGTTCGTACCTCGTCTTGAGCGTGCTCCGCTCGGATGCGCGCGCCCTGAGTGACCACTTGCGCCAGCGAGCAGGCGCGCTGCTCGCCGACGGCTTCGCTCGCGATCTCATGCGCGTTCCAGCACTGGAGGTGCGAGAGCGCGCCTCGGCGCTGCGCGCATCCGGCCACCACTTGATCGGCATCAAGAGCGCGCTGGAGGGCATCTCGGGCAACCTCAGGCTCGAGCTCCGGCGGGCGTTTCAACACGACCTGCCGGAGCCGGGCGCGAAGAACGGCGTGCCGTTCCGTCAGGCGTTGCTCGGCACGATCGAGAACCTGAGACCCGCGCTGCAGAACTCGATCCTGTTTCTCGGCAAGGCACTCGGCGTGAGCCTGGAGCACGGCGGCGTGTTCGACGATCAGGCCGCGCGGCGCCAAACGAGCGAGCGCCTGCGGCGCGACGTCTGGATGTTCGCGCAAATCGTCCGTGCGTTTTCGAGCAAGGCCCAGCACTCACCGACAGAAGACGGCTGGGCTCCGGTGCAGAGCTTCCAGTACGTGCGCGAGTTCCTCGCGTACTTCCGCGCGATGGGCTACCCGCTGCTGCGATCCGCGGACTATCCGCGCATCGACTTGTTCATGGCCGCGATGACACGGCTCGAGGACACGGATCTGGTCGACCCGGCGCGGCTCGAAGACGCGATCGACGAATGCGTGGCTTTCCACGGCTTTCTGACCCGCCTCTTCGACGACATCTCGAAGCGTGACGAGCTCTCGGGCGTCTCGTTCGATCGTCGGGCTGCAGCGGGCGCGCTGAAGCTCTACCTCGGCGAGTAACGCCGGGATCGGCTAGACACCGCACGCCTTCACGGGTCGTGAGATGCGGCTCTAGGCCGATCGATATTTCACGCCGAGCACGCGGGCAGGTCGTTCATGTCGCCTACCCGCGTGCTCGGCTCCAGGTCACCGGCTATGCGCCGACTACCCTGGCGGCCTTGCTTTCGGACCCGCGGTTCTACCCGCGAGCCCGAAAGCCAAAGCTCTCGCCTTTGGCCCAGCGAGCATCACCCGAAGGCTGCTCGCCGGAGATGGGAAGCGCGTCGAGCTCGACGAGCGAGCCGGCGTCGCTTCCCTAACTCTCACTTGGCCTTCTTGCGACGCTTTGCCCGACGCTTGCCCTTCTTCTTGGCAACCTTGGGGGCCTTCTTCGCAGCAGCCTTACGAGCGGTCTTGGAACGGGACTTCTTTGCAGCCATTTCTCGATGCCTCCCTTTGAGTGGGGCCCGGCTATCAACCGAAACCCCTAGGGTATGTTGCAAGACGTATATTGCCACGTAGTGGTGCCTGTCAACGAAAAAAATTCAGGCGAGCATTTGTTAACCCGAAAGCGATGCTGGTTGGGCTCAGTAAACTTTGCGTAGTCAGCACCTGTTCAGTTCCGGCTGCCCGGCCACTCGGGCTCGGACTCGGACGCAAGGGGGGCGAGGAAAACCGTGGTTCGTCGGGCACTTGACGCGTCCTTTCGAATTGTCTCTAAGGTGCGTCGAGGCGTTCGGGCCTCCACGAAAAAACTGAGGACTCCCTCCCCATGCTCGAATCTCGCATGCTCCGTTCGACCTCCGTCGCACTCGCGCTCGCACTCACCGCCTGCGGCTACTCCCAGGAGGAATGGGACGGCAAGGTGCGTGAGAACGCCGGCCTTCGCGACCAGCTGACGACTCAGCGGCAAGCGCACAAGAAGTGCGAGGCCGACTACGCCACCGCGCTGCAGCAGATCGACGAGCTCAAGCGTCAGCTCACCGAACGCGGCGTGAACCTCGAGAACATGAGCGCGAGCCTCGCGGAGCAGAAGAAGGCGCTCGACGAGTACGCGCGCCGCACGGAGCAGCTCGACGCCATCCGCAAGCGCTTCGAGCTCCTGTCGCAGAAGCTGCAGAAGCTCACGCAGCTCGGTCTGCAGGTGGAAGTGCGGAACAACCGCATGTTGATCCGCCTGCCGGGCGACGTGCTCTTCGATTCCGGCTCCGACAAGCTGAAGAAAGAGGGTTCCGACATCCTGCTTCAGGTCGCGGAAGTCGTGAAATCCGACGCGGATCTCTCGAAGCGGCGTTTCCAGGTCGCCGGCCACACCGACGCCAAGCCGCTGCAGGGCGGGCCTTTCCGCGACAACTGGGGCCTTTCCGCGATGCGTGCTCGTTCGGTGCTCGTGCTGCTCACCGGCGCCCCGTCGGAGAAGACGCCCGGCGGCGGACTCAAGACGACCAACTGGAGCGCGTCGGGCTACGCCGACACCGATCCCGTCGCGTCGAACGACACGGACGACGGTCGTCAGAAGAACCGGCGCGTCGAGCTCGTGGTTCAGCCCGACGTGGAAGAGATGCTGAACCTCAAGAGTCTCTCGACGGCCAAGTGAGTCCGGCGTGAGCGGCGAGGCGGCCCGGCGCATCGCCACCCTCGATATCGGCACGAATACGGTCTTGTTGCTCGTCGCGGAAGCGACGAGCAACGGACTCGTGCCGGTGCTCGAGCGAGCCACCATCACCCGGCTGGGCGAGGGCGTGGACCGCACGCGGGAACTCTCGCCCGCGGCGCGAACGCGCACGCTCGACTGTCTGAAGGCGTACGCCGCGGAGCTCACGCGGCTCGGGGTTTCGCGCGTCGCGGCCGTCGGCACCAGCGCACTCCGTGATGCGCGGGGGGGCGGTGACTTCACGCGCGAAATCGAAACCGTGCTCGGTACCGCGCCGAGCGTCATCGGCGGGGAACGCGAGGCGGAACTCACCTTTCGCGGCGCGCTCTCCGGACTCGAGGTGTCCGGGCCCGTCACCGTGTTCGACGTGGGCGGCGGCAGCACCGAGATCGTGCGCGGCAACGCCGAGCGCGCGCTGTTCGGTGCGATCAGCCTCGACATCGGCAGCGTGCGCCTCACCGAGCGTCACCTCGCGAGTGATCCGCCGACCGAAAGCGAACTCCTTCACGTGCGGAACGACATCCAGGCCGCGCTGACCGCGGTCGCGCGCCCCGGAAGTAGCGCCACGCTCGTCGGTGTCGCCGGAACCGTGACGTCGATCGGCGCCGTTGCGCTCGAACTCACCGACTACGATCCGAACCTGGTGCACGGCCACGTGCTCAGCGCGTCGACCCTCCACGTGATCACCGAGCGGCTTGCCCGTATGCCGCTCACCGAGCGCCGTCAGGTGAAGGGACTCGATCCGCGCCGCGCCGATGTGATCGTCGCCGGCGCACTGATCGTCGAAGCCGTGATGGCTTTCACCGAAAGCACCTCGCTCGTCATCTCCGATCGCGGCGTCCGCTGGGGCCTCGCCGAGGAGCTCGCTGAAAGCGAGCAAAGGGCGTAGTTCACCCCCAGGGGATGGAATTGCGTCCCTGGCTGAAAAGAGCGATCGACTCCAGACCAGCGCCGCACACCCCCAGGGTGATGGAATTACGTCGCTGGCTGTAAGCTGCGCGCGACTCCAAGGCGCAGCAAACCGCACCCAAAGGTCACGGAAATCCGTCGCGCGCTGAAAAGCCAGCGACTCCAGGGAAAAGGCGCAGGAACCGGTTGCACAACCGGTTCCAAGCGGTCAAAATAACGGCACCGAATAGTTGACAGACTCGATACCGATGGGTAGAGTGCCGCCCCTGGCGAATTCTGACCAACGCTCGGGTGGCGCGACGGTGTCCGGAAACCTAGCGTTCACGCGAGTCGCGGTAGGAGTCGCCCGGTAAGGAATGGAATCACGGGCTCGACCGTTGAAGTGCCGCTCGAGCGGCCTGCTACCGGGCGAACTCGCTTAATCTTGATCACCCTCTCTTCCGGAACCGTCCCCTGCCTCGACGAAGAGGCAGCCCGGCTCCAGGTTCAGTAAGTCACAAGGAGACGTCATGCAGTCCAGCCAGGAAGTTGAGTTCAAGGTCGGCGACAAGGCGGTCTACCCTGCCCAGGGCGTGGCGGAAGTCGTCAGCATCGAAGAGAAGGACATCGCTGGTCAGCGCCAGCGCTTCTACGTGCTGCGAATTCTCGACACGGATCGCAAGATCATGGTGCCGGTCTCGAATGCCAACGCCGTGGGCCTGCGCCAGGTGATCAGCGAGCAAGAGATCCGCGAGATCTTCGACATCCTGAAGGAGCGGACGATCGGCTTCGACACCCAGACGTGGAATCGTCGGTACCGCGGCTTCATGGACAAGATCAAGACCGGCTCGATCTACGACGTGGCCGAGGTGCTGCGCGACCTCTATCGCCTGAAGGCGAACAAGCAGCTCTCTTTCGGCGAGCGCCGCATGCTCGACACCGCGCGCTCCTTGATCGTCAAGGAGATCGCCATCGCTCGGCACCAGACGGAAGAGACGGTCAAGAACGAGATCGAGTCGATCTTCTTCTCGAACTGAACCGGACTCCCCGACTGCGCGCGGCGCGCGACCCTCGGGTCACGCGCCGTTCGCGTTTTGTGGCGACGCTCACGGGGTGCCGCGACCGTTGGCCCGCTCCGGCACTTCCGGGCCTTCGTCGCGCTTCTGGATCGGCGAGAGCGGCGGCACCACCAGCGCCACGCGCCAATGCCCGTCCTCGCGCACACACTTCATGTCGTAGCGCTGGGAGGGCGCCTCCCCGACCACGGTCACGACGGCCCAATCGCCGTCGATGCGCGCGCTGTAACGCTTCGGGGAAAACGCGAGGGAGAAGCGAGTCGGAGCGATCATCGCCGGCGGCGCCACTTCACGCCCGGCCACCGCGCTCGCGCGCTTGGCCCGCTCGATGAGGGCACGCTGCGCCTCGCTCCACAAAAGGTCGTAGGCCTCGCGACCAGCCTTGGGGTCGCCGTGCACGCGCTGCATGCGCACGATGAACTCCTCGACGATCGCCTCGGGACCGGCATCGACCACGTCGTTCTGGCAGGCGCTCGTCACACCGACGCCGAGAACGACCAGGAGCGTCCGCGAGACGCGCGCCGCGGCCCGCGGATCTGCCGTCACGGCCGCGGACTCGTCGTGAGCCCCATCGCCGCGCGAACGTCCCCGAGCGTCTGATCGGCGACCGAGCGCGCGTGCGCCGCGCCGTCTCGCAACACCTTGAGCACGCGTTCCGGTTCGCGGCGGAGGGCCTCGCCCTTTTCGCGCACCGGAGCGAGCTCGGCCACCATGCGATCCTTCAACCGCATCTTGCACTCGCCGCACGAGAGCGCGCCGCTCCGGCAGTTCTGCTCGATCTCGGCGACGGCTGCCGGTTCGCTCAGCGCCTGGTGCATCGTGAAAATGTTGCAGATTTCCGGTCGCCCAGGGTCCCCGAGGCGCAGCTTTTCCGGATCGGTGAACGCGCCCTTGAGCTTCTTTTCGATCACCTTCGGTTCGTCGAAGAGGTCGATTGTGTTGCCCCGCGTCTTGCTCATCTTGCTCTTGCCGTCGAGACCCATGATGCGAGGCGTGGTCGAGAGCACCGGCTTCGGCTCCGGAAAGACCTCGCCGAAGCGCGCATTGAAGCGCCGGCAGATCTCGCGCGCGAGCTCGAGGTGCTGCACCTGGTCGTCGCCGACCGGAATGACCGTCGCACGGTAGAGCAGCACGTCGGCGGCCATCAGGATCGGGTACGTGAAGAGCCCGGCATTGACGTTCTGCTTGTGCTGATCGCTCTTCTCCTTGAACTGCGTCATCCGGCTGAGGTCGCCCATCGGCGTCACGCTGGCGAGGTACCAGGCAAGCTCGAGGTGCTGGGGCACGTCGCTTTGCAGAAAGACGGTGCACCGCTCGGGGTCGAGTCCGCAGGCGACGTAAGTGAGCGCGGTGTCGAGCGACCGCGCGGGCATCTGCTTCGGGTCGTACTCGACCGTGATGGCGTGGGAGTCGACGACGCAGAAGAAAGCCTCGTACTTTCCGGTGTCGAGCAGCTGGGCCCACTTCCGGAGGGCGCCGAGCCAGTTCCCGACGTGGAGACCACCCCCGGTCGGTTGCACGCCGGAAAAGAGTCGCGAAGAACCCGACATCGGACGCTGTCCCTACCGTTCCACGCGCAAAGCTGCAAGGCGGCGGGCCAGATCGCGTTCCAACCCCCGGAGCGGCCGTGTCTAGCCGCGCGGGCGCCGTCGCCTGAGGAGCGCGGTGAACAAGAGCGCGGCGAGCGCAACGCCGAGCGTGCCCTGAGTGCGCCGCGTGACCCTGCAGCCGCAGCCGGCCTCTTCAGCGGTACTGCCCGTTGCAGCCGAACCCGACGCGCCGCCCGCTGCAGCCGAGCCCGACGCGCCGCCCGTTGCAACCGAGCCCGACGCACCGCCTGTTGGGGCACCTGCGCCACCGCCCGCGCCACCGAGCGGAGCGCCACCAGTCGACAGGGCGCCGCCGGCCGCGGAGACCGCTCCCGCTCCAGCCATTCCTCCGCTTCCGCCTCCGGCTCCGCCACTCACGTTTCCGCTGCCGGCCCCGCTCGCATTCCCGCTGCCGGCCACCCCACCGCTTGCGCTGCCCGCCCCACCAACCATCCCGCCGCCAGCCGCACCACCACTCGTCCCCGCTGCGCCGCCCATGCCGCCCGTCGCGAGCCCCGTTTCGTAGCATCCGAGATCCGGCGCCGTCCCTGCGAACGGCAGCATCACGTCCACACCCTTGTCGATGAACTGGCTCGCCGAACTCAGCCTCATGAAATCGATGATCGGTAAGCTGCCGTCGGCCTGGCGCGGCCCCATGTGGCCCGTGTCGCTCACGCTGACGAAGTCCGAATCCTCCGGCGTCAGCATGAGATCCCAACTGTTCGACGCCGTCTCGACACCCTCCATGTCCCGGTTGCGGTTCGGGTAGCCGATGTTGTTCCGCATCCTGTGGACCTTGTCGCCCATCAGGGTGACCTTCGTCCCGCCCGAGGTGACGGGATCGGTCGCGAGCATGTTGTACTGCGTGCCGTTTTCGTACGACGTGTTGTTGTACCAATCGTTCCCACCCAGCGAATGATTGGCGTAGAAGCCGTTCGCGCGGTTTCCCCACGCGAGGCAGCCGCGGATGATGTGGCGAACGCCCGTTTCGCTGCTGCCCGCCTTGAACCCCGTGCCGTTGCCGTCGGCGGGGATGTCCATGCCGGAATTCGTGTAGCCGTTGCCCATCGCCCACGAATTTTCGATGGTGACGGAGATCTCGTGATTGATGAGATCGTAGCCGTCGTCGGAATTCCACCACGCGCGACAACCTCGGATGATCGTGGGCGATCCGCTCTCTTGATAGTGAACGCCGAAGCCGTCGGCGTTCTGTCCGTCCCCCTGTGACGACGTCGGATCGTAGTTGTCGTGGGAATCGCAGTTCAGGATCAGGTTTCCGCCCATCCCGCCGCTGATGAAGAGCCCGGTGCCGTTGTTGTGGTGAAAATCGAGACGCTCGAAGATGTTGTTCGAGCCCGTTGCCGACATGCCGTTGTTGGAGTTCGTCATCATCGGCACGTTCTTGATCTCGAGGCCCTTGATGTGGAGAAAGCTTCCACTCACCGAGAACCCGTTCGTGTAACCGCTCGCCGAAATCTCCATGTTCTCGAAGTCGAACACGGGGAGCTCGCCCTCGACCGCCCAGAACTTGATCCGACTCGTGTCCGAGGTGCCGCTCTTCGTGAGGGCGATGCCGGCGCTCTGCGTCCTCGGCGTGACGATGGGGTAGGTGCCCCCGCGAATCCAAACCGTGTCGCCCGCCGCGGCGGCGTCGTGCCCCTGCTGCAGCGTCGCGAATGGCTCCGCCATCGTGCCGGGGTTCGCATCGTCACCGGTCGGGGCCACGTAATAATCCGCAGCTTGTGCCGACTTCGCCCCGAGGGTGACCACGCCCGCGGCGAAAACCAGCCCCCAAGAACGACGGATGAGAGGACTCGCGACCATGATGACCTCCCTGCAATAGTTGCTCGAGGCCTCGCCACCCGGTCACGGACCCAAGCCTTGCCCGGAAGTTGGCCGCACCGGATCCGTCCTCGGTACGATTTATCCCGCGGCCATGCCTGCGCCAAACTCGTCCCTGAGGCTCCTCTGGCCAGGCCGTGGAGCGCCCACGCCGGCGCCTGCCGTCGAGCTCGAAATGGTCCGTGACGGCGACCCCGACTCGCGCCTGATCGTGGGCGACAACCTGGGCGCCCTGCGGGCCCTGGACGCCGCCGGGACCCGGGTGGCGCTCGCGTACCTCGACCCGCCCTTCTTCACCGGGCGCGAGCACACGCTGGTCGAACGCTCGACGACCCTGCGGGGGGTGGCTCGTCGCCGCAGCGTTGCGTTCGACGACCGCTGGGACAGCCTCGACGCGTACCTCGGCGCGCTGATGGAACGCGTGCGTCTGGTGCGCGAGCTTCTATTGCCGGAAGGCTGTTTGGTGCTCCACGTCGATCCTCGAACGAGCCACTACTCGAAAGTACTGTGCGACGAGATCTTCGGTGCCGACTGCTTTGCGAGCGAGATCGTCTGGCGCTACCGCCGCTGGCCGTCGAAGACGCGAAACTTCCAGCGCATGCACGACGTGCTCCTGCGCTACGTGCGCGACCCGCGGGTCCAGCCGCGGTTTCACCAACTCTACGAGCCGCTCGCACCCTCGACGCGCGCCACCTGGGGTGACCGGCGCCAGCGGGCGGTGGTGGACTCGAACGGCCGGCGCCTGCGGTCGAGCAGCACCCGTGAGCTGACGCCCGGAACGCCGCTCGGCGACGTGTGGGAGATCGGCATCGTCGCACCCGTCGCCAAGGAGCGGACCGGCTACCCGACGCAAAAACCGGAAGCGCTACTCGCCCGACTGCTCGAGGCCTGCACCGAGCCGGGCGACCTGGTGCTGGATCCGTACTCGGGCAGCGGGACGACGGCCGCCGCCTGCGCCCGCCTCGGCCGGCGCTCGCTGGGGATCGATCTGAACCGGCGCGCCGTCACGATCGCCACTCGGCGGCTGACGGCGCTCGGGAAAGCGCCGCGCGTCGAGCGTCTGGTGGACGTGGACCGGGTCGCTCCGGACGACACCGCGAATACCGGCTAGAGCGCATCTCACGACCTCCGGGTTGTCGCCGAAACCGTGGCCGCGGGGGACCGCGGTTGCACCGGGAAAAGAGCCGCACTAAAGCGGCAAGCCATGCCGTCGAAGTCCCTCGGTTCCTTCGTCCCGCTGGTTCTTTGTCTTGCGACGACCGCGCTGGCGGCCGACGACGGAGCCACCGTCATCGTCAGCGCCGGTCCGGCCTCCATGACCCAGGCCGACGTCACACGCCGGCTCGCCGCACTGTCGAGCTACCAGCAGGGTCGCTACGGCACGACACCGGACGAGATCAAGAAGCGCTTTGCGAACGAGGTGCTGGTGCCCGAGCTGCTCTTCGGGGAAGAAGCGGTTCGCCGAAAGCTCGATCAGTCGCCCGCGATGGTGGACAAGAAGCGTGAGGCGTTGCGCGAAGCGCTCGATCGAAACCTGCGTGAGGAAGTGATCGCGAAGCAGCCCGTGACGCCCGACGACATCAAGAAGTACTACGAGGAAAACAAGAATCGCTACGAGACGCCGAAGCGCGTTCGGGTGTGGCGCGTGCAGGTGGAAGACGAGGCGACGGCGAAGGACCTCATCCAGCAGGCGAAGGGTGCCGACGGCACCAAGCGCTGGTCGGATTTCGCGCGCGAAAAGTCGCTCGACAAGGCGACGGCGCAGCGAAATGGTGATCTCGGGTTCGTGCGCGCGGACGGCACCACCGACGTGCCGCGCGTCATGGTCGACAAGGCCGTGTACGCCGCGGTCGACAAGCTGACCGACGGCACGATCCTCCCGCAGCCGCTGAAGGAGGGCGATCGCTTCTCGGTGCTGTGGCGCCGCGGTAGCGTGGAGGCCACTCGCCGCACGCTGGAAGACGAATCAGCCGCCATTCGCCAGATCCTCGAGCGCCGCCGGATCGATACCGCACGCCAGGACCTCCTGACGCGCCTTCGCAAGGAACACCTGACCGACCTCCATCCGGAGCTGCTCTCGAACATCGACGCCCAGGCGTACGGGCCTCCGAAGCGGGATCCGAAGGGCCTCGGGCGCGACGACAAGGGCAAGCCCCGCCTCAAGCGCGACGGCGGCGCCCCTCGCCCCGCCAGCAGCGATTAGAGCATCTCTCGCAATTGGCTTCGCCAATTCCGAGGCGTGGCTGGCTACGGCGTGTCGGGCAGGGTCCAGCCGAGTTGCTTCAAGACGGCGCGGAAGGTCCGTTCCTCGTCGAGCGCCCGCTGGTAGTAGACGTTGAAACGATCGGCCTCGCCCTGAGTCGCCGCCTCCGCCGCCTGCAGGTGGTTCTCGAGCACCAGGAGCAAATGCGGGTGCGCCTGCATCACCTCTTTCGGGACGGTCATCGCCCCCGCCGTGTCGAGGCGTGACTGGGCGAGCCGGCTCACGACGCGCGCGAGCTCGCGGTCGGCAAAACGGGCCCGGAGATAGGCCATCTCGCGAGTGGCCCCGGCAATGAGCAGGGCCGCGCGCGACAGGTACGTTCCGCCGAAGGCCGGCAGCGCGGCTCCGAACACGAGCGCGAACGCGCCGATCGCGAAAGTGCGCCGCTGGTGGTCAATAGGCCTGCTCGCCACGGTCCCCCGTTTTACCCTTCGGAGCGGGTCTCGCCAGCCGGGGCGCCCGAAAGCCCGCCCAGGGCCACAGCAGCGGCCGCCTGCTCGGCCTGCCGCTTGGAGCGCCCCTCCCCCTCGCCGGTGGCGCCAACCCCCGTCACACGCACGCGAAACCAGCGCTCGTGGGCCGGCCCGCGCGTCTCGATCAGCTCGTAGCTGGGGGCGGGTCGGCCGAGGGCCTGCAGCCGCTCCTGGAGCTCGCTCTTGGCGTCGCGGATCGACCGGACGCCGTCGAGCCCGTGCTCGACGATGGCGGTACACAGGCGCCGGGCGCCGTCGAGGCCGGCTTCCAGGTAGGCGGCGGCGATCAGTGCCTCCACGGCGTCGGCGAGCACGTTGGTGCTGTCGGCAAGGCCGGCGGTCGCGGCACCGCGACCGAGCTTGATCAACCGGGCGAGCTCGAACGTCCGGGCCCACTGCGCGAGGGCCTCGGCGTTGACGAGCTGGGCTCGAAGTCGAGTGAGCGTGCCCTCGTCCGCGTCGGGGAAGGACCGGTAAATGAGCTCACTCGCGCAGAGGCCGAGCACCGCGTCACCGAGGAACTCCAGGCGCTGATTGTCGGGCGAGCCCGGCTGCTCGTTGGCACGACTCGGATGGGTGAGGGCCTGATCGAGCCCGGGCGACGCGCGCTCGAGTCCGGTGAGCTCGAGCAGCCGGGTGAGGATCGTCTCGGGGTCGCTCATCGGCGTGGGAAGCGAGAGGATCGAGGGTATCATGCCGCGATGGCCCGGCTCCTCGCGTGCCCGTTCTGCCGCGCGATGTACGAGCAAACGGAGGCTAAGACATGCACCGTCTGTGGCATGAAGCTGGTCCCCTTCGAGCGCCTTCCGCCGTCAGCGGACGCGCTGGCCGAAGAGCCGCCGCTCATGCCGTCGCTGCCCGAGGATGAGCTCCTGCCGCTCCTCTACGCGGGGCGCGGCCGGGGGCCGCTCCTCGTGCTTTCCGTGCTGGGGATCGCGCTGTTTTTCGCGCCTTGGGTCGTGATCGTGATGCCCGAGGACGTCGTGCGGACCGGCTTCGATCTCGCGCGTGGACGAGCGGGTTGGCTCTGGGGCGGCGTGACCGGCTGGTTCGTGCTGATCCCGCTCGTCGCGACACGGCGGACGATCCACAAGCTTCGCGGCATTCGACCCGCCGCCGTCGCGTTCAGCGCGATGACCCTCGGAGAAGTGCTCGTTCTCTTGGCGCTACCGCCTCCAGCGCGACGGGTTCCGATCGAGCTTCACTTCACGTGGGGACTTTACGGCTCCGGCATGGTGAGCTTCGTGGCGCTTCTCGTGTCGCTGTTTCTCGGTGGCTCGTTGCCGCGTCTTCCCACTCCGCCGGTCGTTGAATCGAGCGCGGGCAAAACTCTCCACTAAAACTCGCCGAACGGCGTCGTCGAGCGACTTCTCCTCGCAAATTTGGCTCAAGCGTGCTAGCGCTCGTCCATGGAGCGGGCCCGGAAGCAAGCGATCTCGCGCGAGCGTATCGAGCTCGTCGAAGCGCCGGCCGAACCGGACGAGGCCTTTCTCGAGCTGTCGGACGTACCGGCGGCCGTCGTCTGCGCCGTTTGCGGGCAGCCCGACTGCGGCGGCTGCGTCCCGATGGACGACCTGACGAACGCCTCCGGCGTCGTGGCGATTCTGCCGTGGGAGCGCACGGGCCTCGGCTGGCCGACCCGTCTTTGGGCCACCGCGCGCTTGATGACGCTCTCGCACAAGGAGCTCTGCTCTTCGCTGCCCGAGGGCGGCCTTGCCGCGCCATTCACTTTCGCACTGATCGCCGAGGGGATTGCCGCGCTCGGTCTGGCCGTGTGCTTCGCGGCCTTCGGCCTGCTCGCCCCCGACATCGCGCACGTGGTCCTCGTCGATCCGCACCTCCGGGGCATGGCCGTCCGCGGCCTCGTGGTGGGCCTGCCGATGGTAGCGATCGTGATGGTCGTGCTGCACGTCCTGCACGGTCTGATCATCGACCGCGCCGCGCGCGCCGCCGGGTCGGTGAAGCGCGGCCGCGGCCTTCGCTTCGGGCTCTACGCCTGCGGGTGGGACCTGGTGACGCTCCCGCTCGGCCTCTGCGTCCTGCTCTTCACCGACGGCCCAGGCGCCGTACGGCGTGCTCTCGGGCTTGCGGTTTCGGTGCCGAACCGCGCTGCAAGGGCCTACCTCTCGGGTGTCCACGCGCTCGACCCGGCGCGGACGCTACGCGCGGCGAAGAGCGCGAACGTCGGTACGGCCGTCGGCGCCCTCGCCGTGTTGATCCTGGCCGGCGTCGCAGCCGTCTTCTTGTTCTGAACGCCGTCACGCGGCGACTCGGCGACTCAGAACATCGCGCCGATTTCGAACATGAACGCGATCTGTTTTTCCTCGCCGGCGAGCGCGGCCTTGTCCTCGGCGTTGGTCTGGGCCTTCTCGGGCGCGACCAAGTCCATCATGAACTGCCCACCGGCCATCACCATTTCGTAGCGGTAGTTGACGCCGGCGATGATGCGGTGGCGCCGGAGGCGAACCGGATCGAACACGGTGTTGTTGTTGAAGTCGAACGGCAGCGCGCCGTCGTTGCAGACCGGCGCGCCGTCGTACACGAGGTCACCCTGACCGTTGTCGCCCGTGGTCTTGTTCGGGTCGGCGTTGCCCGGCACCGCGCTGCCGGAATAGTTGCAAGCCTGGATCGCGTCGGTCCCCGGCGTGAGGTCGACCAGACCGGAGTCGCCGAAGATGAAGAGGTACTGGTAGCCGACCCAGGGCGTGATGGTGGACGAATTGGCGATCGGGATTGGCTTCGAGATCTGCCCGTCGAGGCCCATCACCGTGAGTTGAAACTCCGGTGTTCCGGTGATGGTTCGCACCCCGGCCCCGACCGAGATGTCCGGAACGTAGCCGCCGATGCCCGTGCGAAAGCCCTCGAGCAGTGATATCCGAGCGTCGGCGCCGCCCGAGATGATGTTCGTGAGCGGCATGAAGCCAACCGCCGCGGTGAGCTCGAGCCCGAAGCCGAAGCCCTTGCGGAACTTGATCGAGTAGAGCTGGAGCAGCGACGGCGGCGAGGTGTTTTCGCTCGAAGCCTGATTCGTGTTCGGGTCCCGTGTGCCCTGGGTGCCGTTCTTCCAGTACGGGGCGTCGCTCGTGATCGTGGAGTACGCCGCCTCGAGCGACAGATGAAAGCCGCCGAAGCCGGTGGTGCGCGCCGAATGCATGGCGGTAGGCGCAAGCGCGAACGCGTACTGGTTGATGAGCTTGGTGAAAGCCTTGTGGTCGGGATCGCACGGGATGGTGCGCCCGCCCTGCAAGCCGGGCTCGGGCGTGTACTCGCCGAAGACCCCGTTGCCGGTCGCGCCAGGACCCCCGTGGCATTGGGGGTTGGTCACCAGGCGCTCGAGGGTCGGATCCAGCGGGTCGGCGTGCGCAACCCCGCCTAGCCCGAGCACAGAGACAGCCAGGGCGTACGTTGCTGCGAGGCGGGCGGTCATCGAGCGCGGCTCCGGCACCGAGCGGCGAGGCTACTTGCCGGCTGGGATCGGCGTCAAGCGCGCTTCGGGCCTCGGAGAGCGCCGCCGGCCCGGTTTTCGGCGCTTCGAGACCCGGGTCGTTGGGCCGACTGACATCGGGTGTTAGGCTCCTCGAGCCACCGACGAGAGGAGAGCCAATGAACCGCATCGACCGCGGAGCCTTCCTGACGCTCAGCATCACGGTCCTGGCCGGGAGCACCGTCGCCCTCGGGAGCTGCTCCGACGACTCCGAGGATCCAGGGGGTGCCGGCGGGTCTGGGGGCTCCGGCAGCGGGATGTGCACGACCAATGCGCAGCTCACCCACACGAGCGGCGCCGACCACGATCATCTGCCGCTCACCACGATGATCACTCCGGCGCTCCTGAACGGCGACCCGTTCGAGTTCCGGCTGCCGACCGACAACGGCCATCAGCACAACCTCGTGTTCTCGTCCCAGGATCTTTCGAACCTGCGTTCCGGGATGACGATTCCGAAGACGTCATCGTCGGATTCGGGTCACACGCACACCTACAACGTGAAGTGCGTCTGAGCACCTTCGCCGTGAGCGCTCGGACGAGCCAGTCGAGGCGATGACGAGCGAAGGCGATCCGCCGGTGCGCTTGCGCGCGCCGCTCGTCGAGCGTCCGTTCCACGTCGTTCTGGTCGAGCCCGAGATCCCGCCGAACACGGGCAACGTGGCGCGCCTTTGCGCGGCCACACGCTCACCGCTGCACCTCGTCGGCAAGCTGGGGTTCCGCATCGACGAGCACGCCGTGAGGCGCGCCGGGCTCGACTACTGGCACCTGGTCGACCTTCACCAGCATCCGACGCTCCCGGAGGCCGAATCGAGCATTTTCGAACGGGCCGGTGACCCCCCGCCGCGCACGTTCCTGCTCAGCGGTGGAGCATCAACGAGCTACGTCGACGTGCAATTCAGCCCCGGCGACGTGCTCGTCTTCGGCAAGGAGAGCGTCGGTTTGCCACGCGAGCTCCTCGCCGAGCGAAAAGGTTCGACCATCGGTATCCCGATGCTTGGTGGTGTCCGCTCGCACAACCTCGCCAACGCGGTGTCGATCGTGCTCTACGAGGCCCTGCGCCAGACCGGGATGCTCGCGGGCGCACGCCTTGGCTGAACACGCGGGGAGGGCGCGTTCGCGGCGCCGCGGCGCACGCCGGGCCGCGATCAGCGCACGGTGATGGTCGGCACCGCGGCGCGGAAGTCGGCGTGCACGCTCCGACGCGCGCCCGACGCGAGCGTTACCTGACTCGTCACGGGGGAACCGTACGTCTCGTTGCGAAAGCTCACGCGGTAGGTGCCGGGCGGAAGCGGCAGCGCGCGGAGCGGCGTGGGGCTGGTTTGCGAGAAGCCGGGGCCCTCGACGCTGACCATGGCGGGCGGATCGGCGGTGAGCTTGAGCGTTCCGTTTTCGACCGCCGGCGCGACGGGAGCGGGCGGCGGCACTTCCGCGGCACTCGGCAGAGGTGCCGAAGAACGCGGGTGCGCGCGGGAGGGAGCCGGCTCGGGCGCAGGGGGCGCGGGCTCGGCCGGTGGGGGGGCCTCCCGCCCTGCCGGGCTCGGCGGCGCAACGACGGCCAGGGTGGGCGCCGAGGGGGGAGCCGTAGGAGGGGCTTGGGGGCGCCCTGCCGGCGCTTGCCCGCGCACGAACCCAATCCCGAGCGCAACGGCAACGAGGAGCGCTCCAATGGCCACGAGAGGCCCGCGGCGCTGCTCCGGGACCGGCGCCGAACGCGGCGCAGGGGCCGAGCTGAAGAGCTTGCGAGTTCCGGCCGTGGGCGCCGTGGGCGCGGGTGGGGCGCTCGAGAAACGCCGCGTCCACTCGACGATCTCGTCGCGCGCCGCGAAGGTCTTCGTCGCCGGCGTGAGGCCGGCCGGGGTGACGAGCGGAGGCGTCGAGTCGCGCCCGGTGCCCTCGAAGGTGTCGTCCGTGTCGGGTCCCGTGGTTTCCGGCTGAAGTTTCTGGCGCACCCGGCGCACGCGATGAGCCAGGCGCCGGCTCACTTCGCCGCTGTCGGCGCCGCGCGCGAAATCACGGAGGCCGCGCCCAAGCTCTTCGGCGTCGGGCGGGCGATCCGCAGCCGCGAGAGCGACGCTCCGCGCGATCAGGTCCCTGAGCGGCGTGAGCTCCGGGGCGTTCACGTCGATCGGCTCGGGCGGCGTGCGCAAGGCTTCCGCACAGGCCTCGACCGAGCCGCGACGGAACGGCGCCGTGCCGGACCAAGCCTCGATGAGCAGCGCACCCACGGCAAACACGTCGGCCGTAGGCCCTAGCGGCTCACCGCGAAGTTGCTCGAGCGGCATGTGCCCGGGCGAGCCGAACACTTCGCGCGAGCGCCCACTCGAAGGCTCGACCGGCGCCGCGATGCCAAAATCGATCAGCCGGACGGCGCCTTCGTCGTCGATCAGGACGTTCCGCGGGGTCACGTCGCGATGCACGATGCCGGCGCGGCGGTGGGCGTAGTCGAGGGCGCGGCACACCTCGGCACCGACGACGGCGCCCTCCTGCGCATCCAGCCGCCCGGTGTACGCGAGCACGTCGCCGAGCGTGACGCCCGCGCAGTACTCCATCGCGATGTAGTAGATGCCCTGCTCGACGCCGAGCTCGTAAACGGGCACGATATTCGGGTGGCTGAGCTCGACCGCCGTCTTCGCTTCCTCGACGAAGCGCTTGACGAAGGCGCCGTCGACGGCGAGCTCGGGCCGGATCTGCTTCACCACCAGGCGTTTCTCGAACCCGACGGCGCCGCGTAGGGTGGCGAGGTAAACGCGCGCCATGCCCCCTGCCGCGATCTCGCGCTCGAGCACGTACTTCCCGAAGATCTGCGGGAACATCGCGGCCCTCTACCCTAGCGCGTTCCTCGCCTTGTCGCTCTTTTGTGGCTGCGGGGGAGAAGAAGCGACGGTGAACACGGTCCTCGTCCAGGCCCACGAGCTTTCCGGGCGGTGCTCGGTCGAGCGCCCGACGATGGCGACCCTGGCCCTGACCGCGCTCGGGCCGTTCCCGATAACGCCCGACGTTCCGGTGCGTCTGGTCCCCGAGGGCGACCAAGAGCTCCAGACGTTCTACCCCGAGACGATCGGCGTCCAGGCAACCTCGGCGGACCTGGACCCGGAAGTGATCGGCTACACGGACCACCGGCGCGAGGACAGCATCGACGTGCTGCTTTGGCCCCGGCGTTCGGCTTGCCCACTCACGGCGCCCGGCACCAGCTATCCCGGCGACGGAGGGGGCCAGGCGCTGGGGTTCTCGGCAGAGAGCGGCGTCGCGCTGATCGCGGGTGAAGACGCGACCGATGGTCGAGCCCAGAGTGCGTTCAGTTTCAACGTCGAGACGGGCCTCGTCACCGAGGCGTCCGCCGAACATCAACTCGAGACCACGCTGGCCTACGCGACCATCACGCCGTTCGAGGACGGCTTGTTGGTCGCCGGTGGCGAGGATCCGGTGATGGACGTCGACCCGGCTGATCGAGTGCGCTCGTCCGCAGGATACTTCTATCAGCCGCTCACCGGCGCCTTCGATCCCAATCCGATCGATCTGCTCTGGGATCGCAGCCGGCACGCCGCGGTCGCCCTGCAGAACGGCGCCACGCTGCTCGTGAGTGGGCTCGCGCGCGGCGGCCTCGTCAAGCAGCTGCAGGCGGTGTTCCCCGGCACCCGTCAGCACAGTATCGTGGGGCTAGCGGCGCTCGAGGTCGGCCGCCTGGAGCCGACGGCGCTCTTGCTCGACGACGGGCGGATCCTGGTCGGCGGCGGGCAATTCGAGAACGGCAATCCAGTCGGCCAAGTCGAGTGGTTTTCCGCCAACGCATCCGAATCCCGGGGCTCGCTGCCGCTGCCACCGCGCCCGAACCGCGCGTTCTTCGCCCTCCCCGGCGGCGGTGCCCTGAGCGTGCCCGGATGCGTGGGTGCCGCATCGAGTTGCGCGCCGTGGGAAGGGACCTTCATCACGCCGGACCTTCAGGCGCACCCGTTCGCGATGCCCGCGACGACCGGCTGTCCGATCCCCGAGCGGCCGCTCCTGGTGCCGGGCGGGGTCGGTGGGACACCGCTGCTCATCGCCTCGTACCCCAACGCTCCGACCTGCGTGTGGCGCTTCAATCCCTGGCCGGGCGCCGCCGCCAACGGCGCCGATCCCCTGAGTCAGCCTCGGTTCGAGCCGTACTCCCTGGAGCTCGAGCCGCCACCCGACGCGCGAACCCGCCCGCTCGCCACCGGACCGAGCTCCTTCGTCTGGATCTCGCAGGCGGAGCCAGGCGTCCACGGCGTTCGCCTGGATGCTCGCGGCGCCTTCACCTACGAGGTCGACTCACTGACGGCGCCCGATGAGGTCGATCGCTTCCGCCCGAAGTACCTGGTTCCCGATCGACCACTCTCCGTCGATGCCGGCGAGCCGCGTCCGTACGACAGCGGCGCGCTGGAACTGCGTGAGTCCGACGCCGGCGTCGTGTTTTGGGTCACGGAGACTCGCTTCGGCGACGTCACCATGACCTTCGAGCTCGATCGCGCCGCGTCGGGTAGCGACCCGCGCGAAGGGCCGCCGGTCGTGGTTTTCGGCGCGACACCGGTCGGCGACGCTTCCTGTCCGTGGCCACCTCCCGCAGGCAACGCGTTGCCGGATGGCGAGCTCGCGACGGTGGTACTCGCTCGGCGCGGGGCGACCGTCACGCTGTCGAACGGCAAAGGGAGCTCAGTCCGCTGCGCCGTGCCCGAAGGGATGACCCCAATCGGTTTTGGCCTGGGCGCACTTCCGATCGTGGTTCGCGGCCTGACGATCGAACGGCAATGACGCCGCCCGCGGCCGGTTCCTTCACTTCTTGAAGAAACGCCCGAGGAGGCTCCCCTTCTCCGCCGGAACCTGGGACGCGCGCCCCGCCTCGCCGCTGGCGGGCGCCGCCTCGGGTTTGGCGTGACCGGGTTGGCGGCCCATCTCGAACAGGCGGATCTCGCGCTGCGCGTCGACGTGCCGGGGATCCTGCTCGACGATCATCCGAAAATCCTCGAGCGCCCTTCGGTTGCGTCCGAGTCGCTTCAAGATCTGCCCGCGAAACCAGCGAACGCGCGTGTTCGCCTGCTCCATCTTGACGGCGCGATCGAGGTCCTTGAGCAGCGACTCGAGATCCGCGTTCGGCTTGAGCGCCTCGAGCCACGCGACCATCGCGATGTTGTCCGCCTGATCCGGCGCGTCATCGAGGGCTGCTCGAGCGGCCTCTTCGGCCCCGGCAAGGTTATTGCGCTTGAGCAGGATCTGCGCCTTCTGGATGCTCATCGCCGCCCGCACGACGCGCTGGATCTGCTCCTGCTCTTCCGCGGCGCCCTCCCCGGTCTTCTCGAGTTCGTCGTACTCGCGCCGGCGAGCTGGATCGGAAAGGATCTGATGGGCTTCACTCATCCGAGCAAAAATCTTGGTCGCGAGCTCTCGCACGTCGGAGTACTGGGGGCCGAGCCGATCGGGGTGCCAGCGCTTGGCGAGCTGGAAGTACGCGGCAGCGATCGCCGTGGTCGGGGCATCCCTCGCAACGCCGAGCAGATCGTAATACGAGTCCCTCGTGGACTCGGCGCGGGCGCGGATCTCCTGCCGGAACGGATCGTCCGCCGGCGCCACGCTGGCAGCGGGGGGCGAGTCGGAAGGCGGAGGCGGCGGTGACGGGCGCGGGCTGATGGCGACTTGCGGTCCGGGCGGGGTGACGACGCGCGGCACCACGCTCGCGCGAACGATGACGCCGACCGGGCGCACGGTGCCGCCCACGTCGAAGTAACGGAGCGCCACGAAGAGGTATGCGAGCCGCTCGAGCCGCTGTCGCTCGACGAGCTGGCGCGCGGCGAGCTCCGACAGCGGCTGCGGCTTTGCCGCCAGCACGTCGACGACACTCTGTTCGGCAGCATCGAACCCGAACCCGGAAAGCGGTGCGTCGGGGTGAAATCGGAGCGCGACGCCCTCGAGCCGCGCGAGGACGTCGCGGAGCCTGACCTCGTCGATCGCGTGCTTCAGCGTCCGCCAGATCAGCGCGAGCGGAGCGCCACCCGCGGCGGCGCCGCCGGCGCGCTCGAGAAAGTTCACGCCGTCGTAGTAGCCATAGCGCGTGTCCGACGGCAGCTGCGCGAGTTCCACCACGCGCCGTGCGACCTGCTCGTGCAGCAATCCTTCGAGCGACCGCTCGTTCAGCGCACCCCACTCGACCAGAACCTGACCCAATCGTCGATTTCCCTCGCGCGCGAGCGCGAGCGCGGCCTCGAGCCGCTCTGCGGCCAGCACGCCACGCTCCACGGCCAGCCCGCCGAGCAGAGCGAGCGGCGTCGCTGCGCGCGCTGCCGCCGGCACGCCGTCCACGAAGTAGACCGCGTGCTTGGTACGCGACGCCTCCTCGAGCACGAGCGACCCGGTGAGGTGCCGATCCAGACCGTAGACCAGCAAGTGCGCGAGCGGGGTCGTCGCAAGCGTTCCACTGGCGGTCGGAGCGGGTTGGCTCATGTGGGCACGGCCCCGGATCAGCGCGGCGGGGCCGGGAGCTTGGCTCGACGGCCGAGGATTGGCTAGCCTTTTGTCATGCCGCGCGGAAGCGTCCTCGTCGTCGACGATGAACCGTCGATTCTAGCGACGCTCAAAAAGGCGCTCAGCCTCGAGGGTTACTCCGTGGATGTCGCCGGTGGCGTTCGCGTGGCCGAGGAGAAACTCGAGAAGAAGGATTACGATCTCGCGCTTCTCGATCTGGAACTGCCGGACGGCGACGGCATCTCACTGCTCGAGCGCATTCGGACACGGGGTGCCGGCGTCGAGGTGATCATGATGAGCGGCCACGGCACGATCGACGCGGCGGTGCGCGCGACGCGACTCGGCGCGCTGGATTTCCTCGAGAAACCGCTGTCGACCGATCGCCTGCTCGTGATGCTGGAAAACGCGCTCCGCCTCAAGCGCGTCGAACACGAAGCCCACGAGCTCCGGGCGCAGGCCGGCTACTTCGACGAGCTGCTCGGGAGCAGCGCGGCGATGAGCGAGCTCCGCGACAAAGTGCTCCGCGCGGCGCGCTCCAACGCCAGCGTGCTGGTCACGGGAGAACGCGGAACCGGGAAGGAGCTCGTCGCCCGGGCCCTCCACCGCGCCTCGCCGCGGGCCAAGGCCGCGCTCGAACGTTTGAACTCCGCCGCCGTTCCCGCCGAACTGATCGAAAGCGAGCTCTTCGGGCACGAGGCGGGAGCGTTCACCGGCGCCACCAAGCAGCGCGCCGGTAAGTTCGAACGCGCGGACGGCGGCACGCTGTTCCTGGACGAGGTCGGCGACATGCCGCTCCCGATGCAAGCGAAGTTGCTTCGCGTGCTGCAGGAGCGCGAGATCGAACGCGTGGGCGGTAGCGAAACGATCCGGGTCGACGTTCGTGTCGTCGCGGCGACCAACCGCGATCTGAAGAAGGCCACCGAGCTCGGTCAGTTTCGCGCCGACCTCTTCGACCGCCTGAACGTCGTACCACTCGAGTTACCGTCGCTCCGGGCCCGCCGCGGCGACGTGCCGGAACTCGTCGCCCATTTCCTCGACATCGCGCGCCGCGAGAACGCGCGTCCGGGGCTCACGCTCGACGAAGGCGCGCTCGCCGCGCTCGCCGGCTACCCCTTTCCGGGTAACGTGCGGGAGCTCAGAAATCTGGTGGAACGGCTCGTGATCCTGAGCCCGGACGACCAGGTGACGCGCGCGGACGTCGAGCGCGCCCTCGGCGGCGCGGTCGCGCACGAGCGAGGCCTTTACCGCACGGGAGTGCCGTTTCGCGTGCTCTCCGAAGACGCCGAGCGCCGGATCATCGAGGAGGCGCTGGCCGAGCACGGCGGGCAGATGGCCGCCACGGCTCGCGCGCTCGGGCTCGAGCGCAGCCATCTCTACAAGAAAGCGAAGTCGCTCGGCTTGCGCGGCGACAAAGATCCCGAGGACTAGAGCCGCGCTCTAGCGGTCACTTGCCGGCGCCGCCGAGCGCGCGCAGCGCCGTTTTCGCTTCGGCGAGCTCCCCGGCTTCGGCTTCGCAGAGCAGCGCGCTCTCGAGTTCGAAGCGCGCGCGCTTCGTGTTCCCCGTCTTGGCAAGCGCTTCGGCGAAAGCACGGTGCGTTCCAAAGCCGGTGATGTCGGCGTTGATGGCCGCTTCGCCCACGCTCACCGCTTCGGCGAACGCCCCGCGCGCCACCAAGCGCGTGAGGAGCTCCCGGTACGCCGACGCATCGTGCTCGGAGAGCGCGACGATCTTCCTGAGCAGGGCGAGCGAACGGTCGGCGTCGCTTTTTGCTTCCGACAGCGCCAGCAGCGCCAGCAGCGGCTCCGTCTGCGTGGGGTCGAGGCGCTCCGCCTCGGTCAGGGCGGCGAGGCGCGTCGCCGCGTCGCCGGTCGCCTCCGCGGCCTCGGCCAGAAGGAGCTGAACGGCGTAGCCATTCTGGCCGTCACCGAGCATGCGGCGTAGCCACGTCGTCGCCTCCGCCGGTTTGTTCGACGCCAGTGCCAGGCGCGCGGAAAGGAACCTGGCGTCGGCGTTCTTTTCATCGAGTGCAAGCGCCCGGGCGAGCTCGCGGGACGCTTCCTCGTTGTGCCCCGTGCGAAAGAGCGCGAGCGACAGCGCGGCACGGCGTGCCGCATTCTTCGGCTCCGCAGTCGACGCCGCGCGAGCGGCATCCACCGTGCCGACTCGCGAACGCGGCATGAACTGCGCCCCGTAGCGGGCAAGCTCCTTGTTCATGAGCTCACCGAAGCGTGCGTCCTCGACGCCGGGCAAGATACCGAGCGCCCCCTCGAACACCTGCTTGGTCTCCTTGCCCTCCGCCCAGAGCTTCAGCATGGCGGCCATTCGCTTCATCCCGTGGCGCTCGCCCATCATCGCGACGAGCTTGCTCGAGGCGTAGTACGCCGTCGCCACGTCACTCAGCTGCTCGGCCCGCGTGAACGCGCGGTTCATGCCCTCGATGCTCGGCACTCGACCAGCGCGCCGAAGCTCGTACAGATCGGGCCCTTGTTCGCGCGACCACTCCGGGCGCGCGAGCATCGTTTCGTACTCGGCGAGGCCCTCGGTGAACCAGCGCGGCACCCTATTTTTCGACAGCTGGATGTGGAACACGTGCGAGAGCTCGTGCCACAACGTCATGCCCAGATTGAACTTCTCCTTTTGCGGGCTCATCGAGGCCAGCGTGTGGCCGAAGCAAACGCCCTGGATCGCCGTTTCCGGCAGGCCGCTCGTGCGGATCGCGAAGTGCTCGCGGTCCGCGTAGATCTCGACACCAATCGGTAATTTCGGCGTGAACCCGTAGTGACCGACGAAGGTCGTGAACGCACGCTCGAGCAGCGCGGGCACGTAGCGCTCGAGCAGGGCCCGGTCGCGCTGGTGATAGCGGAGCGTGAAGCGCGTGCCGGCAACGGTCACGTACTCCTTCGGGATCACGCGCTCGAAGAGCTCGAGAGTGTTGAAGACGCGCGCGTTGTACGGATCGAGCGCGAAGGCGCGCCCGAGTGCCGAAACCCCGTCGTCGTCACGCAGGGCCCGGATCAGGTTGATGCCGAGCACAGCGAGCGCGGCGGCGTCGTCCGGATCGAGCGCGACCGCCTCGCGCATGAGTTCCACGATCTCGTCGTAGCGGTGCTCCCAGTCGGCGAACTCGCCGACGATGGCGTAAAACCGCGAGCGCTCCGGGTTCGCACCGAGCACCGCCTTCCGATCGGCCTCGAAGGCGGCGCGGTCGGAGGCGACGAAGTGAATCGCAGCGCGGAGGCTCAGGAGGTCGAGGTCCCCCGGGCGCGCCTCCAGGCCTTTTTTCACCTGATCCTTTGCCGCCGCGAGCTCGAGGTCGCGCAGGGCGACGCCGGCGAGGACGAAGTGAGCACGCGCGAGCCGAGGATTCACGGCAAGCGCCGCCTTCGACAAGCGTTCCGCTTCCACGAAATCGAGCATCTGGGCGAGCTTCACCTCGGCCATCATCACGAGCGCCTGGGGCTCGTGCGGAGCACGCTCGAGGATTTCCGACAGCACCTCCTCGGCATGGCCCGGGTCGTATTTTTCGAGGAAGAGCTCCGCGCGGAAGAGGAGGAGCATCGCATCGGTCGCGCCGCTCGCCTCGGCTTCACCGAACGCGTCGTTCGCGTCGCGCGGTGAGCGCAAGAGGTGCGCCGCTCGCCCGACCAGCGCAAGCGATCGGCCGTCGGTCGCCGCGATGCGCTCCTCGTTGTAGTCGTCGATCACCTGGCGAAGGGGCACCTCGGCTTCGGCGCGCCGCCCGAGTTCGAGCAACACCTCGCCGAGCAGCACCCGCGCTTCGCGAGCGGCGGGATCGACGACCGCCGCGCGCAGCCGCGACTCCGCGTCACGAAGCTTGCCGGCCTGCCGCAGCGCCCGCGCCTCGATCACGGCGCCGCGCGCGCTTTCCGCTGTCGTCCCGAGCGTGCGCGACAACGCGATGGCCTCGTCATAGCGGCCGGTCACGAGCAGCGTCTCGGCAAGGCCCACCGTCGCACGCGGTCCGACGCTACCGACCAGCGCCCGGAACGCGGCTTCGGCACCGGCGTAGTCGCTCGCGCCGAGCAGGCGCTCCGCGCGCGCGATCGGCGTTTCGGGGCGCGCCGCGGGCTTTGCCGCGGCCTTGCCGCCGGCCGCGGGGGCAGGCTTGGCGGCGGGCGGTCCCGCACCGCCGCACCCGAGGAGCACGACCAGGGCGAGCACGCGAGCGTTCACGGACGAAACTCTACCAGTCGACCAGCACCGGCGTCCCCGGCTTGGCTCCGAGCTCGCGCGCCGCGGAGCCCTCGCGCACCACGATCTCGAGCTGGCCGAACGAACCGACGACGGCCCCGCACTCGCCCTCGGCGAGCTCGGCGTACGTCCCGACGACGCGAACGCTCCGGCCGAGCACGCGAACGCTCGCCGTGGGGAGGGCGCTCGCCGGCAACCCTTCGAGGTTCGTCACCAGGTTGCCGAAGCGGTCGGCGACCAGCACCTGTCCCTCAGCCGAATGCTCGCCGTGTTTGGGCTCGGGAACGAGCGCACTGCTACCGAGCGCGATCTCCGGCCCGACGTCGTCGAAGGCAACGCTGCCTGCGGCGAGCCGCCCGGCGACGGGAGCGAACAGGTCGCGCCCGTGGAACGTCCGGCTCGGCACGGACAGACCGAGCCGTGCCGCATCGATGACCCGCGCCGTGAGCGCCGGCTCGCGCCGCCGAACCACTTCGAGCAGGCCGTTGTCCGGAGCGACGAAGCAATGTCCACCGGCACAGGCGACGATCGCCCGCCGTGCGGTGCCGACACCCGGGTCCACCACTGCGAGGTGGACGGTCCCCGCCGGAAACCACGCGTACGCCTGCCCGAGCCAGAACGCCGCGGCGCGGAGCCCCTGCGGCTCGATGTCGTGGGTGACGTCCACGAGCGCCACAGCGGGGCATTCGCGCAGCACAACGCCCTTCATCACCCCGACGAACGGATCGGATAGGCCGAAGTCGGTGAGCAGGGTCACGACCGGGCGCGAAAGCCGTGCCCTCGACCGCGTCCAGTCCGAATCATCCATCGCGAGCGAACGGACTTAGCACCCGCCAAGTGCGAACTCGGTTATCCGTCACCGCGCGAGGCCCTTTGCCGAGCGCGAATGACGCTGCGCGTTACCGCCACAAACGCGTGAATATTCTTGGTCAATTCGGTGAACCAGCGCTGGCACGAAGCTCGCTTCAAGCATTAGCCCGAGGTGCATTCAATGCCGCCATCGACCCTCCTCGGTTGGCTCGCGCTCCTGCCGCTCGTGGTGTCCACGGTGTGGATCGTCGCCGGGTTCTTCGCCGTCCTGTCGGTGACCAGGCGGCGCGTGCCCCTCGCTCTACCCGAAAAAGGGCCGATGGCGCCCGCCGTCAGCATCCTGAAGCCGCTCTGCGGGCGTGACCTCGATCTCGAGCACAACCTCGAGAGCTTTTTCGTTCAGGACCATCCAGAGTTCGAGCTCATCTTCGGTGCCGTCGATGCAAATGATCCGGCGCTCGGCGTGGCTCGCTCACTGATCGCTCGCTACCCGCACGTGCGCGCCCGCATCGTCGTCCACGAGGGCGGTGGCACTCCGAACCCAAAAGTCGACAACCTGCTCGGGATGCTGCCCGCGGCCGAGCACGACCTCGTGCTCATCAGCGACAGCAACGTCCGCGTCGAGCCCCACTACGTTCGCGAACTTGCGACGCTCCACCGGAGCGAACGCGCCGGTGTGGTCACGAACCTGTTCGCCGGGGTCGGTGAAGACACGTTCGGCGCGGCGCTGGAAAACGTGCAGCTTTCGGGCTTCTGTGCCGCCGGCGTCGCCTTGCCGACACTGCTCGGCGAGCCGGTGCTGGTCGGAAAATCCGCACTATTTTCGCGCCGAACGCTCGATCGACTTGGCGGCCTACGACGCCTCGGCGACTTCATGGCCGAGGATTTCGTGATGGGCGAGACGTTCGTTCGCGCCGGGCTGCGCGTCGTGGTCGCGCCGACGGTGCTCTCGAACGTGACTCGCGTCATGAGTCTCCGGCAGACGTTCGCTCGCCAGCTGCGCTGGACGATGTTCCGCTTCCGGCTGCGCCCCGGCACCGCCGCGCTCGAGCCGCTCGTGAGCCCGCTGGCCCTCCTGCCTCTCGCCTGGTCGAGCTTCGGCCCCGCTTCGGTGATCTGGGCGTGGGCGTTGATCCTGCTCCGCGATCTGGGTGGCTGGCTCGTGCTTCGGGGCACGCGCGCCGCCTTGGTCCCGGTGCTGCTCGGTCCGGTGCGTGAGCTCATCGTGCTCGCGCTGTGGGCCATCGCCCCGTTCAAGAGTCACGTGTCTTGGCGCGGAAAGCGTTTTCGCGTGGGCGCCGGCACGTTGCTCTCGCTCGAGCGGGCCCGCATCAGTCAGGCATGAGCCGGGCGAGCTCGACGCCGGCTCCGGCCAGCACCTGATTCTGGAGTTCGACGAGGGTCGCGACCCCTTCGAGCCCGAGGTCGATCATCCGGTCGAGGTCCGCTCGCGGCAGCGCCTCGCCTTCGGCCGTGCCCTGGATTTCCACCATGCCGCCGCGGCCCGTGCCGACGACGTTCAGGTCGACGCGGGCCACGCTGTCCTCCGCGTAACAAAGGTCGAGGGCGAACTCGCCGTCCACGTGACCCACACTGATCGCCGCCACTCGATCGCGAATCGGCGGCTTGGCGAGCTTTCCGTTCTTTTGCAGCTTGTCGAGCGCGAGAGCGAGCGCCATGAAGCCCGCCGTGATCGACGCGGTGCGCGTGCCACCGTCCGCTTCGAGCACGTCGCAGTCGATGGTCACGCTGCGCTCACCCAGGCGATCGAGGTCGAGCGCCGCGCGGAGGGCGCGACCGACGAGGCGCTGGATCTCGCGGGCACGGCCACCGAGCGGCCGATCGCGACCATCGCGCGACTCACGCCGCTTGGGGTTCGAGCGCGGGTGCATCTGGTACTCGGCGGTGATCCAACCTTTGCCTCGCCCGGCCATGAACTCGGGGACGGAGTCGTCGACCGAGGCCGTCGCAAGGACCAACGTTCCACCTGCACGGTAAAGGACGGACCCCTCGGAAAGCCTGTGAAATCCAACGGTCACCTCGACGGGCCGGATCTGATTCAGCGGGCGTCCACCTCGCCTTGAGTTCTTCATGGAAGTGCCCCTAGCATGGACCGTTCAAGGAGACGTTCGCCTTACTGGCGAGAATCCCGAACGCGCTGCATGATTACCAGTCTGGGAGAGTCTCGAGGTTAGGACCGAATGCTGAGCACGGGAGACATCATTGACGGGAAGTACCGGATCGTCCGGCTTCTCGGTGAGGGCGGCATGGGGGCCGTCTACGAAGGCGAGAACACGCGGATCCATCGGCGTGTCGCGATCAAGGTCCTGCATTCGGGCGTCGCCGAGCAGGGTGAAGCCGTAGCCCGCTTCGAGCGCGAGGCGCAAGCGGCCGGTCGCATCGGTTCCGAGCACATCGTCGAGGTGCTGGACCTCGGCACGCTGCAGAGCGGCGATCGCTACCTCGTGATGGAGTACCTCGATGGCGAAGGCCTCGGCGGCCGCATCAAAGACAAGGGAAGCCTTTCGCCGGCCGAACTCTGCCCGATCGCGCACCAGCTGATGGAGGGCCTCGCGGCGGCCCACGGCGCCGGCATCATCCACCGCGACCTCAAGCCCGACAACGTGTTCCTGTTGCGCAACCGCGCGGGCACGGCCGACTTCGTCAAGCTGCTCGATTTCGGCATTTCCAAGTTCAATCAGCTGAGCGGCGACAGCGGCTTCAGCATGACGCGCACCGGCGCCGTGATGGGAACGCCCTATTACATGGCACCCGAGCAGGCCAAGGGCTCCCGCGAGATGGATCATCGCGTCGATCTCTACGCCGCGGGCGTGATCCTCTACGAAGCGCTCACCGGTCAGGTTCCGTTCAATGCGGACACCTTCAACGAGCTGCTGTTCAAGATCGTGCTGGAGGAACCCCAGCCGCTCGAGAAGATGAATCCCAACGTCGACTCGGGGTTCGCAGCGATCGTGACCAAGGCGATGGCGCGCGATCCCGCCCACCGGTTCCAAAGCGCCAAGGACTTCCAGGCCGCGCTCGCGCAGTGGGCCAGTGGCAACGGTCACGAGCTGACGACGGCGCTCAAGGTCACGAAGACGGCGCAGACACCGCTCAGTGCCTCGGCAATGAACCGCGCGTCGCAGGTGGCCGTCGGCCCGGGCACGCTCGGCACCGGCACGCCGGGCACCTGGGCGCAAACCGGCGCCAATCTCGGCGACGGCCTCGACGTCATCCCCAAAAAGAGCAACACCGGTCTCTTCGTCGGCGTTGCGATCGCCGGCTTGCTGCTCGGCGGCGGCGTCATCGGCATGATGAAGATGCGCGGCGATGCCGAGACCGAAAAGAAGCTCGCCGACGCCCGCGCCGCGGACAAAGTGGCTCAGGACGAAGCCGCGCGGCTCCAGGCGGCCAAGGTCGAGGAAGAGCGAGCGCGCGCCGCGGCGGCCGAGAAAGAGGCCAGCGCGAACAAGGCCGAAGCCGCAAGCGCCAAAGCCGAGGCCGCGAGCGCCAAGGCCGAAGCATCGAAGCTTGCCGCCAGCGCCGCATCGGCGAAGGCCGCTCCGGTTGCCCGTGCGCCCGCGCGTCCCGCTGCGGCGCGACCCGCCGACCCGCCGCCCGCACCCCCGAAGCCGGCGTCCACGACCGGCAGCGGCCGCAAGATCCGCACGTCGCTCTAGGGCGGTAGATCGCCCCAGACCGTGAGCGCGGCTCGCGTCTCGGGGTCGAGCTCGACCGGGGTCGCCTCGGCGGTCCCGAGCTCGCGCGGCACGGTGGGATCCTCGCCGCGAAGGGTCGCAAGCCAGGTCGTCCGCGCTGCGATCGGGCGTTCTGCGAACACGTCGAAGGCGCAGGCGGGGTCGACGTCGAGCACGCACAGCCGCGGCGTTTGACCGAGCTCGCCGCGGAGCAGCCAGGAACCCTGGCGCGTCGCGTAGCGCCCGAACAGGGTCGAGCGCTGGGCCTCACCGTCGACCGCCCCACCGCCGCGGGCACGGACGGCTAGATCGACGCCGAGCGTGCCGAGCGGGAGATCGACGTCGAGCGCACGGGCGAGAGTTGCCGCAATGTCGACCGCAGTGACCGGTTCCGCGAGGTCCTTGCCTGCGAGCTCCCCGAACGGCAGCTTCAAAACGAGCGGCACCGTCAGCCGGTCCTCCTGCAGGGGCGCCGCGGGATCGTAGGGAAGTTCGGGCGGTGTGCCGGGGCCGACATCGCCGGTCACGATCACGAGCGCGCCGTCCCAGGCGTTCGCGCGCTTGAGCGCCGTGACAAGCTGCCCGAGGCCAGCGTCCTGCTTCGCGAGTGAGGCCTCGGTGAGCGAGCCGAGGCGCGTCCAATCGTCCTCGGAGAGCTTTCGCCCCGGGCGACCAACGCGCGCGCGAAGGCCGGCGAGGATGATGCCGGCGCGACGGGGATCGATGGCGCCGTTGTACTCCGTCGGCCGAAGCTGGGCCGCCTCCTCGCGCGAAACGTCCCACGGCGGGTGACCGCCTCGCGCATGGATCACGACGAAGTGGCGCGACAGCGGCCGTTCCTCGAGTTTTTGCGTGAGCCAGGCCGCCGCGCGCGTGAACGGCTCGCTGACGGGCACGTCTTTGACCGGAGAAAATGCCTCGAAGGTGTCGAACAGCTCCGCGAAGCCGAACGGGGCGAAGCTCGTCGGAACGCCGGTGAACAATGCCGACGAACCGTTCGCTTCCTTGAACAACCGAGGAATGGTCCGCAGGCCATGCGGCACGCGCTGGAGCGGCGCCTGAACGGTGTGCGCGCGGGGCAACAGGCCGCTGAGAAACGTCGTCAGCACTCCCGCCGGGACGGTCGTCGGGGCGCGGTAGCGGCTGAAGACGGTGGCGCCGCGCGCAACCCCCGCAAGCGTCGCCATGCCGCCCGTGGGCCCCCACGGTGGCAGCCGGGCGCGATCCGTCGACGAAAGGACCACCAGCACCACGACACGCGCCGCGGGGAGTTTCGCGTTGTCCGGGGTGGCCTCGACGATCTCGGTGTCCCCGAACGCAACCCGCGCACCGCGCGTCGCTTCCGGGGCGGTGAACTCGAGCGCGATCGCTTCGCCGGCGAAGCGGGCGAGATCAATCTCGAGCGGCGTCCACACGCTCGAATCACCGCCGGAAATACGACGAGTTTCGAGCACCACGCGCTCGCCGCCGTCGCGCTTGACCGCGATCTCCGCGGCGCCGCGGCCGGTTCCCCAGAGACCGAGCGCCGTGCGGAGCTTGGTGCCCGCCCGGGGACGAGCGAAGCAACGCACCGTCGTCGGGGCGCGGAGCACCAGCGTGCGCCGCGGCACACCGCCGAGCGCAACGTTGGCGACCACGTCGAGCAGTGTCGGTGGGGCGTAGCTTCCCGCGTCGCGATGGTCGGCGGGGCTTGCGACGCGAACCCAGTCGAGCTCCGCCTGCGCACTGTCCCGTGCCCGCATTCCACCGACGAACCGCAAGGTCAGGCGGTGAAGGCCTGGCTCGATCTTCTGGTCGAGCTCGGGGAGATCGAACGACTTCGGCTCACTTTCGGGCAGCCGGACGACGCCGAGCCTTCGGCCGTCGAAGGCGCCCTGGACGCGGCGCGCCGCGCCGGCTTTTCCGCGCAGAGTGACGCGCAAGCCGTCGATCGGGGCGTCGAGCCAGAGCTGCAGATCGAGGTCGCGAGAGCGCGCGTTGAGGTAGGTCGCCCCGTCGCGGAGCGCCAGATCTCCTTCGGCAAGCACGCCCGGCCGAAATCCGGTCCAGGGCGACGCCGCTTCGTTGCCGAGGTCGATCAGCCGCCCGTGGTGCTCGAACTCGCAGGAAGCAAGCCGGTCGAGGAGCGCGGCGCGCTCGGTGCGGGGGGCACGGCCCGGTGAAGCCGGCGGTGGCGCCGCGGTGGGTGCCGCTTCGACCCCCGGCGCGGCACTCGCGGGTGGCGGCGACGGGTCGGCCTCACGACAGCCGGAGCCGCTCATCAGTGCACAGCACAGGCCGCTCCACGCCGCCAGGCGAGGCCAGGGTGGCCGGCGCTTCGGCGTCATCGCCCCGTGGTGACGCTCTGCGCCGGCTCGGTGGGGAGAGTGCGCACGCGCGCTCGCCGTCCGGCGACGAGGGTCACGTCTTGGGTCAGCGGCGCACCGCTTCCCCGCACCTCGACGCGATGCGGTCCGGGCGACGTCGTCACGCGGCGGATCGGGCCTGTCCCGACGAGCTGCCCGTCGACGTAGATCGACTCCGGACCGCTGGTCTCGACCTCGATGAGCCCCTCGCCGGCGGCGAGTTCCACGCCGGTCGGCGGCTCGAGTTCGTCGGCGACGAGCCCGAGTCGAGGCGGAGCGGCGACGGCCGAGCTTTCAGGCTCGGTGTCCCCCGTGCCCGACGGGGCCGGTGAAATGAGCGGCAGGAGCCAACTCGTGACGGCGAAGGCGGCACCGAACGCCAGGCCGCCGCGAATGAGCAGCACTCCCCACCCGGCGGGCTCCGCGGACTTCGGCGGGACCGTTGGGGCAGCCCGCTCGGACGCCACGGCGCTCGCCCGCTCGGCTGCCGCGCTTTTCACCGACTGCGTTTCGGCATCTTCCACGGCACGCTTCGTCGCCGTCGACGAGGGCGCGGGGCGCTCCGCGGCGGGCGGCGCCTTGGCCGATTCGACCTCGGAATCCGCGAGCAGCCCGAGAAGATCTTCGCTCGATTCCTCCGTGCTGAGCTCAGGTGAACTCGACTGCGGAGGGCGCGACGAGGGCGCGGGGGGCACGGCGGCGGCGACGTCCGCAGGCTTCACGGGGGGGACGGCCTCGACGGGCGGTGCGCCGACGCCCTCCAGCGTGCGTTGCTCGGGCGTGAACTGCGCCACCGTCACGTCGAGCGCGGGCGTCACTTGCCGGCTGAGCGGCAACGTCGCACCGAAGCTCACGGCTGCGAGTGAACCCGGCGCTGCTCCTCGCGTGACCTCGACGGACGGCTCGGCTTCCCGCTCGGGCGCGTCAGGCTGCGGCGTCTCTGGCTTGGGTGCGGCCTTCGCGACGGCGGGAGCCACCTCGCTCGGATCGAGCTCGCGCGGGGCGGCCGGTGCGGGCGTTGCCGTCGCTTCCTTTTCAACCGGATCGCCCTCCGCGAACCAGCCGGCACCATCGTCACCCACGGTGCGCGACGCGGTCTGCAGGTGCGGCGCAAGCAGATTGATCGCGGGAGCAGCACCGGTGGTCGAGGTCTCCGCGCTCGACGCGATGAAGCCGGCGGGAGCAGCCCTGCCGCCCGGCGAGACGAGCGCACCGTCCGCGCCGCGTGCGGTCGCGACGAAGTCCGTCGCGGGAAGGAACGGCTCGGGTGGGGCCGGGGGATCGCTCACCGGCGCGGGGACGCTCGGGGCGTCGAGTTCGGAGGCGAGGATCCCGCCCCGCCGCGCGATGTCGGAGAGCACCGTTTCGAGCAGCCGAGAAGCCACGCTGCCCTCGAGCACGAGACTCCGCGCCGACTCGCCGGCGAGGAGCCGCCGGGTCAAGCCGGCAGCTGGTTCCGGCGTGGAAGCGAGGTAGGCCTCGACCAGCGGACGATCGAACTCGAGCTTGCGCAGCCGAACGAGTGAGCCCGCAGTGACCGCTTGAAGAGCCGCGCGTGCCCGGACGACCGGTTCGCGCACGAGTTCCGCCAGTGTTCCCGAGATCTCACTCCGCACGGAGGTCGAATCGGGCTCGACGACGAAGCGCCCCGCGGTCGCTCCGAGCAGGCTCGGCAACATCGACGGGCCACGCTCGAAGCCGCCGTCCGGCGTGCTTCGCGTGAGCGACACCAACCGTCCCCGGCGCACCTGAGCCTCGAACAGAAAGGCGGCGTCGCGGACCGAAACGCGAACGTCGCGGTTATTCCTGCATGCCAGCTCCAGCACCAGTCGCGTCGTCAGGCCGTCGAGACGCCCGCGGACTTCGCCGCCTGCCTCGATGCGTTCCTCGACCCGCGCGCGCGCCCGCAGCACCTCGCGCACGCGCTCGACCACCGCGGACGCGGCGGCTTCTTTTCGGAGGTAGCCGTCGGCGCCGGCACCGAGTTCACGCACCCGTTGGAGCAGATCTTCTTTCCACGAAAGCAGGATGACCGGAGTGTCTCGCACGACCACGTCGCGCTTGATCTCGTGGCACAGCGAGAAGCCGTCGAGCTTGGGCATCATGACGTCGCTCACCACGACGTCCGGCCACCGCTCGAACGTCTGCGACAGCGCGCGCTTGCCGTCGTGCACCTCGATCACCTCGACGCCGACGGCCTTGAGCAGCCCTCCCATGAACCAGACGACGGCCGGATCGTCGTCCGCCACCAGCACGCGACGGCCCTTGAGCGAAACGCCACCGACCTCCCGCGCTGCCGGACCGCGTTCGCCGCCGCGACGCTCGGACCCGCCCCACGGCACGAGCGGGACGCCGCCTTCCGGACCTGTCTGCTGGAACCGGAGCTCCCCGCCGGAACGCAGCGTGACGAGCTCGCGAACGCGCGCCACGGCGCCCCACACCGCGGAAAGCACGTCATTGCCCTCGCCGAGCGGTACCTGCGTGCTCGGCGAGCCGCTGTCGAGTGCATCGAGCAGACCACGACGAAACTCGCCCGAGATGCGCTCGACCAGGCTCTGCACGCTCACGTCGCCGAGCGGTTCGCGCGCCGTGCGCGGCCGTGCGCGCTCGCGAAGTTCCTCGACCGTGCGCCGCAAGGTGTCGGGACTGCACGGCTTCGGCAACACGCGATCGACGCCGAGTTCGACGAAGGTACGCGTGCTCTCCGGGTTGTCGAAACTGCCGACCACGACGATCGGCACCGGCTCGACCAGATCGTCGCCGAGCAGGCGCTTGACCAGATCGCGCGCGCCGGCGTGGTCTCCGTCGACGACCGCGACGTCCGGCCCGAGCATGCGAGCAAGCTCGACCGCGCGATCGAGATCGTCGGTGCGCTCGCACTCGACCGGCGCTCGACCGATCCCGGCACTGAGGGCGTCGGCGAGCGCTTGCGACCCGAGCACCAGCGCGCTGATCGGAAACGCGGCCGGCGGGGGCCGGTCGCGGGATTCCGGCCCGCGGGTGGACACCGGCGCGCCGAGCACCAGCGAGGGCAGGAGATCGAGTGCCCGGGCAACCTCGGCGAAGGGCGCCTCCCCGCTCCGTGGCCCGGGTTTGCGTACGCTGCGTTCGGCCTCCGCCAGCGCCTCCGCCACGCTCGCGAACCCGAGCACGCGGGCCGCGGATCCGACGGCATGGACCCGGCGGAGGAGGCCGTTGACGCGGTCGGGGTCGGCTGGCCCCTGCTCGGCAAGCTCCAGGGCCCCGCGCAGGGCGTCGAGCCGGCGGGGAAGGCTACCGACGAACTCGGCCCTCGCGCCGCTCAGCCGGGCGTCCTCCTCGCGCGGTCCTGAGACGGGGGGCATCCCGGGGCCCTACCACACAGCCCTCGAATCGAGCCAAATTTCCGCGGTCAAAGCAGGAAGGAGACGCCCACGCTGAGCGTCGGCCGCCCGATGCGCATGGTCAGGGTGATGCGGTCGGTGAAATGGAACCGGCCGCCGGCCCATATCGCCAGCCAGTCCACCCCGTCGTTCGGGTCGTGCCCGTCGAACCCCTCGCCCGCCCGAATGCAGACCCCCGGCTCGCCGAACACGGACCAGTTGCGGCTCAGCCAGAAGTTCCACTGCATCGCGATCGGGATCCACACCCCGTGGGCGTGCCAGTCCCCACCGAACGTGATGCCGACGGTGTTGTTGATGCTCGAGATGAAGCCGTTGTCGAAGATTTCGATCGTTCCGCGAAAGCCGACACCCGGCGGGAAGATGTCGTGGAAGGGAGCCAGGATGGCGTGCGGCTCGGCCTCGAAGAAGTAGTCCGGGTGTTGACCCGGAAACTTGATCACCATCTGATCGGCCGCGGCAGGGCTCGCGGCGGCGAGGACCGCGCCGGCGCCGAGCGCCGCAAGCCAGCGGGACGGGTGCGTCATGGAGACCTTGTTATCACACTACTCGGCGCGCAGCGTGCCCCGCGGATCCTCGACCAAGGGTCTCAGCACGAAGCGACGGCGGGCCGCCCGGACGTTCCGGTAGGCATCCACGCGCTCCGTAGCAAGAAGCGACATCGCTGCATCGATGCCGAAGCGATCGCGAAGGTTCCCCGGATCTCGATCGGTCGCGTAGGCTTCGTGGCGCTCGGCGACGAAGTCGTAGAGGAACGTGTGGCGGCCGTACACGAGCCCGGCCTTCATGCGGTCGTGGCCGAGCAACTCGCACACCACGGCGCCTTCGGTCGCCCGCAGCATCGGCCCGATGTCACGCACGAGGCGCTCGCTCGCCGCGCGGCGCATCACCTCCGTACCGCGCAAGAAGAGCCAGGGAAAAAGATGCATCGTCGAAGTCGGGCCGGACATCGTCCGCCCCGGGACTTCGGGGATCCGAATCAGGAGCGGAACGTGCACGGACTCTTCGTACACGGTCGCCTTGTGATGCACGCCGCCGTGCTCCCAGAACTCCTCGCCGTGGTCGCCGAGATAGACGACGATCGTGTCGCGCGCCGCTCCCGAAGCATCGAGCGCGGCGAGCACGCGCCCGATCTGCTCGTCGACGTAGCGGATCTCCTGCTGGTAGAGATCGAGCGCCGTCTCCACCGGCCGCGTTCGATCGTGGACCAGGTACGGCGAGTGCGGGCTGACGAAGAAGACGAAGCCGAAGAACCGCCGCGCGGACCCCCGCCGCTCCGCCAGCGCCCCCACCGCCCGGTCGGCGATCGTGCGGTCGACGTCGGGCGGGATGCTGGGGCCGGCGCCGAACAGCTCTCGCGTCGCGAACCCTTGGTCGAGCCCGACGCCCGCTTTCGAGAAGTAACTCCGAGAATCGTGGCCGATCCAGAACGTGTCGTAGCCCTCCCGGGCGAGCACCTCGGCGGCGGTCGTCGCCGTCGCCGAAAGCCGTCCGGTCCAGGGTTTTTTCCAGGTTTCGAGCGGCAGCAGCGACGGATAACTCATGCCGAACATCGCGGCCAGGGAGAGCAGTGTCGAGCTCGAGGGTGAGTACGCGCGCGTGAAGTGAAACGCCCCGCCTGCGGCGAACCGAACGAGATGGGGCGTCGTGCCGAGCGCGGGGTCGGCGAGTGACGTCTGATCGTACCGCGTTGCCTCGCTACCGATCACCAGTACGTTGTAGCGGCTGAGGTCGAACGACACCGGGAGCGACGGCAAGCCACTCATCTTTTCGAAGCGCAGCGCCGCGTCCGGATCGTCCGGCACGTTAGCGCGCGGCACCTCACCCTCGGTGCTGTAGGGCTCGAACGCGGACCGAGCGCGCCCGAGATCCGTGTACGACAAGTAATACGGTCGAGCCCCACCGACGACGCGCGGGATCGCGAGCACGGCGACCAGCACACCGACGGCCAAGCCCGTGCTTTTCGGCCCGGGGCTGCGAATCGAGCGAAAAAGCTCGAGGAGCTGAAGCCCACCGAGAGCGAGCAACAGGTGCGCGACACCAAGCAGCGTGAGGTGCAGCGTCGGGTAGTCGCCGGGCAAAGCGACCCGGTCGATGACCAGGCAGGCGCCTGCACCGACCAGAAGCGACGCAATCAGGGCGCGAGCAAGGAGGCGACCTGTTCGCGTATGAGTTCGCTCGTGGTGGTCACCGAGCCCGAGGGCGACCACCGGGACGAGCGCGGCGAAGGCGAGCTTTGGGGACAGCACCGCTTGGAAGGGCTCGTACCGGACGAGGATACGGTAGAGCGAGAGGCAGACGACCGCGGCCGCACCGAGCTCGAGCACGACCCGGAGCCGCCCGGGGCGCCGCATGGCGCCGGGAAAGAGCGCGAGCACTCCGAGCGCAACCAGCGCGGCCACGGTCGGCGCGAACCTGACCAACAATCCCTCGAGGGAGAGCGCGAAAGTGGCGAAAAACAGGCTCGGGCGTTCGGCGTAGAGGCCGAACGGAACGCGCGCCGCCTCAGCGATCGCCACCGCCACCGTCGACGCGAGCGTGGCAAGAGGCAGGTGGCGCGCGCGTTCCGGCATTCACCCGAGCCTATCTCGCGCACCGGAGCGCGGCGGCGTTAAAAGACCGTACCGAGACGCTCGGCGAGCGCTCCCATCGCGGGGTTGTACCCGTAGTTCGGGTCGGTAGCAGGATCGCCAGCGGTGGCGATGTTCTTCGCACAGATGCTCGCCGCGATCCCGCGATCGCCCAAACCTTTCAACACCGAAAGCTCGCGCAAACCCGGATACCCCTTCCGAAAGAGCTGCGTGCCGTCGCCGTCGGTCACCGGGTAGGTGCAGAGCGGACTGTTCCGACCGACGTCGTAGGCCATGCAGTCGCAGCTCTCGAGCGTCGAGTTACACGCGATCGGTGTGCTGAGCGGGAAAATGCAGGCGAATTGCAGGTCGTCGCGGTACGTCTCGTCCACCACTGTTTCGTGGCCGTTGATCGGGTTTGCGGTCGCGTCGGTGGAGGTCGCCGGGGCGATGGCGGCGGCGGCGCCGAGCAGGGGATGGACCGCCCCGGGGAGACGTGGATCAATCGACTCGATCATCAGCGGATCGGTCGGGTTTACCGCAGCTGCCGGATCGCCGAGCACGATGTCCCAGCGGCCCAGCGCCGCCATTTCACTGCCGCTCAGGTAGTCGACCGCTGCCCCGGCAGGCCAGCTCTCGGGCGTACTCAGGTCTTGCCAGGGGACACCGACGATGCCGAGCAAGAAGACGAGCTCGGGGGCGCGCCCGCCGGCGAAGAGCGGATTCGGAACCGGCACGCCGGTCGAGCGGGGATCGATCGTCGGCGCGCTGAGCCCCGCCACGTACCGCTCGACGGGATACAGAAAGTCGATACCGAAGCGCTGCTTGTTCTTGAAACAGCGCATATTCATCGCGTCCTCGTTGATGATCAGAGGCGTGGTCTCGTCGTAGGTGCAGCCGGGGTCGTTCGGCGCCGTCGCGCAGATCGCGCTCGCGCGTGGCATCCGCCATGAGTTCATGCCCACGCCGCCCTTGTAGGGGAGGCGCCACCCCCTCGCCCCGTTCTCGTCGAGTACCGAACAATCGTTTTCGTCCGAGAGCATCACGATGGCCAGCGCCGAATCGGGGCGGAGGAACGCCGCACGTTGGGCGAGCAGCACCTGGTTCACCGGTCCGCGCACGCTGACGGTTCCGTCGTTCGTCATCGAGTCGACGGGCTCCGGATCGACGAGGAAGCGGTACCAGCTCTCGAGCACGCCCTCGTAGCCGCACCCGATCGCGCCGGCGGCGATGATGTGCTGCCCGATTTGATCCGAGAAATCCGCGAGGTTCGCGCTGCCCGGCGGGGTCGAGGTTTGCGCCGGGTCCCAGAGCAAGAACCCGCTGCTGTTCCAGCTCGAAAGTGCGGGGGTCGTGCGCACCGTCGGCATGAGCTGGGACTTGTCGTCGTAGTAGCGATTGAGGTCCGCGGCCGATTCCGGCGAGCAAACATCGGCGCTGCCGTGATCGCCGAGGCTCGAGGTGATCACGCCGACGTGGATGTCGTTGATCGCGAGGTCCGCGGTGAGCCGGCCGAGCAAGTACTCCACCGATTCTGCGAGCAGCGTCTGCTTCTGATCCATCGACAGCGAGTTGTCGACCATCAGCAAGAGATCGAGCTTGTCCGCCTTGGCGTTCGGACTCCCGCTGCTCCCTCCGCTGCCCCCTGCACCACCGACGGCACCACCCGTCCCGCCACCGCCGGTGCCGCTACTCCCCGCGCCACCGCCTACCGCTCCTCCACTGCCACCGCCCGTCGCGCCACCCGCCGCGCCCGAGCCACCCTCGCCGCCTTTCGGGTCGTCCGAGCAGCCGACGTTGATCGCCAAAAGAAGCGCGACGAGCGCGCTTTCAACCCACGGTCTGGTCGAGGCAAGCATCCTCACCACCTCCACAAGATCGCTATTTTCCCCCGCACCGCGGGTCGGCGCAAGGCGGGCTCCAGAGCCCGAAACGATGCCGGTGATACGCGGCGCGAGCCGCTAGTCTGCCCCGGACACGCGTTCCAGGGTCATTCGCACGAGGTGCGCCAAGCGTTCGGGATCGGCTTCACCGCTGTGGCCGAGCACCGAAAGGCCGTCGTGCAGCGGAACCGAAACTAGGCGGCACGCCGCGTCCAGCGCTTCGAGTCGCTCGCCGTCGATCTGCGCGACGGCGATCAGACTCGGCAGCACGAGCGCCCACACCGGTGCGAACGCGTCGACCACGGGGACGCCGACGATCTCGAGCGAGATGCCGTCGGTAAGGCGCAGCGTCGCGAGGGGGTGCGGGACCGGCGCGGCGGGAACCTCGGGCGTCACCACCGCGTCGCCGATGCGGCCGAGCGCCGACGTCGCGGCAGCGAGACTGCGCTGGGAACCGGCGAAACCGAGCCGCGGATGGCCCTCGAAGCCCGGCCGCGCGACGCGCTGGGCGAGCGCGGCGAGCACGCTCAGGCGCTCGGGATCGGCGAGCTCGACGCGGAGGGTGCCGCCGCCGAATCGCCGCACGGCGCCACGCGCAAGCAACCCCGCGAGCGCCTGGAGCACGTCGAGATCGAGCGCCGGAACCTCGTCGAGCAGTTCGACCAATCGGTGCGGCGTCACCAACACGTCGAGCACACGCTGCTCCACGTCCGAGTGGTCCGGCCTAGCCACCACCACCGCAAGGAGCGCATCGTCGCCGACCGCAAGCCGCTCGATCGCGAGCTTGGCTTCGTCGAGCTGCCGAACGCCGTCCATGAGTAGCGCGCTCGACGGCCGCTCGATGCGGCGCAGCGTGGGGGGCGACCCACCGGCGAATGCGAACGAGCCCTCTCCCTCGCCGAGCAGGCGAATCACCGCCTTTTCGCCGTCCACGCGGCGGTACACGGCGTCCACCACTTCCCCGTCCATCATCCGGATCTCGCCGGCGCCGCTCGGTGTGACGATCGAGAGCGTGCCGCTCCGCCGGTTCGCGCCGAGCAGCTGAAGCAAATCGGCCAGGCTCACTTGCTTGAGGTCGCCGCGAAAGTCGCCGCCGGCCGCCGCCGCCGGAGGAACCGAACGGTGGAGCGCGTACACGCGCTTCGAGATCGCCTCGACGTCCCAGCGGGCGAGCTCCGCGGTGTCCCGCACCCCGACGCCGTCCACGAGCGTGAAGAGCGGTAGGTTCGCGAGCGCCGGCTCGAGCGCCAGGCGTTCACCGAAGCCGGGAGTCTTGGCCAGGCCCGCCGACACGAGCAACACGCTCACCTGCTTGCCGCGCGCCTGCTCGATGCCGCGTTCCAGGCTGTCGGCAATGGCGACCTCGAGCCCGTTCGCCCGCAGCTTCGACGCGATCACGCCGAGCTCGTCGACGTCCGGTTCGATCAGAAGCACCAGGCGTGCCATCAGTCGGCGATCCTCGTGCCGGTGAGCTGGTCGAGGCGCTGGATGAGCAGGTCGGCCAGCAGCGGATCGGCGGCGTGGACGGCGCGGATCGAGTGCCCCTCCGAGCGGCCGACGAGCGCGTAGGTGCCTTGCTCGCCGACCACCGCGCACACCTCCACGTTGCTGCAACCGGGCACGGCCCCGACGTCGACGGTATGGACCCGTCCGCTGCTGCCGCCGCGACCTGCCTCGGCGCTGAGCACGCCGCCGATGCCGACGCCGGCGTGGCGCGTCAACGCCACGAGCGCGGGGCCACCGCGCGACGCCTCGCGCATGGCCGCCAGAACCAACCCGACGACGTCCGTCGTCGGCAACTCGACCACGCGCGGCGCCTCGAGCCAGTCGCGCGAGACGCCCGCGGGTTCGGCGAGCAGCGCGTCGACGATCTCGGCCAGGCCGAGCGGACGAAGGCCGAGCCGGTTCACGACCGAGACACGACAGACCTCCGCCCGGTGGCGCGCCACCCGCAGCAGCCGCGACAGATCGCCGCCGTCGTGGGGGTAAACCGCCACCCCGACGCCCACCTCGTAACGATCCGCTTCACCCGCCGCCGATAGCTTGTCGAGCACGCGCCGGCGGCACGAGTGGGCACCGAGGCCGCTCGTTTCCGGCAACAGCAGGTAAAACTCGTTGGCGTCGACGCGGGCAAGAACGTCGGTGTCACGGACGACGCCGAGCACCGGTTCCACCGTCGCCAGCGTCGGCTCCGGGGCGTCGCCGGCGGGCGGCTTCCGCTCGTGCACGCCGATGGTCGTGAGCGCAAAGCGCCGCCGGTGGCGGCGCGCCATGTCGATCTCGCGGCCCGCCACGTCGACGAAGTACGCGAAGGTGTACGCGCTCGAGCGCGGGTCCTTCATGCCGCCGCGCTGGGCCTCTTCGCGCGCGCCGATCAACGCGAGCACCGTTGCGGCCTGCACGCCGAGTGCCGCGAGCGTGCCTTCTCGCGCCTCGACCGACAGCGTGTCGAGCATGCCGTCGATCAGCAGAATGCCGCCGAGTTCGCGGCGGAGCGCCAGGCGAACCACGCCGAGCCGGTGCCGTTCCGCAAACGCGTGAAGTTCGAGCTCCTCACAGAACGCCGGGCTCTCGGAGTCCAGTCCGTGGGCCGCGCCGCGCAGCAGCTGCCGCGCGCCTTCGCCGGCGGGTAGGTACACGACGGCGCGGCGCGCTCCCGCGTCGGACAGCAGCCGGACCAGCCGCTGAGCGGCCTCCCGTCGCGTCTCGCAATCCGCGAGCTCGGCGACCTGCGAAAACAGCGTCGACTCGAGGCGCGACGCTTGCTCCCGGCGGCGGAGCACATCGACCTGATCGCGCTCGGCGCGGCGCGAACGCACGTCCGAGAGCGTCGTCAGCACGGCGTCACCCGTGAGCGGCATCACGAGGACGCCGGTCGCGCCGAGGGCCATGGCGTGGGTCCCGAGCTCGAGCCGACCTTCCGCCGCGAGCGCATAGATGGGAATCCCCGGCGCGAGCGCCCGGATGTGGTGGATGAGCGCGAGTCCTGCACCCTGGCCGAGCGCCACGTCGATCAGCGCAACGTCCGGGATGCTCGACGACACGCGACCGAGGCCGTCCACCACGCTATCCGAAACGCTCAGTCGATCGCCGGCGGACGCGACCACCTGGTCGAGCAGCGCGACCGCCTGCTGGTCGGCGAGGATGGCAGCAACCTCGAGGCCGGGCGCGGGCGCCCCTTGGCTCACGCGTTCACCTGCCCCGAGAACACGTGGCGCGCAGGCCCCTTGAGCGTCACCTCCAAGGTGCGCTCGTTCACCGTGAGCTCGAGGGCACCTCCGGGGAGCTCGACGGTCATCGGTCGGTCGAACGGCGCTCGCCCGGTCGTGGCCGCGGCGGCGGCAACGGCGGCCGCACCGGTGCCGCACGCGAGCGTTCGCCCGACGCCGCGCTCCCACACGAGGACGCGGAACCCGCCGCCCTCGCGCGCGCTCACGAGCTCGACGTTGAGGCCTCCCGGCGTCCCGCCCGACATCGCCGGGGCAAGTCGGTCGAGGCCGCGCTCGTCGATGCCGGAGACGAAGGAAACGGCGTGAGGATTGCCCATATCGACGCTCACGAACTGGAGCGTCTTTCCCTCGAACGGCCAATCGAGCGTCCCGCTAAGCCTCGCCGCGCCCATGCCGAGCGTCACTTCCGCCCCCGTACTCTGCCTCTCCACGCGGGCCTGGCGCCGCCCGGCGTCGGTCTCGAGGACGTATTCGGCCCGCCCGAGCCCGTCGCGCTCGGCGAGCAGCAGGGCAACGCAGCGCAGCCCGTTGCCGCACATCTCCGGTCGCGACCCGTCGGCGTTGATGACGACCATCCGCCCACGCGCTTCTGGGTCGTGCGCCGGCAGCACGAGGATCACCCCGTCCCCTCCGACACCGAAATGCCGGTCGCAGAGTTCTCTCGCGCGCGCGGTGGACACCACCCCTTCGTCCTCGGCCTCGACCAGGAGGAAGTCGTTCCCGGCCCCTTCGTACTTGGCAAAACTCAGCCGATCCATCGAAGGCCTCTGCCAGCGGGTCTCTACCTTTAGCACTTTCGGGTAGAGACGCGCTTTCCCCCTGTTTCGTGGGGTCCGAGCCGACGGTCGGGGCGCGGTGGGCGAATTGGCGAAGCCAATTACGAGATATGCTCCAGAGCGTGTGGCGGGCGGTCGCATCCTCAGCCGTGGCGGTGTTGCTCCTTGCGGGCCCCGTGAGAGCGGCGGATGCACCCCGCGTGCGTCTCGAGTTCGAGGAATGTGATCGGCTCGACGCTACCGCGGTGAAGCGCATCTTCGCAGCCGACCTCGGTGCCAGTGTCACCAGCGACGAGACGCCCGACGTGACCGAGGTCACGATCGAATGCGACGGGGCGCGCGTCATCGTCCGGGTTCGCGATCCACTCAGCCGCAAGAACCTTCGCCGCTCCTTCGATTCCACGTCGTTCGGCGACCGTGGCGAGTCGCGACTGATCGCGATCGCCGCCTCCGAGCTCGTGCTCGCGAGCTGGGCGGAGCTGTCGCAAAACCCAGAGCCGGGCGTCGAGCCCGAAGGCGCCCGCCCGAGCAAAGCAGACGTGGCCACGGCACGCGCCGCAGCACGCGCCCGGGCGCAGGCGCAGGCCAAGGCCAAGGCGCAGGCGCAGGCCGCACAGGGCAAGCCACCCGCGGGCGCGAGCGACCCGACGGACCCCTTTGCCTTGGACGCGACCGGCGAACCGCAAGTGACTCGATCGGGGTCGCAAACCATGCCGGACACTCGGTTGCGGATCGCCGCCATGGGGTCGGGCCGCGGGTTCTTCAACGGCGACGGGTTCATCATGGGCGGCGGTGCGCGGATCGGCGAGGATCGGCCGGGCGTCGTGAGCTGGGCAGCCGATCTGAACATCGAGACGGGGCGCATCCAGGGCGTCGAGGTGACGAGTCCCTCAGCCGGGGGATTCCTCTACGCTCACGCGGGACGGTCGTGGTCGGTGTGTCGCGTTGGCGCCGGGCTGCGCGTGGGGCTGCTCGCGATTCCGGGGCAGACGACGGTCGCGACGTGGGGCTGGCCGCTCGGCACGGCGTCGTGCAGTCTCTTCGGCGAGTCCGTCGCCGTGGACCTTGGGGTGGAGATCGGATACGCGGTGCTCCAGAATCAGGGCCCGTCGAAGCCCCCGATCCGCTCCGGCTGGATGGGCGCGAGCATCGGCATTGGCCTCGTGCTCTAGGCCCCCTTACCCGGGCATGTAGTGGCGCCCCCCGGTGGTGCTACGGCGGCGGTAGCGGTAGAGTCCCCATGATGTTTTTAGGGTGTGGAGAACCTCCCCGGAGAGCTCAGCGCGTGCTCCCGAGCCAAATTTGGCCGCAAACGCTGAATTCCAGCGAGGCTGCCCAATGAGCCACCTGGACGGGTCCGGCCCACCTAGTGATCAAGCCCCCCGCATGCCCCGCGACCAAGGAGCCATTTCTCTCATCCGGCTGGTCCCGCCCGATCCGCGGCCGGAAAGTAGCCCGGTCAGTAGCCCGGTTGCCACCGCGGAGGCCCTGCCCGCACTCGATCTCGACTCGCTCTTCCGCCGCTATTCGGCGTACGTCGCCGCCATCGCGTATCGCCTGCTCGGTCGCGACGACGAGGTCGACGACACCATTCAGGAAGTGTTCCTCGCGGCCGTGCGCGGCGTGCACGCCGTCCGCGATCCCGCTGCAGTGCGCGCGTGGCTCGCGCGGGTGACGGTGCGTGCGGCCCGCCAGCGTCTTCGCAAGCGTCGTCTGCGAACGTTCTTGGGCCTCGACGAGCCCACCACGTACGACGCTGTGATCGATCGAAGCGCGACCGCCGAGCAGCGAGCCCTCGTGGCCCGTGTGTACCGCGTGCTCGACGGCCTGCCCGCAAACCAGCGCATCGCCTGGTCGCTGCGCTACATCGAAGGAGAAGCGCTCGAGGACGTGGCGTCGCTGTCGGGGTGCTCGCTCGCCACCGCCAAGCGGCGCATCGCCGCCGCGGCTCAGGAGATCGAGGAGGCGTTCGCCGATGTCTGACCTCGCCGACCGCGTGGAAGAGACGCGCGATCTGATCGAGCCGAACTGGACGCCGGAGCGTGAGTCCCGAGTGCGGGGTGCGGTGCTCGCCGGGCTGAAGCGGCAGCGCCAGCGGCGCACCGCACTCGCCGTCGCTGCGGGCGCCGCCATTTTGATCCTCGGTATCTTCCTCGGTCGCCGCCAGGCCCCGGTGGCGGTGGTGGCTCCCCTGCCGGAAGCGCCCGTGCTGGCGCGCCTGGTGGACGGGTCGGTGGTGACCGCTCGGTCGAGCGACGCGCGGGTGGAAAGCATTGCTATCGGGCCACAGGCCGCCACGTTCCAGCTCGACAAGGGCAGCGCCCACTTCGTCGTCACGCCCAATCCCGAGCGGCCGTTCCGCGTGCTCGCGGGCGACGTCACGGTCACGGTGCTCGGCACCATCTTCGACGTCACCATCGAGCCGACCGGTGTGCGCGTCGGTGTCGAGCGCGGTCGCGTGCGGGTGAACAGCCCGAGCGCTGCGCGCGAGCTCGGTGCCGGCCAGGCGGAGTTCTTCGCCACCACCGTGGCGGCCCCCGCGCCGAGCGCCGAGCCGATCCCCACCGTCTCCGCCGCCGACATGGGGGATGCCGCCGACGTCACCGCGCGGCCGAGTGGCCACGCGGCCCCGTCGTGGCGAGCACTCGCCCAGGACGGCGCGTACGGCCCGGCCTACGCACGGCTCGCGGCCGAGGGACCGAACGCGGTTCGGGACACGCCCGAAGATCTCCTGCTCGCCGCCGACGTGGCACGCCTCGGCGGTCATCCAGAGCGCGCGGTACCCCTGCTCGAGCGCGTGATGTCGGGGCACCCGTTCGACTCGCGAGCGCCGCTCGCCGCGTTCACGCTCGGCCGCACGTTGCTCGAGCAACTCGGCCGCCCGCGCCCGGCCGCAGCCGCCTTCGCCACCGCGCGCCAGCTCGACCGCGCCGGCGCCCTCGCCCAAGACGCCCTCGCGCGAGAGGTCGAAGCCTGGTCGCGCGCAGGGGAAGCAGAGAAGGCCCGTGAGCGCGCCAACGAGTACCTGAAGCGTTACCCGACCGGCCGCCGCGCCTCCGCCGTTCGACGCCTCGGCGGCCTCGAGTAGCGGCGGTCGCCGCGCCGTACTGGCCGCCCCTGCCTCCGCCGTGGGAAGCTCGGGAGCAGTGCAACGGCCCTTGCTCCTCAGCGGCATCATGGCGACCGGCAAGTCGACGGTCGGCCGCCTGCTCGCCGATCGGACGAAGCGCCCGTTCATCGACCTCGATCAAGCGATCGAAGCGCGGGTCGGGGAGAGCATCGCCGCCGTCTTCGCGCGCGCCGGAGAGGCGGGATTTCGCGTCGAGGAACGGCGGGAGCTCACCTCGCTCCTCGCCCGGAGCGATGGACCGGCCCCGGTCGTTGCCCTGGGCGGGGGCGCGCTGCTCGCCCGTGATCTGCGCCTCGCGGCGCTCGATGGCGCGGTGGTCGTCACGCTCGAAGCCTCACCGGCCGAGGTCGCTCGCCGCGCGGGCGACGACGGAACGCGCCCCCTGCTCACGGGTCACGCCGGAGAGCAGCGCGCAGCCGATCTGATCGCCCAGCGCGCCACCGCCTACGCGGAAGCCCACGGCCGCGTCGCCACCGACGGCGTCCCACCGGCGACCGTCGCGGAGCAGGTCCTCGCGATCTGGCAGCGTGACGCGATCGGCGTCGCCGCCGGGCATAGCTCGTACGCGGTGGAGGTCGGACGCGATCTGGTCGCGTCGCGTCTCGGCGAGCTCGCTCGGGGAGCCTCCCTCGCGCTCGTCGTCACGGACGAAAACGTCGGCCCGCTGCACGGGTCGAAGGTACACGCCGCGCTAGGAGCGCTCGGCAAGCAGGAGCGCGACGTCGTGCTCGGCGCGGGGGAGCGCCACAAGCACGTCGGCAGCGTCGAACGCATCTGGAAGGCGCTGCTTCACGCCGGTGCGGATCGGAAGAGCGTGCTCGTCGGGCTCGGCGGAGGTGTGGTGACGGACATCACGGGCTTTGCCGCCTCGAGCTACATGCGCGGAGTGCGCTGGATCGGTGCGCCGACCACGCTGCTTGCCATGGTCGATGCCTCGGTCGGCGGCAAGACCGGCGTCGATCTGGAGCAAGCCAAGAACGCCGTGGGCGCGTTCTGGCAGCCCTCCGCCGTGCTCTGCGATACCGCGCTCGAAGCGACCGAACCGCTCCGCGGTTACCTCAGCGCTCTGGCCGAGGTGGTGAAGACCGCGCTCATCGGCGACCCCGAGCTCCTCGATCTCGTCGAGCGCGAGGCAACGCGAGTGAAGGCGCGAGACCCGGACCTCGTTGGCGAGATGGTGCGCCGCTCGATCAGGGTGAAGGCTCGCATCGTCGGTCTCGACGAGCGCGAGAGCGGCCTCCGCGCCGTCCTGAACCTCGGGCACACGGTCGGGCACGCCCTGGAGGCCGCCGCCGGATTCGAGCGCCTCACGCACGGGGAAGCGGTGAGCCTTGGACTCACCGCGGCCCTTCGCCTCGGCGAGACGCTGGGCGAGACCCCCCGCGCGCTCCGCGAGCGGACCGTGCGCCTGCTCGACACCCTCGGCCTGCCAACGGATCTCAGTCGCGAGCCGGTCAGCGAGGCCGTGAAGTTGATGGCGCTCGACAAGAAGCGAAGCGGCACGCTCTTGCGCTTCGTCGTGGCGAGGGGTCCGGGCGACGTCCTGCTCCGTGACCTGCCGATGGCCGAGGTCGAGCGCCTGGCGAAGGCCCTGGGGTCAACACCCCCGTAAGCTTCCCCGCCAAAGACTCGCGGTGTCGTGCCGTGCCTTCGATAAGTGTGGGTGATTGTGCGCCCCTTATTTTGCGCGTGGTCCGTGGGACCGCTAAACTTCTCGGTGGCGTGGCACCGCGTGCTGAGCGCCCCCACGAGGTTTTTCCATGAGCAGGTTCTCGAAGACGATCTCCACCGGAGCACTGCTCCTCGGCCCGGCGTTGTCCGTGCAGGGTTGTGTGGACAACGAGAGCTCGCTGTTCGTGATCGGCGTGTTCGCGATCGGGGAGACCCAGTGCATCGCCGAGCCCGACTCGACCGCCGTGCTGCTCCCCTCCGGCACCCTCGACCGCAGTCTGGCCAACGGCTACCAGGCCGCGCTCCTCGTCGGCAGCCACCTGACCGAGCAGGGTAGCCGCGAGAAGCTCAGGACGGAAACCTCGCGCCTGCAGGTCGAAGGCGCGCACGTCACCCTCTACAACACGGCCGGCCAAGCCTTCACGCTGCCCGACACGGCGGCGACCGGGCTGATCGACCCGGCGAGCGGCACCGACCCCGGTCTTGCCGCGGTCTACGCGCAACTGATCAGGCCGGCGGATTTCGCGAATCTGGGCGATCCGGGGCAAGCCATCGTCCGTGTTCGCGTCTTCGGCACGACGCTCGGCGGGCAGGAAATCGAGTCCGGAGACTTCGATTTTCCGATCCAGGTGTGTGACGGCTGCTTGATCTCGTATCCGCCGGAAGCAGCGGATCCGACCGCGCCTCCCGGCGTGTATTTGTGCTCTCCCGCGGTCGACGTCGAGGACGACACCGCGACCGTTTGCTATCCGGGGCAGGACGCCTACGTTCCGTGCACGCTGTGCGCGGCAACCAACCAAGCCTGCCGCGACCCGCTCAATAACCCGTCCTTCGCGCCGCCTTGAGTCGTTCGGCGCGGGCGTTGGTCCTTTCGGGCGGGCTCATCACGCTACTCCCCGCGAGTGCGACGGCCGCACCTCAGGGACGCGGCGGGGTTCGCGCCGGCGTGTGTGGCACCGGGCTCGAGCGAAAGGTTTGGCAAGCCACGACCTTTTGCGGTGCACTGACGGGCGACCTCCTCTTTGGCCGCGAGCGCAATCGAGACTTCGGTTTCGGGCCGTTCGTCGAGCTTTCGACGGCGGGGTTCTGGGACCTGCGCCTCGGGGGCGGCGCCACGGCACTGGTGCCGGTGAGTCCCGATTTTCCGCTGGCCGTCTCGCTCGGCGTCTACGCGCACGAGTTCGAGGCGGCAGCCGTCGGTGGCACGCTGTTCTGGGGAGCTCGCAGCTTCAACTTCCACGGCGCGTACAACCTGGCCCTCGGCCTGTTCGGCAGTGCGGCCGTCGACCTCGGCGCCGACCACGCGACGGTCGTCACCATCGGAGCCGATATCGACGCGTTCTTCATCGCCGCGCCGTTCATCCTGCTCGCCGACGCGTTCCGCTGATCGGCGGCAGCGGCAACTAGGGCGCTGGCTCTTCGCTGGCCTCGGCCGGGACCGCCGTCGCCTCGATGGCCTTGTCGAGGCGCGACATGATCGACCCCAGCATCTCGCGCGAGCGGTGTGCGAGCTTCACGTTCCGCGAGCGCTCGTCCTCCAGATCGTGTGCGAGCGAGAGCGCAGCGAGCAAGAGCGCTTGCGGCGACACCGGACGACCGGGCGCCGTCACTGCGCGGAGCCTCGTGTCGACGATCGCCGCCAAGCGCCGGAGCTCGTCTTCGCCGGCGGACGCAACGACCCGGTAGGTCTGTCCTCCAACGCGTAGCTCGACGGGAACGCCGCTCATGCGAGAGCGTACGGTACCACCCGAGCGCTCCAATGGAAATGCCCGCCGGCTTCGGTTGGCAACAGCCAACCGGTTTTGCCCAGGCAATCCACAGGGCAGCGGGCGGTCGCGGGCCGGATCACCAAGCGATCCGCTGGTCGATCGCCGGCAGCAGGCAGCGGATCTCGCCCGCGTCGATCACGCAGAGGTAGGAGCCGTTGCTGTCGACGAGCGAGAGCGGCAACGATAGGGGGATCGCGATCAGCGACATGGCTTGATTGCGGCTATCGGTCGGCCCCGTGCCCCAGAACCGGACGCCGCCACCGACGCGCCCGGCGAGGGTCTGCGTGCCGCCCGCTTTGAGCGACTCGATACCGTCGAGAGGCGCACCGCCGAGCGCTTGAACCTGGGTGGGCGACTCACGGTCGAGGTCGGTGCCGTCGCCGAGCTGCAGGCTCGCGTTGTCGCCCCAGCAGACGACCGTGGTGTCCATCAGCCGGGCGCAGGTGTGGTTGTCGCCCGCCGCGAGATCGGTGGCGCCGGCGAGGCCGGGAACGGCCTCGGGCTCGGGGCGCGCGACGTTGGTGCCGTCGCCGAGCTGATATTCGGTGTTGTCCCCCCAGCACCACACGGCTCCGGCGGCGTCGAGCGCGCACGAGTGGCTGAAGCCGAGCGCGAGCTTGACCACGGCGTCGAGGCCCGGAACGTCGACCGGCGAAGGCTCGCTGAAGTTCGTTGGAACGCCGACCTGTCCCGCATGGTTCAGGCCCCAGCATGAGACCGCGCCGCCGGCGCGGACGGCGCAGGTGTGGCGGCTTCCGGGGGCCACGCTCACCACGTCGGTGAGGCCCGGCACGATCGTCGGGGTGCCACCCCCGCCCGCGGAGCCGATGCCCAGCACGCCAAAGGAATCCTGACCCCAGCACTTGAGGGTACCCCCCGCGAGCACCGCGCAGCCGTGGTTCTCGCCGAGGTCCAGCTGAACCACACCGGTTAGCGCGAGCGGCGTCGCCACGTCGCGGTCGAAGCTCGTACCGTCTCCGAGTGCACCGTTGTTGCTGCCCCAGCAGCGCACAGTTCCGTTGCTGAGCAACGCACAGCCGCGCTCCTGGCCGACCTCGATCGAGACGGGCTCGATGCATTCTCCCCCCTCGCAGCCGATGGTGCAGCGCAGGCCGCACGCGCCGCAATTGAACGGGTCGTTCTGTTCGTCCACGCAAAGCGCGTCGCAGAGAGTTCCACGGCACTCGCAGGCGCCAGCCACGCAGACGGCACCTTCGCCCAGCGTCGAGGCGCAGAGCGGAGTCGTCACCGCGAGGTCGTCCACGGTGCCGTTGCAGTCGTCGTCTCTACCGTTGCACGTTTCGGTTTCCGGCTCGCAGCGACACGAGGACCCGAGTTCGTCCAGCCCCTCGTCGCAGAGCCAGCCGGATAAGCAGTCGTCTTCCGAGGCGCAGCGAGCCGTACAGCGATGACCGCCGGCGGTGCTCGGTAGACACAAGCCGCCCACGCACTCGGCGTCGAGGTCGCAAGGCTCGCCGAAATCCGTGACCTCGAGGCGAGCGCACACGCCCCCTCGACAGCGAAGCGTGCCTTCACAGACGAAACCGGGGCAGCAAGACCGATCGAGGACGCCGCAATCCGGAGCACCTCCGGCACCCGCTCCGGCGTCGCTCTCACTGCCGGCGATGCCCGAGCCGCCGGCACCCGCCGTCGACCCCGCCGTGCCCCCCGTTTGCGGCGCCGCGCCAGCATTGCCCTCGCCCCCCTCGCCGCCGCCTGAGGGGACGTTGCCTCGACCACCCCTGCCTCCGGTCGCGGGACCACCGCTCGACGACGAGCCTCCCGTCCGATCACCGGCTGCGCCGCTCCCCGACACCGGCGCCGGGCTCGTGTTCTCAGCTGAGCACGCCGCGAACGGCATGCCGACAAACACCGCCGCCATCAAGTAGGTCGAGCTGCGTCGCATCGAGGTCACCCTGTCCCTTCCCGCGGACTTCGTGAGTCTACACCAGGGATCCTTCGCCAGCACCGGGTGTGCGCGGCGGCGCATCCAGTCACGTGAAGCGTCAGCGAAGGAGGAGCACCAAGACGTCGACCAAAACGCGCTCGCTCCTCGCTCGCTCGTCTGAATCGATGGGTTCCGGCTTGGTCCCGGCGCGGGCAAGGCCACGCCCGAGCGCTTCCGCGACGGCCGCGGCGGCCGTCACCCGCAGCGGATCGCGTGTTGCCGGCGCCATCCGCGATGCCCTGAGCGCCTCGAGCGTTCGGGTGAGCGCTGCCTCGAACACCACGCCGGCGACGGAAAGGGTATGGGGAGCGTCGCCTTCCTCGCGCAGCGCGACGAGGAGACCGGCCGGGTCGATCGTCGCGGCGTCGCACCATGCGGAGGAAAGAGCACGGAAGCGCTCGACCGGGGTGCGCGCGCGATCACCCGCGCTCCGCATCCGCTGCTCGAGGCTCCGCACGGCGGTCGTCACCGCCGCGCGCCGGGCGTGCTCGACGTCGTCGAAGTACTCGTAGAAGGTGCCGCGCCCCACGCCCGCGACCTCGATCACCCGCGCAACCGTCGCCGTCGGTTCGACGGCGAGCACGCGCGCCGTCGCCGCCACGAGGCGCTCACGATGCTCCGATAGTCGCTGCTCTCGCGTCTGACTGCGGTCGTATTGTCCGCGCCCCGGGGCTGGTGCGAAGCTGTCGAAACGGGCCATTGAGATACTGACGGTCTCAATGATAGCAGAGAGAGGCGCCGTGCTGAGGGCAAGGATCACGGAGGGGGCGGGATCAGGGCCAGCAAGGCAAGGTCAGATCAGAACAATCTAGTTTTCATCCTGAATTCTTTTGAATAGCAGGCGCGTTCGACCCTTAGAACTTACTAATAAAATATAATAATATCATAGTGTTAACAAATAAAATCTTAGTGTCTTTATGATCCCGAGCTTGGCGCCCCTTGGTCGGGGTGGGGGCGATCCAGCAGCGAGCCCCGCGTCTGGAAGCTTTGGGATCTTGGGGACCAGCCGGTCTCTCGCAGCCGCGAAAAGCCGGCGTCCCGAGCGAATGGATGCTGTTAGGCTCGGCGGGCCATGAGCCAGGTTCTCGAGGCTTTTGCGACCGCCGAACTCAGCGCCCTGGACGCTCGTGGGCTTCTTCGCTCTCCGGACGATGGGGGGCCTCGCAGAGCGGCCCAGGCAGCGGCGGCGACCCTTGGGCTGCCGTTCATCGACGCGTCCTCCAACGACTACCTTGGCCTCGCTTCCGAGAGTGTTTCACGTGAAACAAGTGTTCAGGATCATTCGGCTGGGGCGGGCGCGTCGAGGCTGATCCACGGGACGCGTCCGGCGCATGAGGACCTTGAGGCCGAGCTTGCCGATTGGGTCGACCTCCCCGAAGCGTTGCTCTTCTCCTCCGGGTACGCCGCCAACGTTGGGCTTCTTCAGGCGCTGGGGACCCCGGGCTCGCTCATCGTGTCGGACGCCCTCAACCACGCGTCGATCGTCGATGGGTGTCGTCTCGCCAAGGCTCGAGTCGTCGTCGTGCCGCACCTCGACCTGACGACGGTTGCGTCCGCCCTCCGGGGCCCGAGCGAAGGGCCCAAGTGGGTCGTCGTTGAATCGTGCTTCAGCATGGACGGCGACCTGCCCAATCTGGGGTGGCTCCGGAAGATCTGTGACCAGGAGGGCGCGGGGCTAGTTGTGGACGAGGCCCACGCCCTGGGCGTGTTCGGGCCCGAGGGCGCGGGTCGATGCCGGGAGCTCGGCGTGGTCCCGGATGCTTTGGTCGGCACGCTGGGCAAAGCCGTGGGGGTTCAGGGTGCGTTCGTGGCCGGCGCGAGGGTCCTTCGGACTCTGCTTTGGAACCGAGCGCGGCCGTTCGTGTTCTCGACGGCACCGTCGCCAGCGCTTGCTGCGCGCGCCTTGTTTCACGTGCAACGGGCTCGCGCTTCCGACGCCAAGCGGGAGCGCCTCCACGCCTTCGCGCAGAGCCTTCGAGTAGCGCTCCGGCAGACTGGCGTGGACCTCGGTGGTGGGAGCGGCAGCGGACCGATTGTGCCGGTCATCGTTGGCGCCAACGAGCGTGCCGTACGCCTTGCGGAGCAGCTGGCTGGTGTCGGGATCCTCGCGCAGGCAATCCGGTTCCCGACGGTTCCCGAGGGGACGGCGCGCCTACGACTGACGGTGAGCGCCACGTGGCCCGACGGGGCTCCAGAGCGCGTCGCAGCCGAGGTAGCGCGAGGCCTTCGGGAGCGGGCTTGACCAAGCGAGTCGTGGTGGTCGGGACGGGGACGGGGGTCGGGAAGACCTGGGTGGCGCGCGCCCTGGCGGGGGCGTTCAGGCTGCAGTGCTCGGTGGTCGCACTGAAGCCGGTCGAGACCGGAATCGAGGGCGACGGAGCCGGCGCATCGGGCGGGCTGTCCGACGCGAGGCTCCTCGCGGATACGTCGACCGAGATCGTCCGCTCGGCCCCTTATCGCTTTGCACCGCCCGTCTCACCTCACCTCGCTGCGCGCGATGCGGGGACATCGATCGACCTCCAGCAGATACTCACATATGTCCAGTCATATGAGTCTATCTCGCACGCCGTCGATGTCTCCGTGATCGAAACCGCGGGCGGCCTTTTCTCCCCGCTCGGCCCCGGGCTCACGAACTTCGACCTCGCGCGCGCCCTCGAACCCGCGTGCTGGGTGCTCCTCGCGGCGGACTCACTGGGGGTGCTGCATGACGTGACCGCGACCGTGGGGCTTGCTCGGAGCCTCGGGCGGGTGCCCGACTTCGTCGTCCTCTCCGCGGCTCGCCCTGCCGACGCGAGCACCGGAACCAACGCCGCCGAGCTCGTGGCCCTCGGGGTCGTCCCCTCCGCCATCACCCTCGCGCAAGGCGCGACGGAGCCGCTCGAGGCGATCGTCGCCGCCGTTCTGGATCGCGGCGGGCGCTGAAACTACGCTGGTTTTGGCGTTTCAGGGCCGGACGACGCGACCGGCGGCAAGCTGCACCCGGCGCGCTCGAAGCCGTTCGGCCTGCTCGGGGGCGTGGCTCGTCAGGATGACGAGCTTGCCCTGGTCACGCTCCTCGCCGAGCGCTCGCTCGAGCAGCGCCGCGCTCGTCGCATCGAGGCCCGTCCACGGCTCGTCGAGCAACAGCACACTCGGTTCGTGAACGAGCGCCCGAGCGAGCGCCACGCGCTGGCGCTGACCACGCGACAGCGTCCCGAACGGGCGATCCCCGAACGGGCGAGCCTCCACCCGATCACAGATTCGGTCCCAGGCGCCCTTCGACTCCATGCCGTAAAGCTCCGCCGCGAGCTCGACGTTTTCGCGACCCGTGAGCTCGCGGTAGCAGAGCGAATCGTGGGCGACCCAACCGAGCTCGCACCGCACCTGTTCGGGGTCCTCACCGATCGGCTCGTAGATCACGCGACCGAGGGTGGGGCGGATCGCCGTCGCGAGCACGGAGAGCAGCGTGCTCTTACCGGCGCCGTTCGACCCCTCGAGCGCCCAGATCTCGCCCGCCGTGAAGGTCAGACTGACCGCGCGGAGGGCAGCCACCGCCCCGAAAGTGCGGGTGACCGAGTCCACCACGATGCGCTCGATCCGCGGCAAGCTCCGCCTTTTACCATCAGTCCGCGCGGGAAAAGCGTAGGAGGGCGGAATTGCCGAGACATCCGCGCAAGGACCCCCGGGCCCGACGGCCCGTCAGCCCCGGCGCGTCGCCCTTCCGGCTTAGAACCCCGTGCTAGTATCCACGCGGATGAGTTCTTCCGCTGTCGCCCTCGAGCCGCGGCGCGCCGAACAGCTTGCCGAGCTACGGCTCGCGGTGAGTGGTGCGCTCGAGGGGAAGGCCGAGGTGGTGGAGCTCGCCCTGATCGCGCTCCTCGCCCGCGGCCACGTGCTGCTCGAGGACGTGCCGGGCGTGGGCAAGACCACGCTCGCTCGCGCGCTGGCTCGGGCGGTCGGCGGCGAGATGCGGCGCGTCCAATTCACCAGTGACCTTTTGCCGAGCGACGTACTCGGCGTCTCCATCTACGAACAGCACCGCGGCGACTTCGTGCTCAGGCCCGGTCCCATCTTCACGAACGTGCTGCTCGCCGACGAGATCAACCGGGCGAGCCCGCGCACCCAGTCCGCGCTTCTCGAAGCGATGAGCGACGGTCAGGTGTCGCTGGACGGCCGGACCCTGCCGCTGCCGGAGCCGTTCTTCGTCGTGGCCACGCAGAACCCGCAGGACTTCGCGGGAACGTACCAACTGCCGGAGTCGCAGCTCGATCGTTTCATGATGCGCCTTCGCATCGGTTATCCGCCGCCGCACGTGGAAACACGCCTGATGCTCGATCCCGACTACGACCGCATCGAGGCGGTGCCCGTCGTGCTCGATCCGCAATCGCTCGTCAGCATGCAGCGCGAAGTCGATCGCATCACGACCGACGGCGCGCTCGGCGCCTACCTGCAGGCGCTGATCACGGCCACGCGCACGACCGCGTCGCTGTCGCTCGGTGCCTCGACCCGGGCCGGCATGAACCTCTCGCGCGCGGCGCGCGCTCGCGCGCTGCTCCACGGGCGCCACTACTGCATCGCGGACGACCTGCACAGCTTGGCCGTTCCGCTCCTCGCGCACCGCGTTCGCCTGGCGTCGCATGCGGAAGGCTACGTCCCGTCGCGCGACGAGGCCGAAACCGCCGTGCGCGAGGTGGTGGCGCGCGTGCCCGTTCCCTTGTGAGGCAAAATGCCGGGCAAGGCTCCGCCCGCCGGTTCGTCCCCATCGCCGAAGCCCCCGGGGGCGCTGCGTTCGCGCGCGAAGGCGGAAAATAAGCCCGAAACGGCGTGGCCTCGCGCGCGGCGCTTTCTCGCCCGCTTCAAGCTGCCGCGGCGCCTGCGGTTCACCCGTGAAGGGCGCTACTTCGTCCTGATCACGTTCCTCGTCGGCTTCGCCGCGATCAACACGGGCAACAACCTCCTTTACCTGCTCTTCGGCATGTTCGTTTCGCTCATCATCGTCTCGGGCGTGATGAGCGAGCTCAGCTTGCGCCACCTCACGGTCGTGCGCCGGCTGCCACCGCGCGCGCAGGTGGGGCGTGCCCACCTGGTCGAGATCGAGGTGTACAACCACAAGCAGCGCATTCCCTCGTACGCGATCGAGGTCGAGGACCTGAGAGCGGGGCAACCGGCGGACAAGCGCTGCTTTTTCCTGAAGATCAGCCCTCGTTCGGCGCAGGTCGCCGCCTACCGCAGGACCCCCGCCCGCCGCGGGCGCGACCACCACGTCGGCTTCCGCATCGCGACCCGATTCCCGTTCGGGCTCTTCGAAAAGTCCCGGGATCTGGCCTCGGAAGGCGACCTCGTCATCTACCCGGCCGTCGATGCGCTGGTGCTGCCGGCGGACGAGGCCGGCGATCGCCAGGGCGGCGTGCTCACGCTCGGCCGCGGCACGGGCGACGAGACGGCCGGCGTCCGGCCGATGCGTGACGGCGACGACCCGCGCGACATCTTCTGGCGGAAAAGCACGCAGCCGAATCAGATGGTCGTGCGCGAGCGCGTGCGTGAAGCGCGGCGAGACGTCACGTTGACGCTCGAGTCACGACACGCCGGGCCGCGGCCGACCGACGAATTTTCGGTGCGTTTCGAGCGCCGGATCCGCGAGTTGGCATCCCGCGCGGTCGCGCACCTGAAGCGTGGCGATGCGGTCACGCTGGCGACCACGGCCGGCGAACGCGCGACCAGCGTCCCGGCGCGGGGAGCGGACCCGCTCCTCAGGTTCTTGGCGCTACTCGACGCGACGCCCATCGACGACGGCCCGCAGCCGGGCGCCCCCGCGGGGGCCGAATGAGATTCGGGCTCGTGCACCGCGTGATGACCGACACGCTCGCCGTGCTCGGGCTCCTCGCGCTGCTTTCGAGCGGGGAAATCGATCGCTCGATTTCGATCGCCATCCTGCTCGGCCTCGGTGCGGCGCTCGCGTTGCCCGAGCGCTTTCAGGACCGACCCCTGTGGCGCAAGGCGTCGACGATCTTGCCGCTGCTCCTGCTCGGGGTCCAGGTCCTGCGCCTGCTTTCCGGCTCGAGCCTGCTCGTCACCGCGATCGAGTTCGCTGCTGCCCTGCAGGTGCTTCGGCTCTCGACGCGGCGGGGCGCCGCTCACGATCAACAGGTGATCGTGCTTTCGTTGTTGCATCTCATCGCCGGCACCGTGCTCGGCAGCGGACTCACGTACGGGCTCTGTTTTCTCGGCTTCCTCGTGATCACGCCGGGAGCGCTGGTGCTGAGTCACCTGCGGCGCGAGGTGGAAGGCAACTACCGCCAAGGCGCGCGGGACAGGACCGGTTTGCCGGTCGACGTGCCGCGGATCCTGCGCAGCCGGCGCGTGATCGGGCGACAGTTCCTGCTGCTCACCTGCCTTTTGTCGGTGCCGATCTTTCTCTTCACGGCGGTGCTCTTCGTGCTTTTCCCGCGCGTCGGGCTCTCGCTCTTGCTCTTGAACCGCAATCAGCCGGAGCGAATGGTCGGCTTCTCCGAGCGGGTGGATCTCGGTGGTGTCGGTAAATTACGCACCGATCCGAGCATCGTGATGCGGGTCGAGCCGCCCGCGCTCGGCATGGCGCCCCCGCAGCGGCTGGCGCTGTACCTCCGCGGCGCCGCTTTCGACCGCTACGACGGGCGCGCCTGGTCGCGCCAGCCGCGCGACGACATTCGCGCCGAACAGAGCGGCAGTCAGGTGAAAATCCAGCGGTATCCGGACTCGCGCCACGACCGGCTGATGCGCATCGACCTCGAGTCGATCGACCCGCCGGTGGTGTTCTTGCCGCTCGACGCCGTCGCGCTGCGCGTGCTCGCGCCCGGACCAAGCCTCGACCAGTCGTACCCGGAGCTGTTTTTCGCGCCGGAGGGCGTGCTCCGGTACCGTTCGTCGGCCCAGCGCGGCCTGCGCTACGAGGTGTCCCTGGCCGGCGCCGACGAGTTTCGCACGCCGGAGCTCCCGCCGATCGATCGCATGCGTTACCTCACGCTGCCGCCGCTCTCGCCGCGCATCGCGGCCCTCGCCGAAACGTGGACCGCCGGCACCGAAAGCGGCCTCGAGCGCGCGCGCCGGATCGAGGCGCGGCTGCGAAAGGGCTACAAATACGACCTCGACTCGCCGTCGGGCGGCGCCAAAAATCCGCTGGAAGACTTTCTCTTCGAGTCCAGGCGCGGGCACTGTGAATTTTATTCGACCGCGATGGCGGTGATGCTGCGCTCGCTCGGCGTGCCGGCCCGCAACGTGACCGGTTTCGTCGGCGGCACGTTCAATCGCTTTTCGCGCTCGTATGTCGTGCGTCAGGGCGACGCGCATTCCTGGGTCGAGGCGTGGATCGAGGGTGTCGGTTGGACCCGTTTCGACCCGACGCCCCCGTCGGACGCCGCCCCGCGGAGCGAGCTCACCGGCGCGCTCGCCATCGTGCGAGATTTGGTCGAGGCGCTCGGCCAGCGCTGGAGCCAGCACGTCGTCGGCTATGATCTCCGTCAGCAGCTCGGCCTCTACCAGCAGCTGAAAAACAGCTACGACCGCATGCTACCGGGCTACCCGCGAGCGCGCGCCGTGCTGGAGTCCCCGCGGCGCCTGCTGATCACGCTGATCGCGCTGGTGGTGCTCTTTTTCGCCCTGCGAGAGCTGTGGAAGCGGCGCCGTTCACGCGGGCCCGAGCGCGAGCGACCCGATGGCGAGCGCCGCGCGCACGAAGCGGCCGAACTCTACCGGACGCTCGAAACGGTGCTCGCCATGCGGGGTGTGCCGCGACCGACGGGCGTGCCACCGCTCAGCCACGCGCTGTCGCTGGCCGACCTCGGGCACCCGCTCGGCCCTCACGCGGTCGACCTGACGGAGCGTTACCTGCGATTCCGCTTTGGCGGGGAGACCCTCGACGCTTCGGCGCGCAAGGCGTACCTCGAGCGACTGCGGGTGCTCAAGAACACGCCGCTCGAGCGGCCGGCGGCTACTAAACCGCCGGAGGCCGCTTGAGGACGAGCCGGGCGAGCGCCCGCGCCTCGGGCCCCACGATCGTCGAAGCGACGCCGTAATACGCGTCCGCCGCTGGTCGCGCTTCGAGCGCGTCGTACTCGAGATCCGGGCGGCCACTCTCGACCCAGGCAACGACGACGGGTGCGTCTTTCTCGGCGTGGATGCCGAGCATGTCCACGGCGACGCCACGGGCGAGCTCCGCCGGCGTGATCGCGCGCTGGGTCGAAGCGAGCGGACGCACGCTGCTCCGTGGACGTGCCCCCTGGTCGAGGCTCGAGCGCGCGTAGGACTGGACGATCAGGCGATAGCCGTCATGCGAGGCGGCCAGGTGCGACGGATCGGCGCTGACAGCCGCGCGCACGAGATGGACGCTGCCGATGCCCACCGTGGTCGCCGCAACCAGCGCAACCCACGAGGCTCCCGTGGCGGTCCCGAGTGGGCGCCGGCGGCGGGGCGACGATTTGGGCTTGGAGCTGGTCACGGTGCGACTCGGAGAACGGGTGGGCCACGCGGAAAGTTTCCCGGACCCTACCGAAGCCAAAAGCACTTCCCGTGCCAAACGAGAAACAGTCTTGCGGAGGATCCTGAGCAGGACCCTCAACTGACTAGAGTAATTGAGCTATCGGCTATTTTCCGGCTGCAATCGCGGCCGCCCACCCAAGCCCGGCCCGACAGTCCGCGACCGTGGCCACCGCGCCACCCTGTCGCCGGAACGGCCCAAGCGCGACACCGAGATCGTGCCCACGGCGCACGATGGCAAACGGCCCTCGCCGCGAGCGCTCCTTGCAGGCACGCCCGCTTCGCAGCGCCGACGCCGCCTGCTCGCTCGAGATGCGGGCAGCAGCAGAGCCACGGTCCTCCGGTTCGTCGAGCAGGGCGCCCCGCGCGAACGCTTCGGCCGCGCGTTTGGCGTGAGCCTCGTCGTCGAAGGCGACGTGGACGGCGACGGCCAGACGATCGCCGGTGGCGAACACCACCACCTCGTCGCCGGCCCAGCCAGTCGCCGCCGCCCCCGCACTCGCGACCGGCATCCAGTCCTCGAAAAGGAGCCTGAGCCCCTGCTCCCCCAGCCGATCGACGTAGATCGCCTCGGTCGGACCACCGGGCGGAGGAGACGGGGAGGCGACTTTCGCGGCCCCCTCGCGCACCGCGTACTTTTCGGGGTGCAGGATCTGTTCGGTCGTCGTCGGCGGCTCGCGCCACGCCGCATCGACCGCCGCCCACCCCCCGGCGCGCCGCAGGGCGTGAACGAACGCAATGCCGTCGGTGTAGGGGGCGACAATCGACCGCTTCATGATCGCGGGCACGGTCGCGATTTCGGGTAGCGCCTCGAGCATCCCGATACCCTGGGCGAAGGTTTGCTCGGAGAGGTCCAGCGCCGTCTGCCCCTGCGCCGAGAGCATGACGTCCAGCATGGCGCTCGTTGCGTCACCCTCGGCAAGCGCCTGCACGGCAGCCGTCGTGTCGCCCTTGCCTGGCGCCCACTTGAGCTTTGGTCTGAGGTCGTAGTGTTGGTCCTGGATGGCGTGGACGAGCTCGTGCCAGAGCGTCGCGGCCTGCGCTTCCTCCCCGAGGTCGTCGAGCAGGAACATCATCTTGTCGCGAGGGTCGTAGTAGCCGGCAACCTGCGATCCGAGCAGCTCGAGCACGGCCTTTTGGTAGTCGATATCGACGGGAACGGAGCCGAACGCGACCAGGCTCTCGGTGATGCCCTGCACCTGGCGCGGCTCGAGCTCGCTCAGCACCTCGTCCCGCACGCGCTCGCCGAGTTCCTTGCGGGCGATGACGCGGCTCGACACCGGCCGGAGCGTCCCGAGTTTGCGCACCCCCACCACCTCCGCGAGCGCCGCCTGGACGGCGGAATCCGCGGCGTCACCGGCCGGCGGAGGTGACGAAGCAGCGGCTTTCGTGGGTTCGGCGCGCGCGGGGTGGGTGGCGGCGCGTTCGCTCGGCCGCTCGGCGGCGCATCCGGCGATGAACAGCCACGGTAGGAGCGCTCTCCCTCGGTTCACCCGAAGGCCTTGCGCAGCGCCCCGATCGCAGCCGCCCGGTCGCTCTCGCCGAAAATCGCACTGCCGGCCACCAGCACGCGCGCGCCGGCGTCGACCACCGCGCGCGCCGTCTCGGGCGCGATCCCGCCGTCCACCTCGAGATCGATCGGGGCCTTCTCGGCGTCGATCATCGCTCGCAGGCGACGGATCTTCGGCAGCATCGCCGGCATGAAGTCCTGGCCGCCGAAGCCGGGATTCACGGTCATGATCAACACCAGATCGAGATCGGCGAGGACATAGCGCAGCGATTCCTCGGAGGTGTGCGGGTTCAGCACCGCGCCCGCGCGTTTTCCGAGATCGCGGATCGCCGCGAGGCTCCGCTGCAGGTGACGGCATGCTTCCACGTGGACGCTGATGCCGTCGGCCCCCGCGTCGGCGAACGCCGCCAGGTGGCGCTCGGGCTCGACAATCATCAGGTGCACGTCCACCGGCAACTTGGTGGCGCGCTTCACGTGCTCGACCACCACCGGGCCGAAGGTGATGTTGGGGACGAAGCAACCGTCCATCACGTCGACGTGGATCCAGTCGGCGCCCGCGGCTTCGACAGCCGCCACCTCCTCGGCCAGGCGTCCGAGGTCGGCGCTCAGGATCGACGGTGCGATGCGAACTCGGCTCGACACGCGCCTTCCGGACTACCCGAGCTTCGGGGCAAACGCCAGCCGCCGCGTCTCCAGGCCAAACCTGACCGAGCGGTGACGTTACTGACTCGGCTGGGCATGTTAGGGTGAAAGCACGAGTCAGCCACCGCCTCGCGAGCCATGATCACCCGCCCCCTCGGCAAGCAGGACTACGACCACATCGTCCAGATCATCGATCGCTGGTGGGGCGGTCCGACGACGGCGCTCGCCCATCCGATCTTTTTCTACGAGCTCGGCTCGATGTCGCGCGTCGTGGAGCACGACGGGATCCTGGTCGGATTTCTACTCGGCTTCGTGGCCCCAGGGCCGCCGAAGACGGGCTACGTGCACCTGGTCGGCATCCACCCGGACTACCGCCGCCGCGGCGTCGGCAAAGTCCTCTACCAGACGTTCGAAGAGGACTCGCGGGCCGCGGGGTGCACCCGGCTCAAGGCGATCACCACCGTGGGTAACGAGGGCTCGATCGCCTTTCACAAAGCGACCGGCTGGAGCGTCACCTACGTGGAGGACTACGCCGGCCCGGCTCGGCCGCGGATCGTGTTCCAGAAGAGCTTGTGAGGCGCCGTGGACGAGTCGACTGCCCCGGCCGAAGCGGCACGCGTGGGGCGCTCGCTACTCGAGCCGGTACTCCGTGAGTTGCAACGCATCCCGGCCGGACCGTTCGCCGAGCGGGCGCTCGCCCACGTGGCCCACGCGACGAGCGCGTTTTTCGCCGCGGAGACGACGCCCGAGCAGCCGTCGAGCGTGGACTCCCTGCGCGCGGGCATGACCGAGCTATCGCACGCCCTCGAGGCGCTCCAAGAGGCACCGCCGGGTTGGGCCCCGGGCGTAGAGCTCACCGAGCACGTGGCGCGCGCTCTCTCCGTCGCTCACGCCGTCGTTCAGCCACTGTCTCGCCGGCGGCGCGAGGTCGTGATGCCGGGCGCCCTACCGAGCCTCGACCGGCGCGCCCTGGTGGCGCTTGGCGATCGCCTGGCCGAGGGACCGCCGGCGGCGGAAGCGCCGACCGAGCACCGGCGCGACACCCGGGTGATCGTCGAGGTCGACGTCGGGCTCTTGAGCGACTCGAATTTCTACAGCGGTCTCGCAGAGGACGTGTCGCGCGGCGGCGTGTTCGTGAGCACGAGAACGCCGCTTCCGACTGGCGCCATGGTCCTGCTCTTTTTTGTGCTGCCCCACGGCCGCACGGTCAAGGCCGAGGGGGTCGTGCGCTGGCATCGATCGGAGACAACGTCGGCCACCCCGGGCATGGGCGTCGCTTTCACTGCGCTCGGTGACGAGGAACGCCAGGCGATCGAAGCTTTTTGTGCGGAGCGGCCCGCATTGTTTCACGAGTAAGAGACTCGCCGACCTCGAGGTGGTGCTAGGGTCGCGCGCCATGGCGGACCCCGTCGAGCTCACGATCGGTGACCTTCGGAACATCGGCCTCTTCGGCGCGCTGAGCGACGACGTCCTCGCGTTCCTGGTCGACATCATCACGGTGGTAACGCCCACCGTGGGTGAGACGATCTTTCGCGAAGGCGACGAAGCGAACGCCATGTACGTCGTGCTCTCGGGTGAGGTGGAAGTCACCAAAAAGAGCCGCGGCGGCGTCGATGCGCGCGTCGCCGTGCTCGGCCCGAGCGACTGGTTCGGCGAGATGAGCATCGTCGACATCCAGCCGCGCTCAGCGACGGTTCGCACGCTCGCGCCCGGGCGATTGATCCGCGTCAGCGCTTCCGATCTCGACGCGCTTTACCGGCACGACGTGCGGTCCTACGCGATCATCGTGCTCAATCTGGCGCGCGAGCTCAGCCGCCGCCTGCGCGTGGCTGACGGCATCCTCGCGGACCTGATCGCGAACGTGATGGAAAGTTACGTCGCCAAGCGCCCCGGCGCCTGAGCGAGTAGAGCGCGTTTCGTCACCCCACCGAGGGGGCGCGGAGCTCTAGTCAGCCGGCGTCCAGACCGAACCGTTGATCAGCGCGCAGCGCAGCGCTGGATCACCCTCGGTGCCCTGATAAAAGCAATCGCGGAACGTGCTGATGGTGCTGTGAACGCAGCACCCGAGTAAGGCTTGGGTGGCCGGGCACGCCGCCTCGGACCAGGCCCCGCCGTCCACGCCGCACTGAACCTCGAGCTGGGCAACCACGTCCGCGGTGCCGATGATCTCGCGGCAGGTCGCTTCCGTCTGACTGAAGTCGCACGTGCCGCGCGCGAGCGCGGGGTCCGTCGTCCCGCCAGCACCCGCGGCGCCCACGCCGGCCGCGCCCATTCCCGCATTGCCCGCGCCGCCGATCCCACCCGCGCCGGCGCCGCCGATCCCGCCGTCACCAGCGAAGCCACCGGAGCCAGCCGACGGCGCCCCAGCGCCACCCGAGAACCCGGAGCCAGCGAAACCGGAACCAGAACCGGCACCGCCCGCAAAACCAGAACCAGCACCCCCACCGGCGCCAGCACTCATGCTGCCGCCGGCAGCCAGCGCACCGCCCGAACCTCCACCCCCGCCGGTTCCGGTCCCTCCGGTGTTGAACTCTCCGCCCGATCCGCCGCCAGTCGAAACGCTCCCGCCAGTGGCACCGGAGCCGGTAGCACCGGAGCCCGTGCCGGAACTACCGCCCGTCGTGTTGGCTGGCGGCGGTCCCGAGCTGTCGTCGCTTTCTGGCAGCTCCGGAAATGGATTCAGAAAGCAGCCGGGCGGCGAGACCGCTACGAGCGCCAGGACCAGCCACCTCGAAGCCTTGGGCATGGGAATCCTGTGCCAAGGAGAGCACATCTTGTGCCGACTGGCATCCCAACCGTGATTCGCCGTCATTTTCCGCTCCAACGGGGGACCGTGTCAGCCGGCTGGCCTGGCTCAGTTTGGCACGAATTCGGCCCAGGCTGTCACGGCGGCAGGTTGGCGCCGCTGTCTGACCCAGCTTCCCCCGCTGCGCCGGCATCTCCGTCGACCATCTGGCCGCTGTCGGCACCCCCGCCGTCCGGGTCATCGATAACCGCGCTGCCGCCCGCGCCAGGCGGGATCGGGACGCCGCCGCTGCTGCCACCCGCGCCGGCCCCAACGGAAGGCGAGCCGCCGGCGGAAGTCGAGCCGCCGGTGCCTCCGCTCACCACGGGGACCTCCGGGCCCCGGTTCGCGCCCGGCAGATCGGGGCCCGGGTTGAGCGCGCAGCTCACCCCTAGGACCAGGCCAAGGCCGAACCAGCCGATTCCGCGAGCCCTCATGCCACTAGGCCCCAGTGCAAGAGGTCGGCCAAGTCGGCTCATATCAGCCTCGTAATGCGCGCCGCGCTCGCGCCAGAAGGGCAAGGGCGGGCGCGGTGTCGGGCGGGTTTTGGCTGAGGCTCGCACGGACTCGCTCGAGTTCGGCGGTGATCCCGGACAGGCCGGCTGCGACCGCGTCGGCATTGGTCGAAAGGATATCGTCCCAGATCTGCTCGGGCCCGCCAGCGGCTTGAGTTGCGCGCTCGAACGCCGGACCACGCGCGGGTTCCGCCCCGCCCTCGAGCGCCACCGCACCGAGCGCACTGGCAACGAGCTGCGTCACGTGGCTCGTGAGGGCGACGGCGTGGTCGTGCTCGTCCGGGCTCATCCGGATCGGGGTTGCGCCGATGCGCCGCACGAACGTCTCCACGAACTCCAGGGCGTCCGCGTCGCTCTCCCCTGGACACAGAAGCCAGCGCCGGCCACGGAACAGATCCGCGCGCGCGAGATCGATGCCGCCCTCGGGCGCACCCGCCATCGGGTGCCCGGGAACGAAGCGCCCGCGCCGCGCGGAGCCGCGCACCGCCTGCGTGATCGCGCGCTTCGTCGAGCCGCAATCGGTGACGACCGCCGCGCGCTCGACGAGGTGGGGGAGGAGCGAGACGATCACGCTCACCGGCGTGGCCACCAGCACGAGCTCGGCGCGCTCGAGCGCCGCGTTCACTGCGGGCGCGTCGGCCGTATCGACCCATTCGTCCGCGGCGCGGCGTGCCGCCTCGCGCTCGAGCACGGGAGGCCGATCCACGGCGACGATGCGCGTGCCCGGCGCGGCGTCGCGCGCGGCCAGAGCGAACGAGCCTCCGAGCAGACCGAACCCGACGACGACGACGTTCATCGCCGCATCGCGGCGGCCACGGCACGCACGCGCTCGGCCACGTCCACGGCGTCGCTCCACGGCAGCGTCGCCGGCACGCGGGAAAGCTCGCCCTCGCGCCCGACCCAGACCCGAAGCACGATGCCGTCCGCGCCGGCCGCCACCGCGGCCGCCGCTACCGAAGCGACGTAACGCGCGCGCTCGGCGATGGCCGGCACGTCGACGACGATCGGCAGGTGGGTGCGCTGTTTCGCGCGCGCGATCGCGGCGACTTCCAGCGTGCGTGCGCCGCTCGGGTACTCGCCGCCGCACTCGAGCAAGACGACCTGGCATTCCGTGCGCTCGAGCTCACGCTCCGCGGCCGCAATCCAGGCGTTCGCACCCGCGCTCGGAGCGCGTTCGACGAAGCGCACGGGAAAGCGCTGCGCCGACGGCTGCGGGTGCATCGAGAGGCAGGTGAGCGCCCCCACGGCCTCCGGGGCTAGGTGCGAGCGGGTCACCGCGGCGTCGAACGGCCGCCCGGCGAGCACGGCGTACGGCAATTCCTGGGAACCCTCGGCGTCCTCGGAAGGGCGCGAGGCTTCGTGCTTCGGCGTCGGCGTGATCGGCTCGATCGCAATCCACGGACGATCCCCGCCGATCGTGCCCCAGGGACCCTCAACCAGCGTGCTCTGCTGCTTGAAGCGCCGAGAGGCGAGCCGAAACGGCTCGCTCACGCGGACCACCTGCGCGACCCCTTCGAGCTCGCTCACCACCGCCACGTCGTTGGTGGTCACGGCGCCGACCACACCGAGGATCGTCCTGGTCGCACCACTGGAGCGGTGCACGTCGAAACCGGCGGACACCAAGAATGAGATCACGCTCTCGATGGCCGGGTCGGTCGCCCCGGCATCCATCACGACAATCATCGAGAAAACGAGCGTAGCAGCCCGAGGGGCCTCCCCTCAAGGCTGCTAGCCCGGACCGCGACTACGAGATCTGATCTAGCGCGATCACTCGGTCGTGAAGCGGTGGACCATCGAGTGCTTGTACGTCTGGCCCGGCTTCAAAATGACCTGATCCTTCCAGGCGGGGACGTTGATGGCGTTCACGAAGGCCTGGGTCTCGAGGCAGAACGCGTCGTATTGGCGGTAGGTCGCCCCTTTGCCGGTGATCGTCCCGTCCAGGAAGATGCCGGCGTAGAACTGCACCGCCGGCTGGTCCGCCTCGAGCGTCATCACGCGACCGGACTTCGGGTCCTTCACGACCGCGACGGGGCGCATCTTGTGCGGCTCACCGTCGACGATCCAGTTGTGATCGAAACCGATCGGCTTGCCGCCGGCGGCCTCGAGATCCTTGCCGATCGGCTTCGGCGTCCTGAAGTCGAACGGCGTCTCGGCAACGGGCTTCACCGTGCCGTCCGGCACCGGATCGGTCCCGGGCTTGACCGGCTTGCCGGGCGTGTACTTCTCGGCGTGGATCGAGAGGACGTGATCCTTGATCGTCCCCGACGCGAACCCGCCGAGGTTCCAGTACGAGTGGTGCGCCATGTTCACGATCGTCGTCTTGTCGGTCGTGGCCGACATGTCGACTTTGAACTCGTTGTTCGCCGTCAGCGTGTACGTCAGCGTGGCGGTGACGGTGCCGGGATAACCCTCGTCGCCGTCCTTCGACACGTACGTGAACGTGACGGCAGGATCCTGCGCCGTACCGCCCGGCGCCGCCGTCCAGATCACCTTGTCCCAGCCCTTCTTTCCACCGTGCAGATGGTGCGGGCCGTTATTGGCAGCGAGTTTGTAGGTCTTCCCTTCGAGCGTGAACTGGGCGTTCTTGATGCGATTGGCGACGCGACCCACGGTGGTGCCGAAGTACGGCGTGGCCTTCACGTAACCGTCGACGCTCTCGTAGCCCGCTACGATGTCGCCGAGCTTGCCGTTGCGATCGGGCACGAACAACTCGGTGATGATGGCGCCGTAGTTGGTCACCTTCATCACGAGACCCTTCGGGTTCGTCAGCGTGTAGAGCTGGACGTCCTGACCATCGACCTTGCCGTACGGTGCCTTCACCACCGGCTCCACCTTGGGGGCGGCCGGCGCGGGCTCGGGCGCAGCAACCGGCGCGGGCGCGGCCGGCGGTGGCTCCGGCGGCGGTGCAGGCGCCGGCGCGGGCTGTGAACCGCCGCAAGCCACGAGCATGCAAACCAACGACCCACCCAGGACCTTCGACCAATCGAATCGCGTCATTACCGCCTCTTTATCTCCGCTCGAACGAGTGGGTGAAAGACCCAAGCCGAATTCGCACGGGTCACGCTCCGTACACTAGGCAATCAGAAATGACAATGCCGTGGCCAGGTGCCGAACGCTGATGCAGAGTGACGTTCGAACGCGCTCGTGCGTCACCTTAAGTCGGAGCATGTTCCGCACCCTGCTCGCCTTGGGCATCGCCGCCGCCTCGTGGGGCATGGTCGGGTGTAGACCCCCGACCGGCGCCGAAAGTGGAGCGGAACGCGGGACGGGAAGCGCGGGCCGAGGCCCGCTCAAGCCCGAAGACGCCTGGCTCGCGAAGATCGGAGTCGGCCCGGCCCAGACGGCTCGCGTGTGCAAGCGGGGAGCGCGCGACCGCGCTGCCCAGGTGCTTTGCGCACCCGGGGCCACTGGGATTCACGGGCTCTCGGATCTTTATCGAGCGCTGGGGTTCGTCGAGCCGGCAAGTCGCTACGTCGCGTCGACGACGCATTCGCTCGCGCTCTCCGCCCGCATCGTGTCCGCTGCGAATCCGAGGACGTTCGTGTTCCCGCCCGACAAAGCCCCGATCCCGCTCGAGCGCTTCGTCGTCACCGCGTTCGCCCGCGGTGAGCAGTTCCTCGAGCTCGCGGCGCTCGACCCCGCCACCCTCGAATACAACTTCTACCTCGTGCGCTTCGAACAGGACTGCAACGCGACGCGCTGCACGCCCGAGGACCTCCTCACCGAAAAGATCGAGAGCGGCTGGACGTCATTCACGCTGTACGCGGATCGCGATCTCGAGGACACGGCGCTCGACTGCCTCTCGTGCCATCTCCCGTTCGGACCCGGAACGCGCAAGCAGCTCCTCATGCGGCAGACCGCGCACCCGTGGCTTCACTGGGGCGACTTTCGCGGCGTGTACGAGAAGCGCATCTGCCACGAACACCCGGCGCCCTACCCCGGGCGCTGGATCCCCGGCGAGGGCGTCGATCTGATGGCGCGCCTCGAAGGGCGCGACGGGCACCATGCCGGCTTGCCCGTCGCAGAGCTCGCGGCAGCGCCGAGCGGCGAGCGCTTCTCGCTGTTTCTCACGGACGCCGAGAACACGATCCGCCACAGCGTCACCAGATCCGGCTACCCGTATGCGCAGCTGGACTTCGACGCACGAGGCGCGCTGTGCGAAAGGATGGCGACCGGACAGAGTCCGACCTGGGAGCAAGCGCGGAGCGACTCGCTGCTGCATGGGCTCCCGGTGCCCTTTTACGCGGAGGACGTGCTCGATCCCGTGAAGCGACAGGAGATCGCCCGCGACCGCGCCGGTTTTCTTGCTCGTCACGCCGCCGACGACGCCGTGGACCTGGCGATGAGCCTGATGTCGAAGGAAGCTTCCGTCGCCATCGGCTTCCTCCCCCGTGCCGACGCGTCCGGGAAGGAACTCCTGCATGCGATGTGCGTTCGTTGCCACTCCGCGTCGGTCCCAGTCAGGCTCAAGCGCGCGAAGTTCGACGCTGAAACCCTCGACCGGATCCAACCCGAAACCGCCAAGGCGATCCGGAAGCGCATCACCCTGCCGCGCTCCTCACCCGAGCTCATGCCGCCCCTGCGAGCGGGCGAGCTGCCAGCCTGGGCGATCGCCCGGATCGACGCCTACTTGCGAGACCATTGCGGCGCGCCCGACCCGCGGGCCTGCGACTAATCAGAAATGATACTGGCTCCGGCCGATCTCGGGTACAATCGCGCATCGAGGCGGAAAATTTACGGCCGGGAAAGAATCGGCACGCAAATCTTCTGGCTCCGTGGCGAATCTCAGGCCGAAACGCGCCACCCCAAGCATCATTAATCTGGTGTGCAGGTGCTGGTCGAAGTCACTTGGACACCTGAGGGCGTTTTGACGCCCCCGTACGGCCGGCTCGTCCCAATCCGGGAAGAATTGAAAGACTGGTCGTTAGTTCGTCGTCGTAATTTCCGCTTGAGAGGACTGACCCTATGAAACGTCTGGGACTTTTTGCGCTCTTGTCTTCGGTCGGTGCGTTTGTCGCGTGTAGTGGGGTCGAACCAGTGACGGATACGGGCAGCGGCGGAACGAGCGCGGCCGCAGGCATGGGGGGCGGCTCAGGCGGCTCGGTCACAGCGGGTACCGGTGGCTCGGTCACCGCAGGTACCGGCGGCTCGGCGGGCAGCACTACTGTCGGCGGCGCTGGCGGAGCGACTGGCGGCACCGGTGGCAGTGCCGGCTCGACCTCCGGAAGCGGCGGCACGCTGGCCGGCTCGTCCGGGTCGGGTGGTAGTACCGCGGGCTCGATGCCCGGCGGTAGCGCTGGAGTCGGCGGATCCACGGCCGGCACAGCCGGCTCAGGCGGCACGGCCGGCTCGGGCGGCACGGCCGGCGCGAATGGCGGCATGTCGGGCGCAGGCGGCAGCAATGGCGGCATGAGCGGCGCCGGCGCCGGCGGAACGGCGGGCGGCAATGGCGGCGGCGGCACGGGCGGTGGCTGTCCCAGCGTCGCGGAGCTCTTCCCGACGGGGCCGAACAACCTCGGCTCGCTCGACGGGCGCCTGGTCACGACACCCTGCGCGGACACGAGCAGCGACGACTGCAACGGCGGCGGCTGGGTCTACAACGGCGTCACCAGCCCCTGCCAAAACAACCAGCTCACGGCGCAGCAAGACTTCGTGGTCGGTGGCACCCCGGGCACCACGTACATGGTCAGGATCCACTTCTACGGCATCGTGGAGCCCAAGAACTACGGCGGCCAGGTGACCCGCGAGTCGGGCAACACGCGCCCCATGAACAACAACAACGGCGCGACCCCGGTGCCCTGGGCGTACACCACGTCGCCGGGCGCGAAGAACATCACCCCGTCCGACTACAACACGTACGAGCTCCACGTCATGGACGAGAACATGGAAGTGCAGCGCCAGTACTTCATCAACTCGGACACGACCGAAGGCCACTGGACCTACGTCCTCGACTACGAGAAGGAGATCCCCGTGATCGGCGGCGGCCGCGTGCGCTTCCGCACCTTCGACTCGAACTGCCGCATGATCAAGAACTGCTTCGACGGCAGCCAGGGCAGTGCCTCGCAGTGTGCAGACCGCGCGCGCAGCATCTCCACCGTGACGAACGCCATGCCGCCACCCACGGGCCTCCAGCAGCCGGGTCTCGGCAACGACGACTCGCAGTCCGGTCAGTGGGTCTACACGGACGTCGTCAGCGTCTCCTGCCCCTAATCGCCACACCGTCGACCGATCGATCCGATTTGAGTGAGGCGTTCACTCGCTCGCTTTGGTCCGCGGCGGACCTCCAAAGTGCTTTGAATCGCAACGAGCTTATTGGTAGATAGTCCCAGTGCCTCTGCCGCGGCGTGCGTCCGCGGGGCACCGAGTAGGGAAAGTCCGATCCTCGAGGGCATGCGTGCCCGGAGCTGGAGACACCGTGAAAGGCACAATCACAACTCGTCTGGGCGTAGTCGCCCGCGTCGCGACGTTTCTTGCGGCATTCCTCGCGCCGAAGTTGGCGGCGGCAGACGTCACGCTGGTCGACAAGGACGGCTGGAACGTCTTCATCAACGGGCGCATGCAGGCGTTCTTCAACTACAACCAGGGCAACGGTTACCCGACGAACGTTACCGATTCGAACGGCAACAACGTTCGGCTGCAGTCAGGCGGCTATGACTTTCCGCAGTTCAAGGAGATCTCGGAGGTCCACGCCGACAACGACCCCGGAAGATACGAGGACCTCCGCATTCGCACGGGTTTCACCGGCAATGTGCTCGGCTTCGGGATCCGGCGAAAGCTCAGCGCGGACACGGACGTGCTCGGCTTCACCTCCGTGACGACGGTCATCGAATCCACCGAACGCCGCAAGTACCTCGGTGTGATTCCCGACTGGCGTCAGAGCTACCTCCGCATCACGGGCCCGTGGGGGAACGTGACCGGAGGCCGTGAGCTCTGCCCCTTCGGCAACGGAGGGACGGAGATCACCTACCTTTACGGGTTCAGGTACGGGCTCGGCTACCCGGGAAGCATCAACCGCGAGGGGCCAACCGCGGGTCACGTCGGGTTCGGGGTGCTCGGCAACGGTTTTTGCTCGGGCGTCTCCTACCAGACGCCGTCGCTCGGAGGATTGACGATCAAGGCGGGCATCTACGACAGCCTCGCGATCCCGGGCGGAGCGCTCTGGGAGCGCACCAAGTGGCCACGCATCGAAGGCGAGGCTGCTTACGAGATGAAGCTCGGCACGCTCGGCATGTTCAAGGTCTTCGCGAACGGCATGTTTCAGAAGATCTACCAGGTCGAGGGCGTGAAGGACGCGACGATGGGGGGCGGTAGCGCCGGCGGCCGCGTCGAGATTGGTCCCGTGCACCTCGGCTTGGCGGGCCACTACGGTAAGGGCGTCGGTCTCAACTTCGCGCTCGATCCCTCCGAGGTCTTCTTCCACCCGACCCTGCCGGATCGGCCGTTTCGCATCATGGACGGCTACTACGCGCAGGCCATGGTCTCGGCGACCAAGGCCATCGACATCATGGCGGGCGCCGGCGTGAGCGAAGTGCAGCTCTTGAAGGAGGACGTGATTCCGTACGACTCGGAAGGAAACCCGGCACCCGCAGGTAGCTCCGTTGGTTACGTCCCCGTCCACCAGCAGATCGGATTCTCGGGGTGCCTCGCCTATCACATCTCGGACAACCTCCACGTGCAAGGTGAGTACTTCCGCGCCATCTACAAGTGGTACAAGCCCACGCCGTCGGCACCAGACGCGAAGGAGCCGAGCCAGGCGTTTCACGTCATCAATGCAGGAGTGACCTATGACTTCTGAGCATCTCGAAGTGCGGCCCGCGCCGCGGACGTCGCTCGTCTCCCGCTTTGTCGGGCACCTCGCGAAAGCGTTCACCTGGACGACGATGCTCGCCGTGACCGGCCTTGGTACGGCGGCTGGTACTACCGCGTGCGGCGAAGAGGTGTTCGAGGCTTGCGAGTGCAAGTTCACGAACTGCATGGCCCCCGACCCCGTCGCCGGCATGGTGCCGGCGCCTCAGACCGTCTGCACCATGGGCGAGTACACCTACGAGGAGTGCGGGGTCTACTGCTACGAGACGGTTCCCAAGGACTTGCTCGCCAAGGAAGCAGCGGGGCTACTTTCGAGCTGTGGCGGCCCCAACGTCGACGGCGTGTACACGATCACCCCTGCGCAGAACTCGGTGCTGGCGAAGAACTCGTGTAGCCCCGGGGCACCGGTCGGCCCTTAGGAGCGTCTCCCACGCCGCGCTCTCTTAGGGCATCCTAACGAGGATCGCGATGACAGGGAAAGGAGCGCACCCTGTTCACTCTCAAGAACTCGAACGGCTTGATCCTCAAGGTCACGAACTACGGTTGCGTGATCAGTGAGCTTCACGTGCCCGACCGAGCGGGCAAGCTCGACGACGTGGTGCTGGGCTTCGCCAGCGAAGAGGAGTACCGCGGCGGGAGTCCGTACTTCGGCGCCACCGTGGGTCGGGTCGCCAACCGCATTCGCGGCGCCCGCTTCCAGCTCGACGTTCAGGAGTACGTCGTCGCCGCGAACGACGGCGAGCATCACCTCCACGGCGGCAAGATCGGCTGGGACAAAGTGCTCTGGGACGCGGAGCAAAGCGAGACGCCCGACGGTCCGGCGATCACGTTCACGCACGTGTCGAAGGACGGCGAGGAGGGCTACCCCGGCACCGTCACCGCTCAGACCATCTACACGCTGACCCACCGCGACCAGCTCGTGGTCGTGATGCGGGCTACGACCGACCGCACGACGATCGTCAACATGGCCCACCACACGTACTGGAACCTCGGCGGTTTCGCTTCGGGCTCGATCCTGGACCACGAGCTCATGCTTTTTGCCGAGGATTACACGCCGGGCGATCCGATGGTGCCGACCGGCGCGGTCGTACCGGTGAAGGGCACACCGTTCGATTTCACGATGCCGAAGGCGATCGGCGTGGACATCGAGCGCGCGGGTGGCACGCCGACCGGGTTCGACCACAACTTCGTCGTCAGTGGCCCGCCGTCGGCGATCCGACCCGTCGCACGGCTCAAGGACCCGAAGTCGGGGCGTGTGATGACGCTCGAAGCGAACCAGCCCGGCCTACAGTTTTACTCAGGGAACTTTCTCGACGGGACGGCCAAGGGTAAAGGCGCGGTGTACGCGAAGCATGCTGGCCTTTGCCTGGAGACGCAGAAGTTTCCCAATGCGATCAACGTGCCGGCCTGGAGAGACCAGGTGGTGCTCGAGCCTGGTCACACCTACGAGCACACGATGATCCACCACTTCACGGCCAGCTGAAGCCGGCCATCAAGTCGAGAAAAGGAAAAAGCAATGGCAGAGGTTCTCGAATGGGGCGTCGTCGGGACGGGAGGCATCGCGTCGGATTTCGCCGAAGCGCTGTCGCACTCCAAGCGCTGTCGGCTGGTGAACGCGTGCGGCTCGTCGCCGCAAAAAGCGGCGGTTTTTGCCGACAAATACAAGCTCCCCGGCCGCGCCGGCTCACTCGAGGAAATGCTCGCCGACCGCCGCGTGCAGGCGGTCTACGTGGCGACCCCGCACCCCTCGCACGAGGCGCAGGCGATCCAATGCTTGAAGGCGGGCAAGCACGTCCTTTGCGAAAAACCGATGACGATGGACGCGGCTGGCGCAGAGCGCGTGATCGCCGAGGCGCGAAAAGGGAATCTGTTCCTGATGGAGGCGTTCATGTACCGCTGCCACCCGCTCATGCGCGCGCTCATCGAGCGGCTGAAGAGCGGCGTGATTGGCGCGATCCAGCACGTGCGCGCCGACTTTTCGTTTCGCGTGCCACGCGATCCGAAGGGTCGCTTGTTCGATCTCGCCCTCGGCGGCGGCGGGATCCTCGACGTGGGTGGTTACCCGATGTCGTTCGCTCGCCTGGTGGCCGGCATCGTCGAGGGCAAGCCTTTCGCCGAGCCGACGAAACTCGACGCCGTCGGCTTCATCGGGCCGACCGGTGCTGACGAGGTGACTACGGCGACGCTCCGTTTTGCGTCGGGCCTCAGCGCCGTCCTCGGCTGCGCGGTCCACCAGGAGCTCGGCCGGCGCGTCTCGGTGTGCGGAGAACTCGGGCGCATCGAGCTCGACGATCCGTGGATCCCGGGCGGCGATCGGCAGGGCCGGGACACCGGCTTCTCGATTCTGCTCGAAGGCCGGGCGCCGGAGTTCGTGAAAATAACAACAGAAACCGCCACTTATGCGATTGAAGCCGAGCTCGTCGCCGCTACCCTGCCGGCGGTCGAAGCCCCCTGGCCCGCCATGACGTGGGCCGACACCCTCGGTAACATGCGCGCGCTCGATGCCTGGCGCTCCGCGCTCGCGGCCGAGTAGATTCACCCACCCAAAGAGGAGAACGCCGTGACCATTCGAACCAACAAGCGTGGTTTTTTGCTCGGGTGCGGGGCGACGTTCGCCCTCGCGCTCACCGGTTGCAACAAGAGCGAAGCGCCGCAAGGCAGCGCGACCGCAGCGGCAACAGCAGCCGAAGCACCTGCACAGAAGGTGCTGAAGTTCGCTTTCGTCACCAACAACGCGAGCGAGTTCTGGAAGATCGCCGCCGCGGGCGTGAAGAAGTACGAGCAAGAGAGCAAGGTACAGGTCGACGTGAAGATGCCGCCGAACGGCACCACGGAAGAGCAAAACCAGATCCTCGAGAACCTGTCGAGCCAGGGCTACGACGGCATCGCCGTGAGCGCGATCGCACCGAACGATCAGGTGCCCGTGCTCAACAAGGTGGCGCTGAAGACCAAGCTCATCACCTTCGATTCCGACGCGCCGAAGTCGAACCGCCTGCTTTACATCGGCACCAACAATTACGAAGCCGGCAAAGCGCTCGGCGGTGAGATCGTGAAGCTACTGCCGAACGGCGGAAAAATGGCCGTGTTCGTCGGCACCCTCTCGGCCGACAACGCCGCCGCACGGCTCAAGGGCATCCAGGACGTGGTGACCCCCGCGAAGATCGAGATCGTCGACAAGCGCGAGGACAACACCGATCGCGCCAAGGCGCGCTCCAACGTCGAGGACATCCTGAACGCGCAGAAGGGCCTGAACCTGGTGGCGGGTCTCTGGTCGTACAACGGTCCGGCGATCGCCGCGGCGATCGAGGCGCTCGGCAAGAAGGGCAAGACGCTCGCTGCCGTGTTCGACGAGGAAGACGGAACGCTGACGGCGATCCAGAACGACTCGATCGCGTGCACCGTCGTGCAGAAGCCGTTCCAGTTCGGCTACCTGTCGAGCAAATGGATGCACGACCTCGCGACCAAGCCGGACACGATGGCGCAGATCCCGCCGAGCAAGGCGATCGACACCGGTGTCGAGGTCATCAACAAGACGAACGTCGCCGACTTCAAGCAGAAGCTCGCCGAGATGAAGAAGTGAATTGAGCGAACGCGCAGCGCCTCTGCTCGAAATGAGCGCGATCACGAAGCGCTTTCCCGGCGTGATCGCGCTCAGGGGGGTGAAGCTCTCGCTCGCGCCGGGGGAAGTGCTCGCCCTGATGGGCGAAAACGGCGCCGGCAAGAGCACGCTGATGAAGATCCTGGGCGGCGCGCAGCTCCCGGACGAAGGCAGCATCCTGCTCGACGGCAAGCCCGTCGTGCTGGGCAGCGTTCGCGAGGCGAAGCGGCTCGGCATCGCACTCATCCACCAGGAGTTGATGCTGGCGCCGAACCTCGACATCACGGCGAACATCTTCCTCGGCGGCGAGCGCGCGCGGCTGTTCGCTCCGATCCCGCGGGCCACGCTGGCCGCCGAGGCGGCCAAACTGCTCGAGCGCGTCGGCCTCGATCGCCCGCCGAGCACGCCGGTTTCCACCCTCACCGCCGGTCAGATGCAGATGGTGGAGATCGCCAAGGCGCTCGCGCTCAAGGCCCGCATCATCATCATGGACGAGCCCACGTCGTCGCTGACGGCGGGCGAGTCGGAGCACCTCTTTCACATCATCCGCCAGCTGAGGTCGGAAGGCATCGGCATCGTCTACATCTCGCACCGCATGGAAGAGGTGCTGGAGCTCTCCGACCGCATCACCGTCCTTCGCGACGGCGGGTACGTCGGCGACATCACGCGCGCCGAGGCGACGCACGACAAGATCGTCTCGATGATGGTCGGGCGTGACCTCAGCGGACAGTATTTCCCGCCGCGCACCGCGGCCCGCGAGGCGGGAGAGGTCCTGCTCGACGTGGTCGACCTGCTGGTGCCGGGCGCGAGAACCGGCGTGACCTTCGACGCGCGGCGCGGTGAAATCCTGGGCTTTGCCGGCCTCGTCGGCGCGGGGCGCACGGAGCTGATGCAGACGCTGTTCGGTGTGACGCCGGCGCTCGGCGGGCGGGCGACGCTCGAGGGCAAGGATTTTTCGCCGCAGAGCACACGCGACGCCATCTCGCGCGGCGTCCTGCTCGCGCCCGAGGATCGGAAGCGCCACGGCCTGGTTCTGCCAATGACGATCGCCGAAAATACCTCGCTCCCCAACATCGAGAGCTACGCCCGCTTTGGCTGGCTCGACCGCATCACCGAAGCGAAGGTCGCGGAGGCCGAGGTCTCGCGCCTGCGTACCAAGGCGTTCAGCATCCGCCAGAAGGTCGTGAACCTTTCGGGCGGCAATCAGCAGAAGGTGGTGCTCGGCAAGTGGCTGGCGATGAAGCCGCGCATTCTGATCCTCGACGAGCCGACGCGTGGCATCGACGTGGGAGCGAAGGCGGAGATCTACCGCCACATGGCGGCCCTCGCCGCCGACGGCATCACGATCTTGATGGTGAGTTCGGACATGGAAGAGATTCTCGGGATGAGCGATCGAGTGGTGGTGATGCACGAGCGCCGTTTGCGCGGCGTGCTGCCGCGTGAAGGGCTGACGCAAGAGCGCATCGCGATGCTGATGACCGGCGGCTCGCACGGAGAGGCGGCAGCATGAGGCGCGAACTCGGCATGAGCGTGGCACTCGTCTTGATGTGCATCGCGCTCTTCATCTCCAACCCGGATTTCTTGGGGCAGTCGAACGCCATCAACACGCTCCGTCAGATCTCGATGCTCGGCATCTTCGCCATCGGCATCGGTTTCGTCATCATCACGGGCGGCATCGATCTCTCGATCGGCTCCGTGATCGGGCTCACCGGCGTGCTGATCGCGAAGCTTTCCTCGCCGGGTCTCGGCGGCCACAACTACTCGCTCTGGGTCGGCATCCCGGTGGCTCTCGGGGTGGCGCTGGCGATCGGCGTGATCCAGGGCCTCTTGATCACGCGGCTGCGCTTACAGCCGTTCATCGTGACGTTGGGCGGCATGCTGCTCATTCGTGGCGTATCGCAGACGATTGCGGAAGGCGGGACATTGAGCCTCGGCGGGTCGCCGCTGCTCGATCTCGCCAACGGCGGCTACCTGAAGGTGGGCGGCGAGGCGATCATCCCGTACCCGCTGGTGCTGTTCCTCACGGTGGTCGCGATCTCGACCTACGTGCTCCACTTCACCGTCTACGGGCGCTACGTCTACGCGATCGGCGGCAACCGTGACGCCGCCGAGTATTCCGGCATCAACGTTCGCCGGGTCGAAGCGAGCACCTACATCATCTCGGCCGGGACGGCCGGGGTCGCCGGGGTCTGCTACGCGGCCTACATCGGGCAGATGTCGCAGCAGGTCGGCATCGCCTACGAGCTCTACGCGATTGCCGCGGCGGTGCTCGGCGGCTGCTCGCTCCGGGGCGGCGAGGGCACCGTGCTCGGCATCGTGATCGGCTCCGCCGTGATGCGCGTCATCGACAACGGCATCAACATGTTCCAGCTCGAGTACCTGGATCACGAGCGCATCGCCCGTATCTGGCGCCTCAACCCGAACTGGACGTTCGTCATCATCGGCGGCGTGATCCTCGCCGCCGTGATCCTCGATCAGGTCGTCCACCTGGTGCAGGAGCGGCGTCGGATCCGGGGGGCCGGCACCGAGACGCCGGCTGCGCCGCCGGGTCCCAAGAGCGCAACGCCTGCCGCACCTTCCTAGGGCCCGGCAAGCGGGGGTTTTCGTGCCCTCCTCAGCCCCTCGCCCCCGCGCCGCTCACCACACTCCACGGCGCCCGACCCTCGAGGACGCCCCCGTCTGCGGTCACCGCGAGCACCATCCCGACGTCGGCCATCACGCTGACGAACGGCGCGACGAAGCTCGAGTCCTCCCACACGACGCGCCAGCGGGCCGTCGGCCCCGGCTCTTTGACCCAGAGCCGTCCGGCGCCGCCCGCCCATTCGCGATCGAGAATGTCCACTGCGCAGGACGATAGGTTCGGCTGCCCGTCGAGCACGCTGCTCGTGACTCCGCCCGGATGGACGCTCACCGCCACGCCGTGCGTGCCAACAGCGACGCCGAGCGCTCGCTCGGGCTGCGACGCGCTCGACAGAACCGCGCGAGTCGGCGGAATGGCAAGCCAGTCGAGGGCACGCTCGAGCGGCCGGCAGAGCGCGAGGCCACCGGCGCCGTCCCGCCGCCGTCCCGCGATGAGCCAGGAGGTGGGCGTGATGCGTGCGACACTCGAAACCACCGCAAATTCCGCGAGAGCCATGGGGGCGTGCCAGCGCCGCCCGGAGAGGATGTGAACCTCGGGCATGCCACCGCGATCGCTCACCGCCACCAGCAGATCCTCGAGGTGGCCGCTCGCGTGGTGCAGATCGAGGCCAGGGCAGGGGATCAGTTCCTCGACGCCGGCACTCGAGTACACGGCGATGATGCCCTCGCCACCGAGCACCCAAGTTCCGGCTCGCACGCGGTGAACGCAACGGATGCGGCTTTGTGAGAGCAACGCCCCCGTAGGCGCCGCCGTCCACTTCGTTCCGGTCCAGTAGAGGAGCCCACCCGTGGAGGCCGCGATGCAGTGCGCGTCGCCCTCCCAGGCGAGACCGTGGAGAGCCAGATCCTGTTCGGGAGGGTGGCGGAGCGTCCATTGCCAGCCACGGACCTCGACGGGAGAGGGCAAACTCAGCACGCTTTCGACGAGCCTTCGACTGGCGCGCGCCACTTCCGCCTCACCTCGAGGCCGAAGCGCGCGGGCGAGCGCGGACGTGAGCTCCTGGGCGTGCTGAGGGCGAACGGCCGGATCGCTCGCGGTCGCGCGCGCGAGGATCTGATCGATCTCACGACAGCAGTCGGCCTCCGATCGAAGCTCGGGGCAGAGCCAGCGGGCCTGGGTGACGCTTTTTCGCGCGGCAGCCTTCACCGCCACCAGCGCCTGCGGGACGTTCGCGGCATCGAAATACGCTTCCCCCGTCAGCACGAAGTACGCGACACAAGCCAAGCTGAAGACGTCGGAGTAGGGCCCAGCGTCCATCTTCTCCACGAAATTCTGCTCGGGCGCGGCGTAGGCGGGCGTGCCGAGAATCACGCTACCGAACGTATCGAGGCTCGACATGCGAGCCAGGCCAAAGTCCGAGATCTTGAAGATCTCGAGCTCGCCGAAGCCGCAGCAAAGGACGTTGCCCGGCGTGAGGTCGCGGTGAACGACACCGACCTCGTGAATCGCCGAAAGGCCGGCTCCGAGGCTTCGGAGCGCGTGCGTGGCGCGCACGGGATCGAAGGCGAAGCCGGTGTGCTCGACGGAATACTGCACGCGCCCCTCGAGCGTGGTCCCCTCGATGCCGCCATGGACATGCTCCACGGCGATCCACGGCAGCTTCACTCCAGAAATGCCGATCATCCCCGTGTCGATGAAACGCACGACGAACGGCGTCGGCGGCACGCGCTCATTCAGGCGGCTGAGCGAGACGACCTCCTTCTTAACCAGCTTGTCCGCCGTGCCCCCCGCACTCATGACGATCTCGGGCCGCACGATCTTGAGTACGACGGGCGAAACGCCTTCGGGCGCATCGCGCACGGCGAAGAAGGCGATGCCCATCCCGCCCTCGCCGAGCGCGCGATCTAGCCGATACGTCGCACCCGGCTGGAGCTCGGACTCGACCACCATGCCGCGGAGCGATGCGGGGTCGAGGGGACGCATGGGGGACCAAGCCTAGGAGAGCAGCGGTCGGGTAGTCTGGCAACCGGTCTCCGGCGCATGTTCGGATGGCAGGTCGGAACCCGCCATGAAGCCCGCGGCTCCGCTACGCCTAGGGGACGATCTGCTTGACGTAGACGTCGAAGTTGCCCGCGTTGGTCTGACCGGGGAACGTGCCGAACGAAAGCCCTGTAACGGACACCCGTCCGCTCGAGTCCACGCCCACTCCATTGCCGTTGTCACCCATGTTGGTTCCGAACTGCCGGGTCCATTGCAGCGTGCCGGAGCTATTGTACTTGATGGCGAACGCATCGCCGCCGCCGGCGTTGGTCTGCCCAGGGAGCGCGCCCTGGGTGGACCCTCCGACGTAGACATTTCCGGTCGAGTCCACGCTGACCCCATTACCCGCGTCAGTGGAGCTGGTCCCCAACTGCCGGGTCCACTGTAGCGTACCCGAGCTGTTGTACTTCATCACGAACGCGTCTTGGCCGCCCAGGGCGGTCTGCCCCGACAGCGCACCCTGCGTCGACCCTCCGACGAACGCGCTGCCGGCCGAATCCACGGCCACGCCCTCACCCGAATCGGTGGCGCTGGTGCCGAACTGCCGGGTCCACTGCAGCGTGCCGGAGCTGTTGTACTTCACGACGAACGCGTCTTGACCGCCCGCGCTGGTTTGGCCCGCGAGCGTGCCAGCGGTGTACCCCGCAACGATCACATTGCCGCTCGAGTCCACGCTGACGCCATAGGCAATGTCGGTGGCGCTACTACCGAACTGTTGAGTCGATTGCAGCGTGCCGGAGCTGTTGTATTTCAGCACGAACGCGTCGCCACCGCCTGCACTGCTCTGCCCCGGGAGAGTTCCGCCGGTGGAACCCGCGACATACACATTGCCGCTCGAATCCACGCTCACTCCCTGCGCGACGTCGTCGACGCTGGTCCCGAACTGCCGGGTCCACTGTAACGTTCCCGAAGTGTCGTACTTGATCAGGAATGCGTCGGCGGAACCCAAGCCGGTCTGCCCCGGGAGCGCGCCGGAGGCCTGCCCTCCCACGTAAACGTTACCGTTCGAGTCCACGGCCACGCCGTTGACCGCGTCATAAAAGCTGGTCCCGAACTGCCGGGTCCACTGCAGCGTCCCCGAGCTGTCGAACTTCACCACGAACGCGTCATTGCTGCCCGCGTTCGTCTGCCCCGGCAGCGCGCCGGTGACCACCCCTCCGACGTGCACGTTTCCCGTCGAGTGGACGCTCACGGCGTAACCCTCGTCGACCGAGGCGGTTCCAAGCTGCCGAGTCCATCCGCCCTCCTTGCAGGTCCGGTCACTCGTCGACGTGCCAGGACTATCCTCCATGTAGAACAGGGGACAAACGGTCCACGGAGTACAGCTCGTCGCGTTCGTCGTCGCGCTGAAAGTCCCGCTCGCACAGGCCGCGCACGCGCGGTTCGTCGCTGCGGTGCAAGCGCTCGACACGTACGTCCCGGCGCTGCAAATCGTGCACGCGGTGCAGCTCGTCGCGTTGGTCGTCGCACTGAAGTAGCCGGTCGTGCAAGGCGAGCACCCCTGGTCCGTCGTTGCGGTGCAGGCGGTCGAAACGTACGTCCCTGCGTTGCAGGGCATGCAGGCTGTGCAGGTCGGCGCGTTGGTCATCGTGCTGAAGTAACCGCTCGCGCAAGCCGTGCACCCGCGGTTCGTCGCTGCGGTGCAGACTGCCGACACGTAGCTGCCGGCGTTGCACGGCGTACAGGCCGTGCAGGTCGCAGCGTTCGTCATCGTGCTGAAGTAATCGCTCGCGCATGCGGTGCACTCGCGGTTCGTCGTCGCGGCGCAGTCAGTCGACACGTGGTTGCCGGCGTTGCACGACGCACAGGGCGTGCAAGTGACGGCGTTCGCGGTCGCGCTGAAATAACCGCTCGCACAGTCGGTGCATTCGCGGTTCGCCGTCGCGGTGCAGACGGTCGACACGTGCGTCCCGGGGTCACACTCCGCGCAATCCGTGCAGCTCGTCGCGTTGGTCGTCGTGCTGAAGGTCCCGCTCGCGCAGGCCGCGCAGCTACGGTCCATCACGGCGCTTCCGTCCGCGCTCACGCTGCTTCCCGGCTGGCATTGCAGCCAGTCCGCACAGGCCGTCCCAGAGCTCTGGTCGTGGTCCCAAGTACCGGTGGCACAATCCGTCTTTGGCGTACTGCCCCCGGGGCAAAACGTCCCCGCCTCACACGCGTCGCATTCCGCCG